>Ga0310786_10000373_pt1 | contig 72531 bp, 106 predicted proteins | sample AusTroGonzalo_MG_FD_203881 | JGI IMG/M metagenome (GOLD analysis project Ga0310786, IMG submission 203881) | Bovine rumen microbial communities from tropical cattle in Woodstock, Queensland, Australia - Gonzalo_03 (v2) (version 2) | ecosystem: Host-associated > Mammals > Digestive system >... | reverse complement strand
GGAGACCCGACACACGCGATGACTTCACAGATTATACACGTAGAGAGAGAGACAGAGAGAGAGAGAGACCCGAAGCGGCGGCAAGCTTGGCTCGGGGGGGCGGGACGGAAGCCCTCTTGTGGTGGATCGAACAATGAACAAGCACGGTCTGCCGGTGCAATGGTGGCTGACGATGACGGGGGAGCAGAACTTGGAGTATTGGATAAGCAACTGCTGACCGACGCGGCTTCTACACACACACACAATCGGGGAACAGATGCTCGGCTGGTGGATGTGGATGCTCAGAGGGAGCGGAGAACGAACGGAACCGAATCCAATCAACAAGTAGCCCCCCGCACGGAAATTCGAGGGCCGCGATTCGACGAGTGGACAGGAGTACAAATCTTCGACCTATGGATTTGGAGTCTCAGAAGCGACAGATCGGAGCCAGCCCCGCACAGGCTCACACCAAAAAGATCGCGGGAGAGACGTTTATGAATTATTGGCTGTGACGTTGCAGGAGCAATCCGTCGGACGAGGAGCCAAAACCTACGATACAAACCCCCGTGTAGCAGACTTCAACAGCGCGGAGGAGTGCTTTGAATGGTATATCTCCGCATTTCACAATTGAAACGCCGACGTTTTTCATAGTGGGCGTCGGCGCGGACTTTATGGCTTGCGGCGGTGAAAGGGCAGCCGTCAGACAGCTCACGGTTCACGGCCTTCAACCGTGGCGCTGCTCTGCCGCCGCTTGCCGCCAGTATAAACACGGAAGCGTGGTGATGACCGCTTATGGCGAAGCAGAAGAAGCGAAGCAAGCCGCGAGGCAGAAACAAGTACAAGGCGAATTATAACCGGCAATCAAAGCAGCATTTCCCGAAGTACAGCAAGTATATCGTCTCACCCGAATGGAAGGAGAAGCGATATCAGCGCTTGGAATTTGACAACTTTCACTGCCGCCTGTGCGGAGCGACGGACTATCTCACCGTACACCACATAACATATCGGCATTTAGGAAACGAGCAGATGCGTGACCTGATAACGCTTTGCCGGACGTGCCATGAACGTGTACACGAGGAAATGAAGCTGGGCGACGGCGATACGATCCGCAGGGCGCTGTTTATATTGGCGAAGGACGGATGGAAATAACGGTGAGGAAGAGGTGCAAGCCTTTTCCTCACTTTTTTCGCTCTGTTTAAGCGCTTGTTGGCTTTTTGGTGGGTCCCAGAGCGAGATGGTCGTCCCTTTGGTGAGGGGCGACCATTTTGCTCTGATTGGCTCTTCGGAGCCGCCCGTCGCTCAATGTCCAATACGGCTTATTCATCCTGCTTCGTTCCCACAAGGAACCGTATCGGCAAACGTCCGCAGATTGCTCTGCAACGAATCCACCTAACATCACTTTTATTCCGCGTCAGCTTTAGCGGTTTGACGGGGAGCTTGACCTTGCCCCACGAGTAGACTCTATGCAGCGGCTCTACCCCACCTGACCGTTGAGGAACAAAAAAGCGAGACACGGTAGCCACATCTGCAACGATATGTGCATCAGAGCAAGGCACTCCTCACGCCTTGCCCCCAGCACAAGTCCGCTTCAACATGACTTTCGTTCTCGCTCGACTTGCTTTATGGGAAATCAGAGTAAAATTAAACGCCGATCCCTGGCACGAACAGGAGATCGGCGTAGGACTTATTCAGCCCTTCTAAAACGCTGTAGCAAGCGTAGTAGACTTTATAGCCGCAACCGTCGTGCCGTTGCTGTTTTTGCTGTACTGCTACATACAGCAGCCTTTCGACCGCATTCACGATACAATAACATAAGGGGCTTGTCAACATTTTTTTCAATAGCCGAAAATGGAAATTACGAGTAGCAACAGGAGTAGCAACGCGGCGGTTTTTTTAGATATTTCAGAATACTTTAATCTGACGAAAATGCCCTAATTTAGCGCATTTTTAGCGTTTCACGCACATAGAAAGGCAATCTTGAAAAGAATGGCATTCAAGAGGTCAGCGGTTCGATCCCGCTTATCTCCACCAAGAAAAAACCTTGAAACTGTGCGGGTTTCAAGGTTTTTTCTTTGCCTTTTCGATGATTGGAATTGTGATCGAGTGGCAACGGAGTAGCAACGTGATTTTTGGTTTTTGGGTGACGTAAGCGCCGCTCAAGAATTTTTCAATAGATTTTCGGAACGCGAACCCGGAGACTGAAAATATTTTTAGATGGCGTTTGTGATCTTTTTGAGGTCTGTAAGGTCTACGTCCTGATAGTAGGCGAGCATCTGCTCCGAGGCGTGGCCTATCAGCTCCTGCTTGTCCTTGGACGGAGCCTCGACGCGCTTCATCAGCGTGGCGAAGGTGTGGCGGCAGCTATGTGGTGTGAATTTGCGGCGCTGAACGCCGCCTCCGATTGTGACAACGGGATTTTCTATGCCTATCTCTTCCAAGGCGGCGCACATGGCTTTATTCAACGAGTGATTATTGAGGCGGTTCCCTGTTTCTTTGTTGGGAAACAGGGGGCCGCTTTTTTTGTTTTCCGCCAAGTCTCTGATGATCGTGGCTATCTTCGGCGATATCGTCACGGTACGGTTTGTGCCTGCCTCCGTCTTGCTCCCGCCGATGATGCAGCCACGCTCCGCATCATAATCCGTCACGTCCAGCTCGCAGAACTCCGTCGGGCGAAAGCCGAGGTAGATCATGCAGTAGATATAATCGGCGTAGTCCACCGTACCGATGGCTTCTCGTATCTGATCGATCTGCGCGGGCGTGAAGGACTCACGGGCGGCGGCGGCGTCACCCTCTACGATAAGGAACTGAGCGAGATTGAGGTTTTCGGGAACCACCTTTCGCGGGATGCCGTACTTATAGACCAAACCGCAGACAGCTTTCATATTCTGCCTTGTGCGCTTGCCCTTGCCGCATTCGTCCACGCATTCTTGAAGATCATCTATATCGATATCCTCCATCTTCAGACCCCACAATGGGCGAAAGCCCTTGAATGCCGCCTTGTAGCAGTTAAGCGTCCCCTTGCCTGCCCGATGCGTGGGGAGCCAACGGTCATACAGCGCCTTGAACGTGATGGTCTCGCGCTTCCTGGTTGTAGTCTGCTGAAGCTCGGCAATGGCGGCCACGGCGTCCTTCTTCTTCTCGCAGACGCGGGAGGCCGTCAGCTTGTGCTGCTTGCCATCCTCATCGAAATAGTAGCCCTTTATCACAACGGCCTTGTACTTCCCACTTGGGAGCTTGTAGACGCTTCCCTGCCCGTTTCCACGCTTTGTACGGGTAACGGGCTTTGCGCTTTGCTTCCACCCGCAGAGGGCGCAATAGGGCGCGTCCGGCGCTTCCTTGTTGCATTTGACGCAGATCATATCGTCCTTTCCGCCGCCATTCGTGGCGGCTTTTTTTATTGGTCGAGTTCGCGGATAACCATTTTGGCTATGCCTAAAACCTTGCAATGCTCCAGCTCTTCCCCGCGGATCGTGACGGGTGGGAAATTTGGGTTTATCGGGCGGAGGGTCATCCAATCCTCACCTTGGACGTATTCTACACGCTTCAACGTGCCGCATTCGTCCCCGTAGATCACAACGCCGACCTGACCGCTACGATCCATCGTGTCCTGCCGGAATACGAGAACGTGATCGCCCTCCTGATAATCCGGGTACATACTGTTGCCTTTTACGCGGAGGACGAAATATTCCTGCGGTTCATGTCCGCGAAGATACGAGCGCGGGATCTCGATGCTGTCCCCCGTCCAATCCTCGTAGGCTATGCGCTCATATCCTGCGGCAACGCCTCCGATGACAGGCATCTGCACGGTATCGTCGGCTATCTCAGGGGTAATAAAATAGTTGCGGCCCACGGTTGGAGGCGGCGTCGGATCATCGGTCTCACCGTGAAGCCATTCCAACGCAACATTAAACACGCTTGCAATCTTATAATCATAATCTTCATAGCTGCGGTTGCGCCCAGCGATCCAATCCGAAACGACATTACCGCTTTTCAGCCCGATCTTTTGAGCAAAATCCTTTTTTGCCCCGTGAACATAATCACCGTTAGGTTTGCGTGGGATCAGTGATAAGATACGCTCCAACAAAATATCCATAGTATAGTCCTCCCTTATGCCTTGAAATTCGTGTGATTGTGTGCTAATCTTTTATAAACACATAATTGCACCACAAAAGAGGGGGACAGAAGATGATTGAAGTCAAAATCATCCATATAGTTGTGCTTGGGATCGCTTGCATCAGCTTCGGCTTTGCCCTATGCAATTTCCTTTGGGCTTTTTTAAATTATCGAAAAGCCTTATTTAAGAAAAAGCGTCAAAACCGTTGCGATAAGCGTTAAAAGCGCGACAGCAAGAGTGAAAACTGCTATCAGTAAGCTTGTTTTAGCACCTTTTTGTGTATCTTGGCTTTGCTTTTGCACTTCTAACAACAGTTTTTCCAGCCGCTCAATCTGAGCCTTTGACTGAGCTTCTGCCCTGTCAGCCGCCGTCGTTACGTCATTATTCCATCCGAACAATTATTTTCACCTCACAAACCCTGCCAAATGGCAGGGTGTTTTTTTGTGCAAATATACAAAAACACACAAATATGATTTTTACTATTGCAAATCGCAAATTCATGTGCTTTAATATAGACGCAGGCTGATTTTGGCAACAAAAAGCCGACCCCTCCAAGAGCGGTTTTTCAAAATGTGTTGTGGCAAACTCATTGTAACACCGCTCTTGTGAGGTGTCAAGAATGAAAACTCATATAAAGGTGAAATTCTCGTTTTGTGCTACGCTCAAAACGAATGATTTGTCCTTGACAAATCATTATGGAGTATTCGCCGCGAAAGGAGTTGAGAATGTGACACTTATCGAAAGAAGAATGGCTCTTGATATGACGCAGAGCGAGGTCGCCAAGAAGCTCGACGTAGATCAGAGCGCCGTGAGTGGTTGGGAGAGTGGACGGACGAAGCCTGTGGCAAAGCATAGACGCAAGCTCTGTGAGCTGTATGGCTGCACCCCCGAAGAACTGCTTGCGGAGGACAACGGGAAGGTGGCGGGTCAATGACGCTTGAAGAAATCAAAGCATCGGACGCGGTTTTTCTGTTGGCATCCGACGTGGCTCCCGTCCTCGGCTGCAACCCGCATTTCATCCGCTGTGCGGCACGGGAACGGCAGGAGCTGTTGGGTTTCCCCGTGACCGTGCTTGGGTCGAGGGTGCTGATCCCCCGCAAGCCGTTTCTTGCTTTCATCGGGGAAAGCGGTGAAAAGGAATGAACGGCGCGGCAGAGGCGAAAGCATCCAGGCAGGCGGAGAACACCTTATATCGGCGCGAAAACAGGGCTTTCTTCCGAGGCATGGAACGCTGTACGGAGTGCGGGGCGAAGGACGCCTTTACGATGAACGGGCGCTGGCGCTGTGCCGAGTGCGCCGAGAAAGCGAACGAGTACAACAGCGACTATTACAAGCGAAACGCCGACGGCATCCTCGGCAATCGGAAAGCGCTTCGGAGCTACCGCCGTGAAAACCATCTTTGTACCGAATGCGGCAGACCGCTTTCTCCGACTTATTCTTTTGCAACCTGTGAGGGCTGCCGAGCGGCGAACCGTCGGAAACGCGAACGGCTCCGGCGGGAGCATGGCGTGATCCCGCGCTCCGAATGGCGGGAACTCGGCCTGTGTATGCGCTGCGGCGCTCCGCGAATGCACGGGTGGCTTTCGTGTGTGGACAAGGAGATCGAGCTGTGCGAAAAGTGCTACTGCGAGAGCGCCGAAGGACTTGCCAAAGGGCGCAAAAACTTTATGAAACAGCATGGTATGAGCTACGGAACTTTTGCTTATGAATATGAAAACTTTATCCGGCACGGTTCCCAAAAAGACAAGTTAAAGGAGGAACAATGAAAGCATACAAGGGGTTTGACAAAGATCTGAAATGCCGAGGGTTCCAGTATGAGGTCGGAAAGACCTATGAGACAGACAAAGCGGAGTTGTGCGAGACGGGCTTCCACGCCTGCGAGGCTCCGCTGGACGTATTCACATACTATCCACCGACAGAGGGGCGCTACTGCGAGGCAGAGCTGGAGGACGTGAGCGAGGAGAGATCCGGCGACAGCAAGCGCGTTGGGAAGAAGATCACCATCGGCGCGGAAATCGGGATTCCAGGGCTTGTGAAGGCCCATGTGGAATGGGTCAAGGAGCAGTGCGATATTGAAAGATCCAACGGTGGCAACGGGGCCAAGCAGGTCGGTGGCGACTGGGCCAATCAGGTCGGTGGCGACGGGGCCAATCAGGTCGGTGGATACAGGGCCAATCAGGTCGGTGGATACAGGGCCAATCAGGTCGGTGGCAACGGGGCCAATCAGGTCGGTGGCGACTGGACCAAGCAGGTCGGTGGCGACTGGACCAAGCAGGTCGGTGGCGACGGGGCCAATCAGGTCGGTGGCAACGGGGCCAAGCAGGTCGGTGGCAACGGGGCCAATCAGGTCGGTGGCAACGGGGCCAAGCAGGTCGGTGGCGACTGGACCAAGCAGGTCGGTGGGAAAAATGCTATTATGCTCGCCGGTAATAAGAGCAAATTTAAGGCTGGGTTGGGAAGCCTCGTCGTGCATTACGTCAGAAACCGCGACGGCGCCATTAAGGAATTTAAGGCCGCCATCGTTGACGGCGAGACGATTAAGGCCGACACCTGGTACACGCTCAAAGACGGCGAGTTCGTGGAGGCACAGGAATGAGTGACCGATTACTTCACGCTCTTGAGGATCTGGCGGCCATGATCCTGGTGGTGATACTCGGCGCACTCGTCTGCACCGCAGTGACACGGGCGTACCCGGCAATGGAGCCTCTGAGCGACGTGCGTTTGGAGGACGCGGACGCAGGGCGGCTGCCTACCATCGAGCGCGTAGCGACAGCGCCGACGCCGAGGCTGCCGGAGCCGCCGAAGGATGCAGCGGACGGATGGACGTACCTGGGGCGCTACCGTGTTTCGGGCTACGATATCTGCGCGGAGTGCTGCGGAAAGACGGACGGCATCACGGCCTCCGGCGCGGAGGCGACGGTAGGACGGACGTGCGCCGCGAACGGGCTGCCGTTTGGCACCCGGCTCTGGATCGAGGGCCTGGGCGAGCGCGTGGTAGAAGACAGAGGCGGCATGACCGGGCAGCATATCGACGTGCTCTGCGCGGATCATGCGGAGTGCTACGCGATCACGGGGCAGTACGACGTATATCTGATCGGGAGCGGAGAAGATGAAGCGTGAGAGCAGAAGCATGAACGGGTATTTCTTCCGACCCGCGTTTTGGGCGCTCGCGGCTCCCGCTTTCAAGTGCTTGGACTGCGGAGAAGTATTCCAAACACCCGTTGAGTGGGTGGAAGCGCACGGCTTTAAAACGGGGCCGTATGAGCGCAGGGCTGGCTGCCCCGCCTGCGGAGGGGCTTTTGAGGAAGTCGATAATCTGGACGATTGGAGGGAAATCATTGGCGAACAAGAAGAATAAACTCGTTTTCTGCAAGGCCGACCCCGATGAGAGCTTCGGGCTTCCGAAGAGCATTCCGCAGGTCGAGAAGGAAGCGCGGGAGCTGGGGCTGAGCTACGGCAAGTACGTCTACGGCGTACACGTCACGAAGGACGACATCGAACGTGCCAAAAAGCGCAGGCGTGAGATCGCCGCCTACGATAAGCGGATGGAGGCGTGTCTCAGGGCAAGCCGCGCCGGGATGCGCGGGGTACGGTCTCCGAAGTCAAAGGGGACAAACGCAAGACCGCACAAGGGCGGCAAGCCGCCTGTCAGGGTGCAGCGGCTCGGCGCGGACGGCGAGATCCTTGCGACCTATGATAGCGTCTCCGACGCATCACGGACAGTCGGAACGCCCGCGTCGAGCATCACGGCAGCCTGTGTCTACTACAGGAAAAAGACGGCCGCTTTGGCAAACGCGGCATCTGCGGACAAGGCCCCCGCGGGCTTTCGCTGGCGCTACGCGCCGAACGGGGAGGACTGAAAATGCTGAAACGGCTGCACTTCGAAGACCGTGAAAGTTGGCTTGCCGGACGCGGGCAGGGCATCGGAGGCTCCGATGCCGCCGCCGTCGTGGGTATGTCCCCGTGGATGAGTCCCGTCGAGCTGTGGAAGATCAAGATGGGTATGGCGCGGCAGAAAGACCTCACGGGCAACGCCGCCGTGGAGCAGGGGACCCGCATGGAGCCGATACTGCGCGAGCTGTACGCGAAGCTGCATCCAGAATACCGCATAGAATACCACCAATTCGACATTTTGTTTCAGGAAGAGCGGCCTTGGCTGTGCGTGACGCTTGACGGTGAATTGCTTGCCGAGGCTGGGAGGCGCGGCATCCTGGAGATCAAGACCGCGACGCCGGGGGCGAAGTGGAGCCAATGGAAGGACGGAGCCATGCCACAGAACTATTATTGCCAAGTGCTTCATGCCCTGCTTGCCACGGGCTACGACTTCGTGCGGTTGTACGCCTGCCTCTACTCACAGAACGGCGATATGACGCTGACGGAACGCGAGATCGAACGGACGGACGTGATCGATGACATGAACTGGCTGCTGAACGAGGAACAGCAGTTTTGGAAGGGCTACGTTGATCGCGGCGTCATGCCGCCGATGCGTTTGGTGCTGTAATCGGAAGGAGGATATTCAGAGGAACATGAGACTTTACGTTGCGGGGAAGATCACGGGGAACGAAAAGTACAAAAAGCAGTTTATCAGCGCGACCGTGAAGCTTATCAGGCAGGGACATACGGTTCTCAACCCGGCCTTTCTGCCAGGTGACATGAACAACACGCAGTACATGGGCGTCTGCGTACCGATGTTGCTCGCGGCTGACGGCATTTATCTGCTCGACGGCTGGGACAAGTCGCCTGGGGCGCTTATTGAGGTGCAGATCGCCCGCTATTGCGGGAAGAAAGTTTATTACGAATGGGAGGCCGATGTCATTGGCGATGAAGAATGAGGTCAACTTTGAGGTCGCGCAGGAAGCGCTTGCCGTGGTGCGGAACACGGAAATCACGGCGAACTTCGACGAATGCCGCGCCGCGCTGACGGAAATGATCGCGCCCTACACGTCGGTCATCGTCACGGAGGACGGCATTGCCGAGGCGAAGAAGGACAGAGCGAAAATCCGCAAGGTCGCGGATCGCGTTGACGAAATGCGCAAGACCGTGAAGAAAGCCTACACGGAGCCGCTTGCCGCGTTTGAGGCGAAGTGCAAGGAGCTGGTCGCCATCTGCAAGGAGGGCAGTGACAACCTTGACGCACAGGTGAAGGCTTTTGAGCAGCGCGAGGCCGACGAGAAACTTGCGAAGCTCCGCGAGGAGTACGAGCGCTACGGAAGCGGCGAGGCGCGGGACTACTGCCCCTGGGAGCGCATCGTCAATCCGAAGTGGGCGAACAAGGGATTTTCCTTTGAGACCGCCGTTGGTGAGATCCACTACGCGCTCGACGAGACCGCCGACAGCTTGCTTTCCATCCGCACGATGGGCGGCGAGGACACGGCCTATCTGTTGGACTATTACAAGGACAGCCACAACATTGGGCGCGTGATGCGGAAGGCCGGAGAACTGAAGGAAGCCCGCGAACGCGAGGAACGGCGGCGCGTGGAAGAAGCTGCGCGGCGGCCGCGGATTGAAGAGGAACGGCGCAGGCGCGAGGAGGAAGCGGCGCGGGCGCATACCTCGGAAAGCTGGGCGGAGCCGGAGGAAAGCGCGGAGCCGGAGAGCGAAGAACTGCTGACCGTCAGCTTCCGCGTGGAATGCACAAGGGCGCAGCTTTCGGCGCTTGCCGCGTTTCTGCGGGCGAACGGTATACGCTACGGAAGGGCGGTGTGACTTCTATGACGCTTGCGGAGAGCGCACGGGGGGCTGTGATGCCGTGGGACAGCATCGACGCGGAAACCGACCTCTTTGAGAGGCTTCCACAGCAGAAAATCGAAATCTGCCTGATGTGCGAGCACAGCGCGGCGTATTGCGACGTTTGCGGTGATTGGAACGCCAAAAAGCGCGGCAGACCGCGCAAGGAGATCGACCGCGAGCTGCTGCGGGAAGCCATGAAGCTCAGAAGATGCAACCGTGAAATGTGCGCGGCTCTGAACGTGAGCCGCGGGACATTGATTAAATACAAAAAGGAAATGGAGGAAACCACAGCATGAAAGTAACGAATACCCTGACGAAAAGCAAAAACAACAGCAAAGATGACAAGAAGCCTTTTTCCGTGCAGATCCGCGGGAACGCGCTACAATCCCTTATCCGCGCCTCCGTCCCTACGGCGGCGGACGCCGCGAGGCTGACCGCGACGCTGATCTCCGCGGTCTCGACCAACGAAAAGCTGCGGGAGTGCGACCCATTCACCACCGTTGCCGCCGCTCTGCGCGGGGAGGGCATGGGGCTGACCTACGGGGTGGACTATCACCTTGTTCCCTTTGGGGACAGGGCAAGTTACATTATCGGTTACAAAGGTCTGCTTCACCTGCTGATCGCCACGGGCGAGGTCGCGGACACCAACGCCATCGTCGTGCGCGAGGGCGAATACAAGGGGCGGAATAAGCGGACCAAGAGACCTGAGTTCGATTTCTCCGTTTACGAGACGGAGGACGAGGAAGAGAACCACCCCATCGTCGGCTATTACTTCTACGTTGACCTCAAAAACGGCTATTCCGCCAGCGAGTTTATGCGCGTCGGTGACATCGTACTCCACGCGCAGCGGTATTCCAAGAGCTTCGACATCGACGATTACCGCAAGTTCAACAGCGGTGAGCTGACCCCCCAAGAGGCCGAGCACCTGAAGGAAAAGTCCCCGTGGTACGGAAACTTTGATCTTATGGCGAAAAAGACCGTGATCCGCAAGCTGCTGAACAGCGGCTTTGTACCCTTGGCCAACAACGCCCAGCTCCGCCGCGCTCTCGACGAGGACGGCGAGGCCGGCGAAGGGGATATTTTCATTCCCGACGTGCCCGCCGCCGCAGGGCGTGAGGAGGTCATTGAAGTAACGGCGTCGGAAGTGACCGAAGCCGCCGAGGCCCCAGAAAACACGCCCGCGAGCGCAGAAACCGAGAAGCCTGCACCCGAAAAGGAGTCCGTGCGCAGAGGCAGACCCGCAAAGGCCATCGACGTGACGCCTGACGAGGACGATCCCGTTGCCAGCTTTTTCGGAGAGTGACGCGGTATGAGCATCTTTTCGACGAAAGAGAAGGACGGGACGCTGAACATCCTTTTTACGGGCAAGCTTCCGCGTGACCCTGAACTTCGGGAAACGGCAACGGGCGATAAAGTGCGCTTTTCTGTCGCTTACGGGAAAAGCAAGTACATGAACGTGGAAACCTGGGCGGACAGCGGCGCGGGCAGGATGGCCGGATATCTCGAAAAGGGCGATCACGTCCTTGTGGCGGGCGTTTTTCGCACCCATGAGTACAACGGAAAGACCTACGAGAACGTGGAGGCCGATTTTATCACCGTTATGTCTCATATGATGCCCACCGCTTCCTCCACAAGCCCGTCCGTGGAACAGGCGCAGGCCCCGAAGCCCGGAGAGGCTTGGGAAGAAGCGGACGACTCGGAACTTCCGTTCTGATATAAAAAAAGGAGTGGACAAAATGACTGAAACAAGCATTCTGGAAATGAGCCAAGGCGCGATTTTGGAGCGCGTGAACTACGAAATGCGCCGTATCATCGACAACATCATGGACGTGAACACAAAGGCGGCGGCCAAGCGCAAGCTGACCGTGACCTTGGAACTGACGCCGGATGACGAGCGGCGCACCATCATGGTTCACACTACGGCCAAGAGTACCCTCGTGGCGTAAGTCTTAAAACGATGGTGGCGATCAAGCCCCGCGTTATGCTGACGCCCTATCGAACATTCCTCGAAGTTGAACAGCCGACAAGCGAATTTCTTCTTCGGCTCAACGACGAAGGAGAGGTTGGACTTTTTGAGGCCGACGGCGGTATGTGGGCGCTGACTGCAAAAGACCGCATTGCCGCTTATTTTGAGGAGAAACTGTGTGATCTCATCGAAAGCGGCTGTGTGGTTGTTTTGCGCTGATTTTTTATAATCCCGTGCGGCAAAAGGCGGTGAAACGATGGGGGCAAACCTGGGCGGGTATATCCGCGGCCCGTGGTGGCGGTATCAGGAGGGCGACGATGAAAAGACGCGGCGCTGCTTCGTGATCGCATGGGGCAACATCGTCAAGCAGCCGAAGGACAGCTTCAAGGACCTGCGCTGCGTCAAATTCGTCATCAAGACGGGGCGCGGCGCAGGCCGAAACGAAAAGCACCTTGTATGCGCCGGGTACGGCGACACGATCAACACCATCGTTATGCAGGCGATGGAGAAGGGGGATGTGGTGCTCGTTTTCGGGACGTGGACGGAAAAAGTCAGCAAAACGAAAAAGGGCATCCATCCCACCTACGAATGCCGCGTGAATTTCATCGTCCCGCAGGCGCTTGTCGGCTTCCTCTTCGACTTGTCCGCCCTGCCGCAGTTGCAGGAAATGATTACGGAACGGGCAAACGAGGACGCCGACGTGTGGGAGAGTGACGATTGAAGGAACTGAAGGGAGAACGCTATGCCGAGGCCGAAAAAGAAAGGACTTGATTATTCGCCTTGGGACACGAATATCTTTGAGAATGACACGAAGATTGATGAACTGATCGACGCACAGGGATGGTCTGGATTTGCCGTTTACTTTTATCTTTGTCAGAAAGCTTATGCGTCGGACGGGTTCTTTTACCGTTGGAGCTATGCCAATGCGGCCACTACAGCGCGTAGGATGGGCGGTGGCATCGGGTCCGAAACTGTGAAGCAGGTTGTTTCCGTCTGCTTGCGAATTGGGCTTTTTGATAAAAGGCTATTCGACGAGGCGGGCGTGTTGACGAGTAAGGGAATCCAACGCCGATACATGAGTGCGACAGGGCGAAGAAAACCGCATGATTTTGACGAAACCCTTTGGCTTTTAGGGGACGACGAGGACGTTTCCGAGGTTAATGTATACAATAATACCTTAAATGTATGCAATAACCCCTATAACAGCGACAATAATTCCCCTAAAACAAAAGTAAATAAAACAAAAGAAAACAAAACGAAAGAAAACAGCAGCAACGCGCCCGCGCCTGTGCGGGAGGAGTTATTATCCCTTGTCTCGTTTTACGAACAGGGGGCGGGAACCTTCGCAACGCCGTACTTCGGAGAGTCCCTGACGCATTTTGAGGGCTTGCTTGGCTATGATGTCGTGAAGCACGGCATTGAAGCGGCTTTCAACGAGGGGAAAACGACGCCGAAGTATATCCTCGCCATCCTTCGCCGTTATGAGCAGGAGGGCTTGGACACGTTGGAGAAGGTGGAACGCTCGGAACGGCAGTTTGAGCGAGACCAGCAGCGGCGCGGGAAAGGCGGCGGCACTGCGGCGTCAAGGAGCGTGAAGAAGCCGGAGGAGTACAGTAAGGGGGGATTTCTCGATGATGACGCAGTATAGCAGCCTCGTCTCTGAGCAGATAGAGGCGCTTGCGAGCCGCGTCCCGGAGAGGCAGGAAAACGATTTCGAGAAAGACGGCATCCTTTTCTGCGGCGAATGCGGTGAACCGCGGCAGGCGTGGATCGATTGGCTCCCTGACGAGAACGGCGTTTCGGAAAAGCGGCTCGTCCCCGTGATGTGCCGCTGTGAGCAGGAGCGCTACGAGACTGAGAAAGAGACGTTTCGCAGAGAGCAGTTCAGGATGAAGCTTCGCGCCATGCGCGAGGCTTACGGCCTTTCCGCCGTCGGTACGGAGAGCATACGGTTTTCGCAGGACGACGCGCCGAATACGCCAATTGCGCGGACTTGCCGAAAATACGCGGCCAAATGGGACGAAATGAAGCAGGGCGGCGTCGGGATCGTCTTTTTCGGGAACAAGGGGACGGGAAAGACCTTTTACGCGGCCTGCATCGCCAACGAGATCACGGAAACGGAGACGGTTTATACGCTCGTCGTTACGACGGCGACGCTTGTGGAGGCCATGCAGGGGAAACAGGCAAGGGCGGAGATCATCGAGCATTTGAACCGTTTCTCCCTGCTTGTGTTGGACGATCTTGGTGCGGAGCGTGAAACGAGTTACGGCGGCGAAGTGCTTTACAGCGTGATCGACGCCCGCTACCGCTCCGGCCTGCCGCTGATCGTGACGACCAACATGGACGTGAAAGACATGGAGCGCGAGGAGGACCCGATGCGCAGCCGCATCTATGACAGGGTTTTGGAAATGTGCGCCATACCGCTTGAGGTCGTGGGCGAAAGCCGCAGAAACGGCCTTGCAGAGCGGAGGCGCGAGTTGGCAAGGGAAATCCTGGGAGGGAAGAGCCGTGCGTGATTACATGATCGAAAGGCGCAGCCTTACGCGCCTTCCCGCCGAGAAGTCACCCTGCCGCTTTGAGCACTTCGACAACGCAGCGCGGAAAATGAAGTGGTGCAAGCCGGACGTTATCTGCGGCTACAACTGCGCCTCCTGCGGATGGAACCCAGCGGAAATCGAGAGGCGCTTCCATGAGGGGTATACGGAGACCGTATATTCCGTCAAAGACCCTGAAACCGGGAAAATGGTTTATAAGCCGAACGGAATACAGCGGCTCCGCTTTCCGCGTGGAGCGGCCAAGAATACGTCCACGGAAGGGGGCGGTGCGTATGGCGATACAGACGAAGGACTTGCCGGAGTGGGCGCAGAAACAGATCCTTCGGAAGCTGGCTGAACAGCAGGCCAAGAGAGCCGCAGCGGAAGCGCCAAGAGAGAAGCAGGCAAAAAAGAGGAAATACCGCAACGTGCCAACGACCGTGAAAAGCGGTGAGGGCGAGCTTCACTTCGACAGCCGGAAAGAGGCGGAACGCTATGAGACCTTGAAGCTGCTGCTGACTGCCGGAGAAATACGCGATCTCCGCTTGCAGCAGGACTTTACGCTGATCGAGGCATACACGACGCCAGACGGGAAGCGGGTGCGGGCGGAGCGCTACCGAGCGGATTTCACCTACTATACCCGTGACGGGCAGTATGTCGTCGAGGACATAAAGGGAGGTTCTGCGACAAAGACGAAAACTTATGAGATCAAGAAGAAACAGATGCGGGACAAATACGGCATAGAGATCACGGAGGTCTGAGACGGATTGCCGCGGGCCTGCGGTCTGCGCAACGACAAAAAGGGGAGAAAGACGCGCATGGGGACGAGAAAACCGCCGGACACGTTTCCGGCAAGACTGCAATATCTGAGAGAGAAACGCGGCATCAGCAGGCTTGTCCTCGGCGAGCTTTGCGGCCTGTCCAAAAACGTGATCGCGCTCTATGAAAGGGGCGAGGGCAATCCCACCATGTCCTCACTCCTTGCGCTTGCCGATTTCTTTGAAGTTACCGTTGATTTCCTGATCTGCCGCGAAAACACAAAATAGATGACGTATTCCCATTATATTGGGAATTGCTGCCGATAAACGGGGTATCATTACGATGCTGTGTTAGGCTTCCTTCCTCAATACCCTTTACCCCAGAAACCGTCGCGCCGCTGAACACGGCGCGGCGATTTCTTTTTTTCAGGCGGTGAATACATGGACGATAAAATCAGCAGAGAAATATGCTACGGCAGGCTCGCGCAGACAATCGGCCCCGACCTGGCGCTTTACTGTATGTGCGCCGTTTTTGACGTTGCTTACGAGCCTGAGAGCGACGCGGGAAGCTGGACGGTCTATGCCGACGCCATTGGGGAAAGCACATTCGCGGACGGAGAGAAGGACGTGAACGCTGCTATATTGGCGGGGCTTCCGTCTCAGGAGCGTTGGGCGACGCTGTGGGGCGACGATTACACGGAGAGCGACTACCGACAGCTTGACGATCTGTACCGCACAATGACCTCACAGCTCGACGCCACGGGAGGCATCGACAGGCAGCAGGACGATACGGCCCGTACCTGCGCGATGATGGCCTTGCAGCGCAACAAGCTCATCCGCAAGGCGGACAAGGACTCTGTGGCGATGGCAAAGCAGCTTGACGCCATGATCCGCGACAACCTCAAGGACTCTAATATGCGGAAGGCCGATATCCTTCCCTCGGCGCAGCAGAGACCGGACGGCTTCGTGGACGCGCTGCGGAAAAAGTTCGGTCTCACGATGGAAATGACGAAGGACGACGTGATGCAGGCGTTTTTTACCTGGTGCAGAAGCAAGCATTACCCTGAGACCGTGGACGCGGAGGAACACGCGATGATGGCGATACTCCGCACGATGCAGAAAAACGACGATCTGCCGGAGTCCACGGAGCTGCCGGAAGACTTCGACTTCGGGCCTTATGAAGCGCAGTTCGAGAAAGAGCCTAATCAGACGGAAACGGACGTGTATGACTATCTCGGCCTTGTGCGCGGTGAGTATCACGGGGACGGTGAGAACTGATGGGCGAGAAAAAATATACCGTTTATTGTCATAAGACCCCGAGCGGTAAAAGGTATTTCGGAATAACAGGCAAAAAAGTGTCTGAGCGGTGGGCTTATGGACGAGGATATGAGACTTGCTCCGCATTCAAAAAGGCGATAGACAAATACGGTTGGGATAACATCGAACACATCGTGCTGTACGAGGACCTAACAAAAGAAGAGGCAGAAAGCATAGAACGTACTCTGATTGCGGAGTACAAGACTACAGACAAAAATCACGGGTATAACATTCTTCCGTATGGGAATATAGCAAAATGTAAAGACGTTCCAAAGGAAGTCAGAGACCGTGCAACAGTAGAACGCACAAAAGTGGGGAGAGAGCAAACACCTGAGTCCATAGCAAAGGCGCTTGAAACAAAGGTGAAAGTTGGAATTATAAAGCCGATTCTTTGCTATGAAACGGGAGTGATTTATCCGAGCCTTTCTGAAGCGGCAAGACAAATGGGACTGACGGGGTGTACACCGATAATATTGGCGATTAGGAATCCGTCTCACACAGCCGCCGGTTATCATTGGTGCTATTTGGAAGACGCTGAATCGTTTGAGCCGGAAATCAACAGGGCATATCGACCTGTAATAAACATAGATACCGGCAAAAAATACATCAGTATTAACGAGGCAGCAAGAGATACTGGGGTAAATGCCGCAGGGATAGTTCTGACGTGCGAGGGTAAGCGCAGGAGGTCAGGTGGATATGCCTTTTGTTACGAAGAAGAATACGGGACTTTCGTGCCGATGAAAAAGTATAAAAGGCGGAAACCTGTTAGGAACAAGAAAACAGGAGAAGAATTTGCCAGTGCAACAGAAGCAGCGAGGAAGTACGGGTACAGCGATACATCAATCGCAAGAGTCTGCAAGGGGATACGCAAAACGGTTCATGGCGATGTATGGGAATATGTTGATTTGAAAGATGCCGATGTTAATACAGGAATTAGTCACAAGCCTATACAAAACGCTGGGATTCCGCGTGCTGTTATCAATGTAGAAACATTGGAACGATACGAGAGCGTTAGTGAGGCGGCGAAAGCAACGGGCATCCAACGGCGTAATATTGGAAAGTGTTGTGTAAATCACCACTATACTGCCGGGGGCTTTCACTGGAGGTATGCCGAAGAGGTGATGGAATAATGGGCGCTCATAGACGGGACTATGTGTGGACGGGGGCAGACACCGGATGGCAAAAAAAGCGCAGCCAGCGCGACGCGGAATATGACAATTTTGGTGACGGGCTTCCTTATCTGATCGCCCTTTTCCGCTTTTTCCCCGACTTCCTCCTCGATCTGTTTCACTCCGAAAGCGCGGACTTTGATCTCAGCTTTATCCAGCGCGTTTTCCTGCGGATCAACGCCAATTACGACAGCGTTGACATTACGGCCTGCCGCGGCGCGACGAAATCCTACTGCCGACAGGCGGGCGGCTATACGGACGGGCTTATGTGGCCGGGGGAAACGACGGCGGTGGCGGGGCCAAGTCTGAAACAGACGGCAAAGATCGCAAGCGACATCCACAAGCAGCTTGAAAACAACTATCCTGGGCTGACGGCGCTTTATACCGTCGAGTCTGACGGCGCGGATCGCTTCGTTGTCTCCACGAGCTACGGGAGCCGAATCAGCATAGACAACAAGCGCGGTTCTACGGTTTACCGCGCTACGGCGGAGGAAACGGCGCAGGAGGAGCCGCCGCCCTTCGACGCGGAAAACTACGCGAAGGTCGTTATTCCCGCCGTGCGAGGCGAATACCGTGTGAACGGCCTGCAAAGCCCCGCCTATCACTATTTCCGAAAGGACAGCATCACGTCCGCCGGACGCAGGCAGCAGTACGCCTACGAGACGCGCAAGGAGCACAGACGCATGATGGCGAGGGGGAAGAGCGCTTACGTCATCGACGTGCCCTACGACGTGATCCTTTTGGAGCAGATGCGCCCTGTTGCCTGGGCGGAAAGCATACGGAACGAACTGACGGCGGCGCAGTGGATGCGCGAGATGGAAAGCATCTACTCCGGCTCGGACAAGAACCCCATCATCCGCGACGAGGTGCTGACGGAAAGCCGCTCCCTCCTTCTCATGGAGGAACATCACTGCTGCAAGGACAGGGATAATAAGCTGAAGCCCGAAGAAGTGATCTATATCGTCGCCTACGACGTGAGCTACCGCGACGCGAAGGCCAACGCGAAATGCGCCTGCGTGGTGGTGAAATGCACGAAGCAGGACGATTACTACCATCGGGACAAGTATCTCAAACAGCTTGTATGGCTGGAAGACTGGTCTCCCGCCGAAACGCCGACGCCCATCGCACAGGCGCAGAGGCTGCGGCGGATATGGAACCGTTTCTGCTTCGACAACAGCCAGACCTTTATCGTCATCGACGCAAACTCTTACGGCGACGGCGTACTCACAAGCCTGATGGGGCAGCCCATCGGAGGGGGCGTTCCGCTCTGCTGCTACAACCACCTTGATTATACGGGACTGGAATTGCAGGGTGCAATCCCGGTAATATATCCGGTCCGCGCAAGCAGTTATGGAGCAGACAAAGAAAGCGATATGGTGCTGAACGCAGAACTGCAATTCGAGCATTCCAACGTGCAGCTTCTGACGGGGAACACCAACGACGGCGTTGAGGCGTACAAAAAATACCACCGCATCAAGGACGACTCGATGAACTACAAGATAGCAAGACCGTATCTGAAAACGAACGAACTGATCGGGCAGATACAAAATCTGCGGGAAGAGCCGAGCGGTCAGGGAATACGCGAAAAGCGCATATCACAGCGTATTCAGCGCGATAGCTGGTCCGCGCTTAAATACGCCCTGCGCTTTGCCCAGCTATTGGAACGCATCAATTTGCAGCCGAGGCACAATCGTAGCGACTACGAAGAGCTTTTGAAGGACTTCCGCAAGATGGGCGTCGTGGTCGCGCCGAACGCGGGAAGCGGACGGCTTACGGGAAGAAGGGGAGGTCGTATCTATTGAGCGGGGAAAAGACGACGTGGCGGCTTTATGTGCTGAAGCCGGACTCGGACGGCATCATGGCGGCGGGGAAAGCGCGGTTTTCGCGGGCAAACGGGAAATACGCCCTAATCTACAGCGATAAGCCCGTTGAAAAGGGCGTTGAGATCGGGGAAAACGACCTTTGGCGTCTGAGCCGGAGCGAGACCGAATGGCTTGCCGCCTGTAACGTGGAGCTGCTTTTCGAGGACGCGCAGAAGCGGCAGGACGAGATACGCAAAAACCTTGCGGAGCGCATCAAAGCGCTTGAGGAAGAACTGAAAAAACAGGAAAACGCCTGAAAAAAACAGGACAAAACGCAAAAAACAGCGGTTTTTTCCCATTATATTGGGAAAATGCCGCTTTTTTTATGCTATCCAAAAAATGTAAACTGAAAAACTATGTTTGCAAAACGGGAAGGAGCGAAATCTGCGGATGGCAAGAACAGACCTCTACGCACAACTCAACAGCGTCGCGGCAGGCTCTTTCCCTGAGATATTTGGCAAATTCCGTGAGCTGTCGCAGAAGTACGGAAACATGAGCGCGGCAAAGCTGCTCTCCGCTTTCAATGAGGCGGGCGGCTTCGGAGGCATTGGCGGGATCGGCAATATGTACACGCCTAATCCCTATGTGCAGAACCGCCGCGTCAAGGCCATAGAGACGAGACCCGCCGACTACTCCAAGGATCAGGTGGCGGAGTTTATCAAGAAGCCGGACAGCAGTGAGCGCGAACTGCGGGCTGTGGAGAAGGGCCTTGAATACTTCGCCTATCCGATGCTCCACATCCGCACGATGTATCAGAACCTTCTCACCTACCATTCCTACGTTGCGCCGAACCTCACGGACAAAGAGGACGCGAAGCGCGACGACTTCTGGCGCGAATGGAAGCTCGTGGAGAAGCTGCGGCAGACCGTGAACCCGAAGGACAAGTGCCATGAGCTTTGCGGCCTCGCCTTGCAGCAGGGCAAAGTATTCGTAACGCCCCGCGTGAGCGTGGACAAGGCGCACAACAGCGTGAATTACGCTTTCTTGCAGCAGCTTCCGTCCGATTGGTGCAAGATCGTCGGCTACAACAACGTGAGCAAATACACGGTGGCCTTCAACCTCATGTATTTCTGTCAGATTGGGACGGATTGGCGGCAATTCGGCGATTTGCTGGAGCCTTACGTCGGCGCTTTTTACGATGCTCTGACGCCCGCTCCGAAGCTGGGGATCGACAGGCGCAAGGTCGTTTACGCGAAGCACACGGGGCTGGATCTCAGTCGCGTAAGGGCGGCGGCGCTGGACGGTGTTGAGGCTTACGCCGAAAACGGGCGCTGGTTCTATTGGGTCACGCTGCCCGTGGACAAGGTATTCGTCATCGAAGCGGACGATACGGAGCGCAACGTCATTCCCCCGTTTGCCGGAATGTTTATCGACCTCATCCAGCTTTCGCAGATGCAAGACATCCAGCTCAATCTTCTGCAAAATCCTTTGATCTCGTGTCTCGTCGGGTCCATACCGTACTGGGACAATCAGAACAGCAACGAGGCCGATCAATACAAGCTTTCCAACGCGGGACGGCTTCTCTTTGAGTCGCTGTGGTATCAGATGCTCGCGGCGAACAATACGGGCGGCATCGGCTTCTTCGCGGGTCCGTTTGAAAATATGCGCTTGGAAAGCCTGAATGAAGCGCCGAACGCCACGGAGATCATCTCCAGGGGCATGGAAGACCTCGGCGCGAAAACGGGCCTTTCGGCGATCATCCCCTCCACGTCCGAGGCAAGAGCCGGAGCCGTGCAGGTGAGCCTCGCAATCGAAAGCCGTATGCCGCAGACGGTGTACCGCGGCTTCGAGCGCATGATGAACGTCGTCATTTACGAGCTGAACCTCCGCTATGAATGGCGGTTTGCCATGTTTGGATCGCTCGCGGACGACGAGAAGCTGGAAAAGAGCCTGCGCGAAGATATGACCCTCGGCATCCTGCCCGCGACAATCGAGTACAACGCGCTCAAGGATCGTTCCATCCTGGACGATATCGCATGGAGCGACGCCGTTGTGGAAAGCGAATTGCTTGACCGCAGAATCCCTCTTGTCAGTTCTTATTCCGCGAAACAGGCGGACAGCGGCCTCCCCCCGAAGGGCGGCAGACCGAAGAGCGAGGGCGTGACCTCGGACGGCCAGGAGCAGGACATGGACAGCCCGACGCAATAGGGGAAAGGAAGTGAGCAACGTGCCGGAATACAGAAGCATACAGGGAGAACTGAAAGTCCTGCAAAGCGACAACGATTTCATCTTTCCCGTGGAGCTTTGGCTTCTGAACGATAAGGTGAACCGCAACAACTGGCAGTTCGTCAATCTTGAACAGCACAGGGCAAAGTGGGCAGGAAAGCCTATTCTGGTTGCTTACGTCAACGGCGGCAGAACGCCCGGAGACGGTCACAATCAGGCGACGCGGATCGACAGGAACGGAAAAGAGTATCAGTCCTTTACAGACGCGACCGCAGAGCGGATTTGCGGCGCGTTGAGCGATAAAGAAAGCGATATTCGCCTTGAAGAAAGGGACGGCGCTCTTTGGACAGTGGGGAGCGGGTTCCTGTGGGCGTGGTATTCGCACGAACTCTGCTTGCAAATCGCTGATGATGCGCGACAGGGGCGCAGCATGAGCGTGAGCATAGAAGCGCTTGTCACAAAAAGCCGCATGGAAGACGGCGTGGAAGTTGAGGAGTCGTATGAACCTCTCGGAGTAACGATCCTCGGACACGGCGCTGCGCCCGCAGTGGCGGACGCGCACATTGCGATGCTTACAGAGATCGGAAGCGAGCTGAATGAATTGAAATTGAGAGCCGCTTCCTATCTGAACAACGACAGCCATAACAAGCCGCAAAACGATTCAACGAAAAAAGGAGTTGAAAAAACCATGATTTTTTCCAAGGCACAGCTCAAGGAGCTTCAGGAAAAGGTCGGCGGTGATTACCGGGTGCTGGCCGCTTCCCGCAAGGACGGCGTGACCCGTGTGATGCTCATGCGCAAGAGCGACTTCACGTTCTGCTCCTACGAGATGGGCGTCGGCGAAGAGAACGTATATCCCGAAAAGTTCACGGCCTGCTCCGCGACCATCCGCATGGAGGCCGCCGAGGGCGATGAAGAGATGTGCGCCGAGGCCGGGGACGTGATCTGCGAAGAAGTTTCCTCCGCCAACTGCGAGAAGGACGCGCTCTGTGCCGAAAACACCCGCCTGTCCTCCGAGCTTGAGGAGACGAAGAACCAGCTCAACGCCATGCGCGAGTTCGAGACCAAGCGCCGGAAGACCGCCGCCGCCGAGCACGCCCGCAGCATCCTTGCCGCCTACAACGCCAACCGCAGTGAGAAGGTCGCGGACAGCGTGATCTCCGCCGTGGTTGCCAACGCCGAGAGCGGCGCTTACAACGCCGCTATGGACGCAGACGGCAACTGGATCGGCCTTGCCGCCGTGGAGAAGGACGTAAAAGCCCTCTGCGCCGACGAGCAGATGAAGCTGGACGCCAAGCAGAACGGCAAGACGCAGTTCGTGTGGGCGCGTCTGAGCGAAGGAAACGGCGCGGACGACGGTTCCCCCGCCGCCCTGCTCGCCTCCCTGTAATAACGGAAAAGGAGTGAAAAACAATGGCTTTTATCGCAAATACCGCGTTTGAGGCGCGGCTTACCAACCATATGTACGATCAGCGGGCCAACGTAGCCGGTCAGTATCAGGTCCTCGGCGCCGCGGCTGACTGCTCCGCCGGTATCCTCTGCGTGAGAAGGGGGCTGATCCCCAATCAGGCGTTCGACGATCCCAACGGGACCCGCGTGTACAACGAGAACACCTGGTACTTCGAGGCCGCCCCCGACAGCGTGACGGCTGACGATGTGATCTATGCCTGCGACCCGCACGACTGGCCGCTTATCACTGCCCCGAACGGCAACGTCTACGCCGTCGGCACGGAAACCCTCGGCCTCGGCATCCCCGCCGGACGCTTCGGCAATTTCTGCCGCGTCGATTTCGACGGTCAGAGCATCTACCGCTTCGGCATCGGCAATCTGAGCGCCAGTCTCAGCACCAATACCTATTTCACCATCGACGACGGCCTGCTCGTTCCCGCAGCTTCCGCTCCCGCAACCGCAGGAAGCGTGTACTTTGAGCTGCACGTGACCGGCACTTTCGTCGCCGGAAACGGCGCGGCCTACGACTATGTGGACGTGATCGGCCACAAGGTCACGGCCTGACCCGCGAAAAGAAAGGAGTGAAAGACAATGGCTAATCTGACCCTCTGCACCCTGAACCCCGACGTTTTCCGGGTGTGCGCCGATAAAGACCAGGATCGCAGCCTTGACCGCGCCCGCATCGTGGCGGCTGGCCGCAGCCTCTTCTATGACTTCACCGCCCGCGGACAGAACGCCGTCCGGCTCGCCGCCAAGAGCGTCAACCCCGAAGTGAAGCCCCGCATGACCGCCGACGAGTATACGGAGATGAACCGCCGGTTCCTCCGCGCCCGCCGTATGTACGCCGCGAAGAAAGCCTGCGAAGTGACCGGCAGATGCGCTCCCGAAACCGACGAGGAGTTCCGCGCCATGCAGCAGAACTTCCGCAGCGACCCGATCTTCCACCGTGTCCTCCAGGGCATCGATCAGGACGTTATCAACCCCATCCTGCCCCGCGTCTTCAGCGAGGCCGTAAGCGTCTTTGCCGACATGGAGAACGTGGGCTTCGGCGAGACCAAGGCCATCACCGTGGAAAGCTCGGAGATTGTCGTATTCCAGGATTCGGCATGGGGGGCGTCCCGCAGCGTTCCCGCCAACCGCTTCTATACGAAGGACTACACCCTCAACCCGACGCCGAAAACGGCTGAGATTCGTGCCAAATGGACCCAGGTAGTCGGCAACGACACCGATTTCGGCAGATACTATGCCAACGTTGCCGCCGGTATGTACGCCTACGTCATGGGTATGTGGTCGAAGATGATGAACGCGGCTGCCTCCGACACCACGAAGATCCCCTCCGGCCTGACCTACACCTTCGATCAGACCAACTGGGTCACGCTGGCAACCAAGCTCTCCGCCGTGCAGAACACCTTCTGGGGCAACATCTACGCTTTCGGCAACGCCGTGGCGCTCTCCAAGGTGCTCCCCACCGACGTGACCGGCTCGACCAACGTGAACATGGACGCGGCCATTGCGACCATGCTGGGCGCGGACTTCACCCGTCAGGGCTATCTCGGTCAGTACATGGGCGTCATGCTCATGCCGCTTGTTGACGCCATCGTTCCCGGCACACAGTACGGCTCCGTCGAGACCATCCTCGACCCGACCAAGATCTGGATGCTCTCCGGCAACGGCAGAAAGCCGCTCGTGATCGCTTTCAACGAGGACACCCCCATTACCCTGGAGTGGACGCCTTCGGAGGTCGCTTCCCTGGAGCTGGTCTACAACATCACGTTTGCAACGGACGCGGTGGCGGTATTTTCCAGCAAGGTGGGTCTCATCAATATCTGAGCAAATCCCGCGCATCAGCGCAAAAGGGGCGGCTTTCCGCCGCCCCAGCATCCCGCGGGCAGGCCGTGAGCGCCGGGGCAGCACCGGCGGGCGGGTTTATATAGTCGAAAGTCAATAGTCGATAGTCAGAAGAACCGAAAGGAGTTTTTGAAATGGCTGAGACGAAGAAAAAGACGGGCGGCGGAAGGCCGAAAAAGGCGGAGACCGCGCCGGAAGCGGCGGCAGAACGCCCCGTGGCAGCCGATACCGCCGCGAAGACGTTCAACGAGGAAGAAGTTCGGGCGATGGTGGCGCAGGCCGTGGCGGAAGCGCTGGCGGCGCAGAAGGCAGCCCCGCAGGTCGTCCAAATCTCAGCGGACGTTGAGAAGGTGCATTTTCTGTGGCAGGCGGAGGTCGCCCCCGACAACCGGCTCTCCATCGGCGGCGCGTCGAGCGGCTATGCGCCGATCATCGGGAAATACGGCGAGTTCGTGATCCCGAAGACGGAGCTTTCCCGCGTGATGGACGGACAATTCCGCGAGTGGATGCGAAGGCGTTGGATCATCGTCGTGGACGGCATGACGGATGAGGAGCGCGAGATCTACGGCGTGGCCTACAAGGACGGCGAGCTGCTGGACAAGATGGCCTTCGCCAAGATGGTCGAACTTGAGGACAAGATCATCGACATCTACCCGAAGCTCTGCCCCGGACATCGGGAAATGGTGGCGAAGCGCTATTATGAGGCGTTTATCGCCAAGAACCCGCACGTCAGGCGCGACGTTGTGACGAGGCTCAACGACATCAGCATTGAGCTGGGGAGCGAGAACGGGGACTTTGACGCCATCCTGGAGGCCATGAACGAGGCCGACAGGAGGCGCAAGAAGAAGTAAACAGGCTTTCGGATTTCAGGGAGGCGAAAAGATGACAACGTGGGCTGATATCTGCTCCGCCGCGATGGTCTGGATCGACGATCTGCGGCTGACGGAGGAGCTGAGCGTTTCTCCGGCGCTCTATTACCGACGGATGGCGCTTTTCGTCTCCTCTGCCGTTCCGATGCTGAATAAGCCGCCGGAACTTTTGGACTATCTTCTCAGCGAGAAGGAAGACCCATCCTTCGGCGAATTTTACTGGACGAGCACGGCGGAAAGCACCGTAGTGGAAACCGCGGTCGCCACGGAGCAGACGGGCTTCGACATCTGCTCCTGCGTGAGCGTTGAAGTGCTGGACGACGGGCGCGTATTGCAGACGCCTTACGCCGTCGAATACGACGCGGAAGCGGGGATCGTGATCTTCCCCGTGCAGACGCAGGCGGGCATCAGCTATCAGCTCGACTTCTACACAGACGGCAGCTTTGCCGATCTGAGCGAAAGTCAGATGCGGCTCTTTGCGCTTGCCGTCGCGCTCGTGTGGGAGGAGCGCTTCTACGGAACTTGGATCAACAGACAGCCGAAAATCCACGACTCCTCGTTTACCACCGTGAACGAGGCAAACTATACGGAAAAGACCTCGCAGGCGCTCGGACGCACAAGGATCGCGTTTTACGACGCCCTGCGGGACTATGAACAGGTCTGCGCCTACACGAAGACCGTGCGGAAAAACCCGCCGAAGGTGGTGCTTGTATGAGCGCATCACTGAGTCAGAACGTGAAGACGGCGGCGCTGATGGGCGGGATCGCCGTGCGGCCCGTGCAGACCAACAATCCGACGCAGTACGCGGACAGGCAGCGGCAGTTTTTCGACCCTGAGACCCGCGCCTTTACCAAAATGACGGCGCGGTATGCCTCGGATTTCCTTGAGGCGCGGGTCGAAGGGCTTGGAAGCGACGGAAAGGCATGGGGGAATTACCGCCTGCGCTTTGCCGACGTTGTGCGCCCCTCGGCGGCGATCCAAAGGCATTTTGACGATTACAAGCAGTTTTTGTTTGAAAGCCCGAAGATCGAGTATGTACGCCCCGGAACGAAGATCGACACGATGGGAAGCATTTGGCTCGTCCTGAACCCGCAGAACGTGTCCGGCGCGAGCGGAAGCGGCCTCTGCCGCCGCTGCAACGCGGTATGGAACCACCTGGATTGGTACGGGAACGTGATTTCCGAACCGATCATTGCGGAGAACGAGCGGGCGAACGCAAACGACAGCGACGCGCAGAACAGCCAGCTTATCACCAAGGGCTATTTCAACATCATCTGCCAGTACAACGAAGAGACGCGGCAGATCGACACGAATACGCGCATGATCCTCGGAAGCGCTGCCTACCGCATTACGGGCTATTCCGATTTTGAGACGGAGTTTACGGGCGATTATTCCACGGTGCGGCTTCTCAGCTTCACGGCGAGGTATGAGGACGCGAACGACGTAATAGACGATATGGAAAATCACGTTGCGGGCGGCAAGCTCTTCTCGTGGACTGTGAACATTTCGGGTCAGCAAAGCATGAGGCTCGGCGCGTCGCAGCAGCTTTCCGTAACGTCCGTCAGGAACGGGCAAACCGTTGAACAGGACGCAGACAAGCCCGTGAGCTATGTCTACGCAAGCTCGGACGAAAGCGTTGTCACGGTGGACGAAAACGGCCTTGTGACGGCAATCGCGGAGGGAAGCGCTGTGATAACCGCGACACTCGCGCAGAACGGCGCTTACAGCGGGGCTTTCCCCGTGGCCGTTACGGGAAGCGAGGACGGCGTTTTCTTTACGAAAGAGCCGCAAAAGCGCCTTTCGCCCTACGAAAGCACGACGCTTGAGGCGGCATATTTCGAGGACGGAGAGGAAACGGGCGAGGCCGTGGCGTTCTCCTTAGACGGAGCGGACGCAAGCGCGTATTCTGCTGAAACGGACGGCAACGCCGTGACCGTGACGTGCTGCGGCTACAGTGCGGCCTTGCTGCGGATCACTGCGGAGTACGGCGGATATTCCGCGAGCGCGGAGATCGTGCTGGAGGGCGTTTGATATGGCGGGAGTAAAGCAGGGGAGCTGCCCCTACGCTTTTATGAAGCAGGGCGCTTTCCACTGCCGCGTAGAGCTGGAACGCGGAGCGAAATGGGACTTTTGCGGGCATCAGTATTTTTGCGCGGTTTCCGGGAGCTACAAGCTCAAGGAACAGGCGCTCAAATGCCCGCTGCGAGACATAAAAGAGGAGGAGTAAACAATGGTTACTTTTGTCGGAACGACGCCGCCCACCTATTACGGGCTGACAACGGACGAGAAACCCACGCAGTACGTCCAGAACGGGTCTGTATTCATCGAAATGGACGCTTCCGCGCTCTACTTCTACGACGCGGAGACCGAAACGTGGCAGGAATGGGGCGGTGAGTCTGATGGCGTTTGATCCCGTATCTTATGCAATGGGGCAGAAGGCGGGCGGAGGCGGCTCGGTCCGTCTTCAGGACAAAACCGGCCTGTCGATCACGCAGAACGGGCAGTTTTCATTTACCCCCGACGCGGGCTATGACGGGCTGAGTGCCGTCAGCGGGACGGTGGCTGTGCAGCCGTCGCCGACGAAAGCCGCGCAGACTTACACACCGACGACGACGGATCAGGTGATCGCCGCAAATCAATGGCTTGCTGGGGCGCAGACCATCAAGGGCGACGCAAATCTTATCGCTGGGAATATCAAGGACGGCGTGAGTATCTTCGGAGTTGCCGGGTCGTACTCCGGCGGAAGCGGCGTGACCGTGGAAACGATCAATGGAACGCTCTCAAATCCGTGGGGCAATCGGTTTGCCGAAATAAAAGCAGGCATTCTTGATGGCTCTATTACTGCGTATGCGGAGAACCAAACAGACCCTGTTGCCAGCACACTCGGTAAAATGTATGTGCGAGCAATCGCAGATTATGCGATTGTCATTGACGGAACCAGTGACGGCGGAATGGAAGAAATTCCAATTACAAATCCGTCATATTATGCAGCGGACTCGTATTTTTACGATTATTCGGATGGAAGCTTTTTGCAATCAGCGCGTTGCCTGTTTGGATCTGTAACACTAAGCGCATCGCTAATCAATATCCCCTGCACCCTCACCATCATCCACCATCCGCTTCCGACCTGAGAGGAGGCCACAACCATGATCGTATCAGAATATGTTGACAACAACACCCGCATCCGGCACTGGAGCGACGCGGGGTATAAAATCCGGCAGACCGAGACCGGGCGCGTGTACGACGACGCGGTGGACGTGCTGCCGTGTCGGTATACCTATGAGGAGACCGACGAGCCGGTGGACGTGCTGCCGGAGGAGGAGAGCTTATGACGGTCGTTAAGATCGCCGCTGCGGAAATCGGGACGCGGGAAAACCCTCAGAACAGCAACAACGTAAAATACAACACCTGGTTTTACGGGCAGGCGGTATACGACGGGCTGTGGGGTACGAAATTCCCGTGGTGCATGGCTTTCGTGCAGTGGTGCTTCGACCGTGCAGGGACGCCGCTGCCTTACAAAACCGCAAGCTGCTCGGCGCTTGTAAGCTGGTACAAAGCCAATCAGCCGCAGGCCGTCGTGAAAGAGCCGCAGACGGGGGATATCGTCGTTTACGCTTACGGACACACAGGCATCGTGGAAAGCGTAAAAGGCAAGAGCATGACGGTGATCGAGGGCAACACCGCTGTCGGGAACAACAGCGACGGCGGCGAGGTCATGCGGCGGACACGCAGGATAACGGAAACGCTCGTATTTCTGCGTCCGTTTTCCGAGAAAAGCGAGGATGAAATGACAGTTCAGGAGCTTTTGGACAAGCTGACCGACGCGGAGGCTTACGCGCTCGTGGAAAAGGCGCAGCGGTACGCGGCTTCGCTGAAAGCGCCCGCGTGGGCGGCGGCAGAAATAGCCGAGGCAGAAGCGCTCGGCATTACGGACGGAGAAACGCCGATGCAGCTTATCCCGCGCTATCAGGCGGCAATCATGGCCTGCCGGAGCGCACGGAAGAACGGCAACGGCAGCGACAACAACAGGAAAGGGGACAAAGACCCGTGAAGATGACGAACAGCCTTTATGACATTCTCAGCAAAATCCAGCGCTGGCTTCCCGCGCTCGGCCTGTTTTATCTCGCCGTGGCGAAGATATGGGGGCTTGCCTACGGCTCACAGGTCAACGACACCATCGTGGCGCTGACGACGCTGCTCGCGGCCACGCTGGAGGTAAGCTCAAGCAAATACTACCGGGAAGAGGCGAAGCTGCATGAGTGACGGCGTTGTGATCGCCATTATCACGTCCGCAACGTCCCTGCTCCTTGCGCTCGTCAACGCCGTTATCGCGTGGGTGCAGCGCAGGGCGCAGAAGAAAAGCGGCATACAGGTGCGGTTGGACAACATCGAGGGCAAGGTGGACAAGCTTTCCGCCCACAACGATCTGCAATATCTGTCCCTCCTGCGGCTGACCGTGATGGACAGCGATATGCCGATGTCGGAGCGCCTGATCGCGGGCAGGGAATATATGTCACGCGGCGGGAACGGCGACGTGAAAGCTTTTTACGAGAACCTTGAAAAGAAAGTAAACGGCTGACCGCCAAGGGAGAGAGGCCGTATTTTCGTGCGGAGATACCGAAAGGAGTAAAAGACGCATGAACGACAGCAAAATCACGATCACAAGGGAAATGATCGAAGCGGCAAGGGACTATATGCCGCTTGAGGACAAGGAGCGCTTTGCCGCGGACGGCGCGGGGAAATGCTTTGACCGTCTCGCCATCAGCTTCGGAGACGAGGAGCTGCCGCCCATGTACATGGTGAACGACGGGCTGAAACGCCGCTTGCTTATGACGGCGTTCGCCGCCTTCTACATGGGGCAGGAAGTCAAAAGGGACGAAAGGGACGCCGACATGATGAGCGTGGCCGCCTACGATCTGTGGGCGGGAAGCCATGTTTTCAATCAGCTTGAGCGTTTGAAGCACGACTCGGCGGTGCGCGACAAATGCTTCGACCTTCTGAGTGATTTCCGTGAGTTGGAAAAGAAGCTCTCCGCGCAGCTCGCGGGGCTGCTCACCGTGCAGAACGACGCCGTGATCCGGCAGAGCCAGCTTACCGCGTCGCAGATGAAGGAGCTTCCCGCGCTGCTGAACGAACTGAAAACGCTCGCTGACAAAAGGAGTGAGGCGGATGGCGGAAACTGAGAACCCCTTCTATCCGTACAAAAAGATCATTGCGGCGAATACGATAAAGGGCGCTGAGCTGATCCCGCAGAAGATCCTCCTGTATCTCCTCGATCTGCCTGACGCAAAGGGCCACGTCCCCTTCCAAAGCAACGACAATCCGAGGGCGCGGCTGATGCGCTATCTGTGGAACGACGGCCCGCGCCCGCTCGACGGCCCGCTGCCGACGCCGGAGCAGAAGCTTTCGATGCTTTTTGACGGGGATCGCCCCGACATCAACACCGACGAGGACAAGGCGAAGCATCCGAAGGGCTACCGCATTTTCGCCCAGCGGAACATCGGGCAGAGCGTTTTAGACGCGAAGACGATGCTCAAGGTGTATGTGGGGCGCGTCATCGACCCGACGGATTTCCGTACGGTCATCGGCTTGCAGGCGGAGATATGGTCGAACGTGAACTTCGTCACCAATACCCGCACGAGCGCCTATGACCGCGTTTTCGATATTGAGCAGTGCCTCCGCGAGGCGCTTGCGGGCGTGGACATCGCGGGCGTCGGCTGCTGCCGCTTTTCTCGGCAGGAAAGCAGCTTTAACGGCTCGGAGGTGCTTTACACGGACGCCGACATGGTTGGCCGCATGGTGTATTTTTCGACCTCCTGGAGCGAGGGAGGCGGCGGCGTGGTAAGCAGCGGCACTGCATACTGAGTTAAGGCAAAAACGGAAGGAGAACGACACATTGAACGAACTTCCGATTGCGATATATCAAGCGGCCCGGAAATATCAGCCGATCACAACGAACGGGCTGACGCTCTATCCCGTACTGGTGAAGGAATACCGTGATTTTGCCCTTGCGCGTCCGGCAATCGAGGTCTTGCAGCAAAGCTTCCCTGTGGCCTTGCTCCGTATGCCTCTGCTGGCGGCTATGTACAGGATGGATTACGACGCGGCGATGAGCGGAACGCCCGCTGCGGGACTTTTCTTACGCGCCCTTCTCGCGCTTGCCCTCGCTCTGCGGCTTGGAGCGGGGGAACCCGCGGAGGAACGCATAAGGATGTTTCGCATCGAGTTTGACCGCGAACAGCCGGAAAAGCTTTTGCGCCTGCACTTCACGGACGAGAGCGGAACATCGAAGGAGATTGCGCCCGCTCAATTCCAGACCCTGCGCCGCATCATTGCCGCGCAGAACGGAGTACGGCTTGAAAGCGACAAGGCGAACCCCGATATCGTGCAGGCTCAGAAGGATATGGCTTCGGGCGGTATTCAGCTCGAAGGAGACGAGGACGACCTGATCTGCGCGGTCGCCGCGCTGTCCGGCACGGACGAGGCGAAGATCGACGAATGGCCGATCCTGAAGCTTGAAAAACGCGCAGAGTCGTACAGGAGGGTATTAAGCTATCTCGTGTGCGGCATCGGAGAATTGAGCGGCGCGACGTGGAAAAACGGAAATCCCGCCCCACACCCGTTTTTTAAGCGGATGCAGGGCGGGGACGGACTGATGAGACCGCTCGACAGCGAACAGAAACAAATGCCGTCTGCGGTCAAACAGCTTATTCAGGAAAGCAAAAATCTTTGAAAACAAAAGGAGTGAAAACAAATGCTTTTCACAGATCCCAGACTTTACGTTATGGGCGTCGGCACGGGCTATATGACCGACCCCGTAACGGGTGATATCCTCTATTGGTCTGACAAGATGCAGGAGGGCAACATCACCATTGCGGCGTCCGACAACGTGCTGAACGCCGGTATCGGCAACGGCCCCGTCATCATCACCGAGACCGACCCGAACATCGGCGTGAACGTGACGGCGGCTGATTACAGTGAGTTCGTCAAAGCGGCATCCGCAGGCGCGGGCGTCGTTCCCGGCGCTCCCGCCATGACCTGCAAGAAGATCACCGCGAGCGGCACGAGCATTTCGGTCGGTACGGACGGCGGCACTCCCGTCGCCGGACCCGGCATGAAAACGCCTGTCGCCTATGTGCAGGAGGTCGGCGCGGGCAGCCCCGTCGCGGTGGGCGGCACGGCCTACGAGATCGATCCCACCACGGGCGACATCGCGGGCTTCGTCGCGGCGAGCGGCAAGGAATACCTCGTGTATTACTACGTCTCGCAGGCGAACGCCACCATCACCACCTATACCACCAACATGAAGGGCAAGGTCGTGCGCTTCGTCCTCTCCCGCCCTATCTACGTCAACTACGATCCCGCCACCAAGAGCGGCGATATGTACGGCTGGCTGCACGAGATCATCCCGGCGCTCCAGCTCATGCCGGACGGCGCTTCCAACAGCGGCTCGCAGACGGCGTATACCACGACGGGAATCAGCGGCAGGGCGATCACCTTTGACGCGCAGACCGTCGCGGGTGACTGCGGCGAGTGCGGCGCTCCTGGCTCTCCCCTCATGTACCGCGTGATCGTCCCCTGCGACGCGAGTAGCGGCATCGACGGTATCATCGGCATTGTGGGCGGAACTGTGAGCCTCAAGACGGGCGAGACCTTCCAGCTCGACCCCGCCGTGATCGTGGGCGGCAAGCTGTCCTACAGCGTCCCCGCCAGCGACTTCACCTATGAGTCCGCAAGCACTTCCATCGCCACCGTCGGCGCGGCTACCGGCCTGATCGCAGCCGCCGGAACGGGATCGACTCAGATCACCGTCTCTTACGCGGTGGGCGACGCCACCTATCAGGACACCATCGACGTTGAAGTGTCTTCGACCTGACAGGCAAACGAAACGTGAACCGCCCCCGTCCGAAAATCGGACGGGGGCATACACGAACCCGCAAGCTCGTGTTTGCGGGCTGGTGTATGGGAGGTGAGCGGCGTGGATATCCAACTTGATTTTGAAGTCACGGGTCAGGACAGCCTGGACGCGGAATTTCGCGGATTTAAGGCGCTGCTTGCCATGTCTATGAAGAAAGCCTTGGAACAGGTCAACACGGAAATGCAGGAAGCCTTGAAACGGCACATCGAGCGCGACGTTTACGCGGCCTCGGTTTATAAACCAAAGGTCTATAAGCGCAGAAGCGAACACAGTGGAATGGGTGCTCCGCTTTCTGACATGAAAACGAACGTCGGCTTTTCGGACACACAGGCGTCGGTCGAGCCGCAGGGCGTTGGAGCAATGACGCAGTTTCATTTCATCCCGACGGGCGAGCATACCGTTTCCAAATGGCACACAGCGGACGGGAATGAGCTGATCGGCAGGATCGAGCACAAAAGCCCACCCTATACATGGGGAAACAACTCCGTGCCGGAACGTCCGTTTTGGCAGAATTTCGTGGATGAAATGGTCGATGAGGGAGAAGCTGCGGAAATGTTTGAACGCGCTATGACGCTTATGGCTCCGACGCTTGAGCTTGAAGCGGACGGGAGCATCATAAGAGAACCGAACGACGGAACTTATTGAGGGGTGAGACTGAGAAATGGCTAAGATCCAACTGAAAGTAATCGCCGAAACCAAAACGGCGGAAACTCAGATCAACACGCTCAAAAACAATATAGAAAGCGCTTTTTCAAAGCCGATACAGATAAAAGTCGAAGCTTCGGGGTTAGATGCCGTCAATCAGACGCTAAAAGAAATGTCCGCTGTATTGCAAAAAAGCAGCGGAAAAGACGGTGCGGCTGAAGCGGTAAACGATTTGACGGATAGAGTTGATGAACTCACTGCCGGGATGCGCATTGCCAAGCAGACCATTACTGAGTTCAGCGACGCAGAAACCAAAACGGCAAAACAGTATACCGATGACGTAAACAAAATGGTAACGGTAACTGAGCAAGGGAACAAAACCGTTATCCAGTCTACCGAAAAATTTGCAAAAGTTCTTTCCGACGAAGAGAAATCTATGCACACAAGCGCTGTACGCGCAAAAGCAGCGAACGACGCTTACGGTGAGCTTATCGACACGCAGGAAAAAATGGTTGACGGCCAGGTTGTGCAGGCGGTCAACAAATATAGGGACAGCCTCGGAAACGTAACGACAGTTACGGCAAAACTTAAAGGGGAAACGGTAGAAGTATCGACCGTCACCCGTGAGAACTCCGAGCAGATGAAAAAACAGGCTGACGCAGCGGAGCTTGCCGCAAAGAAAAACACGCTGCTTGGAGACTCACTTGACCGCATCATTGCAAAAATCATAGCATGGCAAGTGATAAATGCGGCGGTGGCGTCTGTAATTCGCTCGTTCCGCGAAGCCCTTGAAACAATGAAAGCCGTGGATCAGGAGCTTATCAACATCCAAAAGGTAAGCGACCTGACGGCGGTGGAAATCAAACAAATCGGCGACGCGGCCTATGATACCGCGTCCAAATACGGCATTGCGGCTGACGAGTATCTGAAAGCCGTTTACACGTTCCAAAAGGCGGGGCTTGGTGACAGCGCGACGGCAATGGCAGAGTTGGCAACCAAGACCATGCTCGTCGGCGATACAACGGCGGAGGTCGCTTCGCAATTCCTTATTTCCGCAAATGCGGCGTGGAAGCTCGGCGGCGATGTAAAAGCTCTGTCCGCTATTGTAGACGAGGCTGACAAGCTGAACAACAGCTACGCCGTCTCCCTGTCCGATATCGCAGAGGGCCTTCCTATCGTCGGCGCGACGGCGGCACAGGTCGGCATGAGTGCGGAACAGACGATGGCGGCTATTTCCACCATCGTCGCCTCGACGGGCCAAAGCGCGACAAAGGCCGCGACGGCGTTACGCGCTATTATTATGAACCTTGTCGGTGAGACGGGCGAGCTTGACGACGGGCTTGAAGTGACTTCGGAAAGCATCGACGCTTTGGACAAGGTAATGCTGACTTATGCCGAAGACGCGGTAAAAGCGGCAAAGGCAACGGGAACAATCGTTGACCCGATGGAGGCAATCGCAGCGCTCGCACAGGCGGCGCAAGACGGTCTCCTGAACGAAGCCGAACTTTTTGAGGTGCTTTCTGGCCTCGGCGGTAAGCTCCGCACGACGCAGCTTACCGCGCTTGTCAACAACATGGATATGTACCAATCCATGCTTGCGGACACGGCAAACGCGGCGGGTACGGCGGACAAGGAAATCGGCACGATGCTCGACTCCTGGAACGCCAAAACGCAAATTCTTCAAAATACATGGACGCAGCTTATCTCTCACATTGTAGATACCGACCTTTTCAAAACGGCTGTCGATGTACTTACCGAAGTGCTGAAAATCCTCGACAACGATTTTGGGCGTACTACCATTACGGTGCTTGCGTTTTCGGGCGCTATTGCCGCACTGATTACGAATATCCCGAAGCTTGCGGCTACCATTATGGGCGGCGGCCTTATCAAAGGAATAAGCGCACTGATTACAGCCATCGGAAGCGCTACCACCGCGACGGAGGTATTCAGCGCGGTTTGGGCCGCAAGTCCGTTTTTGGTGATTTCCGTTGCAATCGGAACGGTCTACGCGCTCACCGCCGCTATTAACGGTGTTTATCACGCGCTTGGAAATAAAACCGTTGACGAACATCTTGAAAAGATGTCTGCGGCGGTCAGTGAATACGAAAACGCCACAAGTGAACTCGACAAGCTGAACCAAAAGATAGAAACAAACAATCGCCTGATCGAGGAAAGCAACAAGGCTGGCGGAGACGACGCTTATCAAACGCGCCTCGAAAGCGAAAACGAAGCGCTGAAAGACCAAATCTTTCTTCTGAGGCAGCGGCAAAAATCCAACGCTTTTGAGGCCGCTACGGAAGCGATTGGCGTTGTAAACGGCACTTATTCTTTCGACTACGGAATGGGTATGTCCCCCGCCCTCATGGGTTTGGAGGCATACTACAATGCCATAAAAGGCAACGAGGAATACGCCGACAGCTTTAATGATCTTACAAATAACCTGATACGGGCGCGTGACGCACTTTATCTTTACAAAGACCTCAACGGCGCTCTGACCGCTGAACAGCAAGACGCGCTTTCCCTGCTTATATCGCTTGTCGGAGCGAGGAAGAGCGAAGAGAAAGCACTTAAAGAGCAAAGCGATACAACCGACGACCTCAACGCCGCGATTACCACTCAGGTCGCATTGTATACCGAACTGAAAGCAAAGCTTGACCCGCTGAACGCGGCGATGACGGAGCTTACCGAGCAGGGCTACATGACCGAAAAGACCATGCAGGCCCTGATCGAGAAGTACCCGGAGCTTGCCAATTCCATTGTCGTGACGAAGGACGGCTTCGTGCTGAACACCAAGGCGATCACGGACAACGTCAGCGCTCTGTGGGCGGAATACGCGGCCATAAACGGAAACGCGGCGGCGGCGAGCTTCGTGCAGATCCTCGCGCTGAACAGCGAAAGCACGGCGTGGGCGGCGAATACGGCGGAGATCAAGAAGAACCTGACGGCGCGTATCGCTGCGTTGGAGGCCGAAAGCGTCCTTTCCGTAAGAACGAAGGGCGGCACGGCGCTGGGGATCAACGTGGAGGCCGACGAAGAACTTACGCGGCTGAAAGCGCTGCTGGCGGCGCTGAACAGCGCCCCGGAGCCGATAGAGACGGAAACGGTCTCTTCGTCCGGCACGGGCGAGAGCAAGACGGACGAGAAGCTGGAGGCGCTGAAGGAGACCGTCGCGCTTGAAAAGCAGCGGCTCGCCTATATGGAAGCGTCGGGCGCGAGCGCGGAGGAGCAGGCGGAGCAGATGCGCGTTATCCAGGACGCGCTGCACGACGAGGCCGAGTATCTTCGCGCGATAGAGGGCGAGAGCAAAAACGTCGTCGCTCTTTCGACCGAATGGTGGAACTATCAGAGCAAGATCGAAAAGAGCGCGGAGGAGACCGCGAAGGCGCTGCGGGAAGACATTGCGGCCACGATGAAGGACATCGGCGACGCGCTCTCCGAGCAGGCGGACGCGGCGACCGCACCCCTGAAAGCGCAGCTCGAAGCCTTGCAGACGGCCCGTGACCTCCGCAAGGAGGAAACGGACGAAGCGGAAAAGCTGCTCGCCGTGGAAAAGGCCCGCATTGCGCTTGAAAACGCGCAGAACGAGCGCCCCGTGCGCCATTACAACGCGGCGACGGGGCGGTGGGAATGGACGAGCAACGCGCAGACCGTGGAAAAGGCACGGGAAGATCTGCAAAAGGCGCAGGCGGGTCTCGACGAGTTTTACGCCGACGCGGCCTATAAAAAGGCGGCGGCTGAGATCGAGAAACAGATCGAGAACACGGAGCAGGCGTTCAAGAGCTTCAAGAGCGTTTGGGACGACATGACGGAAGCGGTGAAGAAAGGTGAGAAAACGCTCGCGGAAGCCTTTGCCGTGATCGAAAGCGCCATGCTCATCTACGGTGCGGAGGGCGGCGTGAACCTGTCGAACGCTTACGCGCTTGCGGCGGGCGGCATTTCGTCCGCCGGTCTGAGCGGCGCTTCCGCGAACGGCCTGACCGAGCGCATGAAGGCCAACAGCGCCGCGTGGCACAGCGCAGACGGCGAGACACGAAAGCGGCTTGAAGACGAAAATCTGCTGCTTGGCACGGCGATGGGCTGGCATCGATCCGACGGCACATGGTACGACGCGAACGGAAGGCCCGTATACGACGGCGGCGGCATTTTGTCCGGGCGCGGCGGCCTCAAGGCGACGGGCGCGGCTGAAATGATCCTGCCCCCGAACGTGACAGAGCGGATGCTGCGGGCGGAGGAAACGGGCGCTTTCAATGCCCTCCTGCGGCACATGGGCATCGTTACCGCCGCCGCCGAGCAGGCGTCCGCGCTCGAAGGAGGCTCTACGCGGATCGGCATCGGGACACAGCACAACGGAAACGTCTATCAATTCGGAAGCATTACGCTGAACGAACAGCAGGCAAGAGGCATGACGGTCTACGACCTCGCGCAGATGGCCGGTACGCTGGCCCTGCACGGGGGCTGAGACCGCGGCAAACGGAAACAAACAACGAACGGAGGAAAAGAAAATGAGCAAGTACAAAAGCTATGAATTGGTTGGCGGACGGCCCGTGAAGATCGACCCGCTGAACGTGGAGGGGAAAGGTACGGTATTCGCGGAGGAGGGCCATGCGTTCAACCCTGTCGTGTGCGACTTTGCGCCGGGGCCGAATATTACCTCCCTTGAAGTAACCGCGAACGGCGACTATGCAGCGCCGCAGGGGGAAGCTTACGACCAAGTGTCGGTAGGAGTCCCGAACAGCTACGACTCCGAAGACGAGGGCAAGGTCGTACTCGGCGGTCAGCTTGTCTCGCAGGGCAGCAACACGGTGACGACCAACGACACCTACGACACCACGCTCATCAACTCGCTCACGGTGCAAGTACCCCAAGGCGGAGGCAGCGGCTACGACAGCTACGAGACGATTACAGGTACGCTGGCCAATCCGTTGGGAACGTATTCGTTCGCGGATATCAGTTCCGCGCTGCAAGGTTTTGCGTATGATACCGGAGGGTTTGCGAGGAGCGATTACGACGCATCCGCCATTTCGGCCGGCACTGGCTTTGGATCTGTTTTCTATGACAGCGACAACTATGAACTGTGGGCTGTCGGCGCTCTTGTAGACGGCGCAAACTCGTCCTCTTCGGCGTTTACGATGATCTGGGACGCCAACGGCCTCGTCAGCGCCTACATGGAGCAGAACGGCACGATCACGGACATCTCGCCTTATGCGTCGTTAATCACGACGACGATCTATATTCCCACGATTGGAGGCGGAGCCTGACGCGGCGCTTATACCTCACCTTAAAAGGAGGACCAGAAAATGGCACTTTTCCAGCCCGTTTTTGTGCTGCCTGACGTGAGATCGGGGATCGGCAACGGAACGGTTGACGCCGCGCAGGATATGCCCGTGTCGTGGCGAATAACAGGCAGCAGCGCCATGACCGCGTTTTCCATAACCATCTGCGAGAACGACGCGGTGAGTACGGAACTGTTTACCACGGGCAAGATCACGGACGGATGCCCCGCCTACGGGACGAGCAGCACGGGAAAGCCGAGGTTTTTCAGCTATACCGTCAGCGCCGCCGCGCTTGCCGCAGCGGGGATCAGCAACGGGAACGAGTACAAGCTCATCATCCGGCAGTGGTGGGAAACGGAGGAAAGCGTGACGCAGACGAGCGCCAGCGTTTTCATCACGCGGGCGGCTCCGTCGCTTTCCGTCGTGAGCATCGGCACGGGCGGCGTGATCGACACGCGCTTCTATACCTTTTCAGGCAGCTACTCGCAGGCGCAGGGTGACGTTCTCAACTGGTTCCGCTGGCGCATCGCCTATGCGGACGATACGGACGAGCCGTTTTTCGACAGTGGGAACGTCAGCGGCACGATGGACATTTCCTGCTATTACGACGGCTTTTTCACGGGCGTAAACTACGCCGTGCGGCTGAACTGTCAGACGGAGAACGGCATAGAGGCCGATACCGGCTGGGTGTATTTCTCCGCCGAATACAAGACGATAGAGACCGCCGGAGATTTCAGCGCCTCCTGCGCGAACGGCACGGACGCCGTAAAGGTGGAATGGGACGGGATCGGTCTTATCCAGGGGGCGGCGACGGGGCCGTATTCCATCAGTGACGACCACATCCTCACGCTGCCGCTCGGCTCCTCCGTGCGCTGGGACAGGGTGGGGACGAAAGCCATGAGCTTCGCCGCGCCGTGGAGCGTTTTGTGGAAGGGGACGCTCGGCTACGTTTCGGGCACGCTCTTCACGATAGGGCAAAGCGGCGGCGACATCACGCTCGCTTACGACTATCCAACGCACACGCTGACGCTTTCCAAGGGCGGCACGACGCTTGCCTTACAGAGCGGCATCATCAACACGCCGACCGTTACCGCCGTCCTCACGGCGACGGCGCTCTACCTCAGAAGCGAATATCTGAGCGGAGGTCTTTACCCGCACACGGGTCTTTATCCGGCCACGGGTCTTTATCCCGCATCCTCGACCGTTGAGACGGTGGACACGTTCACGCTTTCGCCCTCGTATACGCAGGACGATATCAGCTTCGCGGAGGTCGGAGGCTATCAGCTCTGCGATTTCTTTGAGATCGTGAACGGGACGGCGAGCGCCGACACTGTGACCGCCGCCATTACGGACGGCGACTATGTGCCTGGAAAGACGGAGCCGGACTATATGATGGCGGACTGGACGCACGGGACGAGCGCGGGTCAGTTTGTTTCCGACGACCGCGTGATCGGCTGGGCGCTCTACCGCCGCACGGGAAGCGGCGGCGCTTTCGTGAAGATCGGCGAGACAGGGGAGGACGAGGGCGTACTGTACGACTACGGGGCGCGAAGCCAGCAGGGGCCGTATATCTATTACCTCTTCCCCGTGGGCGAGACCACATACATTTCCGAGGCGGCTGTGAGCGAACCGATCTCTCCCTGCTGGTGGAACTGGACGCTGATGGAATGCGAGGAAACGGCGGATGCAGATATCTTCCGCGTCATCAAGGCGTTCCGCTTCCGCTACAACATCGAGACGGGCGCAATGTCGAACAACAACGCGCCGAACATTCTTCACAACTTCACGCCCTATCCAAAGATCCAGCTCGTTCCGCAGAACTATAAAAGCGCTTCACTGAGCAGCCTGATCGGCATTGTGGATTGGACGAGCGGGCAGCCCGAATACGTTGATACCCTGCACATCAGGGACAGCATCATGGCGCTTTCGCTGACGAAGAACCCGCTGTTTTTAAAATCGCGGAAAGGCGACCTTCTGCGCGTCAGGCTCGCGGGCGCGGTCTCCATGCAGACGGCGGACGCGACCGCGGAGCAGATGCAGACCATGACGCTGCCCTGGGCCGAGGTGGGGGACGCGAAAAGGGCAAGCCTTTACGCAACGGCATGGGCGGAGGCGCAGGGGCAGGCTCCCGCACCCGTCCTGAAAGAAGATTGAAACGCGGGAGGTGAAAGCGCGTGACCGAGCAGGAAAAATACGCGGATTATTTAGAAATGCTGCGCAAGCCCTTTCAGAAGCTTTGCCGCCTGCGTTTTTTGCAGCCGGACGGCTCCACGGCGTTCCTCGTGGACAACAACCCGAAGAACACGCGGTCAGGCACGTTCATCGCCGACGGCACGATCACGCACAACTGGCAGAACGGGCGGCGGACGAGCGTTACGGTCAGGCTCGACAACGTGGACGGCGAATACGACTACGCCTTTAACCATATATGGTTCGGGCAGGAGATCGCGCTCGACGAGGGGCTTATCCTCTCTGACGGGGAAACGGAATTTTACATCCAACAGGGCATCTTCCTGATCGAGACGCCGGAGGAGAACGTGCAGCCTACGGAGCGCACGGCGGTCTATTCCCTTGTGGACAAGGCGGCTTTTCTCGACGGCTCGCTCGGCGGCAAGCTTGACGGGACATACCAAGTTTCCGTCGGAACGAATATCTTCGCGCCCATCGCGGCGCTGCTTGCGGAGGACAGGGGGAACGGCCAGCCGACAGACCGCGTTCAGCCCGTTTTTACGGAATACTACAACGGCATGACGCAGGCGCTCCCCGACGGTTCCACCGTGAGTATGGTGCTTTCCCCTTATACGCTGACGGTGGACGCGGGACAGACGAAGTGGGACGTGATCGCGGGGCTGGCCGCAATGGTGAACGCATGGGTAGGCTACGACGAAAGCGGGGCGCTGCGGCTCGACCCGTCGCAGGACGATATCTTAGATACGGACAAGCCTGTTTTGTGGGCGTTTTCCACGGACGAGGCCGAGCTTTGCGGCATGAGCTACACGGTGAAGAACACCGACGTTTACAACGACGTGATCGTTGTCGGCGACGCCATGAGCGACAACAGGCAGCCGAAGGGCCGCGCTGAGATATTCGACGCACGTTCCCCCGTGGATATCAACGCCATCGGCAGAAAGACGATACGCATACAGAAGGCGGGCTTCGCCACGGACACGCAATGCCGCGACTATGCGGAGTGGCAGGTTAAGCGCACAAGCGTTTTGCAGAGGGCCGTGGAAATCTCCTGCTCGCAGATGTTCCACATTCGCGGCAACAAGCTCTTGACGCTTGAGCGCACGGACAAGGAGGGAAGCCCCGTCGAGCGCCATCTGGTGCAGGGCTTTTCAAGGCCGCTCGCGGCAAACGGGGCCATGCGGATCACGGCGACGAGCGTGAACGACTTTTATACCGCGGCGGTCACGCCGAAACAGAACGCATACCTGAAGTTCTCAAGCCCCGAAGCGTTTACGCTGACAACCGCTTTCCCGACGGTAAAACCGTGGGATGGGACGCTTGAAACGAGCACGGACGGCGGCGCAACGTGGACGGAGTTCAGCCGCGGTGACAGCGTTCAGAGCGGGGACGACAATACCGTGCTGATGCGCGGAAGCGGAAACACGAAAATAACAGGTCAGGTCGCTTTCTTCCGCTTTACCGGCTCCGACATCCGCTGCTCCGGCAACGTCGAAAGCCTGCTCGATTATCGGACGTTTGAGGAAGGAGGCCATCCGCAGCCCGCGAATTACGCCTTGCGAAGCCTGTTTGAGAGCTGTGACAATCTCGTTTCCGGGCCTGACGTTTCCACCGTTATTCTGACCGAAGGCTGCCTTGTGCAGTTTTATTGGGGATGCACCGCCCTTACCGAATTTCCTGTTCTGCGGCAAAAAACTTTCGGGCGTGGGAGCTGCATAATGATGTGCTCCGGCTGTACTTCTCTGAAACTCTCCGCTTCTCGGACGGGCGATTATCAGATCGCCTACCGCGTCCCGGAAAGCGGGATGGGAATTGACGGAGGAAGCGCTCTCTCCTATATGTTTGGCAGCACGGGCGGCACGTTCGTGGGGACGCCGAGCATGAACACGACGTATTACACGCCGGTCGTTTTTGCGGATAACTGTACCGAAGTAGTCATCAACGTCCCTGCAAACCGCCTTGAACAGAACGTCAACTTCGCGCAGACGCAGAGCAGAGGCGTATTCGTCGATTGGGGCGACGGCAGCTCCCTCGACTCCGACGAGAACCTTGAAGCGAGGATATCCCACACTTACGCCGCCGCAGGCACTTACCGCGTCCGCTTGCAGGCGGTGAACGGAACGAAATACGCCGTCGGCGACGAGGGCGGCTGGTCGGGCTTTATCGGCTCCGGCTACGGGCACAGTCGGGACGTTGCGAAGGTCGTGCTCGACAGCAGCGTGACGGTGATCCGCGGCCTTGCCTTCTCGTACAATTCCTCAATGACCGAGATCACGCTGCCGCCGAGCCTGGTGAGAATCGGGGTGTCCGCTTTTGAATACTGCAACACCCTGACCCGCGTGAATATAGACGATATCGCCGCATGGTGCGGGGTCGAACTCGGCAACAGCAGCAATACGCCGTTCTGCAGCGGCGCAGGGGCGCTCTACTCTGGCGGAGAGCTTGTCACAGACCTTGAGATCCCCTACGGCGTCACGAAGATCAAGCGCTATGTTTTCGCACACTGCAAGTCGATCCAAAGCGTCACGATCCCAGACAGCGTGACAAGCGTTGCCATGTACGCCTTTGAAGCTTGTCCAAATCTCGCAAGCATTTCCGTGTCCGAAGGAAATCCCGCCTACAAAAGCGACGGCGGCCTGCTGCTCAACAAGAGCGGGACTTCGCTCGCCTTCGTGCCGCGAGGCTACGCGGGCGCTCTCACCGTTCCCGACGGCGTGGAGCGGATCGAAAGAAGCGCCGCGTCGGAAACTACTCTTGTCACGTCCGTCAGCTTCCCGACAAGTCTCAAACTTATTGATAAATATGCTTTTTGGGGAAGCGGCATAAGCGGCAACCTTATGCTTGCCGCTCAGACGATAGAGCAAGAAGCGTTTTCCGACTGCGAGGGACTTGAAAAGGTTTGGCTGCGGAGCAGCGTCCTGTCCATTTCCATGAACAGCGGCGGCAGTCAGAAGTGGTCGCATTCAATCTTCTACGGGACAAGCGCTTCGTTCACACTCTACTGCGAACCGGCGAGCAGACCGAGCGGCTGGCATGAGGGCTTCAACTACAAGACGACCTCGGCGGAAGTGAATACCGTGTGGGGGCGCACTACACAACCGTGGTAAAAGCAAAACAACGCGCCCGACGCCGAAAATCGGGCGCGTGAGAAGATTTTATGAAAGAAGGGGAGAGAAACCCATGAGCAAAAAGAAGAGCAAAAAGAGGCTCGTTTACGTTCTTGAGGACGGGGGCCGCTATAACGTGGTCGGTGAGAACGGCGTCTATTTCTTCTGCGAAGGCGGCGTACAGTTCCGCAAGGCCGCAAAGCGCGGCGTGATCGTGGAGGAGGCCGTTCCGACGGTGAGCGCTCCGGCGGCTGACGCGGAAGAGAAGGAGGGATAAGCATGGCAGGATATGACACTCCCGCGTGGACGGACGGAACCGCGCCGGACATCAACGCGGCGGCGCTTACGGCGATGGGGCAGGGGATCGAGCTGGCGCAGCATCCCTACGGCGTATGTTCCACGAACGCGGCGGTCGCGGCCAAGACGGTCACGATCGATTATTCGGGGACTCTGAGCCTGTTCGAGGGGCTTACGGTGCGCGTCTGCTTCGCCGTTCGCAACGTGTCGGCAAATCCGACGCTGAACGTGAACGGGACGGGAGCCAAGGCCATCATGCGCGACGATGCGAAGCCGAAGGAGAGCTGGGACGACGGCGAAATTCTGACGCTCGTTTACGACGGCACAAATTGGGTCGTGAGCGGCGGAAGCTCCGCGAAGATCGAGAGCGGCAGCTATACGGGCAACGGCGTCGTCGGAACCGTGACCGTAAACATGACCTTCCGCCCCGTTCTCCTGCTCGTTTTCGAGATCGACATGGGGACGCTGTTCGGCGACGGCGAGGGCGGCGGTGTTCTGAACTCGCCCGCCAAATCCTTCATGGCGGCGCGGCCCGCCGCAAGCACGAGCTACTACGGCGAGCACAACGGCGCTTATTCCGCCACGCAGCTCAACCTGACCTGGGGCGATTATTACGTCTCCTGGTCTGTTCAGGACCCCGTGGGCGGAACGGGCGGCGCGGCGCAGGGCTTCAACACGAGCGGCAAGACCTATTACTGGATCGCCATCGGGGAGTGACGGCGCATGGACGGCTATTTTGAGCGCTTTGCCCGAAAGCTCTGCGACTACTGCATGAAGAATTTCGTCCTGCCGTGGATGACGGAGCACGGCGTCGTGCAGACCTACCGTGCGACTGTCGTATCTGTGGACTCGGCGAACAGCACGATGACCGTTCAGAAGCCGTATGACAGCACCGTGACGCTCCCCTATACGAGCGGCGCGTCTGCGCTTTCCGCGGGGGATCAGTGCGTCGTGTTCATCCTCGGAGAGAGCAGCAACGCCGCGGTCGTGAGCGACGGGCGGCTGAGTACGCTTTAAGGCGCGGCGGCGCGGAAAACGCGGGAGAAAACAAAAAAAGGCCCCCGACAGCCGCGAAGATGCGGCGGTCGGGGGCTTGTCCGTTTTTCATTCCGTTTTCGGGGCTTCGCATTCGTATTCCGCGACGTTAGGGGGGAGCCGCAGAACGGCGGCGGCATAACTTTCGGCGTATACCGTTAAGGTTTCCTTGTTCCCGCTTTTGAACGTGACGCGGAATTTGTAAGGGCGCTTTACGACGTTCGTGACGAGCTTCGGCTTGACTTTCAGCGCTTGTCACCGCCTTTCGGCTTGCCCTTGCTGATCGGGACAACCTTTTCAGTGAGCTTTTTGAACTCTTCGAGGCCCTGCTGGTAGGCGGGGTCTTTTTTCATCTCGTCCATGAAGGCGTCCATTTCTGGGCTGTTCAGCTCGGCTTCGAGGGCGGCGTCCTCTTCTTCGAGGAAGCCGGGGCAGACGATGGCGATGGCCGCGTCGATGGTGCAGGACCATTCGGGGTCAAAGGATTCGTCGGTGACTTCTTCCAGCAGGTCGGCAATGTCGCGGAGCTTCTGCGCCAGCTCACGGCGCTGCTCGGGCGTGTGTTCTTTCATGTGTGTTCCTCCTTTTCAAGTCAATGCTTCAATCGTAAGGGTTCGGCTCGTCTATGGGTTCGCCGTTGTCGATGCGTTCACGGGCGAGGGTGAAATTTTCCGCTGCCTGACGCTTCCAATTTTTGACCTGTTCCGCGAGGCCGGGGTCTTTGCCCTCGGTCATATTCGCGGCGTCCAATCTGATGGCGTAGACGGCCTCCAATGCTTTCTTTTTCTGCTCGTCTGTCAAATCGTCCCAAGCGTGGACGCACTCAGGACGGTATATCAGATCGCTGTTCTGCGAGCGCCAGCTTTGCTTCCACGGCTTAACCATTGCGGGGAATACGGAGCCGAGCTGGGTTATCCACATTTGCTTAAATTCTTTTGCCATTGTGTTCCTCCTCCTTTAAGCGTAAAGTTCGATGACGGTCTGTTCCTGCCTGTTCCTGGCGCGGAGTCGGGCGGCGGCTTCGTCGCGGGCGGCGAGGACGGCGCGGGTCTGTTCCCTCCTCCGACGCTGAAGCAGTCTACCAGAGTAGCGCTCGGAAATCTTGGGATCGGAATGTCCAAGGGAGCTTTGCAGCTCGGCAAGGTTGCCCGTGCTGTTCAGCATCAAGCGGGCGTAGGTGTGCCGGAGGTCATGGCTGCGGCAGTCGTGCCGTCCCGTCTGATTGAAAACGTGGCGTTCGATCAGGGCGGACAGCCATGCGCCCGTGCCTCTGTGCCATTTCTCCGCGCCCTCGGTGGTCTGAGGCTTGCCAAAGCTGTGTTCCGCTGTCGTGCCGAAGAGGGGAGCGGAGTTTGGGATGTTCTGCGGTCTGTCTCCGTGCAGGAGATAGTTTTCCAGGGCGGCGGCGCAGAGACCGCCGGAGTCCATATCCACGACGCGGTCCTTGCGGCCCTTGCCGTTGTGTACCCAAACCTCGCCGTTGGCAAGGTCGATGCTGTCCAGGTTGAGATCGAGCACTTCCTTGTTCCGCAGACCCGTGGTGAGGATGAGGGCGACGATGGCATAGTTACGGGCGAAGCCTGCGTCCGTGGCCTTGTACTTCCGCTCATACTTCCAAAGCTCGGTGATTTCCTCGTCCGTCAGGGCTTCCGGGATGTTCTCTGTGGGGACTTTCGGATAGAAGTCGGGAGATACGGGGGACAGCTCATAACGCAGTTCTGCGGGGACGTAGGGCTTCGTGGCGAAGGTGAAAAACTGGTTCGCCGTGACAAGGCGCTGCTTGATGCTGCTGACCTTGTTCCCCGCATCGGTCATCGCGTCGATCCACGCTTGAATATCGTCGAAGCTGACGTATTCCTGTTCTTCCTTGATTATACCCTGTTCCATGCGGGATTGCAAGAAGTCCCGCAGCAGGCCCGTGACGGACTCATAAGCGCGGAGCGTGGTGCCGGTGAGGTTGTTTCGCTTCGCCATGCGGAGCCAACGGTCGCGCAGAGCGTCGTAACGGTCGATGGTGTTCATAGTGTGTGCCTCCTTTCGATTATACCAAACGGGGAAGATGCGGAAACGGCTACCAACCGCCGAAAAAAGGCGTCGGCGCTTGCTTTCCCCTTTCCTTCCCCCTTGCATCCCCTTGCCTATCCTCTTTCGGTTGGCGGTGGCGCTGGGTTTGCTGTTGCTTTTGGGGGTGTGGTTGCTGATGGGTATGCTGATGCTGGTGCTGATGGTGATGGTAACTGTCAGTGACTAATAATTACTGATAGTTGTGCGCTTTGCTTATTGTGGTCTGTATCGGGTGCTTTGCGGCTGTGTGTTTTCTTTCCATGCCGCCACGGTGATCGAGTTGATAGGCTTGCCCATCGGCGGTGGCCCAATCTCCAAGCTGTAGCGGGTGCTGTTCAGTTTGTCGGATTGCATATCACCGTCATTGATAAGCCAATAGCCAAGGGAACGGGGGCTTGTGACCTTGCTTATGAGCGGCTTGTACGTTGCTTCGCGCATGGCAGCCTGATATAGCCTCTGCTCAACAAAAGCCGTTCTCACGCCAAGCTCTGCGGCACAGCAAAGGACCCTGAAAGCACATTCGGCTTTTTCTTCATCGTCTACTACGGGATGCGGTTCTTTACGGTACTGCGGGTAGTATTTCTCCACATAGTCATTCACAAAGGAAAGCGCATCGGCGGCAAAGTCCTTGCCGAAAAGCTGCTCCGTATACCCGATAGGCGTGAACGAGTTGTTCCGCTTCTTCCCGCGCTTCTTGCTCTCAGAAACTACAATGGGACTCAAATCATGGGCCGCGTCGTCGCTCCGCTCGTCGGAGCGCAATACGCCGTCCTTTTGTTCTCGGTTAATTTCGTTATTTGTTCCGTTAGTTCTATGTTGTGTCGGATTAACCGTATTCGGTTCAGCCGTATTCGGATTAGCCGTATACGGAAAATCCGTTTTCGGTAAAGGAGCGTTTGAAATCGTCCAGATGACCTCGCCCAGAGTGCCGCCCTTGTTTCGCATCTGCTCACGGCGAAGATACCCGGCGTTCTCAATCCTCTTCAAACTGGCGGCTATGCCGTCCCTCCCATCGTTAGGGATGATGCTCTCCAAGCCTTTGATTGAAAAATCCCAATCATTCGGGAGATGCAGGAGATAGGTCAGCAAACCAATGTCCCTAAGATTTAGCCGATTGTCGCGGTAAATGCTGTTCGGAACGATTGAGAAGTCTTTGTCTTGCGGTACACGGATAAATGGCATCTTGTTTGCCTCCCTTGCATAAAAGACACGCCGCCCCATGCGGACACATGAGGCGGCGGTTGCTGCTATGCAAAGCATAGCCCTAAAATGCCCTTGCAGGGGCATAAAAGGCGATAATAATGCCGTACCGTGTCCGCGATACTGCTTTGTAAGCGAGTGCTGCAACACTCACTATGAAAAGTATACCACGGATCAAGTGATATTGCAAGGGGAATTTTCGGTTTTGTTCAGCCAATTTTCCATTCCTCGCCGTTCAAATAGCGCAGCTTGCCGTCCTTGCCGTAGAGAGCGACGGCTTCCTCAATCGTACTGCGGTAGTGGAAGCGGCCCCCATCGAAGATCGTGTTCGTGCGGACGCGCACGATCAGCCATTCCTGCGGGGGATAGCCCTGCTCCTGGGCGCGGCTCTCTAAGCGGGAGATCATGTCCACCAGCTCCCCGAGGGTGTCACGGGGGCTTTCAAGGCCGCAGTCATCTTTCGGGGAAACGGCCTTGTACATCGTGCTTGTGTAAAGCCTGTTCTGTTCCATGCTGTTCTCCTTTCTATGTGCGTGTTCAGTCCTCGCCGCCGCGCTTTGCGGCGCAGTCGCTGAACCAGACCTTTGCCGTCACGGAGAGGCAGTTCGGATGCGTGAAGCGGTACGCCTCGATCCATGTCGGCAGCTCGTCGAGTGGGAGACACTGATAATGGCTGTTGTAGCGCGTCGCCGTGCCGCCATCATCGGGGAAATAGCAGCGAAAAGATACGCCGTAGGTGGTGTTCGTGTCGATCATGTGGGCTGTTCCTCCTGTTCGTAAAGTGCATAGTCCAATTCTTTCCCGCAGGCGGGGCAAAAGTTCGGCATATCGCCGGTGTCTCCGCAGAGAATTTCGCCGCCGCAGGCTCCACAGCGGGTAACGCCGTAATCGTCCTCGGTCACAAGAGCCGTCGTCGGGAGAAGCAGTCCGTGGGTCGTTTCTTTCGCGCTGTTCCAGAGTTTGACGGCGGCCTCGCGGGTCTTGTGAAGCCCCGTGTTGTGGATGTGGCCGTTTTTGCGGCATTCTACGGCAAACAGTGTGCCGCTCGAAAAATCGAACGCCTTAAAAAGCGGAGTTTCACCGCAGCAGGGACGCAGACCGTCCGAGCTAAAAAGCTCATAGACTTCCATATAGGTGTTCATGCGGTCTGTTCATCCTTTCTCAATACACGGGCTTGTACACGCCACAGGTAACAACCGCGTGGAGCCGTGTGCGGCTGCTGTCAAAACCATCCGGGGTGTCATCGTCCAAATCGCAGACGTCCACTTCCACGTCGGCATCGGCGTAAACGTTCTGCACCATGCCGTCCTCAACGTGAATGACGACGCGGGGCGTTTTGCGGGGCTGTTCCTGCGCACGGAAGTCGGCGGCAAGCTGAGACTCGCTGAGAGAACAAACCTTGCTGTTGAGGTCGCGCAGGACGGTCAGGTATTTTTTCAGCGCTTCGATTGCGTCCTGGCTCGTGATATGCTTCATGGCTTCGCTGTTTTCGCTGATGGTGAGAAGAAGCGCGTCGGAAAGAATGAAAAGCTCATCTTGCGTGAATGGCATTGGTTATAGCTCCTTTCATGTGTTTGTGTTTTGATTATAGCAGTGATTTTTCGGACGGGGGACGGGCGGCCAAAGGCCGCCCCAGCGGTCACTCCTCCCATACGTCGCGGAACGTGTAATCGCCCGCGGACCAGGCTTTACATTCCGTGTGATAGTTGCAGTCGGTCAAAAGGTCCTCGATCTTGCGGCGGTGCTTGTTCTCACGGTGCAGCTCCATGAGCGTGATAATGTCCTCGCGGGTGAAGCCCCATTCGATAGCCTGGGCGATCTCGCTGTAGTCCATATCGCTTTCGAGCGCGGCTTCCCAATCGTCCCTGATCTGTTCCTCGGTCAGCAGGTAGGCGTTGGACAGCTCGCCACGCTCCAATGCGTCAATCAGATCGTGGGCGACGCTGTTCAGAAAGTCATTGATGGCGTCCGCGTCGTCGATCAGGTCACGGATAGAGTTCGGGCAGCCATTTTTGCCGCGGTGTTCAACCCACATTTCGGCGTGTTCGTCGGGGTCGAAGTCCTCCGCGTAGCTGCGGAAGTTGTCAACGAAATCGGAAGCGGAGCCGTCAAAGTGGAAGGTGAAAACAAAATCCTCTCCTGCGGGGCTGTACCATTCCAATTCTACGTCGATGCCGCCGTTGTATTCGTCAGCGGACGTAACGTAGATGTCGTGGGCTTCGAGAGCGCCCGTGAGCTTGTCGCTCAGTTTGATGGTTCTGTTCATTATGTTTTACTCCTTTCAATGTATGTGCGGCAGTCGCCGCCGCGTTCAGTTATACCAAACGCCCGATAGGGGGAATGGCTACCGAGCGTTCGGCTTTTTTATGTTCAGTCCATAGCGTAATACATACCGGTGTTGTAGCCTTTGGCTTTGAGAGCGGCACTGATGGCCTCGGCGCGGCGGCTGCGGCGGTTGCCCTGGCCGGAGCTGCGCGGGGAGAATACCCAGCCCATGACGCGGCTGCCCCATGTCCATTTGAAAGCGCTGCCGCCCGCCTCCTTTGCCGCCTGTTTGATCTTGTTCCCGTCCCAGCGGTTCAGGTGCAGGACCGGCGCATCAAAGTTGCAGGTGCCGCCGTCCTCGGTCTGTTCGATGTGTTCCGTCTCGGCATAGGCGGCCAGCAGGTCCAGCTTCAGCTTCAAATACTTCCCCGTGAGGGGCGCGGCCTGTTCCCTGTACTTTTTGAGCATGATGGCGTGGACGCGGCGGGCGTCCTCCTCCGTGGCGGAGCGGACGCACTCGATCTCTTTGCCGCCGGGCAGCAGGGCCATGGTCTCATAGGGATTGTTCATGTATTCGCCCAGGAAGCAGGTGTCCACCGTGAGGGCTTTGCCCTGAAAGGCGATTTCGTCGTGGAGCGTGTTGTCGTTAAGCATCGGGGGTGTTCTCCTTTCTCGTGTCGTCGATTTGATTGATGGCGTTCAGGATTTCACGCTGGACGGCCTCGGTCAGCAGGGCGGGCAGGATCGCGCCGCTGTCTGACAAAAACTCATAGGGATGATCGTCAAGCTGCATGGCGGCGTCCTGTTCCAACCACTCGGCAAAGGCGTCCTCGTCGGGGAAAGTCTGCCCGTTGAAAAAATCGGCGGATTCGTCGGTGATGACGATGGAATCGTCGCCCATCTTCGCGGCCAGCCAACCGCCGTTATTGAAATCGAAATAGGCCCAGGCAAGCTCGGCCTTGATCGTCATGCCCTCCGGCTTCGTGAGGGGCTTCGCTGTAAAAGTGATGGTGCTCATTGTGTTCTCCTTTCAATTTACCATGTGATCCGTTCGGGGATAAATTCGGGGATGCCGTGAAAAGGATTGTTCGGCTCGCCGTCGAAGGCGTTGAACATAGCGGAGCAAAGGTCGGGAGCGCGGTCTCGACGGGGGTCTGTGTCTTTCCAAAGGGTCCCGGCTTCGTCCTTGTAGACGGGGCGCGACCAGGAATCCATGCCGATGTAGGTCAGTTTTGTCGTCGTGTTCATGCTGTAACTCCTTTCAATGTGTTCCGCTTGCGCGGTCACTGTTACCAAACCGCGGGAGCGGGATATGGCTACCGCTCCAGCAATTTATTATCATTTTTCTTTTTTGGACGGGTCAGGCGGGTTTGGCGCAGCGGGAACGGTAGGAGTCGGAGTCGATATAGAATACCCACTCGGCGGCTTCGCTGCGGCCTCCGTCGTACTTCTGAGGCTTGCGGACGTACTTCTCGCCGGTGTTCCTGTTCTGAACCGTGACGCTTTTCTCCGTGGCCTTGACGATCTCCACGGGGGTTTTTGTGAAGCGGTCGCCGTCCCACAGGATCGGCTCGAAAACCTCGCCCACCTTGAACGGGTGCTGTTCAGGCTTGCGCTCCTCGGCACTGACGATCTCGGTGATTTCACCGTAGCTGGCCTTCAGGTAAAAGGTCGTGCCGCAGGTCGTTACCTTATAGGTGATGTTCTTCGGGCCGCAGGAATCGACTTCGCCCAGGTGGGAGCCGACGAGGACGACGTAGCCGGGTTTGACGTTTTCGCGGCTGTACTGGATGCCGCCCAGGGCTTCAAGGGCCTCGCGGTAGTAAATGGCCTTGCTCATGGCCTGTTCCATGCGCTCCTCGGCGTTTTCAAGCCACTCGCGGAGCTTGTCGGTGTAGTCGGGGGTGTAATGGCAGTACCACTCGCCGGGGCCGCCGACGTATTCCAGACCCTTTTCGGTCTGCTCGATGGCCTTGCGGTAGGTGTCGATCTGCTTCTTCTGTTCCCGAATGGACTTTTCCGCCTCGGCAATGCGGCGCTCGCAAAAGCCCTTGTCGGTGGGCATTTTCGCTTCGGCGGCGGTGCGGCGGGCAGTCTCAGCGCGTTCCGCATAGTATTCCGATTTCTTGAACTCCTCCCAGCCGCGCTCATAGGCGGCAAACATCCTGTTCCGCCTGTTCGTAAAGGCGCGGCCCGCGCTGCTGTTGATGTTCGGCTGCGTGAAGAACGCAATATCGCCGCGCATATCCTCGATGGGCTTTTGCAGGCGCGTCCCCTCGGCAGCGGCCCTGTCCGATCTCGCGTCCATGCGTTCGGCGCGGGCCTCGGCGCGTTCCGCCTTGCGCTCCTGCTGCTCGGCAAAGGTCAGGGCCTCGCCGGTCTTGCCCCTGTTCTCAGCGCCCAGGCGCTGCGCCACGCGCTCCGCTCGGCCCGTGTTCGGCCACTTTGCGCGGCTCACCCAGCCGCCGATGCTGCGGGCGAAAAGGAAATTGCTTTTGATCTCACGCTTGTCCGCGTCGGGCAATGCCTGATATTCAGCCTTGTCGAAGATAAGCTCCAGCTTTTGAGTCTCGCGGTTGATCTGATAGTACATTGTGTATTCTCCTTTCAATTTTAGGCACAAGAAAAGCGCGGGGCGTTTGCCTCGCGCTTGCCTCTGTATACACCAAACCCGCTTTTCCGAAAACGGCTACCGGGTCTGTTCTTTTTTTAATCGTCCCAAATGTCCCTCACGCCGAAGGTGAAGTTCAGGCCGTCGTCCGTTTCCACGACGCCAAAATCGTCTGCCTCGGCGAAGATGCGGGAAAAAAGCCGCGTAATGCGCTTGTCGAAAGCCATATACAGGCCGGGGACGTTGATCTGCATGATGCCGTTGCGCTCCCTGCTGTCCGGCGGGAAATTTATAAAACGCACGTCCGCGTCCAGTTCGGCAATTTTCGCGCAGCAGTCGCGGATCGTGTTCAGACGATCAAGGTTTTCGCTGTTCAGCGCCTTGCCGCAAAAGGCAGCGTTCTCCTCCGCTTTCGCGGCGGCGTAGTCGCCGATGTCCGCGAAGTCCTCCGACCGGACGCCGCGCTTGGCGTTGAAGTCGATAATACCACTGTTCTCGTGTGTCATTCGGCGGCCTCCTCCGATTTCTGCGGCTCTATTGCAATTAACGCCCTGGGAAATGTGTCTCTGATTTCATTAGGCGCACAGCCGTCGCAAAAATACTTGTCATAGTCATCATAATCGACCGTGATCGATGTGTAGGCTCCGAAAAAGGGCTTTCCGTCCTGCACAGCGCCGTCCGCAAGGTTATCTGCAAAAGTTCCTTCACTGTTCAGCGCGGGATTATTCCATGCCTCGGCGAATTGTGCAAGCGTTTCCGGCAGCGGAAGCTCCGCTTCCATAACTTCCCAATAATCGTCAGGGGCAATCCGAAGTTCACTCTTCAATTCCGAAATTGTCATTCTTCGCGCCTCCTATCTAAATTCATAGCCGACGATCTCCATATCGCCATACTCGTCCGGCTCAGTATAGACGGGGAAAAGCCTCATGCCGTCGTCGGCGTCCCAATATTCGCCGTTCCAGAAGTCGGGGTTTTCGTGGCCGTAGAGTTCAAACCATTCCCCAAAGGCATTTATATCCTCCGGCGTGGCCGTAGGGGAAACGGCAGCAGCGCGAAGTTCTTTGTAACTGTAGCGGTTCATGTGTGTTTTGCTCCTTTCGATGTGTTCAAAAGTCCTATAAAGTATCATAGCATAAGCGGGGCTGTGTTTCAAGCCCCGCATACACCAAACTGTAATGCGGCGTTTTGGCTACCTCCTGTTCACGAAAATTCCATGTTTGCGAAGTGCTCAAGCTCTGCGGCCAAGCCGTCCGGCGTGTTCACCCACTTCTCCCACCAGCAGGGGAAGCAGTACGACAGATAGCTTTCAAAGTTATCCAATGCCTCCGGGCGCTCGGAAAAGGTTCGGATCGCGCCGCAAAGCTGCGCGGCAAGCTGTTCATAAGGCGGCATCGTGTTCTCAAGCCTCCTTCAGCCAATATTCCAATGCCATGTCCACGGCCTCGCGCCAGGACAGGGCGCATTCGCCGTCGTCGCGGATATCGCGGTATTTTTCGACTATCTGCGGCAGAAGCTCGTGGGCTTTGGCAATCGGCGCTCCGTAGTAGTCGATGAAGTCCTGTTCCCCGGACTCGCCATCGTCGGCGTACTCGTCCAGGATCAGCGTCACGTCCTCACGGTCAAACTGCGCTTGCTGTTCGCAGTAGGCGGCGCGAAGCTCGGCGCTCGAAAGCTCGAACGTGACGGGGCTGCCGTTGATCTCTCTCGTAATAGTCATTTTTTGTGTTCCTCCTTCAATCTAAAAACTCAACGCTCACAAAGCGCGTCCGCCCGGTCTCACCGCGGTTCGGGTCCTCGTATATGTACGGCTTGCCTATATAGTATTTTTCGATCTCTTCCGGCGCTACGTTGATGCGGGTGATGATGTAGTCGCCGTTTTCCATGTTCGCCTTGATTATTCTCATGCGGTCGCCTCCTGTTCAGCCGTGATAAAGCTCGCGCTCGATCTCGTCTTTCAGCGCGGCCCCAGCATAGGCCATATCCGCGTAGCTCTGCGCGGCGTGATAGTCGCCGTTCTGCGCGGCCTTCTGCTCCAAACCGCGCCAGTTGCCGACGTGCTTTTCCATGATCGCCAGCGCATCCTCGGCGGTCATGCACTGCTCCGCGCCGTCCGGCTCCGGCTGTTCCTTGATTTCCTCCCGCATATCCTCGGCATAGTCGATATAGCGGTCAAGCTCGTCGCAGAGACCGGCGCGGCCATCGGCGGTCATATCGCCGCCCATGCGCCGCAGGATGTTCACGACGCTGTGCCACTGTTCCCGCTGCGAGTCCCCCAGGGGGATTGACGTTGATCGTTTTCATGTGTTTACCTCCTCCTGTAAAACGTTTTGGATCATCTTGATTTCGGCCTCGATCTCGTCATAGTGCCGTTGCAGCCGCGCCTTGTGTTCAGGATCGCGGGCATGATCTATCTTGTCACTCAGGGCCAAATTGCTTTGCAGCAGCGCCCAAAGGCGGAAGCGTTTGCCGCTCATGCGCTTTCCCTCCATTTCATAAGGTTGTTCATAATATCGGCGCGGGGCGTCGTGACGGATTGCAGGGAAGTGAAGTATTTACCGTCCACCTCTTGATAAAAGCTGTGCAGGGTGCTGAAATATGCCTCCATGCAGAAAAAGCCGCCGCCGTACCATTGCAGCGGGGGAAGCACGTTCAGCGCGTCCTCGTACTGTTCCTCCGTGATCTCCTTCCAGTCATCGGTCAAGCTGCGCTCATATTCGGCAGCAATGCGGTCAAATTCCGCTTCCGAAACGATTGTGCAGCCCTCTGCCTCATAGTCGGCGGCGGTCTTGCCGGTATAGGGGCATACGCCGTCCTTCAGCGCTGATTTTGCGAAGCCGTGATACCCTTCAGGGCCGATTACCCATTGCCAATTCTCAAACATTTCTTTTCCTCCTGTTCTGAATTATACCGTTGGATTTTCGGACGGGCAGCCGCGCCGGGACCCGCCCGGCGCGGCTTGTACGTTCTCTCAGGCGGCAGCCGCCGCCGTGACGGGATGACGGCAGGGAAGCAGCAGGGCATCCCCGTCCGGGCTCTCATAGTAGAGCGGGGAAATGCTGTTCTTCGGAAGATGCGCCGTTCCGCCGGGAAGCGCCTGTACCATGTCCAGCAGGTATTCGGGATTGCACCACCAGCCGGGAAGCGCCTCGATGTGAGACTCAGAATAGTTGCGCCACTTGCGCCCAAAGCGGGATTTTACGTCGGCCAGATGCGCCTTGATTTCCGCCACGGTGGGAAGCTCCACGGTCTCAGAATAGCGGCTCGCCACCGGGATCGCCTGCTCCAGGTTGATTGTACTCTCCCGTTCGGGATAGCTCTCAGGCTTGACGTTCAGGCGCACAAAGCGGTATCCGTCGCAGAGCGCCCAGCGCCCAGCAGACGGGAAAACGCCATCAAAGCCCCGCCTTGCTATGCTGCAAGCGGATTTGTAAATCCTGTTCAGTGCGGCGGTCTGTGCGGTTCCAGTCCTTGTTTTGTTCATGCCCTCCATCGCCTCCACCAGCAGGGAAGCGGCAGCCCCATAAAAGGGAAGCGTACCATGCCCGGCCCATTCTCTCGCGTTCTTGATTACTTGCTCCGCGGCATCGTAGCCGTTCGCCATGTCGTAGGCTCTCAGCATTTCACAGACAAGCTCGTATCTCTTTTCGTGCGTCATTTTGTGTTCCTCCATTCAATGTATTGTGTTCAGGCGGGGATCGCCTCGCCCGATTACACCAAACCGGCGCGGCCGCCTTTGGCTACCAACGCGGGAAATTATTTTTTCGTCCTGTTCGCCGCGTAGACCGTCACGGCCAGCACAAGGATCACCGCCGCCGCCGTCAGCAGCGCAGGCAGGCCGCCGTCGTTCTCAATCCAGCCGCCCAGGGGCAGCAGGGACAGAAACGCAACAAAGCCGATCATGCTCAGCAGATTTTTCATTTTTCGTTCCTCCGTTCGTTTTGTGTTCAGGCGCGGCCCCGGCCGGGATTATTGCCCCGGCCCGCCGCGCTCCGTGTGTTCAGATTATCCTCTCCACCAGGCCGCCGTTGCGCCGTTCAAAAGATTGATACGCCGCGCCGGTGTATTCCTGTTCGTACCATTCGCAATCGTAGACGTGCCAGATTTGCCCGTCTTTTAGCCCCCAGCGCTTTTCGTTCAGCGCCGCGCAAATCATATTTGCGCTTCTCTCGCTTACCTGGTGAGCGCTTTCACGGCTGTAAATAAACTCTTTTCCCTCAACGGCTTTTGCAAACATTTTCATTGTGTATTGCCTTCTTGTTTTTGCTTTCGTCTATACCAAACAGCGAAAGCGTAAAAATTAAGCTGTTCCGAAAAATATTTTCCGCGCCAGGGCAAAAAATAAAGGGGCTGGGGAATGATCCCCCAGCCCCGTCTCCAGCATCAAGCAACATACAGTTTGCAGCGTAAACGTTGGTTCGCTTTTGCAGCCGCCTTGCGCGCAAACTCTGCGCCGCGCAGAGTCTTAGTCCTTGACAAAAACTCCGAAAATGGAAACTCTTTGTCAAATTTGTGATCGTTTCCCAGCTTAACCATGTGATCCACGGTTAAACGGAATGCCTGCGTCTGTTCAATCTTCATTGTTATTGCCTCCTGTTCTTTCGTTTGCTTTCACCTACACCAAACGCGGAATTTTCAAAACGGCTACCAGCGCCGAAAAAAATTTCCCCGCGTCAGGGCAAAAAAATAAAGGGCCAGGGGAAAGCTCCCCCGGCCCCGTCTCCGTCTCACGCTTTCAGCGGCTCCACTTGCGCCGTCGAAAAGAACGCGCTCGTTTTCATAAAGCAGCCGCCGGTCTCGATCTCCTCCTCGCCGCCGTCCTCGGCCTTTTTCCGCCGCTCGCCGTACTTCCAGATCGAGAATTTTGCTATCGCGTGTTCTCCCTTTTTCACGCTGTAGCCCAGCGCTTTCCAACGCTGGAAAGTATGGATTTCATGCGCCGGATCAAGCAGCCCATCGGAAATAAGGTTTGCGCGGGCATTTTCAATAATCATATTGTTTGTTATTGCCATGTTTTATAGCTCCCTTCAATTTATTATCGGGTTTTGTTTTCCCGATTACACCAAACACGGGTTTTTCGTTTTGGCTACCGCGAAACAAAAAAATTTCCGGGGATCAGCTTTCGCCGTCCCCGGTCTTTTTCGCCGCTGTTCTGTAGTCTTTTCGCGGGCCGCGCGGCCCCGGCCCAGGCAGCTCCCCGTCAAGCGTGAGCTTTAAGCCGCTCCGCCGCTCCAGGGCAATCAAAATATATCTGTTCAGGCTTTCGCCCTCCTCAGACGCCGCCGCTTTAAGCTGTTCCAGTGCTCCCTTCGGCAGCCGCAGCAGCGCCTTGTCATAGGCTCGCGCGTCCCACCGCTGATTGGCCTTGATCCGTGCCGCGCTCGCTTTCGCCATGTGTTCAGCCTCCTTTTCAATCACCAAACCGGCGCGGCGGCTTTTGGCTACCAGCGCCGAAAAAAATTTTTCGCCTGTTCAAATATTTTATCACGCGGCCCCGGCCCCGTCAAATAAAAAAAGACGGGGACCGGGAAAAATCCCGATCCCCGCCAGGGCTCCGTTGCCTGTTCAGGCCGCCGCCGCCGCGGGCGCATCCTCCGCCCAGGCGAAGCGCCGGTGGTCCCGCGTGATATAGCCGACAGCCGCCCGACCGTCAACGCGGAAACGGATCAGCGCCGAGAAATTGAAAGTGTTCGCCGCCGTGATCCGCAGGCTGTCCGCGTTCAGCGCCTCCGCCAGCGCCTCCAGGCCACGCCAGGCCCGGACCTTTTCCGCGCTGGGCTCCTTGTACGCGCCCCAGATAGAGGACCAGCCGCCCGCGCCAGCCGCAGCCGCCGCAGCCCGCGCCGCCCTCCGGCCCGCCGCGCTTGTGTTTTCGATAAGCTCCGCGCCGTTGATTTTATTCATTGTATTGCCTCCGTTCGATTTTTTGTTTCCGGGCCGCAGCCGCCGCCCGTCGTTTTTCGTCCTCGCCTACACCAAACCGGGGAAAACGGTTTTGGCTACCGCCGAGCAAAATTTTTTCGGAAAATGCCGAAAAAATGCTTGAATATGTAATGATAGCGTGGTATAATCATAGTGTAATCAAGATACGGCAGCGCCAGAAGCGCCGCCGCCCACATCGAAAGGAGTTATAAAAAATGGAAAAGACTACCAACACCGCCCGCGCCGCCCGCGTTATGGCCCGCGCTCATACCATCGCCCGCAGGATCACCGCCGCCCATCCGGGCGACTGCTACCGCGTCAACCTGGCCGCCGCGCTCCGCCTCGCCTGGGAGGAGGACGGCCGCAGCCCCCGCGAGATTTTCGAAAGCTGGCCGGAAAACGAGCGGTATGACTATCTCATGCGCATGACCGGCCATGAGTACAGGATCGACGACGCCCGCACGATCATTAAAAACGGTCAGCGGGTCCCGGCGGCCCCCGTTTTCACCTGGGTTTGCCCGGCCCGCCTTGCTGACGACCTCGCCGCCGTCGCTCATGAAGCGTATATCAGGCTGTATACCGCCTATTTTGATAACCCCGACAAGCAGCACATGAGCCTGGCCCGAATGACAAGCCGCGCCATCGTCGCAGCGGCAAAGGCCATCAGGGAAGCGGAGAAGCGGAACGCCAGCGCCCTGCGGCACACCGTCACGGAAGAAGGCCAAGAGCTTGATGTAATCGACATCAGCGCCCGCGGAACGGCGGAACCCATTGCCCCCGGCCCGGAGGCCGCCGCCATCATCCGCGACAGCATCACCCGCGCCTGCCGTGACGATATCGACTTGCGGATCGTCGCCGCCCTGGGCGCAGGCTACAGCGCCCGCCGCATTGCGCCCGCCGTCAACCTCAGCCGTCAGGCCGTCGACAAGCGTATTAAGGCCATCCGCGAGAGATACGCCGCCGCCAAATAAACGCCCACCACGCAGCAGCCCACCACAGCCCGCCGGAATAAAACCCCGGCGGGCTTGCTTTATGCCCGCCCGCAGCCCCGCCCAAGCCCCCGCAGCCGCTCCGCCCTCGCGCGCGCGCGATATGCTCCCGGCGTCGATATTATAATAGCGCGGATTATAGCGGAAGCCCCGCAACCGTGAAGCAGCGGAAGCCAGCGAAAACGAGCCGAGCCAGGACCCGCATCAGCAGCCGCAGCCCCGCAGCCCATCCGCCAGCAGAGCGAAAACCCGCAGCCCCTTTTGCCAGAAAACCGAAAGAGGCGGAAACCCGCGAAACGGAAACCATCACCCCACCGCCGGTGTTCCCTTGATACCACGCCGCGCATCATGCCGCGCCCAGCTCAGCCGCAGAGCATCAGCCGCGCCGCTCCCGCTCCCGCTCCGCGTTTGCCGCGCTCATGTTTCGATTATAGGCAATAATCGCAACACAGCCCCCCACCTTTTCAGTTAGCCGCCGCGCCAGGACGCGCCTCCGGCGCGTAGCTCATTCCGCTCCTCAATTATTCGGCTTTTGCCTTTCCGCTTCCATCCTCAATTATTCGCAAAATAGCCTGCCACCTCGCAGCTCATTTCCGCGCTCAATTCCCTGCGTCATTCCGCACAATCGCATTTGCGTTGCCGCATTGCATTACAGCAGCGTCTGTCGTGTGGTTTTCAATGCCCTCCTGCGTTTTCGATTTGTCTGCCGTGGGTTTTAGCGTCTGAAAAGTGCAAAGCGCGTGTAAAGCCGATTTTAGGGCTTATAAAAAATATCCTTTTTGAGTTGGTGGGGTATGGGGGTATGTTTACAGATGAAAAGGAGCGCCTTGCCGGGTTGATGGCAGGGCGCTTTTAGGTATATAGGGGCGAGGGAGCGGGTGGGCGTTAGGTGTGGGGCAGATTATGGGTGTGTAAAAAAGGCTGAGTATAATCAATAACAGGACAAGGGAAATGGGGGTTGGCTATTGGATGGCGAAGAAGCAGGCGAAGGTTTTCGCACATCGGATGGTCTGTGAAGCGTGTGGGAATGAATGGCACGAGGGATTGGTGCGGGAGTGTCCGAAGAAGCGCGGGCATTACATCTGCCGTTACTGCTGCTTTCGGTGCAAGTGGGTGAAGAAGGTTGGCGGGATGACTGGTTGCGCGGCGTTTGAGAGGAAGGAGGGGTAAGCGGTTGGCGGATGGAGAGCGTGTAGGCTTTGCGTTTGCGGTAGGTATTCCGGCGAAGGGCTTGCGGATGCGTCGGGCGGACAAGCTGGCGTTGGGCGTGATGATCGAGCTGATGACGGAGCAGGAGGGCCTGATCGGTGCGCAGTGTCCGTCGGAGGTACGGTTCATATTTGAGGACAGGAACGCGGCGATACGGGGGCGGAACGCCCTGGCTGCGGTAGGGTTTGACGGCGGCGCGATTTTCGGTGTGAGCGTGGACGAAGACGGATTGGTAACGATGGAAGGGGATTGATGGCATGGCAGAATTTAAGAAAGGTGACAAGTTCATCATTGAGCTTGGCGAGTGTGATCCTGAACGCAGCGAATGGTGGCGTGTGGAAGGCTGCAACGGCCTTGTAGTGACCCGGCAGGCGTTGAAGTCACTTAAACGCTATGTGCCGTCTTTGGAGGGTGCGGCAGAGATCCCTGGTTGGCTGCGCGAGGTTCTGTACTCCCGTGCTGACGAGCTGTTGGAGCAGGTCAAGGTGTTGGAGAAGGAGCGCGACAAGATCATGGATTTCCTGCACAGCGCGAAGCGGAGCCACGAGAAGTGAACACGGATTTGATGTTTTCGAGCGCGACGGGCTTATGGGAAACACCGCAGGCGTTTTTCGACGAGCTGGACGCCGAGTTTCACTTCACGCTTGACGTGGCCGCGCTGCCGGAGAACGCGAAGTGTGCGCGGTACTACACGCCGAAGGACGACGGACTTTCCAAAAATTGGGGGGGTGCTGTTGGTGCAATCCCCCGTATGGTCGTGAGGTAGGCCGATGGGTAGCGAAAGCGTGGGAAGCGGCGAAGAACGGGGCCACGGTGGTCATGCTGCTTCCTGCGCGGACGGATACGCGGTGGTTCCACGATTACATCTACAAGCAGGCGGAGGTTCGATTCGTCAAGGGGCGGCTGAAATTCGGCGGGAGCGACAATTCCGCGCCGTTTCCGAGCATGGTGGTGGTATTCAGGCCGTCCAAAAAATAATCCGTATAATGAAGATGGGTTAAGGAAAAGAGGTGAGATGAATGGACAGCACAAAGGCGACGGAGGCATCGACCGTAACATCGGTTGATTACTCACAGGGCTGTTTTTCACGCTTGGCGTGTGGGGTGTGCATGGTAACGGGGCGGATGTGCCCGCTCGTGCCTATGACGATACAGCCCACATGGGGAACGATCAACAAGGTAACGTGCGAGGCGCACACATAAGAAATACGGCGGCTTGGGTAAGAGGACCCTGTAAGTAGTTGATAGTGGAACAATAACCGCCTGATATGGGCCGTTGCCGCAATGGGAAGACGGAGCTGCCTCAAAAGCAGAGAAGATCAGGGTTCGAGTCCCTGACGGCCCACCAAACGCTGGGGGACGCCTCATCCGTGAAAGCCGGACGCAGGCAAAACGCGATAGACCAACCTGAACACTGTAAGCAAAGCGGCAAGCCGATAAGGAGCGCGGCGGTGGAACGCGACGACCAACAGGACTTCGAGAGCCTGAGAACGAAGCGTGACAGCCTGGAGAGACAGGCAACTTGCGGGCATGGCAGAGCTGGCTTATTGCGTCTGTCCTGAAAACAGATGGGCCGAAAGGCTCCGCAGGTTCAAATCCTGCTGCCTGCGCCACTGGGAAGAGTTGACCTTTGCAGTTCCAAACGACCCATAAAAACGGTAGTGAACGGCAACTATAAGCCGATGTTGCTCAAGTGGTGAGAGCAGCGGAGCGTTATATGTCTATGTCCCTGGTAGGCGTAACGTCGGGCTGGCAACCCGTTTGGCGAAGTACAAGCCTAATCCGTGTCCGAAGCATAGCCAGCTTTGGTGAGGGTTCGAGCCCCGCCGTTGGTATGCCCGAAGTACAAGGGCTGACACCCCGGAAAGACGGGGGCATATGCGCCGAGTGCCTGACGCAGAAGGGCGAGGCCGCGACCGGTCAACGCGGCTGAGTCTCGTGGCGGCTCACCACCGCCTCTCGGCTCCACAGCGGCGACCCCCTGCCTAAGTGGGGAGCGGAAAAAGCGGGGAATGGCCGGATTCCCCGAAATATGCAGACGTAGCCAAGAGGTAAGGCATACCGCTGGCAGCTCTGAAAAGGGCGGGAGGTAATACGCAGGTTCGACCCCTGCCGTCTGCACAAGGCTTTGTTTGCCGCGTCCATGCAAGGCATCGGTTCTACTCCCCGATGAGGCGCGGGAAAGCTGAGTCCGTGCGTGGTGCATACACGGCGGATGCTCCATTAGTTGTCTGGCCCGGACTGTTGTGTATGAACGGATGCGACCGATGCACCGGCGCAGGGCTGAAAAGTTCCGTGGTGAAGAGCGGTGGCGGAGATCGGGTCCGCCGAGGCGAGGAAGCGGAGAAACGGCTACGCCGACCAACAGGCAGTTACTATCTGCGTCGAGGCGTAATGTAGGCAGATTTGATTGGAACCGCCGCTTTTCATTGTGGGAGGAGTTACATTAGGGCAAAGGGAAGGAGATGGAGAAGTGACGGAAACGGAAGCACCGTACTACCGCCCGACGTTTTGGGACATGAAGCTGCCGATAACGCCGAAGCTGCGGCTGAAAGTGCGGGACTACCACGCATTTCAAGGGGATAAGACGGGCTATGCCGTGAAGGTCGTGCGGGCCTCAGACGGTTATCCGGCATTGTTGGCCCGTGCGGTGAACGCTGTTGGGAAGAAGATCAGCGTGATACACGGCGTAGACAGCGACGGTGACGTATCTGAAATCTGCTCATGTCCGCGTGAGTGTGAGGAGAACATGATCGAGTGGTTCCGCACGGAGCCGCACGATGATTACGACAGGGAGGACGAGTGAAGGAAAGCATGGAAACATATAGAGACAAAATGGCATATCTGCGCAGTACGCTCAGCGAGGCCCCGTGGCCTTACGGGCTGATGTACGCGGCTGCGGAGGAATGGCGGCGGTACAAGACGCCGGAGGGCGATGATATTGCCCCCGAATGCTACACGCCAGCGGCGATCATGGGGCTTCTGAACACTTTGACTGAGCGGGAAAAGCGGGTCTTGGAGCTTCGGTATCGGGATCATAAAACGCTCGAAGAGACGGGCAGGGCGTTCAACGTGACCCGCGAGCGGATAAGGCAGATCGAGGCGAAAGCGCTTCGCAAGCTGCGTCATCCGGGTAGGTTGGCGCAGTTCGCCTGCGTACCTTGGCGGGAATATCAGCGCGAAATCAAGAAGCGTGAGGAAGCGGAGCGGCGGTGCGCGGCGGCGGAGCAGCGGCTCGACTGGTTCTTGCAGCACGTCGATTACAAGGTGGTTCTTGACCCCAACGGGGACAGGCCAGCAGCGCGTGTGGTTGATCTGACGACCGATGTGCTGGATTTGTCCGTGCGCTCGTTTAACTGCCTTGCCCGTGCGAATATCCGCACGGTGGGCGATATCCTCAAAATCGAGACTGAGGACGATATGTATAAAATTCGCAACCTGGGGCGAAAGAGCGTGGAGGAGATCAAGGCCAAGATTCACGCTTTGGGCCTGCGAATGAAATGGGAGGCGGACGAATGACGGAATATGAGAGCTTTTTGGAGAAGAAAAAGATCGCCGCGATCAGTTCCGGGTTTGAACGCTCCAAAGAATTGATGTGCCCGCAGATGTTCGACTGGCAGAAGGACATTGTGTATTGGGCCTTGAAAAAAGGGCGCTGCGCTTTGTTTGAGGATTGCGGGGCGGGGAAGACACTGCAATTCCTTGAATGGGGAACGGCGGTCGCCGAACACACGGGCAAGCCCGTAATCGTGGTATCTCCGCTTGCCGTCGCGGAACAGACGAAGCGAGAGGCGGACAAGTTCGGATATGAAAACGTGCGCGTGGTTCGTGAGAAGAAGCAGGTTTCCGTCGGGATCAACGTGACAAATTACGAAATCCTTGAACACTTCGACTGCTCCATATTCGGGGGTGTGGTATTGGACGAATCCTCCATCCTCAAAAACTATTCCGGCAAGATTCGGACGGAAATCATCGAGAAATTCCGCAATACTCCCTATAAGCTGTCCTGCACCGCTACACCAGCCCCGAACGATTACATGGAGCTTGGCAATCAGGCCGAGTTCTGCGGCGTGATGAACAGGACGGAAATGTTGGCGACTTATTTCATCCATGACGGTGGAGATACGAGCAAATGGCGGCTGAAAGGACACGCGCAGGAGCGATTTTGGGAATGGCTGGCGACGTGGGCCGTGGTTCTCACCAATCCGCGTGATTTGGGCTATGACGGAACGGGCTACGATCTCCCCACAATGCGGACGATTCAGCACACGGTAAAGAGCGAAGAAAACGTCATTGACGACAACTTCTCCTTCTTCGCGGATATTGCGCAGACCTTGAATGAACGGAGGGCCGCACGGAGAAACAGCATGGAAGACCGATGCGCCGTGGCCGCCGAGCTGATTGCAAGGCGTCCCGAAGAGCAATGGCTTGTTTGGTGCGACCTCAACGCGGAAGCGGACGAGCTGAGACGGGTAATCCCGCAGGCCGTTGAGGTGCGCGGGACCGATACGCCGGAGTATAAGGCGAAGATGCTGAACGGCTTTACCGTCGGGGACGTTCGCTATCTCGTTTCCAAGCCCTCGATTGCAGGGTGGGGGCTTAATTGGCAGAACTGCCACAACATGATTTTCGTAGGGCTGAGTGATTCCTACGAAATGATGTATCAGGCCATTCGCCGGTGTTGGCGGTTCGGGCAGGATAAAACCGTAAACGTCCATATCATTACAAGCGAGGCCGAGGGAGCGGTAAAGGACAATATCGACCGCAAGGAAAAGCAGGCCAAGGCTATGACCGATGAAATGGTGAAGCACACAAAGGATATTCTGGAACAGGAAATCAGGGGAACAACGAAAATTACCATTCCGTATAATCCGACGGTTGAAATGATTATCCCGGAATGGCTTGTGGAAGGAGGATTTAATGCAGCATGAAGTGTGAAGGACAGGAACGTGGAAAGAATTGGATTCTCTATCATGGGGACAGCGTGGAGATTCTGCAAGGTATTCCCACGAACAGCGTCCACCTTTCCGTGACCTCTATCCCGTTTGCTCAGTTGTACTGCTATTCCAACAGCGACAGGGATATGGGGAACTGCAAATCTGACGGGGAGTTTTTTGAGCAGTACAAATTCCTCGTGGAGCAATGGTATCGGGTGACGATGCCTGGGCGCTGCGTCTGCGTCCATTGCATGAACATCCCGGCCATGAAAGAGCGGGACGGGTATATCGGGCTGAAAGACTTTCGCGGCGACGTAATCCGCCTGATGGAGTCCGTGGGCTTCATCTATCATTCGGAAGTCTGCATTTGGAAAGACCCGGTGACGGCAATGCAGAGGACAAAAGCGCTCGGCCTGCTTCATAAGCAGATCAAAAAAGATTCCTGCATGAGCCGCATGGGGATTCCCGATTACGTTGTGACGTTTCGCAAGCCCGGTGAGAACCCGCAGCGCGTGACCCACACGAATGAGACCTATCCCGTCAGCCATTGGCAGGAAGTGGCGTCTCCCGTGTGGAGCGAATACGCCAGCCCCGTGTGGTGGGACATCAATCAGAGTGATACGCTGAACCGAGCCGGAGCCAAAGACGAGAACGACGAAAAGCATATCGCGCCGTTGCAGCTTCCCGTGATCGAGCGGTGCGTGGAGCTTTGGAGCAATCTGGGTGACGTGGTTCTTGACCCGTTCAACGGGATCGGCAGCACGGGGTATCAGGCCGTGAAGATGGGGCGCAAATACGTCGGTGTGGAGCTGAAAGAAAGCTATTACAACCTTGCCGTAAAAAACTTGCGGCAGGCCGAGCGGGAGACCGCAATGGAAACGCAGTCGCTTTTCAATATGCTGTGACACGGCGCAGATCAGTTTATTCGAGGAGGCTGACAATGGCTAAGTTTATCGAGCTGCCGATTGGCGACGGGCATACCGCGCTGGTGAACCTTGACCGTGTGTGCGAGATAAGGCCGAATTATAAGTATCACACGGAAACCTACGACGAATCCGCAACTACCATTTATTTTTCAAACGAGGACACATCTTACTTTGCTGTGCCGTTTGCGGACATTCGGCGCATGATTCTCGCGGTGACGGGGCAGGAGGATGGCAATGGCTGAGTATATCGATCGCAACGCCTTTATTCAGCGATACCGCGCATTGTACTGCATGGACTGCATCAGTCGCAAAGGGTACAAGAACGGCAAGCTCGTCACGCTCTACAAAATCGGCGAGGCCCCGTGTCGGTCTTGCCGGGAAGATGACGTGCTGTGCGCTTTGGAGAATTACCCTGTCGCAGACGTGGTGGAGGTGCGGCGTGGGAAACCGCTGCCGAGTTATGAGCCATTTGAGGACTACGACGGGGCGCACATTCACAGAGTTCAGACAGGCTGGGAGTGCCCGTTCTGCGGATGCGACGGCGCAAGGAACTTCTGTCCCAATTGCGGCGCAAAAATGGACGAGGAGGGTAACAATGCCTGAGAACATGGACACGGAGGCGATGGCACGGAATTTCGTGCGGAACGTGACGCTGATCGGCAGGGAGATGTGTATGCTCGGCGTGATCGAGCGCGAGGCTGGCGTGACGCCTGGGTATCTTTCACGGATTCGTGCGGCGGGACGCGCCAATCTGTCGCTGCCGACGGCGCTTCGGCTTGCGGAGGCGACGAAACGTGTGTACGGCTTTGACGCGCCGCTTGTCAGCCTTTTCGGGAGCCTTCTTGCAGCGGACTATGCGGACGCGCTGCTTGATGCGGAAATCGAAGCAATGGAAAAGGAGCTGGCCGCGCTCAAAGCGCGGAGAAAGGGGGAGGGTGAGTGATACGGAGCAAGAGCTTATAGACCGTTTCAAGGTACACAAGATCCGCGCAAAGGATATATTCAAAATCCGAGAGATCAGCAAGGATATTGCCTACGACTTCGTGAGACAGTATCACTATTTGGGCGCGGCGAAGTTCTTTTCGCAATATTCCTTCGGCCTTTTCTGCGGGTGGGAGCTTGTGGGCGTGGCGACGTTTGCCTGCCCGCAGGGTAGTGAAGCGCTGAAAGGTTGGTTCGGCCTTTCCAACGACAACAAGAGCGTGATGGAACTGACGCGGCTTTGTATGCTGCCAAATTTGAACGGGTCAAACGCCACATCATTTTTGTTGGGGGGGGGTTAAGAGCAGTTAAGAATTATAACATTCGAGCGGTCATTACTCTTGCAACTTCTGACCGCCACGTTGGGTCTATCTATCAGGTCTGCAATTTCAAGTATTACGGGCTGACAGACCAAAAGGCCGATTTTTGGAGCTTTGAGACGCAGGGAAAGCCGAGGGGCAAGGTGAGGGATTTACAAGGTGTATGGGTGGACAAACCGCGCAAACACCGCTATGCGTATATTTTTGATAAATCACTGCATTGCCTTTATGCGGAGGAACCGCGGCCCACGTTAGATATGATCGTGCCGTATAGCTGCTGCGGAGGTACGGGCATTGTGAGAGATAACCGATACGGCGTGGAGTACACTTGCCCGATCTGCACGAAGCGGCTGTATAAGGTCGTGAACGGGCAGGAAATACCGCCAGACTCGGTTTTGAAGAAAAATGCGCAGATTACACTTGAAGGATGGTGATATTGATGAGCGGGACGGAGTTTGTACCGTTCCGGCGGGCGATGGACCCGGCGGATAAAATCTATGTGAACCCTGCGCAGATCGTCTATGTGAAGGAGTATCTGACGGACGTAGGCGGGAACACGAAAATCGTTTTCTCCAACGGCAAGGCGGAGGTCGTAGTCGGATCGCTGAAAGCTACAATTGAAAAGCTGTGCGGGGAGCATTGGAGCGGGAGGGGCGAGTGATATGCAGATCGAAATGAAGCTAAAGCCCTGCCCATTTTGCGGGAACGACGATCTTACCATTACTGTGCGCAAGGGGAAGGACGGTTGGAGAGACAGATACGCCGTCCTTTGCGATTACGAGGACAACGGATGCGGGGCAGAAGGACCGTGGTATCACACGGAGCGCGAGGCCGTGGATGCTTGGAACAGGAGGACGGTATGCAAATAATCAGCCTGCACGGGGTCGTGAAATGCCGCACGACGACGCCGTACCCCGACGAGATCATTAAGCAGATGAAGAAAGCTGGCTACAGCGTCCGCAACGTGCCGGACAAAGAAGAAAAGCCAACGAAAGGGAGAAGCAAGAAGTGAGAAATGACAGCGGCAACAGCATGAGGCACGAGGCCATTGCGCAGGAGCTTACGGATTTGTACGCCCGCAAGAACGCGGATTACGGTGACAGCTTCCACCTTTCATATTTGGAGTGGGGTCTGCCGATGGCGGCTATCCGCCTGGGGGACAAGTACAACCGCTTTGTCTCGCTCGTAAAAAAAGGCGGTGCGGCGCGGGTAAACGACGAGTCCATGCGCGATACGCTGATCGACCTGGCGAATTACGCGATTATGACGGTCATGGAATTGGACAGGGAGAAGGAGGGAAAGTAACGATGGCAATTGAGGAATTACGCATAAAGCTTGACCCCGGCGCGTTTTTGCCGGAGAGAGCGCACGATACCGATGCGGGGCTTGATCTGCGCTCCATGTGGCTACAAACCATTCCTGCGCGTGGAAGCGCGGCCTTCGATACGGGCTTACACGTTGAAATCCCCGTGGGGTACTACGGCAAAATCGAGAGCCGGAGCGGCTTGAACGTGAAGCATGGTATCGTCTCATGCGGAGGGGTCATAGATGTGGGCTACACCGGGAGCATCGTCGTGAAGCTCTACAACCTCACGGATGAGCCGTATCTGGTTGAGCCGGGTGACAAGATAGTGCAGCTCGTGATTACGCCGTGCGAGACGCCGAAGCTCGTTATCGTGAGCGAACTGAGTGAGACTGAGCGCGGCACGTCAGGCTTCGGAAGCAGCGGAAGGTGAGGTGTACGGCAACGGTTACGGAAACCAAGAGAGACGCGGCGCAGGAGCTTCTTAACGATCTGCGCGAAATGGAAGAAGAAGCTCGCAACGTGGGGCTGTGTACGCTGGGGTTCAAAATCTTGCGGCAGATGGTGGAGGAGGTCATTGCGGAGCGGGATGCGTTGGCTATGCTTCTGCATGAACGCGGATTAGCTTAGTGAAAGGGGCGAACACGAATAATGTGTAAATACTGCGAGTGCGAGGTGAACTTGAATGGCACTTGTTGAAGAAACGCTATTTGGGCGCGAGGACAAGGTAGAAAAAGCTATAACGAGGCTAAAGGCGTTTGTGCCAGTAAAGGGCTATTATTTAGCTTTCAGCGGTGGAAAGGATAGCCAATGTATCTACGAACTCGCAAAAATGGCTGGCGTCAAATTCGATGCACACTATTCGGTAACTTCCGTTGACCCTCCACAGGTAATGCGATTTATCCGCGAGGAATATCCCGATGTGATATGGGAACGAAATTATTGGGACGACGACAAACCGGAGCACTACCACAAGGACGGAAGACCGCGGCAGATTACCATGTGGAACCTGATTGCAGACCATACGATCCCACCGACGCGGCAGGCGCGATATTGCTGCTCTGCGCTGAAAGAAACCGGGGGGGGTGGACGTGTCGTCGTTACGGGCGTCCGTTGGGCCGAAAGCAACCGCAGGCGGGCACTGCACGGCGTAGCCGACATCCAGACCGAGAGCAAAAAACTCCACGCGCAGGCCGCGCAAGACCCGTCATATCGGGTAAATAAGAACGGCGGTATCAACTTCATGGACGATAACGACGTTGGGCGGCAGATGGTCGAGCAATGCTACATGAAGCGCAAGACTACGATAAACCCTATTGTTGATTGGACGGACGAAGACGTGTGGGAATTTCTCAACGACGTTGCCAAAGTCCCACATTGCGAGCTGTACGATCCGCCGTGGAATTATACCCGTCTCGGCTGCATCGGATGTCCGCTTCAAGGCCGCGAGGGTATGCTGCGTGACTTTGAGCTATTTCCGCGGTATCGGGAACTGTATATCCGAGCTTTCGATCAGATGATAAAGAACCATCCTGGGGAAATCAAGGTGGCATCTGGCGAATTGGTAGAAAATACCACTGGGGGG
>Ga0310786_10000372_pt1 | contig 72558 bp, 79 predicted proteins | sample AusTroGonzalo_MG_FD_203881 | JGI IMG/M metagenome (GOLD analysis project Ga0310786, IMG submission 203881) | Bovine rumen microbial communities from tropical cattle in Woodstock, Queensland, Australia - Gonzalo_03 (v2) (version 2) | ecosystem: Host-associated > Mammals > Digestive system >... | reverse complement strand
AGCTTTCTTTTCCATTATTCATCACCTCTTACTACAAATGCTGTTGGTATTTTCCATGATGAATTAGAATAATACATTGTTACGCTAGATTTTAAATATTCACCATTATAATACATTGTTGTTGAAGATCCACCATCTAAATTAGCTGCATTAACAGCTCCATAATTTTCCATAACTTCAATTAAATCTGATGCTGATGCCCCTAGATGAGCTCCATCACCACGTCCATCAGTAACTAATAATAGAATAGTTCCGTCTTTTCTTTGTCCTATTGCAGTTCTTGGATTTTTACCACTTCCAAGACCGTTAAGTTCTCTTTTTTCACCATTAATTATTAATTTAACGAAGTGATTATTCTTGTCAGAATATTCATCTTGGAAAGTTACTGCATCTCTAATACCTTCTGTTTTTACGATATTTTCAACTTCTGATTTACTCTTATGAGTTATTTCTATAATTCTAAGTAAGTTATTGTTATCTAGTCCAATTAGATATAATCCGTTATATCCACCAGTATTGTTATATTGAATTTCTCCTTTACTTACAACTACTCCTATAGGATATCCTCCTTTATTAGCAGTTGAAACATAAAGACCTCCATTAACTCCACCAATAGCTCCACTATTTTTTACAAGTTTATCAAGTTCTTGTCCATATTCACTCCATGGATAAGTTGTTGCAAGGAATACTTTAGATGGATCTGATATAATCATCATTTTTCCTCTAAATGATCCACCTTTAACTTCTTCAATTTTAATAGCTTCTTTAGGCTTATTATCATCTATTGTAATTAAACTAGTATCTACTTCAGCATCCATATCCTTAAGTGAATTATTTTTAACTATTTCTTTTATAGTAGATTTACTTAAAAAGATTCTTGCTGCAAATTTTAATTGTCCTGATTCTAGGACGGTTGTTACAAACATGTCTCTAGCACTTTTACTAGGTCCATGACAAATTGTAAATATAATTAATAGAAGAGCTAATACTGCTCCAAGTATTGTAACACCTACAAATGATAATACTTTTCCAATAATAATTAATGCTTTTTTCATTACTTCAACTCCGAACTACAATATATATAAATGATATCAAAAACTCATGATTTATTCAATCATGAGTCCTTATTTTTTAATATATTTTTTTATATTTTTATACGTTAAATCTAAAGTAGCAGATATCTCCATCTTGCATGATATAATCCTTACCTTCAAGTCTTAATTTTCCTGCTTCTTTAACCTTTTTTTCATCACCTAAAGCTTCAAGATCAGAAAAGCTCATTACTTCAGCTTTGATAAATCCCTTTTCAAAATCAGTATGGATAATACCTGCACATTTTTTAGCATTCATTCCTTTTCTAAATGTCCATGCTCTTACTTCATCTGCTCCAGCAGTAAAGTAAGTTGCAAGTCCAAGTAAATCATATGTTGCAAAGATTAGTTTATCAAGTCCACTATTTTTTATACCCATTTCAGCTAAGAATAGTTTCTTGTCTTCATCAGGAAGTTCTGCAAGTTCACTTTCCATCTTAGCACACATAACAATTACTCCAGCATTTTCTTTAGAAGCGTAGTCAAATACTAAGTCAGTATATTTATTGCTACCGGTAACAGCTGTTTCTTCATCTACGTTAGCTGCATATATTAATGGTTTTAATGTTATAAAATTAAATGGTTTTAAAACTAATACCTCTTCTTCATCAAAATCAATTAATCTTAAAGCTTTATTATTAAGTAAAGCTTCTCTAGCTTTAGTTAATGTAGCAACTTCAAACAATGCTTCCTTGTCTTTTGTTGTTTCGGCTTTCTTTTGTATCTTTTCTATTCTTGATTCTATAATTTCTAAATCAGATAGAATAAGTTCAACATTGATAATCTCTATATCACGAATTGGATCTGTTTTACCTTCAACATGTGTTATGTTTTCATCATCAAAGCATCTTACTACTTCAACGATTGCATCAACTTCTCTTATATGTGATAAGAACTTATTTCCAAGTCCTTCACCAGATGATGCACCTTTAACTAACCCAGCAATATCAGTAAATTCAAAAGTTGTTGGTACAGTACTTTTAGGAACATATAGTTCTTCTAAAAACTCTAATCTTGAATCAGGTACTGTTACAATACCAACATTAGGATCTATAGTAGCAAAAGGATAATTTGCCGCTAATATATTCTTTTTTGTAATTGCATTAAATAATGTTGATTTTCCAACATTTGGTAAACCTACGATGCCAGCTTTAAGCGACATTTATAAAACCTCCTTTAATAATCCTATTATTATAGGACTGGTGAACCACCAAATCCAATAGGAAGACCTATAACATACCATAAAATTATAATAATTAAAAGTACTAATCCTGTTAATAAACTATATGGTAGTTGATATTTAAGTGATGTAAATAAACTAACTGGTCTTGATTTTTGATTATATTTTTCTAGATATGCTAGATATATAACAAAATATGCAAACATCGGTGTAAGACCTATAGTTACGCATTCACCAAAACGATATATCACTTGAGTAAATTCTGGAGAAATACCTGCATTCATACATACAGGTACAACTATTCCACCAAGAATTGACCATTTAAGGATTGATGATGGTAGGAAAATTGTTGATAAAGCACTAATTATAAACAAAAGGAATATTAACATGAAACCTGAGAAGTTTCCATTTCCTAAGAAATTAGCTAAACTTGCAACAATATAAGTTCCTATATTTGTTTGTTTAAATATACTTACAAATGTAGCAGCAAAGAATATTAAAACTAATATTTTTCCTGTTCCATCAAGTGAGTGACCTAATGCATCACTAAAATCTTTATTATTTTTAATTGTTTTAGCTCCGATTCCGTAGAAGAAACCAAAGATTACAAATAACATTGTAATTATAAACACGAATCCATTACTAAAGAATGAGTTATAACTAAATAATTTATCAATATAGAATGTTTGACTATAATCTAGTAAATTACCAGAAAATGGTAAACCAGGAATAATGTTATATATAAAGATAATTAAATATATAAATCCTGCAATTAAAGCAAGTGCTAAACCTCTTTTTTCAAGTTTACCAACTTTAAATTCTTCTTCGTCTTCTTTTACTTCAAATTCATATTTGGCCAACTTTTTAGCTGTATATTCTTCAGATATTTTAGTTACTAACATACTTATAGCAATTATAGCTGCAATCATTATAAACATGAAAGAAAATGTTGATAAGTGATATCCTGGATCAAGAATGCCTGCTCCTAAAATTGTGTGAGTTAGAACAGAACTGTCTATACTTGTTAAAAACACGCTTAATCCACTACCACATGTTAGAGCAGCAAATGCTGTTACTATACCTATGGCGGGATTTCTTTTACCATACATATATAAAACACCAGCGAATGGTATCATTACAATGTATGATAAATCTCCAACCAAACTTAGAAGTACACATGTAAGTACAAGTGCAAATGTAACAGTTTTCTTTTTTGCTTTTTTAGTTAAAAGTGTAATTGCAGTTTTTAAAAAACCACTTTTTTCCATAATACCAAAACCAATTAAAATAATTATTAAACTACTTAATGGTGTAAATGATATAAAATTCATTACAGTGTTGGTAAATATATATTTAAGTCCACTTAAACTAAATAATGAATTAACTTGTACTGTTGTTGGTGTATATTCAAGTAGATTTGGATCAACTTTATTGTATGTTACTTGAGCTCCAATAAAAGATAATACTCCACTTAATAGTATTGCAATACCACACATAATGATTAATGTCATTATTGGATGTAGAGTCATCTTTTCATGAAATTTATGTTTACTTTTGAACATCATCACACACTACTTTCTTTAATTTTCTTTCAAATTCCAAACGATCAAGCATTACTTCTCGCCCACAATTTTTACATTTAATTTTTATATCAACCCCAACACGAGTAATCTCCCATAAATTTGTTTGACAAGCATGAGGTTTTTTCATTATTACCGTGTCATTTAATTTATAATTATTTTGCATTATGCACCTCAACTTGAGTATATGGAATTTTGATATTATTCTTATCATACTCGTTTTTTATAATAATTAATGCTTTTCTTTTTACTGCCCATCTTTTTTCATTTGGACAATGTATTTTTATAATATAATCTATTGAACTGGATGAAAAATTTTCTATTCCTAAATATGTAGATTCCTCATCAGCTTCAGTTTCTTTTATAATCTTTTTAATTGAATCTTCCAACACTTTTTTTACTACTTCTTCTTTTTCTTCGTATGCAGTCGGAATAGTCAAAAATAAATTAGATGATTTTTGACTTAAGTTTTTGATTTTATCGATATTTCTATTTGCTAGAGATAATGTATCACCATTGAATGCTCTAATTTTTGTTGATTTTAAACCAAATTCAACGACTTCTCCAGTAAATCCGTCATATTCTACAATATCACCGATAATAAAATAATTATCAAGTATTATAGAAAGACCACTTATTAAATCTTTTAAGAAATCTTGAAGTGCAAGTCCTAAAACTACACCTGCTACTCCAATGCCTGCAACTAGACTTTTTGTATCTATGCCATAAGCTTCTAATATGTAGCAAACAACTACAACTATAAGAACATATTTAAATATATTTTCAGCTAGTTTTATAATTGTTTTTCTTTTTTTCTTTTCAAACGATGTTCTTCCACCCTTTACTAAACATCTAATAAGTATCTTAAATATATTATATATTAACGCTCCTACAACAACAGCAAAAGCAGATCGAACTAATTCATTTTTTTCAATTAATTCTATTATATCTTTCATATTAATCACCATCTATGGATATATTTATTATTTCTAAAATACGTTCTAAATCCTTTTCTGAATCAAATGGAATTTCTATTTTATTACTTTTAATTTTAACTTTAGTTCCAATTTTTTCTCTCATTGCATTTTCAAAAATATTATATAGAGGTGGATTATTTCTAACAATTTTGTTTTTCTTTGTGTAATCTTTTTCCTTAACAAGATTTTCTGTTTCTCTTACACTTATTCCATCTCTTACAATTTTAGTAGCAAGAGTATCTATTAATTCATCATCTTCAAGTTTACTTAAAACTCTAGCATGACCCATAGATAACTTACCATTTGATACAAGTTCAGTTGTAAATTTTGGAAGTCTTAATAAACCTAAAATATTTGTAATATAACTTCTACTTTTTCCGAACTTATCTGCAACTTCTTCTTGAGTGAAATTTCTTAAGTTAATAATATTTTGATATGATAAAGCTTCTTCAATTGGATTTAAGTTTTCTCTTTGAATATTTTCTATTAAAGCTATTTCCATCATGTCATTATCATCAAAGTCTTTGATAATAGCAGGAATAGTTTTTAGTCCAGCAATTCTAGCTGCTCTTGTTCTTCTTTCACCAGCAACTAATTCGTAACCTTTAATAGATTTTTTTACAATAATAGGTTGAATTACACCAAATTCAGAAATAGATTTTGCTAATTCATTTAATGATTCTTCATTAAATACTTTTCTTGGTTGATAAGGATTCGCTCTAACTTCATCTAAGTTAATTTCAACGATATCTCCCTTAGCGTTAGCATCATTAACAATTTGTTTTTCAAATTTATCAAAATCAATTACAGAATCTGAAAATAATTGTTCTAATCCTTTTCCTAAGGCCTTTCTTTTATTATTCGTTTCCATCTCTCTCAATCACTTCCTTTGCTAAATTTTCGTAGGCTTGTGTAGCTCTACTTTCTGGATCATATACATTTATTGGTTTACCATGGCTAGGTGCTTCTACAAGTCTTACAAGTCTTGGAATTATTGTATTAAATGTTTTGTTTTTAAAATAACTTCTTACTTCTTCAATAACACTTAATCCAATATTTGTTCTTCCATCTAACATGGTAAGTAAAACGCCTTCAATTCTCAGATTTGGGTTTAAACTTGATTGAACCATAATTATTGAATTCAAAATTAAGCTTACACCATCTAATGCATAGTATTCGCATTGAACTGGAATAATAACGGAATCACTTGCAACAAGTGCATTCATTGTTGTTATACCAAGTGATGGCATACAATCAATAATTATATAATCAAAACTATCCTTAATTTCATTTAATAACATCTTAAGTTGTTCATTTTGATGAAACTCTTTATCTTCAAGCATTCTTTTAACAAACTCTACTTCAACTCCAGCAAGATTAATAGTTGATGGTAGTAAATATAATCCATCAAATGGAGTTTTAAGAATAGATTCTTTAATTGGACATCTCCCAGTTATTACTTCGTAGATGTCATTTTCAAAAGTACCATTTGAATATCCTAGACCTGTTGTTGCATTTCTTTGTGGGTCTAAATCAACAAGTAAAGTTCTTTTGCCAAGTTTACCCAAAGCAGCAGCTAAATTAACCGAAGTTGTAGTTTTTCCAACTCCACCTTTTTGATTAACTAATGAAATAATTTTTGCCATAATAGCCACTCCTTCACAGATATTTCAACTATTGTTTATTTTATCATAAAAATAAAAGTTTGTCTTTATTTTTCAAAATAAAAAAGCCATAATTTTATGGCTTCTTATTTATAATTTTTAATAGCTTCTTCTAATTCCTCTGCAGTCATTTTTGTATAGCCTTTAATCTTCAATTCTTTTGCAATTATACGAAGATTTTTTAGTTCATTATCATCTTTTGTTTCATCTTCAGAAGAACTATTTAAACAATCAAGAGAATTTGTTTCAACAATTGATTCAATTTGCTCTTTAGTAAGTGTTTCATTTTTTATTAATGCTTCACTTAATAAATTAACTAAATCTTTATTTTCTTTGATAATCTTTTTAGCTTTTTCATAGCATTTTTCAATTATATCTCTTGTTGCTTTATCAATTTCAAGAGCAACTTGATCAGAGAAGTTTTTAGTTTTTCCATAATCTCTACCTAGGAATACACCTTCTGATTTTTGTTCATATTGCATTGGTCCAAGTTCGCTCATACCATATTCAGTAACCATACTTCTTGCAATATTTGTTGCTTTTTTGAAGTCATCAGATGCACCAGTAGTTATTTCTCCTAAGAAGATTTCTTCACTAGCACGTCCACCTAATAATCCAGTGATAGATGCCATTAATTCTTTTTCAGTAGCTATACCTATTTTTTCTTCTTTAGGAAGCATCATAGTATATCCACCAGCAACACCACGAGGGATAATTGTAATCTTATGAACTTCATTAGCGTCTTCTAATTTTATACCAATAACAGCATGTCCTGCTTCATGGTAAGATACTAATTTCTTTTCTTTATCAGTTATTTTTCTAGATGTTTTAGCAGGTCCCATTAATACACGGTCAGTTGCTTCATCAATTTCATCCATTGAAATATCTGATCTATTACGTCTAACTGCAAGTAGTGCAGCTTCATTTAATAAGTTTTCAATATCTGCTCCACTAAATCCTGGAGTTCTTTCAGCAATATTTTGTAAGTTAACATCTTTAGCTAAAATCTTATTTCTAGCATGTACTTCTAATATAGCTTTTCTTTCTTTTGAATCTGGAAGTGATACTGTAACTTGTCTATCAAATCTTCCTGGTCTAAGTAGTGCTGGGTCAAGAACGTCTGGTCTATTTGTTGCAGCAATGATAATTATACCTTCATTAGCTCCAAAACCATCCATTTCAGTAAGTAATTGGTTAAGTGTTTGTTCACGTTCATCATGTCCACCACCAAGTCCCGTACCACGTTGACGACCAACAGCATCGATTTCATCAATAAAGATTAAGCAAGGAGCATTTCTTTTAGCTTCCTTAAACATATCTCTAACACGTGATGCACCTACACCAACGAATAATTCAACGAAATCAGAACCACTTATATAATAAAATGGTACGTTTGCTTCACCAGCAACAGCTTTAGCAAGTAAAGTTTTACCAGTTCCTGGAGGACCAACTAATAAAACTCCTTTAGGAATTCTAGCACCAAGTTTTTGGAATCTTTTTGGGTTCTTTAAGAAATCAATAAGTTCTTCTACTTCTTCTTTTTCTTCTTTTAATCCAGCAACATCTTTAAATTTTACTTGGAAATTTCCATCATTTAATCTAGCTCTTGATTTACCAAAATCAACACTATTCTTATTTGTACTAGCTAGCTTACCAAATAATACATAAGCTGCAGCAACAATAATTACAATAGGTAATATATTAACAACTATATATAAAATTGAACTTGATCCAGGATCACTTTCAGTTTTGTACTCTTTACCTAATTGGTTTGCATAATCTGTAACTATTGATAAATCTTTTTCAAGAACTTTTGCTTTAAAGCTTTCGCCTTTATGATATCCATTTAATTTACCTTGGATAATATAAATACTTTCACTACTTTTTGGTGTAATTTTAATTGATGTAATAGTTTCTTTATTAACTTCCTTAATTAATTGACCACTAGTTAGATTGTGTACTTCTTTACTTCCATAATTAAGGAAATACATTACTCCAACAAATACTAATGCTATAACTAAATAAGGATATAAATTTTTCAATATTCCGTTATTATTTTTTGCTTTCACTTTTATTTCTCCTTACAAATTAATATTATATCATACTTTTCATTTTTTTCTTTAGCAAACTTTGATTTTTTTATTCCTGGGATCCAAAGTACATTATTATTACTATCTGTTAAAATAGGATATGTCTTCCTTCTTTCAGCACTTATTTTAGAATTAGTAAATATATCGCTTAGCTTCTTTTTACCATTTAAATTAAGCACTTCCATATAATCACCATTATTTTTATTTCTTATAATTAATGGTAATTTTATTTCATTATATGATAAAGCAATAGCATTATTGCTTTTATCATATATATTAGTTTTTGTAATTATAATGTTATTATCTTCGAAGTTATCAACAAATTCTACATTAAAATCACTTAAATTATTATTGTTTTTTCTAAATACTAATTTATCGTATTCTTTACCAAATACATAACCATTTGGAAGGTTAATCAAACTGTTTGTTTTATTACTTTTTAATGTTTTCATCATATCTAAAAATAGATTATCTGTAACTGGTAGGTAGTCATTATACTGAATAGATACAATTAAATCGCTAATAATTAATTCAATTTGTAATTGTGGTAATTCTAATAGCTTACTAACAATTATATTATTTTCATCATCTTGAATATTATTTAAACTTTTTATTGCATCATTATGAACATAATCATAATATCTTGAAATCTCTTCACTGAATTTTAAGTATTTAAGGTGGAGATTTTTGTCTTCCTCTTTAATTAAGGGGATAATATTGTTTCTATATCTATTTCTCGTATAATCATCAGAATAATTTGTTTGGTCAATTCTATAAGGTATACCGTTAGCCTTATCATACTCCTCTAGTTCCTTTTTGGTTTTGTTAATAAGTGGTCTAATAAGTAATATATCTTCCCAATTAGAAACTTCCTTAAAACCAATATATCCTTTTAAATTACTACCTCTAGTTAATCTCATTAAAATAGTTTCAATTAAATCATCACCATGATGAGCGGTCATTATATAGTCTGCTTCATATTTTTCCTTTAAATCCTTGATGAAGTTATATCTAATTTTTCTTGCATCTTCATGAAAGTTTACCTTTTCATGATATTCTTTTATTTCATATAATTCAAAAATATTATTATTTTTTTGTGCGTAAGTTTCAACCATTAAGGCTTCTTCATCAGATTCTTTTCTTACCTTATGATTAACATGCGCTACAATTACTTTTAAATTTAATTCTTCTTTTATATTGTTAATAACTGAAAGAAGAGCCATGGAGTCAGGTCCACCGCTGCAAGAAACTATAACCGTTGAATTTTTCTTAATTAAATTAATTAATCTCTTTTCTTCCTCTTTCATATAAATCACCATAAATATTTTAGTATTTTATACTATTTTATTGGTAAGTTCAATCAAATAATTATTTGGTACTTGTTAACATACTATCTATAAAGCCATCAATTTCACCATTAAAAACTTTTTCTGGTTGTGTTGATTCAAAATTTGTTCTATGGTCTTTTACTAACTTATATGGTTCTAAAACATAACTTCTTATTTGACTACCAAAGTTAATACTGCTTGAATCTTTTACCTCATCTAGTAATTTTTGATTCTTCTCAAGTTCCATTTGATAAAGTTTATTCTTTAATAAATGCATTGCTTTATCTTTATTTAATAATTGACTTCTTTCAGTCTGACAGGTAACAACCGTTTTCGTAGGAATATGTGTTATTCTTACAGCACTATTTGATGTATTTACTGATTGTCCACCAGCTCCAGAACTATGATATACATCTATTTTTAGATCTTCCTCTTTTATCTCGATGTTTATATCATCATCAAATTCAGGCGTAACACTTATCGATGCAAAAGAAGTGTGTCTTCTTTTATTTGAATCAAAAGGCGATATTCTTACAAGTCTATGAACTCCTTGTTCATTTTTTAAATAGCCATAAGCATATAATCCCTTAATAAATAAAGTTGCACTTTTTATTCCTGCTTCTTCACCTTTTTGAAGTGATATTACTTCATATTTAAAATCTTTTCTGTCACAATATCTTTCATACATTTCTAAAAGCATACTAGACCAGTCACAACTTTCTGTCCCTCCAGCTCCAGGATGTATATCTAAATAACAATTTAAACTATCATACTTTCCAGATAAGTATATTTTTTTAGAATATTCTTTAATTTTATTTTCTAGTTTTGTATACTCTATTTCTTTTTCTTCATCTGTTAATAAATCAATAAGTTCTCTTAATTCGTTAACCTCATCAAGTAGTGTTTTATATTCATTTATTTCTTTTTTTAAATCACTTACTATCTGACAAACCATATTAGCATTTGCCTGATTATCCCAAAATGTAGATGAATTCATTTGTTCTTCATTTTGTTTTAGTTCTGTTTCTTTATTTTCTATGTCAAAGAGACCTCCCTGTACTAAGTACAGCTTCTAACAAAGAATCTAGTTTTTCTTTTATATCCATAAAAATCAACCTCGCATATATTATACCAAATAATAAAAAATATTGACGATTAATTAATCGTCAATATAATACTATATTTTTCTTTTTTTATTAAATCTATTAATATCATCTTTATTATCAATTGTTTCTTCAATCAATTTATTATATGCATCATAAATATCTATCCATGATAAATATTCACTATTTGCTCCCAATATATTAAATGCGTTTTCAGCCATTTCAGTTTTATTATTATGATAAACCATTATATATTCACTTTCTTTTTCACTCTCTGTTAGTTGTAAATTAAGATTAAGAGCTTCTTCCTTTGATATAACACATGATAATTTTGAAATAATATAAAATAAAGCTGTTTTTTTATGTTGAAATGCGACATATTCATTTTGGTTCATATTTACTACCTCCCTGATAGATATAAATTTTATTTATTATTATTCATTTCTCTAATTGCAATAGTAGCTGCAATAGATCCATCACTTACTGCAGTAGTTAACTGTCTTAATTCTTTTTGTCTTGTATCACCAGCAACATATATACCAGGTGTTTTTGTGTGTACACCATCTTCAGAAATGATATAACCTAATTTATCTAATTCTACTATGTTACTAAATACATTATTTTTAGGTTCTTGGCCAATAGAAATAAATATACCATCTACATCTAAAGTAGATATATTTCCATCTTTATTTATTTCTATTTGTTTTACAAAATCATCTCCAATAATTTTGTTAATAACTGCATTAGTTATTAACATTATATTATTAGATTTTGAAACAATGTCTTGTTCTTTTTCGTCAGCTCTAAATTCATCTCGACGATGTATTAAATAAACTTTTGATGCAATATCAGATAAGTAAATAGCGTCTTGAAATGCAGAATTTCCTCCACCTATTACTGCTATAGTCTTATTTCTAAAGAAATTTCCATCACATGTTGCACAGTAAGATACACCCTTACCTACAAACTCGTTTTCTCCATCTATATTCAATTTTCTATTATCAGAACCTGTTGCAATAATAACTGATTTTGCTTGATATGTGCTTTTGTTTGTTGTAACGGTTTTATCTGCATCAACTCGTAATACAGTTTCATATTTAATTTCACCATTAAGTTCTATTACTTGGTTATATAGGTTTGTTGCATAATCATAACCAGATATTAATTTAATGCCTGGATAATTTTCAATTTTACTTGCTTTAAGAATTTGTCCACCATATGACTTAGCTTCTAATATTAACACTTTTTTATTCGCTCTAAGAGCGTATAAAGCTGCTGTTAATCCTGCTGGACCAGCTCCAATTATTAGAATATCGTACATAAAATCACTCCTACATAACTTATATATAATTTTACTTAATTTTATTTTGATTAATGAATAAAGTCAATAAAAAAGCTACATAACAATGTAGCTTATTTGTTTGCTGTTTTATGTAATCTTCTAATTTTATTAGTTTTACATGGTACGATATCTTCAAATCTTACTTGTCTTCTTTCCATATCGATAGATATGGCATCAGTATATAATTCCCTTACACAGTTATTAACTGGATAATATTTACTATTTTCTCTTTTAATTGATACAAAAAATGAATTCATTTCATTTTCTGACTTACTTTTTGTAAAAGTTAATTTATATCCGTCTTCAACTTTTGATATTTTAAGCTTACTTGCTATACTTTCATCAAAATCTTCTGAAAGTAAAACAATATCATTTTTATCAATCACTTTAACTTTGCATTCATCACTAGCTTCTACAGCTAAATTTGATAATATATAAAATTTATTAATCATTTCATATACTATTTCATCAGATTTATTAATAACAAAATCAACATCTGTTATATTTTCATTTTCTGCAGTAAAAAAGCCAATATATATTCTTCCATTAGCTCCTAAAGTAATTAAAAATTCTCCCTGATCATTTTTGAAACAAGCTTCATATTTTTGATTATCATTTTTTTGAACAACTACGTTCATACTTCGCACCACCCTCTATCATTGATTATAACATATAGAAAAATAAAAAATATAGATTTTTTATAAATCTATATCCTTATTTTCTAAATCTTTGTCGACCAATAGTTCGTGAATTTCTTCTTCTTCGCTGTCTAAATAGACATCTTCTATCCTGTCAACTCTACATTTTTCAGAGGTTAAAATTGCGTCAACTTTATTGACAGCATCTTGTAAATTATCATTAACAACAACATAATTATATTTTGTTATTTCATTAATTTCTTTATATGCAGTTTTAAATCTTTTTAGAATTTTCTCTTCATCTTCAGTGTTTCTTAAGATAAGTCTTCTTTTTAACTCACTCATTGAAGGTGGAAGAATAAATATAAATATTGCTTCTTTTATTAATTCTTTTACTTTTAGAGCACCTTGAATTTCAATAACTAGGATTACATCTACACCTTTATTCAGTTTTTCAATAATTCCTGATTTTGGTGTTCCATAGTAGTTACCATTGTATTCAGCATATTCTAAAAACTCATTTTCTTTAATTTTTTCTTCAAATTGTTCTCTAGTTAGAAAGAAATAATTAACACCATCTTTTTCTTCCCCTCTTGGTGATCTTGTTGTTGCAGAAACAGATAGTGATACATTTTTGTTTTGTTTTAGTAGTCCCTCTACTATAGAATCTTTACCAGCTCCGGATGGACCTGATATTACAATTAGATTACCTTTACCGCTTGTTTTTATAATATCTTTCATATTATCTCCCTATTAACTAAATAATTCTGAAATATCTATACTTTTATCTTTTAAAGTTTTCTTTCTTACTTTTACTAGTGATGGATTTAAATCATCACATAATTCTTCATAGTGAATAAGCATTTCATTAATTAATTGTCGATTATAACTATTTCTTGATAAAAACTCTTTAATTTTTTCATTACTAAATTCTGCTACATGCCATCTTTTTAAAGCATATACTTTATTAAAAATAGCATTTATATAACTACATAAATTATAATTATATATCTCATCAGCACTTTTTCTATTACAAAATTCACCTTTATCAAGATCTATAAAGTAATATTTATTATCTTTGTAGATGATATTACCACCATGAACATCTCTTGCAATAAACTTCTTTTTGCTAATTTCCATAATAGCATTTTCTACTCTATCAAAGTCATAAAATAAATCTTTAATATGTATATATGGAGACACTTTATTTAAATCTTTACCACTTATATATTCATATATGTACCCATGAAGACTATTATTACAAAATATTAGTGTTTTAGGTCCGATAAATACATCATTAGAGATTTTTGATATTTCATTTAAATTGTGGATAAATTCATAGTTACCAACAATATTATTTTCTCTATATTCTTTATGAAACAACTTTATAACATTACCATCATGTCCCATAAAGCATATTGCAGTATCGCCAAATCCTATTGGAATTGGATTTTTTATCAGCTCTTTATAACTATCTACATTAACTACATTCATATAATAATTCTTCTTTCAGGTAATTGATGTAATTATAAAAAAAATAATTATATATTACAAGGATTATTTAATTATTATATTCGGTAACATATGTTTTTATAAAAAATAAAGCGTTATTTAACGCTTTATTTATCTACTTTTTCCTTTTGATTCATAATCATTATTGTTATTTATATTTTTACCCATTACAATGCTTTAATAACTCATTTTTTATTGAATTATAGTATGTAACATGGTCTAGTGTTTCTTTTACCTCACTAATACCTAATTGCATTTCTTCTTCTGAATCAGTTTCTAGCATTAAAGCTCTTTTAATATTATACTCAAGCCACTCTAGTCTGCCATTATTAGCATAATATAGTGCTTCCCAGTCTATATTTCTTTTTAAAATTGAATTTTCAAAATAACTATTCATAAAATCATCAAACAATTTAAAGTCTATATTACATGTTTCATATCCTGACCAACATAATGCCAATTCAAATAACTCTAAATATGGATTTGAATAGCCTAAACACTCTAAATCAATAATTTTAAAATCATTATTTATCCATAACACATTTTTACTATCTAAATCATTATGACATAATGCTTTATATCCAGGTAACTTGTTAACAACTTCATTACCTTTTTTCATACTATCATTTAATAAATCTAATTTATCATTTAATAAATTATAAATTGGTGAATTCTTTTCTTTTGATAGATCAACGTAGTATTTCCAATCAATATTTTTTTCCTCTTCTAACCAATTATCATTTTCTAAAGTAATATTATGTATTTCAGCTAATTGCTTTCCGATTTTTTTGCAATTAATACTTTTGATTTCTCCATCCTTTAAGGATTTTCCATCATACCACTCATAAATATAAAAATATTGATTATCTTTAAGTTGTAACTTTTTACCATTTAATTTTAAAGAATATATAGCACTTATATTATTTTTCTTAAATAATTCTTCATATTCATCTGCTTTATTAAAATTATCTAGTGCCGTAGGTCTTTTCATAATATTAGGATTAAGCAATTTTACTATATATGTAGATTTAGATGTTTCTAATTTATACATTTTATGAGTTAAACCGCCACTTATCCTAGAAGGTGTCTTAACTAAATCACCTAAATCAATCTCACTTACTAATTCTACAAAAAATTTTGTTGTATCCATAAGATCAACTCCATTAATAATTTTAACATATATTCTTATAATACATTCTTATTAAATTGTTTATTTACAAATTAACAGATTCTTCTTTAAAACTTATTGTTAATAAAACAAGCCCACGTTTATATGGGCTTGTTTAATTATTTACCACAACATTGTTTATATTTTTTTCCACTGCCACATGGACATGGATCATTTCTTCCAATTTTACTTACTCTTTTTGGTGCTTTTTTTACTTTTTCTTTTCCATCATTAGCATTTCCTTCAAGAGTTTGTTTTCTTTCAATATTTTGGGTTACTTCTGCTTTTAAAAGAAGTATAGCTACATTACTATCAATACGGTTCATGAATTCATCAAAGATTTCAAAGCCTTCCATAGTGTATGCTTGAACTGGGTTGACTTGTCCATATCCACGAAGACCAATACCTTCTTTTAAATGTTCCATAGTATTCATATGGTCTACCCATAAATCATCAATAACTCTTAATGTAATAGCTTTTTCAAAATCATTTATATAAGGATTTCCTTCCATTTTTTTATCGTAGTCAGCTATAACTTTTTCTGATAAGTAATCAATCATTTCTTCTTCATTAAATGATATTACTTTATCAAGTTTAATATCTTTTCCAGATTTTATAAAGTTTGTATTAACATATTCAACGATTTCACTCTTATCATCATCTGTTAAATATCCTTCTGGTTCGATATGACTTTTAACTAATACATCAATAGTATTTTTAAATGATTCAATTACTCTATCATGAATACTTTCTTGATCTAGTATTTCATTACGACGAGCATATATAATTTCTCTTTGTTCATTCATTACATTATCGTAATCAAGTAATGATTTTCTTATGTCGTAGTTATTTCCTTCAACTTTCTTTTGAGCAGTTTCAATACTTCTAGTTAAAGCTCTTGACTTAATTGATTGATCATCCTTAACACCAACAGATATTAAAAGTCTTTTTATACTTTCAGTACCAAATCTTCTCATTAAATCATCTTCAAAAGAAACAAAGAATTGAGAATGTCCAGGATCTCCTTGACGACCAGCACGTCCACGTAACTGATTATCTATACGTCTTGATTCATGTCTTTCTGTACCAATTACATAAAGACCACCAAGTTCTTTAACACCTTCACCTAATTTAATATCGGTACCACGACCTGCCATGTTAGTAGCTAGTGTAATAGCACCTTTTTCTCCGGCTTTTGCAATTATTTCAGCTTCACGAGCATGGTTTTTAGCATTTAATATTTCGTGTTTTAAACCAGCTTTAGTTAATAAAGAACTTAGATATTCATTAACTTCTACTGAAATAGTACCAATAAGTATTGGTTGTCCAGTTTCATGAATATGCTTAACAGCATTAACAATTGATTTATATTTACCTGCAATATTTGAATATACTAAATCAGGCTCATCAATTCTTATAACTGGTTTATTTGTAGGAATTTGAATAACATACATGTTATAAATTGCTCTAAATTCTTCTTCCTCAGTTTTAGCAGTACCAGTCATACCAGATAATTTATTATACATTCTAAATAAATTTTGGAATGTAATAGTAGCCATAGTTTTAGTTTCAACCTCAATAGCAACGCCTTCTTTTGCTTGAAGAGCTTGGTGAAGGCCTTCACTAAATTGTCTACCATGCATTAAACGACCTGTAAATTGGTCTACTATAATAACTTCGCCATTTTCAATAACATAATCAACATCAATTTTAAAAGCATAGTTAGCCTTTAAAGCTTGATTTAAGTGATGAACAAAAGCAGCATTATTTAAATCATATAAATTTTTAACATGAATTAAAGATTCTACTTTTTTTGAACCTTCTTCAGTTAAAGAAACTGATTTTGTTTTTTCATCTATTGTATAGTCTTCTTCATTTTTTAATTTTTTAGCAACTCTATCAGCATCTACATATAGATTACTTGAGTTTGCTTGTCCACCTGAAATAATAAGTGGTGTTCTTGCTTCATCAATTAAAATTGAGTCAACTTCATCGACAATACAATAATTAAGTGGTCTTTGAACTCTATCTTCGGCTCTAGCAACCATGTTGTCTCTTAAGTAGTCAAAACCAATTTCATTATTTGTAGAATATAATACATCGCAGTTATAAACATCTTGTTTTTCTTGTGGTGACAAATCTCTTGTATTTAAACCAACTGTTAATCCAAGAAATTTATAAATAGCTCCCATCCATTCTGAGTCACGTTGTGCAAGGAATTCATTTGCTGTTACAACATGCACTCCCTTACCTGTCAATGCATTTAAATATGTTGGCATTGTAGCTGTTAAAGTTTTACCTTCACCAGTTTTCATTTCAGCAATATTACCAAAATGAAGTGTTAATCCACCAATAATTTGAACTTTAAATGGTTTTTCACCAATAACACGGTCAGCAGCTTCTCTTACAACTGCAAAAGCCTCAATAATTAAATCATCTAGAGTTTCACCATTCTCAAGTCTTTTCTTAAACTCATCAGTTTTAGCTTTTAGTTCATCATCAGATAGCTTTTGCATATCTTCATCTAAAGCCATTACTTGATCAGCCATTGAATTAAATTTCTTTAATTCTTTATATTCAGTATCTATTAATCTTCTAAGTAGTCCCATATAATACCCTCCATTTGTCTATTATAACAAAGAAATAAGGAGTTTTCACTCCTTATTTACTCTTTTTAATAAAAATTATTTAACATTGATAATTCCGTATTTGCCGTCTTTTCTTTTATAGATTACAGATACGCATTCTTCATCAATATTTTTGAATACAAAGAAGTCATGATTAATTAAATTCATTTGAAGAATAGCTTCATCTTCATCCATTGGTTTCATTTCGATATCTTTTCTTTTTACTATTTGAAGTTCTTCTTCAACATCTTCTTCGATATTGTCTAGAACTAATTCAAATAATGCTGAATTTTGATATCTTTCAGAAATTCTTGTTTTATTTTTTCTAACTTGTCTTTCAAGTTTATCAATAACCAAATCAATAGCAGCATATAAATCTGCATGAATTTCTTCAGCTCTTAAAGTAAATTTTGATGTTGGAACTGTTACTTCAATTGATTGTTCCTTATTTTTTACTTTAATTACAACTGAAGCCTTAATTTCTTCAGGATTTTCAAAATATTTATCTAATTTTCCAATTTTTTCTTCGATATATTTTTTTATTGCTGGAGTTACTGTAACTTTATCTCCACGAATGTTTATTTGCATAAATTCACCTTCCACTTAAAATATACCACAAAATAAAGAAAAAAACTACAAAATTGTAGTTAGTTGTTCTTCGATTACATCGACTGCTTGTAATCCCTTCGATGTTTCGATAAGTTTAAAGGACACTATTGAATTTTCTTTTAAAGTTTTATAGCCATCTTTAATAATCGCTGAGTAATGGACAAATATATCTTCTAGATCTCCATTTTCGATGAATCCATATCCTTTTTCATTATTAAACCACTTTACTTTACCTCTCAAAACTCTCACCTCTTTCTTAAAAATAAACTACCACACATCAACCCTCACAAACAACAAATAATCGTCGACAAATTACTACATTTTTTGCGAGATCTCTCTCAATATATCAAATTACATAATCGCAATTTTTATATATTGATTAAAAACTTCTCATCCATGTTTAAGTTATAAAAAAATTAAAAAAATTTTATATTATTCTTTTTAAACATCAATAACAATTGTTTAATACTAACAAGAAATTTCTTAGTTATAAATAATGATATGTTTCAGTCGGTGAAGCAAATGAAGGAATTATTTATAAATAGTAGTTTTAACTTTATAAATAAACACAAAGAACTTGACCACTATAATGAAGTTAAAATTAAATATGGACTTGAAGTAATGTATAGTTTTATTACCAAAACAATAGCTATTTTAGTTATGTCACTAATATTTGGATTTATATTTGAAAATATTTTTGTTTTGATTTGCTATGGTCTACTTAGAACTTTTGCACATGGAATGCATGCGAGATCAAACAAAAACTGCTGGCTTTCTACTATGACTACTTATTTATTAACAGGTTTATTTTGCAAGTATGTTCATTTAAGTAAATCAATTTTAATTTTTACCTCATTATTAACATTGTTGGTTGTAGTAATATTTGCTCCTTCTGATACTATTTATCGGCCTATTAGAAATAAGGCTAAAAGAATTAGACTTAAAATCTTCTCAATAATAAGTGTTTTATTATTATCAACACTTCTCTTATATTCAAATTTTTCATATAAAAATTCAATAGTTGTTGCCTTTATATTGTGTGTAATAGCAATTAACCCTATTACTTACAAAATATTTAAAATGCCAAGAGATAATTATAAAAATAATCTTGGTTAATTATAGAAAGGAGTGAACTTATGGGAGATGTATTCTCATCAATCCTTATGGGATTCGCTGGAATGTTCTCTGGAGCAAAAGCTTCTCTTTGCATCGTATGGCATTTTGATCCAGTTGAATGTCCAAAAGAATTACAATAAAAAAATAGCTGCAAAGCTATTTTTTTATCCTAAGACTTACCACAAATACATCGTCTCTAATTTTTATTTCTGTTTTTATAACATTTTGAGTAACTAGATATTGTGTACCTACACCCATATGATTCTTCTTTGTAGTTACTCCATAATTGCACAGTTCATCAACATTTATATTTCCATGAAACTTATTTTCAAGTACAATCTCTATATAATCATTTTCAGAACTAAATTTAATATAGACAAAGCCATTTTTATCTTCTGATGTTGCTTCAATAGCATTATCTAATGCAATACCAATACATTGGTATAAAACTGACATTTTATGAGTTGATAAGTTTTCAAATGGGTCATTATCTAAAAGATTATCTATAAATACATCATATTTTAAATCAATGTTTTCAAGTAATTTACTATATATAATATTCTTTAAACTTCCAGGAACTTTATCTAAATCTTTCATATTATCTGGAGCTATTTCTGAATGTTCAGCCAAATAATCCTTAATTATACTTTTTACTTTTGAATTACCAACTGATTCAATCAGCTTTAATTCATGATTTATATTGTGTTTAAATAACTTGTAATTGTTTAGTATTTTATACAAGCTATCACTTTGAATAATTAATTTTTCATTTTGTTGTTTTAAATCATGTTTTCTAATTGCACTATATTGTAAATATATTAAACCAATTATAAATAAACCTACCAAAATACATGATAATATTACTTCTTTAGAATTGTTATTGTTCATTAATGTAAATATTGTTGTTATCTCTACAGCAAGTAATATTATTGTAATTGTAATATAGAATACTTTTGAATTGTTTAATGATTTATGTATTTTGTTTAAAAACTTATGCCATACTTTAATGTATAGTGATAAATATAAAACTAATCCATAAACACTAGAATACATCAACTTATAAATACTATCATTACTACACTTTGTAATAAAATTAGAAAATCCTACAATGCTAACCATCAACGCAAGTAAAATATCAATCACAACAATATGGATGTAAGAAACAAATCCATCAACTATTTGCTCTTTTCTAAATTTTCTTCTTATTTCAAAAGAATATAAGAGCAATCCTGAATAACTTACAATTCCCTTAAACACATCATTAGTAGCTTGAATTGTTAAAAAATTGGCAAAAGCAACAACTAATATAAATAGTACACTTAATAAATTAATTTTATTATTATAATTTATAATTTTCCTTACTGATAAATATACAAAAAAATATGTAATTAATAAAAATACGAATTTAAATACATACATCATTAGTTTTGTTCAACCTCTTTCTTGTATTTTTTTGATAAATAAGGTATTTCATCACCATTTAATAGTTTAATTTTATTATTATTCCAATCATAAAGTGATACTTTTTCTGTATTTACAATACACGATCTATGTACATATTTGAATCTTGAATCAAGCATTAATATTATTTCTTTTAATCCAATATTAACAAAATATTTTGATTTATCTGTAACTATGATTGATTTTCTTTCTTCCTTACTACGAAGAATATATTCAATAGAGTTAAAATATAATTGTAAATCAACATTTCTACCCTTATAAGTAAATATCTTTTTATCTTTGTTTTTTTCTAATATTAATTTTACATCCTTAGAAAGTCTTTTTTCTAAATCTAAATATTTTTCTATAAAGTCAAATACTTCAAAGACGCTTCTATGAACTGTTTCAAACATTCTATCATGATTAGTAATAAATATGATTTCACTTTCCCAATCATCTTTTCTTATCATAGATGCAATTTCAATTCCTGATTTACTGTTTTTTAATTCTATATCTAAAATATAAACTGTTTTCTCATTTGTGTTATTTATAATATTTTGTAATTCTTTACTATAACTTGCAAACTCGTAAGTCCTGATTTCTTGTTTAGCTTTATACTTTTCTTTATCGATAATTCTTTTAATAACTTCAAGACTTTTCTCATCATCTTCCACTATTACAAATCTTATCATTAATATCACTCCCTTTATTTTTGCTAATAGCAATTATACAGGTAATACAATATTTCTTCAAGAAAAAAATATCACTTTAATAGTGATATTTTATTCTTTATATTCATTTGAAAATATATCAGCATACTTTTGAAGTGTTTCTTCATTTTCTATTGGGTTTAGTGAAAATGTTGTATCTGTTCTTTCATATGTAGAAATATATACGTTTTTACTTCCATCCTCATCTTTTGATCCATCTGTATACCAGATAACTGGAATGTTATCAACGTTTTTAACCATTAGCATTTCATATTGGCATTCAGAACCATTTTCGTCACGTGCAATAAATATTTTTTCTTTATTCATCTATATCTTACCCTTCATAGTGTAATTATAACATAAATAAATTAAAAAATATAATTAATTACTTGAAGAAAAATCTACATTATAAAATTCTTCTGGATCCATTAAATACCCATCATGATAAGTTTCAAAAAGTAAGTTATTTTGTTTTATACCATCAAGTTTGTTTGTTCCACTTATACCTATAACATCACCTTTTTGGACTTGAGAGCCTTCGGTAACACTTGTTTCTGATAGAGAATAATATGTTGTTTTATATCCGTTTTCATGTTCTATTTCAACATATTTTCCAAGAATGTTATCTTCGCTAACTTTTTTTATTATCCCATCAAATACTGAGACAACATCAAACATTTCATCAGCAGAATAAAGTATTCCAGTGTTTTGTGCATAAGTTTTATCATAGTACACGAGAGAGTTTTTTTGAGTCTCTTGATCATCCTTATTAGAATAGTAATCGATGTTTTTTCCTACGGTATCTTCTAAAAAAGGTTTGATTGGTTTTCTCTCTTCTACTTCATTTATTACTGGCTTAATTTCTTCTTTTTTTGGAGATATTGTATATCTATATCCACTATCTACAGGTTTTGTGGATTTAAGATACATTGTAGCTCCCACACAAGTTGATAAACCAATCGTTCCAATTAAAGATGGTATTACGTATTTTCTTAATCTTCTTTTTCCCATAATTTCACCTTTCTAGTTAAATTATGGTTAATAATTTTTAAATTATACTATCTTTTTAATAGAAACATTATTGTAGTAATAACCAATTATTTCTTTATATGTTTTACCCTCTTGAGCAAGATAATTTGCACCGTACTGACTCATACCAACGCCATGACCATAACCTCTAGTTGTAATTAATATGTGGTCTTTGTCAGTTTCAAGATCAAAATCCGTTGATCTTAAATCAAGTTTTTTTCTAAACTCAATACCTGAGTATGTATTATCACATATATTTATCTCTTCCACATGATTCGTTGATGTTCTTTTTATGCTATCTATTATTATATTTTCACATTTAAGACCCAATTTTTGTTTAAATTCTTTACTAGTTATTCTCTTTTCAACACTAAAGTTACTAATTTCTTTATCCCACGATGAATCAACCACTGATAAATATGGTTCTTCACCAAATACCATTTTAGAATCTTCTGTATTTCCATTACTCATGGAAAAATAATATGCATTTATTGGCTTATTATCATACGTAATTATTTCGCCTTTAGTTGATAATACTGCATCTTTGATAATTTTATAATTTCTAGGAAAATCATCTTTCCAATTATTTTTCATTTGTTCAAGGGTAATATATCCTTGTCCTTTATCGCTTGCTAGAGTATCATAATCGATATTATTTTCAATTACCTTTTTATATGTAAAGGTTCTAGCAGCTACTGCCTGCGATTTTAATGCTTCCAAAGAAAAAGAAGCAGGCATTTCTGCTGCTACTACTCCTATAATATAATTTTCAAGCTTACTTTCGTTAATATCATTAATTAAAACAGATTTGACAAAATAATTAAAATTTTTATTATTATTCTTTTGTGGTTTATCAATTATGAACAGCGAAAATATTTCAATTATTAATACTAGCGATAGAAGTTTGTTTTTCATTATATCTCCCTATACTATTTTACTACACTCAATAAAAGTAATAATAAATGTACCAACAAGATACCCAAGCGCTAATGAAAGTATTACTACAAGAATTTTTGCTTCTATTTGTTTATTCTTTCTAAAAACATTAGTAAAATTTATTCCAGATATTGCAAATGTTGATAAAAGTACACTTACAATATAAATATATGTGCGATAATTCATATTAATTACCATTTTCATAAGAAGATATTTTGTTTATTCTTCTCAAAAATCTCTCATCAGTTGCTGATTTAGTAATAATAAATGTATCAACTATTTCTTTAGTTGTTGCTAGATCAACTTCACTACTTAAAGCTATTACATTAGCTCCATTATGATTTTTTGCTTTAAATGCATCATCTACAGTGACTGCACGTGCTGCTCTGATACCTTTAACTTTGTTTGCAGCAATGCTCATTCCAATACCATTACCACATATTAAGATTCCAAGATTATCATCATTTTCAATTACTTTTTCACATACTTTAAAAGCGAAATCAGGGTAATCATCTAGATCATAGTTTTCTAATCCTATGTCTTCAACATTTATACCATTAGTTGATAAGTATTTGATAATCTCTCCTTTAAGATCTACTCCTTTGTGATCTGATGCTATATATATTTTCATAAATTTCTATCACTAATCCTTCTAATAAATAATTATCATAAATAAAGAAAAAAAGCAACCTACTAAGCTGCTTTGTTATCTTTATCTAATCCATATTTACGATTAAATTGTTCAATTTTACCTGTTTTTTTGTTACGTCCTTGTTTACCTGTATAGAATGGATGACATTCACTACATACTTCAACAGAAATACTATCTTTTGTTGATTTAGTTGTAAATGATGCACCACATGCACAAGTTACAGTACAGTCTTTTACTTCAGGATGGATATTTTTCTTCATCGATATTCTCCTTTCGCCATGTTACATCCATAACATAGTTTTTTCATATGCGTTAGTATTATATCATAATTTTATGCTTAATCAAGTATAAAACTATCTAAAACTAAACAGTTTCTTTACTTTTGCAACCCTAAAAATTATATTATCTGCTTTTTTTGTTGCTATTGTTTTACCATATGCCTTACCACCTACAGTTAAACCTGATATTAATGCAGTTACTATTATGGTAGAAATAACTAATGGCATTTTTAAATCATTAGAAATAGAAATAGCTAATACAGCTCCAAATCCACCACTAATAATTCCACAAATATCACCAACTACATCATTACATATAGTTGCAACCATAGTTGATTTGTTTAATAAATTAATCGCTTCTTTAGCACCTTTAATCTTTTTAGCTGCCATTGCGTGAAAGTTTTCTTTTTTACTTGTTAATGCAGCAACTCCTATCATATCAAATATGATTCCTACAAAAATAACTAAAATCATAATAATACTTAATGCTATTATATGAAAATTAGCAATTAAATTTGTAGCTCCACTAAAAATTGCTGCTAGAAAAAAAGTAATAAAAAAAACTTTAATGGGCCAATTAAAATTTTTCATTTTACCTCCCGATAAAGTTCTTATTTAGAAAATATACATAAATGGTATATTGTAAATCAATTTTATGGCTTAGGTCGAGTTGAATTTCTCTAGATTCCCTCCTTCGGTTACCCTCGGGCGATTTCTCATTACAGAATCCATTGCAACTTTATAGATCGTTAACAATACTCGATTGCCACTTAGTCCATACCTTAATACCTACAATATATACACTCTAGAGGTTTTCCCTGGCACATAGAGGTTGTTCTTATTCGCTTTTGCAAATATATTTTCAAACTATTAATTGCTTGATCAATAGCAAGTTTTTAAATGTTATCCCACATATTCACTCACGACACGCGTTTTGTAATACAGCGGACGTAGTAAAAGGACTTAAGGTTATATGCCATTATAACTTTCCTTAAACTTAAAATTATATACTGCCCCAACCTGGGCGGAAGAAGCATATATACAAAGTGTCTTGACGCGATTGGTAGATTTTTAGCCCTACCTTCAAACAACATATGCGACTAGAATAGTGCTCCACATGTATGAAGGAATTCTATCATATTTACATGGATTTGTCAAATTAAGTAAAAATAGTCAATATTTCTATTGACTATTCATGTTCTTCAATTTTAATATCTGCACCAACATTTTTTAATTTATTTATAAGGCTATCATATCCTCTTAATATGTGTTCTATAGAGGTAATCTTTGTATTACCATCAGCTATTAAACCGGCTAAAACCATTGCAGCTCCGCCTCTTAAATCTGTTGCCTCTACTTCACAGCCAGAAAGTTGACTTGGCCCTATAATTACTGCATTAGTATTACTATTTTTAATGTTGGCTCCCATCTTATTTAAATATTTAACATGACCCATTCTATTTTCGTAGATTGTTTCATCAAAGATGGAAACTCCATTTGCTTGAGTTAAAAGCACGCTCATAGGTTGTCCTAAGTCTGTAGGAAAACCTGGATATACAGCAGTTTTAATATTTATTGCTTTTATGTCATCACATTTTGAGATAATTACACTATTTTCATCTATTTCATATTTTATCTTCATCTCTTTTAATTTTGATAAAAGAGCATCGATATGTTCAGGAATGATATTGTTTATTCTAAGTTTATCACCAATCATTGCGCCTAAAATTATATATGTTCCAGCTTCTATTCTGTCTGGTATTACCTCAATCATAGCACGGTGTAAGTAATCTACACCTTCTATTCTAATTACACTTGTTCCTGCCCCACTAATTTTTGCTCCCATATTATTTAAAAAAGTGGCAACATTTACAATTTCAGCTTCCCTTGCTGCATTTTTAATAACTGTTTTTCCTTTAGCTTTAACTGCTGCAAGCATAACATTAATAGTTGCTCCAACACTAGCAAAATCAAATGTAATATTTGCCCCTTTTAGTTCTTCAGCATCTATTTTATATAAATCACCTTTTACAACAACTTTAGCACCTAGAGCTTCAAATCCTTTTATGTGAATATCAATAGGTCTTTTTCCAATATTACATCCACCAGGGAAATACATTTCAACATGTTTAAATCTTGATAAAAGGGCTCCCATAAAGTAATAAGAAGCTCTCATTTTCTTACTTAATTCAAGAGATATTTTTTTATTTTCTACCTTAGATGAATCAATTTTTAATAGATCACTATTTAGACTTGTTTCACAATTAAGTTCATGAAGAATATCAATTAATGCATCTCTATCACTAATATTAGGAACATTATATATTGTTGTTTGTTCATCACAAAGCACAGAAGCTGGAATTAGTGCAACTGCACTATTTTTAGCACCTGTTATATTTATATCACCAGATAATGTTTTACCACCATTAATACTTATTCTCTTCATACTGCGCTTTTCCTTTTGATCCTAATATTCTAATGTATTCTCTAGCAACCCTTTTTAGACCTTCTTCTCCTGATGATATAACCTTTCTAGGGTCATATACATTTTCATTTTCTTTAATAAATTTTACAACATCTTCATGCCATCCAATTTGAAGTTCAGTATTAAAGTTGGCTTTGCATATACCACTTTTCACTGCTTCTTTAAGAGTTTCTTCTGGAATACCACTTCCTCCATGAAGAACTAAAGGCATGTTTGTTTTTTCTGCTATTTCTTTCATAATATCGATTTTAATATCAGGTTTTCCTTTATAAATACCATGAACTGAACCTAATGCAGGTGCAAGCATATCAATACTTGTTTTAGATATAAAATCTTCAGCTTCGATTAAAGTTGTGAAATATATTTCGTTAGCTATACCGTCTTCTTCTCCACCAATTTTTCCAATTTCAGCTTCTAAAAGTTGACCATTAAGATAATTTTTAACGTCGTTAGTAATTTTTATATTCTCTTCATAACTTAGTTTTGATCCATCAAACATAATTGAATCAAATCCTGCATCAACAGCATTTTTACATAATTCAAAAGTAGTTGCATGGTCAAGATGAAGAATTACTGGAACAGAAATATTTAAATCTTTCTTTAAACCATTAACCATTCCAACCACAACGTTAAATCCTCCCATATATTTAGCAGCACCTGAGGATACGCCTAAAAATACAGGTGATTTCTCCTCTTCACATACTTCTAAAATATATTTTGCCCATTCCAAATTATTAATGTTAAATTGTGGAATAGCATATTTTTCTTGTTTAGCTTTATTTAATATATCTCTTACGTTCATAATATCCTCCAATTTAAATATATGTTTTTACTTGTGCTTTGTCAATAAATGAGGTTTTTTCCTTTACATCACGTTAATATATTATATATCAATAAAGCTAATAAAATAAATACCGAAATGAACTTATCTGGGATTTTTTTATGACTTTTTATTTTAAAACCAATATAAAACCCCATTTTTGTAAAAAAAGAACTACATATTGTGAAAATAAGAGATGCTATAACCAAATAACTATTAAGTGATAAACCAATTGAAAAACTATCAATACTTACTGCAAAAGCAAATAGTATTGGATTTATAAACTTCTCAATATTTTCTTTTCTGTCCATCAATATTCCTAAAATAATAAATATTATTACTATAATAAATATCTGCTTAGAAGGAATATAAATTACATGTTTAATAACGTTATATGTTATAAATCCTAACATAGGCATAATAAAATGAAATAATCCAACCACTACTGCATATTTATTAGTATTTTTTATCTTTCTAGATAAACTCATAGCTAATGAAAAAGCATCCATACTTAGACTAATACCTAATAATACAAACTCTATAAAAAACATAACATCCCCAATATAAAAATATGCTATTTAATTTTGTTTAGAAGTTTTGATACATATAACTTATATTTAGCACCATCAAATTTTTTTTCATCTATTGAACAAAGAGGAGGAAAAAGCACACACCAAAAGTTATCACCTTTTGCTTCACCTAATTTTATAACTAATGATTTATATTTTCCTTCCCCATAATTAACTCCCTTATAATTTTTTTTAGGGAAGTAATTACTACCATAATATATGTTAAAATCGTCTGTGTGTTTACCTACAATCGCATTAATGTTGTTTAAATTAACAGCAATTATTTTGTTAGCATCTTCATAGTTATCAACATTTGAAATTTTATTATATAGATAATTACTTACTTCATTTTTTATATCACTTTTTAATTTCTGATCATTTAAATCATTACTATTTGGAATGACTCTTATTCTAATCGCTTCATTTGGAATCAATATTTGATTATTTTTTGTACTCATAATAACAATTAAAAATATAATAAACATTAAAAAAACTATTTTTTTCATATTATCACCTAAGATAATATTGTCAAAAATAGTTTTTATTTATTCAAATAAATGTGAATATATCTGTTTTTTCCAGATAAATCTTTTAATACAACACATTCATAATTTGGTATTATTTTGTTTGTGTAATCAATTATCGGTTCTCCTTGATTCATACCTATTTCAAAAAATACATGTTCAACATTTTTTGAATTTGAAACAATATCAATAATTTTTTTATAAAATACTAAGCCATCATCCTCAGCAAAAATTGCATTTTGTGGTTCATATTTTGTCTCTTCACCAACTATTTCACTATGTGATACATATGGCGGATTACTAACAATAACATTAAAATCACTAAAATCACTTACTTCAAATATATTTTTGTTGATAAACTCTACATTATCAACACTATTTTCCATTTTGTTTTTATTTGCTATTTCAATTGCCTTATTTGATATATCAATTCCTGTAATTTTTGATTTATTAAATATTTTTGCAAGAGAAATTGCAATACAACCACTACCAGTTCCGATATCCAAAATATTGTAGTTGTTTTCTTTTTGTAGATTATTTTGGATCAAATCAACTAAAAATTCAGTTTCATATCTTGGTATAAGGACATTTTCATTTACAAGTATTTTGCTGCCGCAAAAATTTACATTACCAATAACATATTGTACTGGATAACCATTTTCTATTTTTTTTAAAACAATATCAAGTTCAGCTCCTTGATATTGTTTCTTTAGTTCATTTAAATCAGCTATAGATATTTTATTCAAATGATTCACCAGCAAGTTTTAATTTTAAATCTTCGTTTATTAATGCTTCAATAATTGCATCTAAATGTCCATTCATTACTCTATCAAGTTCCATAACCGAAAAATTTATTCTATGGTCTGTTACACGGTTTTGTGGATAGTTATATGTTCTGATTTTTTCTGATCTATCTCCAGTACCAATTTTTGATTTTCTTTCAGCACCAAGTTCTTGTTCTTGCTTATGTTGAATTTCATCATTTAATTTAATTTTTAATAAATTCATAGCTTTTTCTTTATTAAGCAATTGGCTTCGTTCTGTTTGACATGTTACAGCAACACCAGTTGGAACATGTGTTATTCTTACCGCACTATTTGATGTATTTACTGATTGTCCACCAGCTCCTGAACTATGATATACATCAATTTTTAAGTCAGCTTCTCTAATTTCCATATTTACGTTTTCTATTTCAGGCATAACTAAAACTGTTGCAGTTGAAGTATGAACTCGTCCTTGAGTTTCAGTTGCTGGTACCCTTTGTACTCTATGAGAACCACTTTCGTATTTTAATTTAGAATAAACATTTTCTCCTTTGATCATGCATTCAACTTGTGAAAATCCCCCACTTGCTCCCGGAACTTCATTGATAATTTCAATCTTCCAGCCTTGTTTTTCTGCATAATATGTATACATTCTAAATAGGTCTCCAGCGAAAATATTTGCTTCATCTCCACCAGCAGCTCCTCTTATTTCCATGATTACATTTTTTCCATCATTTTCATCTTTAGCAACGAGAAGTATTTCTAACTCTGAATATAAACTTTCAATTTTAGGTTTTAATTCAGATATTTCAAGTTGAGCCATTTCTCCTAGTTCAGGATCATTTTTCATAGCTTCTGCTTCTTCTAAATCACTTTTAGCTTTTTTATATTCTTCATATTTTAAATATGTTTCTTCTAAATCACTTTTCTCTTTAGATAATTCCCTTAGTTTATTATAATCATTTAAAACTTCAGGAGTTGATAACATATTTTGTAATTCTAAGTATTTTTCTACTATTGCATCTAATCTTTTAAACATAAATCTTTCCTCCTATTTATTATAATTATTCATCTATAATAATCTAAGAGTTTGATTCCTCGTCATCTATAACTACAAAATCTTGTAATTCATCATCATCAACAACGTCATCATCAGAGTCTTCATCGTAGAAAATGTCTTCTTCCTCTTCTACTTCTTCTTCCTCTTTGATTTCTTCTTCAGGAATTACTTCTTCTTCCTCATCATCAAGTACAACTTTTGTCATATGACGTGTTTTTAAATCACAATAACCTTGAGGTAACATTGTAAATAACTTATTTGTTGATACTATTTCAAAGAATTCTGAAATATTATTTTCAAACTCTGCTTCTGTAAGCCCTAGTGCATTACATATTTTTTTGAAAATATCTACAATTTTCATTTTTTTCTTATTTTCAGTTAGGATGATTGATGCTAATTCTGCATACCCCATCATTTCTAATTCTTCACGTGATATATCTTTTAATTTCATTTTATTTCCTCCTACATTTGTTTGATTACATTAATATTAAGTAAAGCAAGTCCATTCTTAATAACAATAGAAACTGCTTCACATAATTTTAACTTAAATTCTGTATAATTTATATTATTATCAATTATTTTTTCATGTGCATAAAATTTATTAAAATCTGCAGCTAAATCAAGTAAGTATTTAGCGATGATTGAAGGGTCATTATTAACTTTAGCTTGAATAATATTTTCTTCAAACTTAGATATTGACCATATAAGATTCCATTTATCTTCATTTATTTCTATATCATTATACTCAACATCAATGTTTTTCTTATTTTCTAATAAAGAGCAAATTCTTGCATAAGTATATTGTAGATATGGTCCAGTATTTCCTTCAAATTTTAAATTGTCTTCCAAATTAAATTCAATGTCATTAATTCTATAGTTTTTTAAATCATTAAATATGATTGCACCAACACCTATTGTTTTACTTACTTCATCAACATTGTCAATATTTGGATTTTTTTCAAGTATATGTTTTTTTGCAAGATCAATAGATTCATTTAATACATCCATTAAAATAACGGATTTACCATGTCTTGTAGACATTTTTTTACCATTTTGAAGTAACATACCAAAACCTATGTGTTTAATCTCATCATACCAATCATAACCCATTAAACTAACAACTTTTTTTACTTGTTCAAAATGAAGTGATTGTTCATTTCCAACTACATATAATATCTCATCGAAATTATATTTATTCTTTCTATCAAAAAGTGCTGCTAAATCCCTTGTTATATATAGAGATGCTCCATCACTTCTTTTAATAATTGCCGGAGTCATACCTTCTAGATTAACAATAGTAGCTCCTTCACTAATTTCTAACAAATTCTTTTTTTCAAGTTCTTCAACAACTGGTTCCATTTTATCTTTATATTCAGATTCACCTGAATATACGTCAAATTTATCTATACCAAGCAATTTATATGTTTTTTCAAATTCTTTAATAGATTCATCTTTAAACCATTTCCAATAAGAAAGAGCTTCTTCATCATTGTCTTCTAGTTTTTTGAACCAAAGTCTTCCCTCATCATCTAAAGAAGGATTCTTTTCAGCTTCTTCATGGAATTTAACATATACTCTTTTTAATTCATTAATTAATGACTCTTTAGCATTTTCTTCATTACCCCAAGTTTTGTATGCATATATAAGTTTACCAAACTGAGTTCCATAGTCACCTAAATAATTTATTGAAGTTACATCATATCCACATTTTTTTGAAATGTTATTTATAGCTTGGCCAATTGCTGTACTTCTTAAGTGTCCCATTCCAAATGGTTTTGCTACATTTGGTGATGAATACTCAATTACCAGTTTTTTTCCTTTACCGTAACTGTTGTTACCATAATCATCATTTTGGGAAATTACATTGTTAATTACTTTTTTTGTTACATCTTTTTTATCCATAAATATATTTAAATAACCATTTACAACATTTATATCATAAGGTAGTTTTTCTTTTAGCTCGTTAGCTATTTCAATGGGATTTTTATGTAACAATTTTGCAAATTGAAAGCAAGGTACTGCATAGTCTCCCATAGTTCTATCCTTAGGATATTCTACTTTAATAATAGATGGATCAATATTTAATAAATTAGATATATTTTTTACTATTTCATCTTTCATTACTATTCCTCAATTTCTAAAATGATATGATGCTTACTGTCAATGTCTGTTTCTAACTCATATCTTATATCAATATAGTTCTTCTCTTCTTTATATGATGCATTTAATACATTAATATTAAATGTTTTATTTTCACTGTTTAAAGTTAGTTTACAATTAGATTTATTTGATATTTCAAGCTCAAATTTATAATCTTCATTTTCTCTTATAAAAATAAGTCTATCAGTAATATATATGTAATTTGTAATATTATCAAGAAAAAATTTATATTTTTTTTCATTTTTACAATATAAATTTTTTAAATTGTTATTACTTGATTCTTTTCTTCCATTAATATAGTGGATAAATTTCATTAAAATCACCATTTTTTCGCTCACATTATAACATATCATCATAATGTTTGCACTCATATTTAAAAATTTTTTTTACATAATATGTGTGGTGATTAAACTTGATATTTATAAAAAAATCATATAAGACATGTTTATTCATATTTTTAAGCCTTACATTATTTATAGTTGGGCTCTATATTTATGCATATGTTACTCCTAAAACTATCATTTCAAAAGCAAATACATACTATATATATGATAAAAATAATGAACTAGTATATCAGGGATCTAGTACCAAACACTGGGTAAAACTAGATGAAATCTCTGAATATTATATAGATGCAGTAATTAGTGCAGAGGATAAAAATTTCTTTAAGCATAATGGATTCGATTATTTAAGAATTATTAAAGCACTACTTAAAAATATAAAAAATAAAAAAATCGTCGAAGGAGCATCAACAATTTCTCAACAATATATTAAAAATCTGTATCAAGATTTTGATAAAACATGGAAGAGGAAATGGAAAGAAACATTACTTACACTAAATCTAGAGGTTCATTATGATAAAAAAGATATATTAGAAGGATACATTAACACAATAAATTTTGGCCAAGGAAATATCGGTATATATAATGCTTCCAAATTTTATTTTAATAAGTTACCTAGTGAATTATCACTGGAGGAATCATTAATTCTCGCTGGCATACCAAAAAACCCAACAAATTATAATCCTATTACTAATTATGAAAAATCAATTAAGAGAGCTAAAGTTATTCTAAAGAATATGATTAAAAATAACAAAATATCTAATAAAGAAGCAAAAGGATTATTCAAAAATAAAATAGAAATATATGGTCACAATGAACAAGAAAACTTAAACATGCTTATGTATTATCAAGATGCTGTAATAAAAGAACTAAATAACGATATAAAGATACCGAAGGAAATTATAGGAAAGAAAGGTATAAAAATATACACAAATCTTGACTTAGATATCCAAAAAGATTTAGAAAATAACATATATAATTATATGTCTGGTGAACAAATGCAAGTTGCAAGCGTGATTACTAATCCTAAAACTGGAGGTATTGTTGCCCTTACAGGTGGTCTAGATTACTCTAAAAGTCAATTTAATCGTGCAACTAGTTCTAAAAGACAAGTAGGATCCACAATGAAATCTTTCTTATATTATACTGCTTTAGAAAATAATCTAACATCAGCCTCTAATTTTTCAAGTGAACCTAGTACATTCACAATGGAAAATAATAAGGAATATTCTCCTCAAAACTATGGAAATAAATATGCATACAAGGATATTTCAATGGCATCAGCCATTGCCCTTTCAGATAACATATATGCTGTTAAAACTAACCTATTTTTAGGTGGAGACAAATTAATAGACGTAGTCCATAAATCTGGTATAAAACAAAAACTAAAAAATATTCCTTCTCTTCCACTTGGTACAATAGAAATGAACATGATAGATTATGCACAAGGATATAATACTTTGGCTAACGAAGGAGTATATGTTAAACTCCATTTTATTAATAAAGTAGAAGACTCTGATGGAAACATATTATATGAATTTAAAAAAAATAATGATAAGGAAGTTTTAAACCCTAGCTATACATATATATTAAATGAGCTGCTTTCTAACACATATAATCCTCAATTTACAGATTATACGAATCCAACAGCTCTAGTTATTAGTAAAAAGCTAGATGAAAAATATGCAATTAAAACTGGAACTACAAATACTGATTTTTGGACTATTGGATATAATAAAGATAAACTAATGCTTGTATGGGTGGGAAATGATGATGGAAGTGAAGTATCATCAAACAAAAGCTTATATACAAAAAATATATTTGCCGATACAGTTAAAAATATACATAACAATAGTATGGAAAATACTTGGTATGATAAGCCTGACAATGTTGTTGCCACTATGCTAGATGCCACAACAGGCAGATTAACTGAAGATAGTAGTAAAGCTTCTCTTTATTACTTTATCGAAGGATCTGAAGTACTACCAATTTATGCAGAAAAAAAAGAGTAACAAGTGTTACTCTTTTGTTATATCTATAACTATATGATACTTACTATCTGTATCAGTTTCATCTATTGATATGTTAAAACCTTCTTCATTAAGTAGGTTTGTTAAATCTCTATACTTATTTATTGCTGTTTTTAAATCCAAACCAGCTTCTTCTTTAAGCTTATCAAAAAAATCTGGTTCTAGAGTATCAAAGAATGTTACAGGATCAATAACATTTTCTTCATTAACTACAGGTATAGGTTCAACATCTTCATTGTTAATAATATTGGTTGGTTTTGATACCTTTGGTTGTTCATTTAATGATTCTACAGCTTGAATATTTTCTACTTCATCATCATCAAATATGAATTCTTCTTTATTTACAAAATTATTATTTTCAACTTGTTGCGTAGTTTGTTCAACTATTGGTGTATCTTGTGGTTCAGGTGTTGGTGTAAAATCATATACTAATTCTTCAGGTTTTGTCCCTGCACTTGGCTCAACATCTAAACTTTCTATTTCATCAACACTCTCAACAACATCATCCTTTGTTGCGTCATTTTTAAATTCTGGTTCAAAACTAAATCCGCTATTCATATCATTTTGAACTTTAGGTTCTTCTTCCATATTCATATTAACTTCTTGATCTTCAAGAAAATTAAAGAACTTATTTGGCATATTTTCATTCTTTGGTTCTTCTATAACAATTGGTTTTTCTTCTTCTTTTGGTTCTTCAATTGTTGAATTATTGTTAAACTCCCCTATTCCTTCGAAAACGTTTGTTTTTGGAGTTTCTTGAGAAACAGGATTTATGTCAGATGAATTATTAATTATGCTGTCTATATCAGGATTTATATTAACAATTGGAACATCTTCATCATTTTTTTCAATAGATTTTTCTGCTAAATCATCTTTTATAGCTAAATCTAATTGTCTTACAGTTAATCTTTCGTTTATTATTCTGTTTAACCATTCAACTTGTTTATCTTTATCAGTTATTGCAAGAAGCGCTCTTGCATGTCTTTCAGATATTTTACCTTGCATTAAAGCAGTTTGTACCTCTGTTGATAAATTAAGTAATCTAAGTTTATTTGCTATTGTTGATTGAGATAATCCCATTCTTTTAGCAAGTTCATCTTGTGTAAGATTTCCTCTATCAAGCATATTTTTATATGATTTTGCTTCCTCTATTGAAGATAAATCTCGTCTTTGAACGTTTTCAACTAAGGCTACTTCAGCACTAGTATCATCATCCATATCAGTAACAATAGCTGGAACCACAGAAAGACCTGCAATATTTGCGGCCTTATATCTTCTTTCCCCTGCTATTATTTCGTACTTGTCACCAAGTGGTCTTAAAACCAATGGTTGAACAATCCCATATTGTTTTATGGAATTAGCAAGTTCGTTTAAAGCAGTTTCATCAAAGTTTATTCTTGGTTGAAAACGATTGGGAATAATTTCCTCAACCGGGATTTGACGTATTTCCTTAGATTCTTCCATTGCTTAGACCCCTTTTTACCTATTTTTATTCTATACTTAATTTTAACTTATTTATAAACTTATTTCAATGCTTTTTTAATAATTTGCTCATATGATCGAGGATATTTTTCATCAATAATTTTATTCACTTTTACCAAAATAAAAGTTCTTCGACTCTTTTCAATAGGAAGCTCATCTTCATATATTTTTTCAATTGAACTATTTAATAAATTAAATGTATTTGAAGAATTATTATATTCTTCTTCGTAATTTCCCTTCATTGCTATAAAATATCCATTTACTTTTGTTAATGGCAAACACAGTTCTGAAATTATTCTTAACTCAGATACTGCTCTTGCAATACTTGCATCGTACTCATGACGATGACTTTTTACGTAGTTTTCTGCTCTATCGTTTACTATATTAACATTTTCCAAATTTAATTTTTCTACAAGTTCACTGATAAATTTTGTTTTTTTATTATTAGAATCAAGTACTGTTAATTTTAGATGTGGATAAAATATTTTTAGAACAATTCCAGGGAATCCTGCGCCACTTCCAACATCTATTAATGAATTAATTTTATTAAAATCAAAATATTTAGCTACTAATATTGAGTCAAAGAAGTGTTTTAAATAAATTCCTTCTTCTTCCTTAATAGCTGTTAAATTTGTATGTGAATTATACTCAATAAGAAATTTGGAATATTCATCCAATTTTTTTATAATATTTGAATCAATACTTACACCAATTTTATTTACTTCATCTATAAAATTATCTATTTTCATTTGCATATTCCTTTTTTAAATATACTGCAAGAATACTTATATCTGCTGGATTTACACCACTTATTCTAATTGCTTGAGCAATAGTTGTAGGTCTAACTTCTTTTAATTTTTGTCTTGCTTCACTAGCAATATTTTTTACTTTGTCATAATCAATATCTTCAGGGATTTGTTTTTCTTCAAGTTTCAACATTTTTTCAGCTTCTTTATAAGCTTTAGATATGTAACCTTCATACTTTAAATTTATATATACCTGCTCTTTAATATCATCATTAAATGGAATTTCAATAAAGTTTTCAATAAACTCTATTGTAATTTCAGGTCTTCTTAATAATTGTTCATAAGATATGGTTGTTTGTGGAATAGGTATAATATTTTCATTAAATATCGCTTCTACTTCACTAGTTATTTTTAGTTTATTTTCTTTTAAGAATTCCATACATTTATCTATATCTTTTAATTTTTGATCTAATCTTTTCATTTGTTCATCACTAATTAAACCAACTTCATATCCATGTTGTCTTAATCTTTGATCAGCATTGTCACTTCTTAAAAGTAATCTAAATTCAGCTCTTGATGTTAGTAATCTATATGGATCTCTGATACCTTTTGTTATTAAATCATCTATTAATACGCCAATATATGCTTCATTTCTTTTAAGTACTAGTGGTTCTTTGCCTTCTAGTTTAAGTGATGCATTAATACCTGCCATTAAACCTTGGCATGCTGCTTCTTCATAACCACTTGTTCCATTTATTTGACCTGCAGTAAATAGATTTTCCAATATTTTGGTTTCTAGTGATGCATGTAATTGAGTTGGATATATTGCATCATACTCTATTGCATAACCATATTTTAATATTTTTGCATGCTCAAAACCAGGTAAACTATGTACCATTTGTTCTTGTACTTCTGGAGGCATTGATGTTGAGAATCCTTGTAAGTACATATCATCATAATATCTACTTTCAGGTTCAATAAATAATTGATGTCTTTCTTTATCTGAGAATCTAACTACTTTATCCTCAATTGAAGGACAATATCTAGGGCCTATTCCTTCAATATCATCAAGTGCTCCATACATTGATGATTTATTTAAATTATCCATAATTATTTTATGTGTTTCTGGTGTTGTATATGTTAAATAACAAGGTTCTTGGTCTTCAATTTTATATTGTGGTTCTAAATCAAAACTAAAAGTTAGTAACTTATCATCACCTAATTCTGGTTTAGTCTTAGAAAAATCTATAGAACTGCGATCAATTCTTTGTGGAGTACCAGTTTTAAGTCTTTTAATGGTAAATCCATAATCTCTTAACTTATCGCTTAAGTGTAGAGATGGTTTTTCTCCATGAGGACCTTGTCTTGTTCTTGTTGCACCTACTAAAATATCAGCTTTTAAATAAGTACCTGTTGTTAAAATAACTATATTAGAATCTATTCTTTCGCCATCTTCTAATATAATTCCTTTAACAACATTATCCTCAACTATTAAATCTTCAACCATTCCTTCTCTTATTTCTAAATTTTCTAAAGAATTAAGAGTATTAAGCATTTCTTTAGGATAAGTAATCTTATCACCTTGTGCTCTTAATGATTGAACCGCAGGACCTTTAGCACTATTAAGCATTTTAATTTGTAAATGTGTTTTATCAGCAATTTTACCCATTATTCCACCAAGGGCATCTATTTCTCTAACAACAATACCTTTAGCGCTACCACCAATGTGTGGATTACAAGGCATATCAGCAATATTTTTAATATTTCCAGTTATAAGTAAAGTTTTATGTCCTTTTTTAGCACACGCATGAGCAGCCTCACAACCTGCATGACCGCCACCTACAACTATAATCTCATAACCCATACATTTCACCTTCCCTTTATTTTCCTAAACAAAATCTTTTAAACATTTCATCTAATAATTCTTCTTCATATGTACTGCCATTGATAGTACCCAATTCTTCCCATATAGACTTGATATCAAGTTCAATCATATCTATGGGCATATCATTCTTAACAGCATCTTCTACTTCTTCTACTTTATTTAAACATTTATTAAGTATACTTATACTTCTAGCATTATTTAAATAAGTAGGATCAGTTGAAGTAATATCACTAATATTAAATAATTCAGATATTTTTTCTTTTAGTTCATCAATACCTTTATTGTTAATAATACTTAAATAAACTACTCTACTCTTATCTATATTTATACTATTTAAATCTAATTTAGATTCTAGATCCGTTTTATTAATAAGAACTAAATATTCTTTATCTTTTACTTTTGATAATAATTCTTTAATATCATTAGTAATTTCTTCATTATTATTAAGCATAAATAATACTAAATCAGATTCATCCATAGTTTTAAGACTCTTCTCTACTCCTATAGCTTCAATCATATCTTCAGTATTTCTTATACCAGCTGTATCTATAATATTAAGAAGTATTCCATTTATAGATATTTGACCCTCTACTATATCTCTAGTTGTACCAGCAATATCAGTAACTATTGCTTTATCTTCTTCAAGTAAAGCATTTAGTAAACTACTCTTTCCTACATTAGGTCTACCTATAATAGAAGTTTTAATACCTTCTTTAATTAATTTACCATTTTCAGATTCTTTTAGTATTTTAGTAATTCTATCTTTTAATTTAATGATTTTTGGAAGAAGTAAATCGTTTGTAATAATATCAATATCATCGTATTCCGGATAATCAATATTAACATTTATATTAGATATAATTTGAACCATATCATCTCTTAGTTCATCAATTAAACTGGAAGTTTTCCCACTAATTTGATTTGAAGCCATCTTTCTTTGAATTTCTGTTTTTGAATCAATCATATCCATAACTGCTTCTGCTTCTAGTAGATCTATTCTTCCATTTAAAAATGCTCTTTTTGTAAATTCACCAGGTTCAGCTAATCTACAACCTATTTCTAAAAGTATTTCTAATACTTTATTAGTTGGAGCTATTCCACCGTGAGTATTAATTTCTACAGTATCTTCAGTTGTGAAAGTTTTTGGACCTTTCATAACTGAAACTAAAACTTCATCAATTACTTCATTTTTATATTCAATATGACCATAATTAATTGTATGTGAATCCACTTTTGTTAAATCCTTACCATTAAATATCTTATTAACAATAGATATAGCTTCACTTCCACTAACTCTAATAATTGAAATAGCACCTACTCCTTTTGAAGTAGATATAGCACATATTGTATCTTCCATATTTTCACCTTCTTAATATAAAAAGATATTTCCCGGGAAATATCTTATTTATCATATTTAATTACTAAATGACGATTTGGTTCTTCTCCAATACTTTCCGTCTTTACACCTTTAAAATCAGTTAACTTGTTATGAACAATTCTTCTTTCATAAGCATTCATAGAATCCATATGAATATCAGTTTTTGTTCTTACACAGTCTTTTGCTAGATTTATAGCAAGTCTCTCTAGTCTTTTAATTTGTTTTTCTTTATAACCTTCAACATCTAGCATAACTCTAACATGTTTTGAAGTTTCTTTATTTACAACTTGCATTAAAATACATTCTAATGCTTTAAGTGTTTGACCATTTCTACCAATTAATATAGGATTATTATCTGAAATCATCTTTATTTCAATATTTTTTTCTCTTATTTTAGTTTCAAAATTAACATCTATTCCCATATCAGATATTAATTTTTTTAGGTATTCTTTAAGAAATTCACAAATATCAGTTAATAAGTACACTTTTACATTAAAACTTCCAGACTTAAATAACTTTCCTTTTGTTTCTTCATAACTATATATATAATTATCTTCTGTTAATTCTAATTTATTTTTCGCCTCTTCTAAAGCTTCTTCTAATGTTTTAGCTGTAAATATTTCATACTTCATATTAATTACCTCTTCTTTTTTCTGCTTTTTCTTTTATAGAAACTTTCTTTTTTTCTTCTTTTTTTGAATCTTTCTTACTACCCTTTTTATTTATTGATTTATCAATTATATAATTTTGTACTACAATGAATGCATTTGTTACTATCCAGTAAAGTGCTATAGCTGTTGGTAAACTAAATGATGCTACAAATATCATTACTAACATTATTATAAGCATTGATTTACCTTGATTTTGTTGCGTTGTTGCAGTTTGACTTAAAGTCTTTTTAAACGAATAATAAGTTGTTAACATTACAAGAACAATTAAAATTATGTAAGTATAATTACCTTTTGATATACCTGTTGTTGGAGTCATACCTAAAGATAATCCTAAGAATTTTCCTTCAAATATTGCTGGCACTCTATTAATTGCTTGTAAGAAACCAAAGAATAATGGTAATTGAATAAAAGCCATTAAACATCCTGATAAAGGATTAACTCCATATTTTTTATATATCATCATTGTTTCCTGACTCTTTTGCATTAACGATTCAGAATCAGTTTTATCTTTATATTTAATTTCAAGTCTTTGAATTTCTGGAGTTGCTTTTTGCATATTAATACTTTGCATTTGGCTTTTTTTAGAAAATGGTAATAAAATAACTCTTATTAACACTCCCACAATCATAACTGATAGACCAAAATTCTTAATTGCATAACCTAATTTTAATATTAAATATGCTAAAGGCTTAACAAATAAAAATTCCCATATTCCAGAACTCTTATTAGAATTTATTTTAAAATTCTTACATTCTGGAAGTTTTTTTATTGAAACTTTCATTTGTTTATCATATTTAGTATATAGTTTTATTAAATCCTCATTTGTTGGCTTACACAAGATATTGTTTTGTATTGATTGACCTGTTGGCTTATATACAACCATTTTTTTATTTTTATCTTTTATAGCTGATCCACAACCTGTTAAAAGTACTACAAATAGTGCAATTATTAATATTTTAATTTTTTTCATTGTTGATAACCTTTCTAATTGTGTTTATCATATCTTCATTCCATTTTTCATGTTTATAAGATAAACAATTTCTATTCACCATTATAATATATTTATAATTATTTGAAAATAGATTTTGATTTTGACTAATTATCATTCGTAGTTTTCTTTTAACTTTATTTCTTGTAACCGCATTTCCTATTTTCTTACCTATTGCAAATCCAAAATATTTTTTATTATCTTCAGATGGATAGTAATAAATTGTAACAATTTCACCTTTTACTTTTTTCCCATTACATATAATAAGGTTAAATTCATTAGCATCTTTTATTATAAATTTTTGTTTCATACTACTATCCTTTCTATATTTTATATATTTAAATTTTAAAAAAACCACGTTTAGTGGTTATTTTGTTAATCTTTTACGACCTTTAGCGCGACGTCTGTTAATAATTTTTGATTCTACTCTTGCAAAGAAACCTTGTTTCTTTTTCATTTTTCGATTATTTGGTTGATATGTACATCCCATTGCTTTCATATTTCCACCTCCAAATTAACTAAGCGTGTTTATTATAATATTATAAACATCTTAAAGTCAAGGAAAAATCTAGAAATAAAGAGGTTATCAACATAAATTGTGGATAATAAAAATAACAAATTGTTAATTGTTTATAACTATTTTGAAAGTTGTGGATAATGTTAATAACTATATTATAGCTTGATATTACCTATGTTTTTTTGTTTATAACTCATGTTTATAACTTTTTTCGGTTATTTTTATCTTTTTTTTTATCAACAATTGGTTTAAAATATTTTTAATCGCATAGATAGTGGGGTGATAAGGTTGAAAATTGAACAAGTATGGAATAGTTTTTTAGAAGAAATTTCTAAACAACTGGCTCCTACTTCTTATCAAGTTTGGTTTAGTGAATTAAAACTAATAAATATGGATAAAGAAAGTATTACTATTCAAGTTCCAATGCTTACTCACAAAAATACATTATCTGGTGCATACTATCAAATAATAAAAAATGTATTCTTATCTATCACTGGTATAGATTATGAGGACAGAATAAATTTTATTCTTGAAGAGGAAAATAACTTTATAGATAAAAGTAATCAAGAAATAGATAATACTTTAGATTGGAATTCTAATTTGAATCCAAACCTTACTTTTGAAAATTTTGTTGTTGGTTCATCTAACAAACTTGCATTTATTGCTGCAAATGCAGTTGCTGATGCTCCTGGTACAATACATAATCCATTATTTATATATGGAAAAAGTGGACTTGGTAAAACACATTTAATGCAGGCAATAGGAAACAAAATTATGAAAAACTCTAATAAAAAAGTTTTATATGTTTCCTCAGATGAATTCATGAATGATTTTACAGGAATAGCCGATATATCAAAAAATGTTAATTCTATTGATTATGCTAATCAATTTAAAAGCAAGTATAGAAATGTTGATGTTTTAATTATAGATGACATTCAATTTCTTGTAGGTGCTGAAAAAACACAGCAAGAATTCTTTAATACATTTAATTACTTACATAAAACAAATAAACAAATTATCATTTCTTCAGATAGATCTCCAGATGACCTAAAAAAACTAGAAGAAAGATTAAGATCAAGATTTATGTGGGGATTACCAGTTGATATTTATCCTCCTGAATTTGAATTAAGATGTAGAATTATAAAAGCAAAATTAAAAAATACTTCTATTGAAAATAAAATAAGTGAAGAAGTAATAGAATATATTGCAAATTCGTGTCAAAATGATGTTAGACATATTGAAGGTTCTATTAATAGGCTTCTTGCATATACAGCTATGATTGTTCCTGAAAAAATAGATCTTGAATTTGCAGTAGAAGCTCTTAAAGACTTTGTTAATAAAAATATATATACAGAAAGTAATATTTCTAAAATTCAAAAAACTGTAGCTGACTACTTTAATATTTCTGTTGAAGACTTAAAAGGTAAGAAAAGAAACAATAAAGTTGTTATTCCAAGACAAATAGCAATGTACTTATGTAGAATGGAAACAGATGACAAATTTGAAAAAATAGGTTTAGAATTTGGCGGAAGAGACCATTCAACTGTAATATTTGCTTGTGATAAAATAGATAAAGAATTAAAAAGTAATGTTGAACTAAGTGATACTATAAATAAAATTAAATCAAATTTATAAACTTAATATTTTGTTAATAATTAACTAGTTATAAACATTAATTTTCTACTAATATTAGGTATATAATTGAGTTATTAACATTATTAACTTTATTAATATTATTAATTTATAAAAGAAAGAAGGATGAATATGAAATTTACAATTGAAAAAAATGTTATTTTAGAAGCTTTAAATAATGTAAGTAAAGCAATTTCAAGCAAAAATATTATTCCTATATTAAATGGTATAAAGTTTGAGCTTAATAAAGATGGTTTATATTTAACTGCTAGTGATAGTGAATTAAATATAAAACAACTTATTAAATATGAAAACATAAAAAATGTTGATAAAGAAGGCATTATTATAATTCAAAGTAAATATTTACTTGATATTATAAGAAAACTTCCAAATGATACTATTGATTTTGAGGTAATAGATGGATTAAAAGTAAAAATTTATACAGAAAACAGTCAATATAGTTTAAATTGTATGGAACCAAGTGAATATCCAAATATTAAAATTGAAGAAAGTAAAGATCCTTTAATTATTAAAAGTAGTACTTTAAAAGAAATTATTCACCAAACAATTTTTGCTATATCTACACAAGAGTTAAGACCATTACTAACTGGATTAAATTTAAAGATAATGGCAGATAATTTAGAATGTGTTGCAACAGATTCTTATAGACTGGCAAAAAAAACTCAATCAGTTGATTTTAAGAATGAGGTAAATATTATTTTACCAGGTAAAAATATTATAGAATTAGAAAAAACTTTACCTGTTGATGAAGACGTTGAAATACATATATTTAGTAATAAAGTATTATTTAAATATTCAACAATATTTTTTCAAACTAACTTGTTAGCTGGTAATTATCCAAATACTAACAATTTAATACCTACAGAGTTTAAATATATTGTTAAGACAAATTTAAATTCTTTCTTTTCAGCTATTGATAGAGCAGCTTTATTAACTCAAGGAAAAGATAAAAATATTATTAAAATGATTATTAATGATAAAAATATGATAATTAATTCTTATGCATCTGAAATAGGTAAAGTAGAAGAAAACTTAGAAATAGAATGTAATAATAAAGAAAAATTAGAAATTTCATTTAGTTCTAAGTATATGTTAGATGCTTTAAAAACATTTAAAGATGAAGATATTCTTATTTTATTAAATAGCGATATTAAGCCAATTATTATTAAATCAGTAAATGATGAATCATTAATTCAATTAATATTGCCAATTAAGACTTATTAGACTATATTCGACAAAATATAGTCTTTTTTTATGTTATTAATATTTTCATTTAATGGGGGATTTTAATGGAAAATTACGAAATTAATAACAATACAATAGCTTTAATATATAATAATTTTAAGACTATCGTATATGAAAAAGAAAAAAAATTTATTGTTAATAAAACACCAAATCAAATTATAAAGTATAGTTGTGAGTATTTTGGATCAAGTTATAAAGGTAGAATAGAAGGAACAAAAAAACTTACTGGAATAACACATAAATCTCCAATAATAATAGAAGAAAGTAATGAAATAATCTTTTTTCCTCTTATTTCACCGAGATTAAATGAATGTTCATGGTTTAGAAATAAGTATATTTATAATTATAAAAAGTGTGGAAATAAATGTATTTTATTAACAACAAATGGAGTAAAAATAGAGTTAGATTGTTCTTATGAAATTTTTAATAATCAAATTTTAAGATCATCTCGTTTAGAAAGCATAATTAGGTATAGAAAAAGTGTAAATTTTATTTAAAATGTATCTATTTTGTGATATAATTTATACAGGTACAGGTGTACGCAAAAATAAGTTTATTTAAAAATGAACTTAAAAAGAGGTAAAAATGAAGATTGATAGTTTAAAATTATTAAATTTTCGTTCATACTCATCAATTTTTTTAGAATTTGATTCTAATTTAAATATTATTTATGGAATGAATGGATCAGGTAAAACAAATATTGTTGAATCTATCTATGCACTTTCATTAACAAAATCTTTTAGAACAAATAATGATAATTTGATGATTATGAAAGATAAAACCGTTACAAAAATAGAAGCAGACATAACTAATAATAATGAAAAGTCAAATTATCAACTAATTCTTCAAAATCATGAAAAAAAGGTAAAAATAAATGAAGTAAAAATAAATAAAATTAGTGATTATGTATCTAATATGTTTATGATTTTATTTAATCCTGATGATTTAAGAATAATTAAGGATTCACCTGCGCTTAGAAGAAAACTTTTAAATATTGAATTGTCCCAATTAGATCGAAATTACATTTTATACTTAAATGGATACAACAAGTTATTAAAACAAAGAAATATTTATTTAAAGGAAATGTACATAAACGGAACATTGTCAAAAAATTATTTAAATATAATGACTGAAAAACTTATAGATTATGGAATTAAAATTTATGAAATTAGAAATAATTTTATTAACAAAATTAAAAAATCAATAGGTGATACATATTTAAAAATATTTGAATATGGAAATTTAGAAATAAATTATATAAGTGATTTTGGTATGTCTCGTGATAATTTAATAAAAAAATATCAATCTAATTTAAAAAAAGACTTATTTCTAGGAAAAACCACTATGGGAATACATAGAGATGACTTAAATTTTGAATTAGATGGATATTCACTAAAAGATTGTGGATCTGAAGGACAACAAAAAAATGCATTGATAGCATTTAAATTATCAGAAATTGAAGTAGTAAAAAGTGTTAAAAATTATTATCCAATACTAATTTTTGATGATTTATCAAGTGAATTAGATAAGAAAAAAATTAATAATATTTTAAAATTACTTGATAATAAAGTTCAAACATTTATTACAACTACAAGTGTTGATTATTTTAATGATGCAATAATTAATAATGCAAAATTAATTAAAATTTATAATAGTCAGGTGGAGGAAAATAATGAATGAAGAAAATAAGCATTATGATGCTAGTGATATTCAGGTATTAGAGGGTCTTGAAGCAGTTAGAAAACGTCCTGGTATGTATATTGGTACAACTGATGTTAAAGGACTTCATCATCTAGTTTGGGAAATTGTTGATAACTCAATAGACGAAGCTTTAGCAGGATACTGTACAAGCATTGAAATTGTTATAAACAAAGATAATTCTATTACAGTAAAAGATAATGGGCGTGGAATTCCTGTTGGAGTTCATGAAAAAACAGGTATATCAACTGTAGAAACTGTTTATACTGTCTTACATGCTGGTGGAAAATTTGGAGGTGGAGGATACAAAGTATCCGGAGGACTTCATGGAGTTGGTGCATCAGTTGTTAATGCACTTTCAAAATGGGTAAATGTAATAGTATATAAAGAAGGTAAAATATATGAATGTAAGTTTGAAAATGGTGGAAAAACAGTTCAAAAACTTACTGTTATAGGAGAATGTGAACCTAATAGAACTGGAACAACAGTTACATTTAAACCAGATCCTGAAATTTTTGATTCAGAAATTTATGATTATGAAACTTTAAAAGTGAGAACAAGAGAACTTGCTTTCTTAAATAGAGGACTATCACTTAATTTAAGAGATGATAGAGATGAAGAAGATACTACTGGAGAAACATTCATGTATGAAGGTGGTATTTCTGAATATGTTAGATTTATAAATAAAGGCAAGACACCAATTCATGAAAATATTATTCATTTAGAAGGTGAAGAAGACGGTGTTATGTTTGAAGTTGCAATGCAATATAACACTACTTATTCTGATAATGTTCTTTCTTTCGTAAATAATATAAATACACATGATGGTGGTACTCACGAAGAAGGAGTACGTAGAGCTTTAACAAGAGTTATTAACAGTTATGCTAGAAAAAATAATATTTTAAAAGAAAAAGATGAATCTTTAACTGGTGATGATGTTAAAGAAGGACTTACAATGATTGTTTCTTGTAAGCATCCTAATCCACAATTTGAAGGACAAACAAAGGGTAGATTAGGTAATTCAGAAGTTAGAAAACTTGCTGATAGCGTATTTTCTCAAGGATTTGAAAGATTCCTTATGGAAAACCCTACAGAAGCAAAACTTATTGTAGAAAAAGCCATTTCAGCTTGTAGAGCGAGAAATGCTGCTAAAAGAGCAAGAGAGGCTTCAAGAAAATCAGATTTGTCTGTTGGTAATTTCTTTGGTAAATTAACAGATTGTAAGAGTAAAGATCCTAGTGAATCTGAAATATTTATAGTCGAGGGAGATTCTGCCGGAGGATCTGCCAAAAAAGGTAGAGATTCAATGACTCAAGCGATTCTTCCTTTAAGAGGTAAAATTTTAAATGTAGAAAAAGCTAGACTAGATAAAGCTTTATCTAACGAAGAAATTAGATCTATTATTACAGCATTTGGAACTGGTATTGGTGCAGATTTTGATTTATCTAAGTTAAGATATGACAAAATTGTAATTATGACCGATGCCGATGTTGATGGTGCACATATTAGAGTATTATTATTAACATTATTTTTTAGATATTTTAGACAAATAGTTGAAGCAGGACATGTTTATGCTGCACAACCACCGTTATTTAGAATAATGCATGGAAAAACAAGAAAATATGTTTTAACTGATCAAGAAAAAGATGAATATTTAAGAAATATGAAAGAAAATGAGCGTTCAAAAGCTGAAGTAACACGAATGAAAGGTCTTGGCGAAATGGACGCTGAAGAATTATATGAAACAACAATGGATATTAATACCAGAGTATTAAAGAAAATAACTGTTGATGATTTAGTTGCTGCAGATGCTATTTTCTCTCAATTAATGGGTGAAGAAGTCGAACCTAGACGAAAATTTATTGAAGAAAACGCAATCTATGCAGACTTAGATATATAGTAGGGGGTGGAATATATGGAAAATGAAGAAAAAAACGAAAATATAATCGAGAATAATGAAAAAATAGACCAAGAAGTTGATAACTTTTCTGGTGATTTTCATGAAAAAGATAGTTTTATAGAAAATAACATTGTTAGTGAAATAAAAAAATCATTTATTGACTATTCAGTATCTGTTATTACTTCCCGTGCCATTCCTGATTTAAGAGATGGACTTAAACCTGTTCATAGAAGAATTTTATGGTCAATGTTTGAAAATGGTTATACTCCTGATAAACCACATAGAAAATGCGCCACAACAGTTGGAAATGTTATGGGACGTTACCATCCACATGGTGACTCATCAATTTATGAAGCAATGGTTAGATTAGCACAAGATTTTAATGAAAGATATATGTTAATTGATGGGCATGGTAACTTTGGTAATATTGAAGGTGATGGAGCAGCGGCTTATCGTTATACTGAATCAAGACTTTCTAAAATTTCATTAGAATTATTAAAAGATATTAGAAAAGATACAGTTGATATGATACCAAATTTTGATCAATTGTATGAAGAACCAGAGGTATTACCATCAAAATTTCCTAATATATTAGTAAATGGAACTATGGGTATAGCTGTTGGTATGGCGACAAATATACCACCTCACAATTTAGGTGAAGTTATAGATGGTTGTATTGCATTCATTGATAATCCTGAAATTGATACTATAGGATTAATGCAATATATTAAAGGGCCAGATTTTCCTACTGGTGGTATTATTCTAGGAAATAGTGGTATTAAAAAAGCCTACGAAACTGGTAGAGGATCTATTACTATTCGAAGTAAAGCTGAAATAGAAGATAAAGGTTCACATCAAAATATAGTAATAACTGAGGTTCCTTACGGTGTTAATACACAAGATTTAAAAAATAGAGTAGCGGAATTAGTTCATAATAAAATAATTGAAGGTATTTCTGACTATCACACAGATTTAAAGAACGGATTAAAAATTACAATTAGTCTAAAAAGAGATGCAAATGCACAAGTTGTATTAAATAAATTATTTAAATTAACTAATTTTCAAGTTAGTTATGGAATAATTTTATTAATGATTGATGATAAAACTCCAAAAACACTTGGATTAAGAGATATAATTTCAAAATATATTGATCATCAAAAGGAAGTAATTATTAGAAGAACTAAATTTGATTTAAATAAAGCTGAAGAAGAAGCTCATATTTATGAAGGTTTAAAGATTGCTTTAGATAATATTGATGAAATAATCAAGTTAATTAAAGCATCAAAAACTGATGAAGAAGCTAAAAATGGATTGATGGAAAGATTTGGACTTGATGAAGTTCAATCTCAAGCAATTCTTGAAATGAAGTTAAGAAGGTTAACTGGATTAGCTCGTGAAGATATTGAAAAACACTTAGATGATCTACATAAAACTATTGATGAATTAAGATCTATTCTTGCAAGTAATGAAAAAGTTATGGGAATAATTAAAGATGAAATGACTGAAATTAAGAGAAAATATTCTGATGATAGAAGAACAACAATAGATATGACAGCAGTTGATTACATAGAGGATGAATCATTAATTCCAGAAGAAAACATTATCATTTCATTAACTGAAAAAGGATATATTAAGAGAGTTCCATCTTCAACATATAAAACACAAAATCGTGGTGGTGTTGGAGTTAAAGGAATGACTACAAATGAGGATGATAAGGTTGATCATTTAATCAACTTATCAACACATGATTATGTATTATTCTTCAGTAATAAGGGTCGAGTATATAGGTTAAAAGGATATGAAGTACCAGAATACTCTAGACAAGGTAAAGGTTTACCTGTTGTCAACTTATTACAAATAGAAAAAGACGAAACAATTTGTAGTATGCTAAAAATAGGTCAAAACGATAATATAAATTATCTAGCATTTGCTACTAAAAACGGAATTATTAAAAGAACTCAAATAAGTGAATTTGAAAATATACGTAACTCAGGTAAGATAGCTATTACTTTAAAAGACACTGATGAATTATTATCTGTTAAACCTACATCTGGTGAAGAAATGATCATGATGGCATCAGATCTTGGAAGAATGGTTAAATTTAAAGAAGATAATATCAGAGTAATGGGAAGAACAGCTGCTGGTGTAAGAGGAATAAATTTAACTGATAGCAAATGTATTGGTATGGAAGTTGTTAGAGAAGATGATCTCATTCTTATAGTAACAGAAAATGGATATGGAAAGAAATCTCGAGTAAATGACTATCGTGAAACTAACCGAGGAAGTAAAGGTGTCAAAGCTATAAATATTACTGAAAAGAATGGTAATATAGTAGCAGTAAAATTAATTAATGGAGATCAAGATGCTATCATCATGACTGATTCAGGAATGACAATGAGAATGAGTCTTGAACAAATATCAACATTAGGACGTGCTACACAGGGTGTAAGATTAATCAATTTAAAGAATGAACAAAAAGTAGCTACAGTTAGTTTAGTTGATAAAAATAATGAGATTGATGAAGATAATACAGAACAAAAAGCTGATAATATTCAAGATAATATTGTTAAAGAAGGCGCAATTGAAAAAGAAGAAAATTAATTTCTTCTTTTTTATGTTCCACGTGAAACATAAAAAAATATAAAGTGAATATTAAAATATTGTTCCACGTGAAACATAGTATTGAAAAAACTATATACATATGGTATCTTATATACGTGCAACAAATATATTGTAACCTGGTCAGATTCGGAAGAAAGCAGCCACATCAATCCCTATTTGTGTGCACTTTTTTTGAGGAATAAATTATGGACAAATATATTGATAAATTAATAAAATTAACAAAAAAATGTAAAAAGCATATGGATGTTCCAGTATCAGCAATTATTGTTAAAAATGGAAAAGTGATATCAACAGGCTACAACAAACGTGAAAAGAATAAATTAACTACAAGTCACGCTGAGATAATTGCGATTCAAAAAGCTAATAAAAAACTAAAAAATTACTTCTTATATGACTGCGATTTGTATGTTACATTAAAACCATGTAGTATGTGCGAAAAAGTTATAAATTCAGCAAGAATAAATAATGTATATTACATACTAGAGAAACCAGAATGTAAATTAGATTATAATAAAACTATCTATAATAAAATTGATTCTTTTTATGAAAAAAAATATAAGAAAACTTTACATGATTTCTTTAATAATTTGCGATAGATAGGCGGCTTGTGTGATATAATTGTTAAGAGGTGAGAGTATGAGTTATAAAGTTTTATACAGAAAATATAGACCAACAAATTTTAACGATGTTATAGATCAAAAATTTATAACTGATACGCTAAAAGAATCAATTATCAACAATAAAATATCACATGCATATATTTTTTCTGGACCAAAAGGAACAGGAAAAACTTCTACTGCAAAGGTTTTTGCTAAAGCTATTAACTGTGAAAACCCTGTGAATGGTGAACCTTGTGAAAAGTGTAGTTCATGTCTTAATTTTGGTACTAACCCAGATATAATCGAACTAGATGCAGCATCTAATAACGGAGTTGATGATATAAGAGAACTTATCAACAATGTGAAGTTAGCTCCAACTAATTCGAAATATAAGGTATATATTATTGATGAAGTACATATGTTAACAAATAGTGCATCAAATGCTTTTTTATTAACTCTTGAGGAACCCCCAAGTCACGCTGTTTTTATTTTAGCAACGACAAATCCAGAAAGTTTACCTAGTACTATTTTGTCACGATGCCAACAATTTGCATTTAGCAAAATTTCAAAGAAAGCAATAACTTCTAGGATTAAGGATATACTTGATAAAGAACAACTAAAAATTGCTGATGATGTTATTGCTGAGATTGTTAGCTTAGCTGATGGAGGAATGCGTGATGCATTAAGCATTCTTGATCAATTAGTAACGCTAAATCAGCCAATAACAGTTGATCTATTAACAGAACAATTTGGAATTATATCTGAGACCAAAGTTTCTGAGTTAATAGATTCAATTATTAACAATGATTTAGAAAAAATAAATAATCTTTTTAATCAATATAATGAATATGGAATTAGTGAAAAGTCATTTTTAAATAAATTTATTCATTTATTAACTGAAAAGTCATGTGAGTTAAAAAATAATAATGATGACGGTAATTTAGAAAAATTAAAAACTATAACCATGGAAATAGTTAATATGAATCAATTAAAGAATTCTTTTAATTATTATGATGTTATAAAAATGATAATTATTTCTAATTTAGATAAAAACAATATTTCCCGGGAAATAAATTTTAGTAACATAAAACCTGTTATTAACGAAAAACATGATTCTTCTATAGAAAATATATCCCCAAAAGTAGAAAATGAAGTTGTTGAGGATAAAAAGGAAGATATTATTGAAGTAAATAATGGTGACAATTTACAATCAGTAAACAAAAATGATAATTTTGAAGAAATTAAACAAATAAGAATAAATAACTCTTTTGCTGGGGCAACTAAACAATTAAAGTTAGAATTTGAAAGTAAATTTAATGATTATATTGATCTATTAAAGTCAGACAATGAAATATATTCTCTACTTGTAGATACTTGTATAGGTGCCGTTTCACCAACTAACGCTATTGTTATAACTGAAACAGATGCATCAGCTAATTTGTTAAATGAAAAGTCTGAAAAAATTATAAAAAAAGGAAAATTTTTAAATAAAAAATTAGTCTTTTTGTCTAATTCTGAGTGGGATTCTTTAGTTTCTGAATACAAGAAAAAACTAAAAGATGGATTTATTTATTCTTATATTGAGGAACCTGTAATAGTTGAGAAAGATAAGTTAGAAAATTTAGCTGATGATATTTTTGGTGAAGAAAATATCATTATAGAGGAGGAATAAAAAATGAATATGCAAAGTTTAATGGCTCAAGCTCAAAAGATGCAAAGAGATATTACTAAGAAAAAAGAAGAAATAGATAAGATGGAGTTTGAGGGAAACTCAGAATTAGTATCTGTTAAAGTTAATGGGAAAAAGGAAGTAATATCTGTAAAAATTAATGAGTCTGCAGAATTATCAAATGATGATATTGAAGTTTTAGAAGATATGATTAAGATTTCACTAAATGAGGCGTTTAGTAAAGTAGATAATGAAACAGAAAAACAATTAGGATCATATGGTGGAGGATCTTTAGGTGGTTTATTTTAATGAAATTTCCTAATAGTATTGAAAAACTTATTGAATTTTTTAAATCTATTCCTGGAATAGGTGAAAAGAATGCAATTAGAATGGCTATTTCTACATTTGAAAAAGATGAAGATAAACTAAAAGACATTTCACAAGTTATCATGAATTTAAAATCAACTGTAAAAACATGCAAGATTTGTGGAAACATAAGTGACTTTGAAATATGTGATATCTGTTCGGATGATAGTAGAAATAAGAATTTGATATGTGTTTTAGAAGATTTTAAAAGTGTTTTATCTTTTGAAAAAAATAATGTTTTTAATGGAGTTTACCATATTTTGGGTGGATTGATATCTCCGATGGATAATGTGAATCCGGATGATTTAAATATTCAAACCTTGGTTGAAAGAGTAAAAACCACTGAAAATGCCGAAGTAATATTAGCTTTAACTTCTTCAATTGAAGGTGAAATGACTATGTTATACTTAAAAAAAATATTAAGTCAGTACAATGTTAAAGTTTCGCGATTATCATATGGTGTTCCATTAGGGATGAATATTGATTATATGGATATGTTATCTTTAAATAAAGCACTAGAAGATCGACGAGAAATTAATGATTAAATAAATCATATAATATTTCAAATAAACTATAATTTAGTATGAGAAATATTATTTACCAATTTATTAGAAGAATCATTGTTTCTTTTTTAATAATAAATTGTTTTAATTGTATTTGTAGTAACATCATTGCTTTTATTCCAGTGAATTGTATCACACTTTTAATTATTGCTATATTAGGTATTCCTGGTATAATAACGTTAAGTTTATTGTATATTATAGTTTGAGGTATAGCTTATGGAAACTAGTTTAAAATTGAATAATATATTTGATAAATACCGTGAGAATAAAAATTCTCACGTTTATTTGGTTGAAACAAATGTTATAGAATATGCTATTGAAGATATAAAAAAACTTATAATAAAGATAAATGAATTTAATAATAATGATATATCAAATTTGATTAATAATGATACATTACCTTCTTTAAGTATTATAACGGCTGATAAGCAAGAAATTAAAACTGAAACCGTTGAACAATTAATAAGAAATCTTCAAAAAATACCTGTTATTACTAGAGAAAATTATTTTATAGTAAGTGAATGTGAAAAGTTAAATAAAAAATCAGGAAATCAAATGTTGAAAATTATAGAAGAACCGGAAACAGATGTTATTGGCTTCTTTGTATGTAATAGCATTGATGGTGTTATGCCAACAATTCAAAGTAGATCACAGTATATTTCTTTAAAGTATGATTTTAGCAAGGTATGTGATGAAAACATAAGTAAAGACGCCCAGGAATATTTTAATCTATTGCATTCTCAAAATAATTCAATCATTCAAAATAAGTATATTGTTGATAATTACAAAGATATTAACATTATGACAGAATTTCTTGAAAATCTTGTTAACGTTGAAAAAAAATATATCGAAACTTTATCTGATTTTGATATAATTAACAAGGAAAGCATTATTATAAAAAAAATATTTGAACTTATCTGTAATATAAAGAAAAATGGAAACATCAATTTATTACTTGATAAATTTGTTATAGAAGTGAGTCGATTATAATGAAAATATATGGTGTTGTTTTTCATGAGAACGGAAAAGCATATAATTTTAAAAGTGATCTAGAATTATCTAGAAATGATTTAGTTATCGTTGAAACTGATAAGGGAACACAAGTAGCTAAAGTTCTTTTTTCAAAAGAACTTACGGATGATATTAATGAATCTGAAATTAAATCAATTATTAGAAAGACAAATGATGATGACTATAAAAAATATATGTCTAACTTAAAGGATGCAAAGGAAGCATTTGACAAGTCAAAAGAATTAGTAACAAAGATGCAAATAGATATGAGACTTTTATCTGCAAATTTTACGCTAGATAAGGATGTTTTATTGATTAATTTCATTTCAGATGACCGTGTTGACTTTAGAGAACTTGCAAAAAAACTTGCAAGCATTTATAAAACTAGAATTGAACTTCATCAAGTTGGAGCAAGAGACAAAGCTAAAGAAATATGTGGAATTGGTAAATGTGGTCAAGTTTTATGTTGTGGAAGATTTTTGACACAACTAAATTCCGTATCTATGAATATGGCTAAAAATCAAAATTTAGCTTTAAATCCTTCAAAGATAAATGGGGCTTGTGGTAGACTTTTATGTTGTTTGCAGTATGAAGATGATGTTTATTGCGAATTATCAAAGGGATTACCTAAAGTAGGACAAAAAGTAAAATATAATGGAAAAGATGCTTCAGTTGTATCTGTGGATATATTAAAGAGATCATATACTATACTTTCTGAAGATGAAAGAATTGATATATATGTTGATGAAAAGTAAGTCATTAAACGATTTATATGATTATGTTCCCTTAAAAATTTATCAAGATGATAATTTTTTTAAGTTTTCTCTGGATTCTGTATTATTAGCTGAGTATGTTAAAAATCCACATCAAAAGAAGTCAATATTGGAACTATGTGCTGGCAATTGTGCGGTTTCCATGATTCTTACAACTAAAACTAGTTCGCCAATTGTAGCTGTTGAGATACAAGACGAAATTTATGAACTTGGTAAAGAATCAATAATTTATAATAATCTTGAAAACCAAATAAATTTAGTTAAATCTGATGTTAAGGACACAAAAAATTATTTCCCGGGAAATAATTTTGATGTTATTGTTTGTAATCCTCCTTATTTTGAAAAGGCTGATTCATCTTATGTTAATGATGACAAGATTAAGGCACATGCAAGGCATGAAATTTTAATATCTCTTCAGGAGATAATTGAAATATCTTCTAAAATGCTTAATCTTAATGGTGAACTGTATATTGTTCATAGGGCTGAAAGAATAGATGAAATAATTTATTATTGTCATTTATATAATGTTAATGTAAAAAATATTCAGTTTATTTCGACAAAAACAGGTAAAGAACCTAGATTAGTTTTAATTAGGGCTGTACGAGGAAGCAATAAAAGTGTTAAAATAGCACCTGAACTTTGTATTGAAAAGTTAAAAACATTTAAAAATATATTTTGGAAGGAGTGATATCTTGAAAGTCATAGTAGGATTAGGAAATCCTGGTAAAGAATATGAGAATACAAGACATAATGCTGGTTTTATAGTTGTCGATAATTATTTAGGCAATGTATCTTGGAAAGAAGAACATAAAGCATTAATTTCTGAGTCTAGAATTAATGGTGAAAAAGTACTTTTTGTAAAACCTTTAACATTTATGAATAATTCTGGAGATTCAATAAAGGAAATTTTATCATATTATAAACTTACTTCTGATGATCTTCTTGTTATCCAAGATGATATAGCTCTTTCTTTAGGTAAATGGAGAATAAAGTATGAAAGTTCAGATGGTGGACACAATGGCATAAAGTCCATAATTAATAACTTAGGCACAAATAAATTTTGGAGATTAAAAATTGGTTTGGCAAAAGAAAATGAGAATATAGATACTATTTCATACGTTTTAGGAAGGCTTACAAAAAAAGAAATTGATCAAATGAATAGTGATTTTAATTCTTATTTTCAAGTTATTGATTCATTTATTTTAGGTAATATTAAAGAGGTTAAATAACTATTATGGATAAGATATTTGATTTTTTAAATTATGAATCTGGAAAATCGATATCCGGCTTAACAACTGAGTTAAGCGTTTTTTGCGTTATAAATAGATATAAAAAGTCTAGTGGGAATATACTAGTTGTAACAAATACAATTTATGAAGCAAATAATATTTATAAATCATTACTAAATTACACAAAAAATGTTTCTATGTTTCCAATGGATGATTTTATTACTTCTGTTGCGATAGCAATTTCACCTGAGTTTAAAGCTACAAGACTTGATGTTTTAAATAGCAATTATAAGCATCAAATTATTGTTACAAATTTAATGGGTTATTTAAGATATTTACCATCGAAGTTGGATTACAAGAATAACATTATTAAACTTGAAAAAGGTACAAGCTATAATAGGGATAAACTAGTTAGTAAGTTAGAGCAAATTGGTTATAGAAGAGATTCTCTTGTTACATCAACCGGTGAATACGCTGTTCGTGGATATATTGTAGATGTTTTTATAATGGGACAAGATAATCCAACAAGAATAGAATTTTTTGATGATGAAGTTGAAAGTATTAAGTCATTTGATTCTGAGTCTCAATTATCCATTAATAAGTATGATAGTATTGAAATAACTCCTTTTTCTGAACTAAATTATGATGATAATAGTTCTTTATATGATTATATATCCCCTGATTGGACATATTTTATTGATAGACCGCAAATTGATGCGGCTTATCAAAAATTAGAAAATGATATTTCTGAATATTTTGAAAGAAAAGATGAAAAATATCATAAGTTGATGTTTTCTTTCAATGATATAAAATACTCTAATTATAATAATTTAAACAAATTTAATTATTCTACAGATGATGTTGATTTAAATGCTAAGGAAATTACCAACTACAGAGGAAATATTGATAATTTAAAAAATGATGTTGATAAATTATTACTTGCTAACAAAAAAGTTTTCTTTTGCACTAAAAATGATGATCTAAAAAGTAAAATAAATGGTCTTTTTGATAATAAAGTCCGAATTTGTCCAATTGAAATTAATAATGGATTTATGTTTGATAATTATGCTGTTTTTACAACAAATGATTTAGAATCAACTAATGATAATAAGATAAAATTTAGAAATAGTTATCATTATGGAAAGAAAATTAAGTCTTCAGATCAACTTGAAAAAGGTGATTATGTTGTTCACATAAGTTATGGTATATGTAGATATGTCGGAATTATAACTATCACGAAAAAAGGTTTAGCAAAAGACTATCTTCAATTAGATTTTGCTGGAAACGATAAAATTTATGTTCCTGTTGAAAAAATAAATACATTATATAAATATGGAGATAGTGATGGAACAGCGCCAAAACTTAACCACTTAAATTCATCTTTATGGGCTAAGACTAAGGCTGCAATAAGAAGTAAAATTAATGATATATCTGAAAAACTTATTAAATTGTACAGGGAAAGAAATAGTGCAAAAGGACCAGTATATATTGATTATCCCGATGAAGATATCTTTGCTTCAGAGTTTTCTTATGAATTAACAAAAGATCAGAAAAAAGCAATTAATGAAATTAATGAAGATCTAAAAAAAGAAAAACCTATGGATAGACTATTGTGCGGCGATGTAGGATTTGGTAAAACTGAGGTTGCCTTTAGAGCAATGTTTAAAACTGTATATAATGGATATCAAGTTATGTATTTATGTCCAACTACGATTTTGTCACATCAACAGTATATAAGTGCACTTGATAGATTTAAAAATTATCCAGTAGAAATTGCATTGGTAAATAGATTTACGACACAAAAAGAATATAAACAAATAATATCAGGCTTAAAAAGTGGTAAAATCGACATTGTTTTTGGTACTCATAGACTTTTAAATGATGAAATAGAGTTAAAAAATCTAGGTTTATTAATTATTGATGAAGAACAAAGATTTGGTGTTACCCATAAAGAAAAGATTAAAGAAGTTAAAAATAATGTTAATGTATTAACTTTATCAGCAACTCCAATCCCTAGAACTATGAAAATGGCATTATCAGGAGTTAGGGATATGTCCATTATAGATACTGCACCTGTAGATAGATATCCAATTCAAACATACGTTATTGAGGATAATGATTTACTTGTAAAAGATGCAATATATAAGGAATTATCTAGAAATGGGCAGGTATTTATTTTGTATAATTCTGTAGAACACATCATGAATAAGGCTTCTTTAATTAAAAAGCTTGTTCCTGAAGCTCGTATATGTGTAGCACATGGCCAAATGAACAAGACAGAACTAGAAGAAATTATGTCAGATTTTATAGAATATAAATATGATATTCTTTTGTGTACTACAATTATTGAAACAGGTATAGATATCCCTAATGCTAATACTTTAATCGTTTATGATTCTGATAAGTTCGGTTTGAGTCAACTGTACCAATTAAGAGGTAGAGTTGGTAGAACTAACAGAATAGCGTATACATATCTATTGTATAAACCCGGTAAAATATTATCTGAAACAGCAACTAAAAGATTGGAAGCAATCAAGGAATATACAGAGCTTGGAAGCGGATATAGAGTTGCCATGAAAGATTTGTCTATTAGGGGTGCTGGAGATTTAATTGGTAGTGAGCAAGCAGGATTTATTGATTCCGTAGGAGTTAGTTTATATACAAAACTAATATCAGAAAGTCTAACAGGAGATGGTAAAGATCTACTTGAAGAAAATACTGAAGTTAATAGTTTATTGAATGTAGAAACCCATATTAGTGATGATTATGTTTCAGATGAGGATATAAAAATAGAAATTCATAAACTTATTAACACAGTTGTATCAAGCGAAACTTTTAATAGTGTTAAAGAAGAACTTGAAAATAGATTTGGTAAATTACCTGAGGAACTTGAAATATATATGTATGAAGAATGGTTTGATAGTATGGCCAAGTCTTGTAATATAACTCGAGTAATACAAAACGAGAGATTAGTTGAAATCACATTACCAAAAAATATTTCCCAGGAAATAAAGGGAGACACTTTATTTATAGAAGCAATGCAAATATCTCCTAATTTTAAATTTAAATATATAAATGAATGTATTGTTATACAGTTCTTTATAAAAAAAGATGATAAACATTTCCTATATTATTTGGTTCCTCTTTTAGAAAAAATTATATAAAAAAAGATTTATAGATTTTATTTTTGATCTATAAATCTTTTTTTGCATTCATCTATAAGTGTTTTTGCTTTTTCTAAGTCATAAATGTTACCAACTTCAACCTTTATTCCTTGTAGATGTTTATAAGTTTTGAAGAACTCTTTAATTTCATCAATAGTATGTTCAGGTAAATCATTTAATGATTTGATGTGATCATATCTTGGATCTGTTGCATTAACGGCGATTACTTTTTCATCACTAAATCCGTTATCAATAAGTTCCAAGTAACCTAAAACTCTACTTTTTATTATACATCCAGGGAATGTAGGAAAAGTTGTTAATACTAAAATGTCTAATGGGTCACCATCACCAGCAAGAGTGTTATCAATAAATCCATATTCACTTGGATAACTTACACTAGAAAATAGTACTCTGTCTAATTTGATTTTATGAGTGATATGATCAACCTCATACTTATTTTGTGTTCCCATTGGTATTTCAACTATAGCTTCTACTTCCATTTTTACCATCCTTTATTAAAAGTATCGTGTAATAATCAAAAAAAGTCAATTGATTGTATAAATTTCTTTACATAAAACAAAATATATTTAGGAGTGGTAATATTGAATAGTAGTGGAGTATTTAGAAGAATTGACGAACTAGGAAGAATCGTTATTCCTGTCGAAATAAGAAGAATTTTAAATATTAAAGAGGGAGAAAATTTAGAATTTTATATAAATAATGGTGAAATAAGTTTAAGAAAAAAATCAATTACATTAAATAACTTAGAATTTCTAAAAAGAATATTTAATGCAATGCAAAGTTCTGTGGATGGACAAATAATAATTACGGATAGAGAAAAAATACTTATTTCATCAAATAAAAATCTGGAGGGATTAGGTTTAACAGAAGATGTATTGTCATTATTAACTACATTAGATGATACAATTGAGCGTAACAAAATTATGCTTCTAGAAAATATATATCAAGGAACCGTATATATTTATCCTTATTCTTTTGATAGTAGTGTATCTGGTTTTATTATTCTTTATGGAATAGATGATGTAATAAAATATAATAAGCTCATTAAGTTTATTATTAATTATGTAAATAGTGAGTTTAAAATATAAATATTCTTGAAAATTAAAAAATGTTATGCTAAAATCTACTTAATTTAAGTGATGAAGGAAAGAGATATGTCAAAGTTTGATTAAGAAGAGAGTGATCATATTGGTGAAAGATCACAATTGAACGACATTGAAAATGGCTCCGGAGCTTAATCGTGTAGTTCGCGTTAAGGATTTAAGTGTATGAATATAATTCATAAATTAAGGTGGTACCGCGGAAGTATGGCTTTCGTCCTTTAGTTTATGAATTTTTTTAATTTATTAAGGAGGAAAAATTATGAATGATAATAAGTTTTATATAACAACACCAATATATTACCCAAGTGATAATTTTCATATTGGTCATTGTTATACTACAATTATTGCTGATGCTATAGCTAGATTTAAAAGGTTAGAAGGATATGATGTATTTTATCTAACTGGAACAGATGAGCATGGGCAAAAAATACAAAAAAAGGCTGAGGCTGCAGGTGTAACACCACAAGAATATGTTGACAAAATTGTTGCAAATGCAAAAGATTTATGGAAATCTTTAGGTATTACATATGATAGATTTATAAGAACAACAGATGAAGATCATGTTAAATGTGTTCAAAAGATATTTAAACAATTATATGATCAAGGAGATATTTATAAGGGTGAATATAAAGGATTATATTGTACCCCTTGTGAATCATTTTGGACTGAATCTCAATTAGTGGATGGAAAGTGTCCTGATTGCGGTAGGGACGTTAGTGAAGTTGCTGAAGAAGCTTATTTCTTAAAACTATCTAATTATCAAAAGAGACTAGAAGACTATTATGAATCACATCCTGACTTTATAGAACCTATTACTAGAAAAAATGAAATGATAAATAATTTCTTAAAACCAGGATTAGAAGATTTATGTGTTTCAAGAACAAGTTTCGACTGGGGAATTCCTGTTACATTTGATGAAAAACATGTTGTTTATGTTTGGCTTGATGCTTTATCAAACTATATTTCTGCTCTTGGTTATAATTCTGATGATGATTCATTATATAAAAAATATTGGCCTGCAGATGTTCATATAGTTGGTAAAGAAATAGTTAGATTCCATGTTATTATTTGGCCTATTATGTTAATGGCATTAAATCAACCACTTCCAAAAAAGGTGTTTGGTCATGGATGGCTTGTAATTAACGGAGGTAAGATATCTAAGAGTTTAGGTAATTATAAAGACCCTAGAGAATACATTAATGATTATGGTGTTGATGCTGTTAGATATTATGCATTAAGAGAAGTTCCTTTCGGAAGTGATGGTACATTCTCTGAAGAAGCATTAATTAATAGAACTAATGCTGATCTTGTTAATAATCTAGGTAATTTAGTAAATAGAACAATAAGCATGACAAAAAAATACTTTGATGGTGTTGTTAATAACCCACAAGTTAACGAAGACGTTGATAACGATTTAATTGAATCTTGTACTAAATTAAATGGTATTGTATGTTCAAAAGTAAACGAACTTAAAGTAGGAGAAGCACTACAAGAAATATTTGATGTTCTTAAAAAAGCTAATAAATATATTGATGATACAATGCCTTGGATTCTTGCAAAAGATGAGACAAAAAAGGAAAGATTACAAACAGTCTTATACAATTTATTAGAAACAATAAGAATTTGTTCAGTTTATCTTCAAGCATTTATACCAGAGACTGCTGAAAAAATATTTAAACAGTTAAATACTGAAGAAAAGAGTTTTGATTCAACAAAAACATTTGGAATTTTAAAAAATAATACAACATTAAATGAACCAGAACACTTATTTGATAGAATAGAAATCAAAGAATAGAATTTCTTGGGAATATATTTCCCAAGAAATTTCTTTTTTGCTATAATTTATTTGGTGATACTTATGTTTACTGATACTCATGCACATTTTGAAAAACAGTATTTTGATGATTACGATGTAGTTATTAACAATGCTAAGGAAAATAATATAAATAGAATTATTTCGTGTGGATGTTCGAGTAATGCTAATAAAGAATCTTTAGTTGTGTCTTCAAATTATTCCAATATCTATTCAACTATTGGATTTCATCCAGATCAAGCAAACATTATTACAGAAGCAGATTTGACTGAATTAGAGTCAATGTTAACAAATAATAAGGTTGTTGGAATTGGTGAAATAGGACTTGATTACCATTATGATGGATTCGATAAGGATAAACAAAAAGAGTTGTTTATTAAGCAATTGAAACTTGCACAAAAACACATGTTACCAGTTGTTATTCACAGTAGAGATGCAGTTCAAGACACTATAGATATTCTAAAAGAATTTCCAAATGTGAGAGGAGTAATTCACTCTTTTAGTGGTTCATATGAAGTAGCGCAAATATATATTAAAATGGGTTATAAACTTGGTATCAATGGAGTTGTTACTTTTAAAAATAGTAATTTAAAAGATGTATTATTTAAGATTGATCCTAGAAATATAGTATTAGAAACAGATTCTCCATATTTAACACCTCATCCATATCGTGGTGAGAAGAATGAGAGTAAAAATATTAAAATCATCGCAGATTTTTTATGTGAATTATACAATATTTCTCCTGAAAAACTCTCAGAAATTACCAATAAAAATGTGTTTGAGATTTTTGACATATAGTTCTCTTTATGCTAAAATATTCTCAATCTATTGAGGTGATTTTATGATAAAAAAAGTCATTAAAATAACATCGTTTTGTATTAAAGCATCTCTTTTAATTGTTGCTCTTTTTGTCATAGAAACAACATCTACAAAGGTTCAAAGTAAAGTAGAAAATGAAAATGTTAATAGAAACGTAGATTTAACTACTATGGCCCTTAAGGTAAATGAAATTAATGAAAATGATCCATATGCAACTAAAGACACATTTACAGGTCAGTTAACGGGTTATGCGCATGATTGTCCTTTATGTGGTGGTACTCTTGCATGTGCGCCTAACTATAATGTAAGGGATAGAAGAGATTATTACCCTGATAAACAGTATGGTACTGTTAAAATTGTTGCATCAAGTAAGAATCTTCCTTGTGGAACAATTATCAGATTTAATAAATCAAGTCTATCAAGCGATCCAGTATATGCGATTGTTCTTGATAGAGGGGTTCCAGGAAATAATTTGGATTTATTAGTACCTACAGAAGAGTATGCAATTCGTTATATTGGAAGATCTACTGTAACATATGATGTACTTAGAACAGGATGGTAACATTCTGTTTTATTATTAAAGAGGTGATAATATGATAAAGGCAAAAAAAAGTTTTGGTCAAAACTTTTTAAAGGATAAGAATATTATTCAAAAAATAGTTAATTCTTTAGATATCTCTACTGATGACTTGATTATTGAAATAGGCCCAGGTCAAGGAGCTTTAACAAAAGAATTAAAAAATAAAGGGTGCAAAATTGTTGCTTTTGAAATTGACGAAAGAATGCACGAAATACTAGATGAAATTGAAGATGAAAATACAAAAGTAATTTATAAAGATTTTTTAACTGTTGATTTAGAGACCGAATTAAAAGATATTAAATATAATAAATTATTTGTTATAGCAAATTTACCTTATTATATTACAACTCCAATAATTGAAAGATTAATTAATTCCCCATATAAAATAGATGACATGGTAGTTATGGTTCAAAATGAAGTGGCAGATAGGTTCTGTGCTAAGGTTGGAACTAGAGAATATGGCTTGATGACAATATTACTAAATGTGAAATACAATTTAAAAAAATTATTTATCGTAAAAAATACTTGTTTTAATCCAATACCTAAAGTTGACTCTGCAGTTGTTCACCTAAGCTTAAAGGAAAGTAATTCAAATATTTGTAATGTTGATAAGTTTCAAAATTATTTGAAAATGTCATTTTCTCATAAAAGAAAAACGTTAAAAAATAATTTATCAAAAGATTTATGGGAAAAGACACTTGAAATTTTAGTTAAGAAGGATATAAATATTAATGTGAGAGCAGAAGACTTGTCTTTAGAAGATTACATTGATATTTGTAATTATATTTATAAATAATCATAGAATTACATAGGTGGTTCTATGATTTTTAATTTAGATGATTTAGTAACTAGGAAAAGTTATAATAATGATATTATTTTTAAAGTAATAAAAATAGAAAATGATATTGCTTATTTGAAAGGTGTAGAAGTTAGATTGCTAGCGGATGCGCAGATAACTGATTTAGTTCTATATACAGAAGAAATCCGTGATGATTTTGATGTTGAAATAAGTGAAACAGATAGTGAAAGATCTAACGACTTTTTTTATCTTCCAGGGAAAATTCTTCATCTAGATAGTGACGGGGAATATTTAGATAAGTGTTTAAAGTTTTACAAAGAAAAAAGAGTCTTTGCAATAGGTAAGAAAATTAGGGAAGAGAATATGGCTAATCAATTGCCGGCATTGTTGAAAAATTACCGCCCTGATATTTTGGTTATTACTGGACATGATGCTTTTAATAAGAAAAAAGGAAATATAAACGATATTTCGAGTTATAAAAACTCTTTTAATTTTATAAAGTCTGTAAAGGTTGCTAGAAAATTTGAAAAAAGTCATGACAAATTAGTTATAATAGCTGGTGCTTGTCAAAGTGATTATGAGGAATTAATTAAAGCAGGGGCCAATTATGCTTCAAGCCCTAAAAGAGTAAATATACACGCACTAGACCCAGCAATCATTGCAACAACAGTTGCAGTTACAGAAAGAAATAAACAAATTGATTTAATTAATCTTTTAAATAAAACTAAATATGGAAAAGACGGAATGGGTGGAATTATAGGAAATGGTCTTATGTATGTGGGGTTTCCTAGATAATGAATATAAATATAATTAAGGATAAAATAAAGAATAATTTGGGAAAAAATGTCCATATTACATTAAAATGTGTTAGAAATAGAAAAGAAATATATGAGGGAAAATTATATAAGGTTTATCCCAATATTTTTAGTATATTAACAAGGCTAGGTGAAAAGACATTTTCTTATGTTGATGTAGCAACAAAGGATATTGTAATTAAATATATCGATTTTTAGCAAATTATCTAATAATATATATTGTAATTTAAAAATTATGGTATAATAAAATTGTAGATAGGAGGATATAATGAAAATTACATCAGTTACTGTAAGAAGATTTGATCGTGAAGGATCAAATGTGAAAGGATTTGCTTCTGTTGTGCTAGACGATGCATTTGCTATTCATGACATAAGAATTATAGAAGGAGAAAATGGTTTATTCATCGCAATGCCTAGCAAGAAAAAAGCTACTGGTGGATTTAGTGATATTTGCCATCCTCTAAATTCTGACGTAAGAAAAGAATTCCAAGATGCAATACTTGCTGAATATGATAAAACTGAAGTTAATACTGAAAATTAGAAAATACTCTTAGATAAGAGTATTTTTTATTTTTGTTATAAATATAATTTATTAGGTGATTATTTTGAATGAAAATATATATAAGAACCATGAGTTAAAATTATTAAATAGAAATATTTTGAGTTTAAGTGGTATAAAGAAGGTTATGAATTTTGATAATGACGAGTTTATATTATCTTCTACTTTAGGTGATATTTTAGTTAAAGGGAAGAACTTGGAAATGCTTTTGCTTGACACAGATAAAGGAGATATAAAAATAAAAGGAACTATAAATAGCATTGTTTATTCAGATGAAAAGAAAAATAATAAAGAATCTATTTTTAGTAAGTTATTTAAATGATTTCAAGTAATATACAACTGTTAAGTTTTTTTATTAGCGTTTGCATAGGATTCATGTATTTTTATTTTTATCGAATAGTATTTAATAGATTATGGTTTAAAACAAAAATATTTATATTCTTAAAAGATATTATATATATTTTAATTGTTTCTACAATATCGGTATATGTTTATTACATAGTTAATAATGGATATGTCCATTATTCATATGTTATATTTTGGGTTATTGGTTATATGATAGGATTAAAAGTAAATAATTATGTAAAGCGACAATAAAAGTCATTATTTTCTTCTTCACATTTGTTATAATATTCTAAACAATAGGTGGTATCCATGGAAAGAAGAAAGAGTAAGAAGGAAAAAAGACGTATCATTATGATTACTTTTTTAGTAATTTCTTTATCAGCTTTTTTAGTAAAAAGTGTTTTTTCTGATTGGGTACAAATCTTGAAAAATAATCAACAAATACATGAATTAAATGATAAAAAAAGAAGTTTATTAGATGAAGAAGCTTCACTAAAATCTGAAGTGACTAAACTTGAAAATCCTGAGTATGTTGCACGTTATGCAAGAGAAAAATATTTGTATTCTATGCCTGATGAGATTATAATTAGAGTAAATTAAGGTGATTTTATGAAGGTTAGATTTGCTGGAGAGATTCAACCAGATAGTATTGTTGATGGTGACGGAGTTAGAACTGTTATCTGGTTTCAAGGATGTTCCCATAATTGCCCTGGATGCCATAATCCCCAATCTCATGATTTTTTAGGTGGGTTTGAAATGGAACTTGAAGATGTATTTCAAGAAATAGATAAATTAAAATACCAGACAGGTGTTACTTTATCTGGTGGTGATCCATTTTTTCAACCTGAAGCTGCTTATGAAATAGCTAAGTATGCTCATGGCAAAGGGTATAATGTATGGAGTTATACAGGATTTACTTATGATAAATTGTTAGAACTTTCTAAAACTAATGATAAGATTAAGAAGCTTTTAGAAGAAATAGATGTTCTAATAGATGGACCATTTATTTTGGATAAGAAAAGTTTTGAATGTAAGTATCGAGGTTCTACTAATCAAAGAATTATAGATTTAAAGAAAACTAGAGAAGAAGGAGAATTAATACTTTTATATTAATTCTTTTTATTTTCAATAACTTTTAGTATAATAAGTTGACGTGGTGATTTTATGAGAAAGGTTTATGCAATTGAAGACTTGAATTTTTTTGTGTACGATGTTTCTTCTACAATTATATATAATAATGAGATAGTAAAGAATAAAATAATTAAAAATTTTAAGGAAAATAATTTTTTTATTATAGACTCAGAAGATATTATATCTGGAAAATATGTATCTGAATATTTGAAATTTAATGAATTTAATATGAAATTAGTACCTTACTTTGATCTTGAAAAGTATATGTCTAAAAGAGTAAAAAATTTATCATATAGGGAAAGAATATATATTAAAACAGTGATATTAATTTCAACATTAACAAGTACATATATTTTTGATGATATTCTTACTTTTTTAAACGAAGATCAAAAGTATTTAATCATGAAATATTTAAAAGAGCATAATTTAAGTTTTATAAATATAACTTCTGATGTTGAAGAAGTATTATTTGCAAATTATTTAATAGTTCTTACAAAAAATGGGGTTGCTATTGAGGGAAATACAAAAAACGTTTTAAAAGAAGAAAAATTACTAAAAAAACTAGGTTTTTCTCTTCCATTTGCATATGATTTATCACTTCAATTAATTGCTTATGATATACTTGATAAACCTTATTATAATGTAGATAAGTTGGTGAGTAACTTATGGAGTTAAAAGGTAGAATATGTGCTGTTGTTGGAGATTTAAACATTCCTATAGCAGATTTAAAAAAAGAAGTATATGTTTTAGATAACATAAATAAATATACTGAGAAAAAGAAGATCATTGAAGCGTTGAGAATGGTTAATTTAGATGAAGAATATCTTTTAAAAAAATCGAATGATTTATCTAATGTTGAATATAATAAATTGTTGTTAGTTAATGATTTAGTAAATAAGAACAAACTTATTTATTTGGACTTTTTTGAAAAAGGACTATGCTATAAAGAAAAACAATATTTTAAAAGATTGATAAAGAAGTTAGCAAAAGACTATGGAATATCATTTCTAGTTATAACTAATGATTTAGGATTTTGTATTGATCTTGTTGATGAGTATGCCATCTATGAAAGCAATAAGGAAACACGTGTTATCGATAAGAAAGATTTATATAAAGAAGAAATTTATAGGTATTATCCAAAACATGAATTGGTGGATTTTGTTATTAAGTCTAGAAAGCATGGATATTTGCTAGATGATTATACTGATGTAAAAGATGTCTTAAAGGCTATATATAGGGAGTTAAAATGAGATATTTTTTAGTTATATCATATGATGGTAGTAAATTTTTTGGATTTCAAAGACAAAAAAGTAAGAGAAGTGTTCAAGGAGATATCGAAGAAAAACTAACGAATTTGTTTGAGGAAGATATTCAAATAAAAGGGGCAGGTAGAACAGATAGAGGAGTTCACGCAAATGGACAGTGTGTTCACTTTGATGTTAATAAGAATTTAAAGTCTAAAGTAATTAAATCTTACCTAAACAATAATTTAAAAGATATTAAGGTAAAAAGAGTTAGAATTGTTGATGGCCAATTTCATTCAAGGTTTTCAGTAAAAAGAAAACATTATTATTATAAGATATCTTTTAATTCGAGGGATTATGATAGTGATTATGTTTATTATCATAAACCATTAAATATAAGAAAAATGAAAGATGCTGCAAAAGCATTTATCGGGATCCATAATTTTCAAAATTTTGTTAGTGGTGAAAGAGAAAACTATGAATGTATAATTTATAAAATAAAATTTTGTAAATTTAATAATATATTAACAATACATTTTTATGGAAAAAGTTTCTATAGATATATGGTTAGAAACATGGTTGGCGCACTAATTGATGTTGGTAAAGGTAAGAATACCAAAGAAGATATTATTAGATTATTAGATTCTGAAAAAACTGATAAAATGTTATCCACAGCGCCAGCTAAAGGGTTAACATTAGACAAGATTTACTATTAATATGTAAAAAATGCGTTATTTATTGGTATATATGCCATTTTTCAATTGACATTTATATCTTAATTTCATATAATTTTAATCGGTACATTTTATTTATCCCGTTTGTTAGACCGTGGGAAAGTTGAAGCAATAAAGGATAATGAAAGGAAATATTTATGAGTACATTTATGCAAAAGAAAGAAACAGTAGAACGTAAGTGGTATGTAGTAGATGCTGAAGGTCAAACTTTAGGACGTCTAGCTACTAAAGTTGCTACAGTTCTTAGAGGAAAACATAAACCAACATATACTCCTCATGTTGATTGTGGAGATTATGTTATCGTTATTAATGCAGAAAAAGTTGTTTTAACTGGTAATAAGTTAGAAGACAAAATGTATTATAACCATAGTGGATTCCCAGGAGGACTTAGAGAACGTAATGCTAAAACTATGATTGAAAAATATCCAGAAGAAATGGTTGAAAGAGCAATTAAAGGAATGCTTCCTCACAATGCTTTAGGTAGAGCAATGGGTAAGAAGTTATTCGTTTATGCTGGAGCTGATCATAAACATGAAGCTCAAAAACCAGAAGTTATGGAAGTTAAATAAGGAGGTTAACAATGGCTAATAAACAAGTTTGTACTGCTACAGGT
>Ga0310786_10000371_pt1 | contig 72576 bp, 76 predicted proteins | sample AusTroGonzalo_MG_FD_203881 | JGI IMG/M metagenome (GOLD analysis project Ga0310786, IMG submission 203881) | Bovine rumen microbial communities from tropical cattle in Woodstock, Queensland, Australia - Gonzalo_03 (v2) (version 2) | ecosystem: Host-associated > Mammals > Digestive system >... | reverse complement strand
AAAGCTTAAGCCCTGCCGCGCGCGCGTACTTATCGCACCATTCCGAATAGGCGAGCACTTCGACACGCCCGTAACTCATGCCACCGTCACCACGGTACTTCTTCTCCACCGAAACGCGGTCGTTATCAATTACCTTTTTCACCGTCTGCTTGAGTTCTGTCGCGAGCAGGTCGTTGTAACATACGATAGCGACATTCTTCCCGCTACGCGAAAGCTTGAGCGCGTTCCACACAACCATGTGCGACTTTCCCGAACCCGCAACACCTTCGATGCGCATGCGCAGGTTCCTGGAAATGGATTCCATCATCATCTGCTGCAGCTCTGTCGCCTCTTCAAAGTAACTCTGCTGGTTCGTGATGACTTCGTACTCGTTGGGCTTGGCTCCCTCGCCATCCAGGAAACTGCGCAACCTGAACAGCGCCTCTTCATTAAGTTGTTCGTTAAGGTACGGCAATCCGCCATACGAGCGCTCCGGCGTTTCCAGAATATCGATGATCTTCTTCTCGAACCTCCTCACGTCAAGCAGGTCGGGCCGTAGCAGCGCGCGCCTCAGGGGAATTTCTGCCGTCGGGATTCCTTCCATGGTATCCATGTCGCTGAAACACACCGCCCACTGCACGCGTACCTTGTACGGTCCGCGGTTCGGGACATCGAGCAGTTCCTTCATGTATTCGTGCAATGGAGAAATGAGCGTACTCACCTGCTCCTTGGGCGACTTTTCCATGAGCGTGTTGTTCTGGTACCAGTCGACACATTTCTTCTCTGCGTTGTGCCTGGTACGAATCTTGCCCGACTTGCATTCCACCACGAGCATGCCATGTTGGCGGTGATAAAGTATGCAGTCCACTTCACGGTCCATGTCGCCTTGTAGCTGGCTCGCGTAATTGAAGTGGCGGTTCATCCATACATCCCAATCGCTACCGAGGGCTTCCGCCATGCGGTAAATATCCCTTTCCGCCTTGGACTTTGTATTCGGGTTGAGCGCGATACGGATTGTCATTGTGCCTCCAGTTTTTCTCCTATATATCTATAAAAAAAGCCGCCCTTGCGGACGGATTTCTTCAATTATTTTTGTGGCCGTTCAATGCCAGCTGCCGGGCCTACTTCTTGAGGCCGGCGGCCTCGAAGAACGGGATATTGCGCGGGTTGGGCAGCGCCACCTCGGTAATCCAGTTGTATTCCGCGATGCCCTTGAGGCCAACGCGTGCGCAAAGCTGGTCGCGGGCCACGTTGTAGGCGTCGAGAATCTGCACCTTCTCGCCTTCCTTCGCCTCCTCGATTTTCTTGGACCAGCTCACGCCGAGTTCCACGAGGGCGGCGCTTGCCTTCACGTACTTGTTCGCTTGGTCCTGCGTAACTACAGGCTCTGCAGGCGCCGTGAACGGGTCAACGTTCACTATGGGCACAGATTTCGGGAGGACGGACTGAACCTGCTGCATCTGCGGGGTGTTCGAGTCCATATCGCTACAGGCAACAAAAAAAGAGGCGATAGCCAGAATTGAAATTGCGAGAATTCGTTTCGACATATGCGCCTCTTTTTTTAATAGCGGTTCAGGGATTTGAACCCCGGACCAATGGATTATGATTCCAGTGCTCTACCACTGAGCTAAACCGCCATGTAGGGGCAAATATAGCATAGTAATCGAGCGTTTTCAAGGGATTTACCGAAAAAAACTAGTAATGCACCTCGGTTTTGACGGTATCGCCCCAGTAAATAACCTGCCATCCGGGCTCCGTACTCTTCAAGCTGAAATACGGCTTGTCGGCATCTATCTGCATCTGCGTGGGCGGTGCCGCGTGTACCTCGATATGCGCGAACTTCATCTGGTGTTCGCTGTGGTAGTGCCCACAGAACACGTGATTCAGGTTCTTGAACTTAGAGAGCGTCTGCTGTACTTCCACCATGTTCCTCAGGTGGTAGTGCAGGTCCATGAACTTGTGCCCGCAGAAGCAGGGCGGATGGTGCATGAACAGCAGCACCTCGCCGTCGATCTTCGGGACTTCTTCCTCGAGCCAGTCGAGCTGGTCGCGCGAAACTTCGCCGCAGGCACTGTCCAAGAAGAAGATGGACCTGCCCTCGAGGTCGTAGCGGAAATAGCACTTGCCGTTCTTCACGGGCATGTCGAAGAACTTCACCATCACGTCGAGGCTGTCGTGGTTGCCGGGAATTATGCACACGGGGCACTTCACGTCCTTGATCTGCTCCGCGATAAAGCGGTATGCGCCCGGTTCGGCATTCTCGCTGGCAAGGTCGCCCGAAAGTACAAGAAGGTCGAGCCCCTTCATCGATTCCGAATGCAGGGCGGTCAGGAAATTCTTGCGGACATCGATACCCTGGACAAGGTTCTCGTCCTCACCGATATGGATATCCGTTATCTGACCTATCTTCAATACTTTAGCCGACATTAGTTCCCTTAATATAAAATATTATGCGCCTTTTTCACAAGAAAAAAGAATTTTTATGCCCTGAGTGTGATAAAACGCATATCCACAAATGTTAAAGTTTCCGGACACTTCAATAGCGCGATGGTGAATAGGTGTTCACAGTCATTGAAAACCAGGCTTCAACATCTGCAAACATTGAAAAAAGTTGATTTCTCGAAAGTTTTCAACATTTCTCAACGTTCAACATTTTCGTATAACCCATTGACCTTCAAAAACTTATCCGTTACATCCGAAAACTTTATCCACTATGAACACCATCACTATAAATATCATTTATATAAATAAATTGATATCTATGATATGGTGGTGGATTAGGCCTTTTCCTCTTTCTTCGCGGGTGCTGCGTTAGCCGGAACGCCCATCTGGCAGTTGCCCTGGAAAACGGCACCTTCCTGGATGATGAGCTGCTTTGTCTTGATGTTGCCCACGAACTTGGAAGAGCTTTCGAGGATGAGTTTTTCGGAAATGTCGATGTTGCCCTTCACGCTGCCGGCGACCACGGCGTTGGTAGCCTTGATTTCGCCGTCAATGAAGCCGTTGCGCTCGATAATGAGCTCGCCTTCGATGTTGATGCTTCCGTTCACGTTGCCCGCTACACGGATGTCGCTCTTGCCGCTGATATCACCCTTGATGGTGACAGTGGAACCGATCTGCGTAATTTCCTGTTCGCCTTTTACAGCCATTTTTTTATCTCCGTTTGTTTGTTTAATAATTGATGTAGGTTTCCGGGTCCTGAGGAATCCCGTCCTTGGTAATTGTGTAATGCAGGTGGGGCCCGCTCGTGGTCCCGGTGGCTCCCACCGAGCCTATGATGTCACCCTTGTGCACCGGGCTTCCCTTCTTCGTCTTGATGTTCATCAGGTGCGAATACGTGGTAATGTAGCCATTCCCGTGGTTTATCACGATGGTGTTCCCGAGTTCATCCTTCTTGCCTGCAAATTCCACGGTTCCCGTTCCCGTGGCAAAGACCGGGTTGCCGGTGTTCGCCGAGAAATCTGTGCCCAGGTGTCCCGCTTCCCCGTCGAATTTTTTGCTGATTATGCCCACGACAGGCGTAATGTCCGGAATCTTCTCGATTTTCAGCTTTTCTTCGAGAGTTTTCCACCCGTGTCCGTCAAAATCTATGTTGTTTTTTTCGGATGGCGAGTGCGTGAACCTGTTTCTGTCTATGATGCTGTTGATTTTATTGGAATCGTTCTCGATATAGGTCTCGAATATGTTCTGGATTCTCTGTTCCAGTATCCAGAGCGAGTCGAGGCTGGAGAGCATTTCCTCGTAATTGTTGTTTTTCTTTATAAGCTGGGCGTTTGTCACGCGCATTTTTTCGTAACTTGCTACGATTTTCGTGACTTTTCCCAGGTTGTAGATGAAAATTCCCGAAACAATAATGAAAATTACGAGAAAGATATGCGCGATGGTGAACCAGCGCGTGGAAACCTTGAACTTTTTTATCTCGTGCGAGTCTTCCGGGATAATCTGTACTGTGTAGTACTTCTTTTTCATGAGCTGCCTAGCGGTTTTCCATGATTTCCTGGATGCGGGTCAGGTCGTCCATGCTGTAGTACTTGATGACGATTGTGCCCTCGGCCGCGTTCGAGGCGCTCGGGTTCAGCTGCACCTTCGTGCCGAAGAACGTTTCCAGGCGGTTCTCGAACTGCTTCATGTCGGCGCTGAGTTCCGGTTTCGGCTTGGCCGGGGTTTCCGGTTTCACTTCCGAAGAATCGTCCTCTCTCGTTTCTCGCCTCTCGTCTTTCGTCTCGGCAATATCATCGCCGCGGATAATCGCCTCGATCTGGCGCACGTTCAGGCCTTCCTCGATGATGCGCTCGGCGAGCGATTCGGGGTCGCCAATCTTGTCGCTGCAGAGGGCGCGGGCCGCACCGCCGGCAATCTTCCCTTCCTCTATCCACAGAAGCACCTGTTCGGGTAGCTTGAGGAGACGCAGGCTGTTGGTAATCGCGGAGCGCGACTTGCCGACAATCTTGGAGAGGTCCTCGTGCGTGTAGCCGTGGTCGTCTATCAGCTGCTGGTACGACTTGGCGATTTCGACCGGGTTCAGGTCCACGCGCTGGATGTTCTCGATAAGTGCCCATTCGTTCATCGACTTGTCGTCGAGTTCCTCGTAGACCTGCGCCTTGATGGTCGTGAGGTTCGCGAGCCTGCTGGCACGCGTGCGGCGTTCACCGCTGATAATCTGGTAGCGATTGCCCACCTTGCGGAGCGCGATGGGCTGGATAAGCCCGTGTTTTTCGATGGTGGCGGCGAGTTCGCGTAGTTCTTCCTCGTCGAAGCTCTTGCGGGGCTGGTAGGGGTTCGGGTCTATAAGGTCGAGCGGTATTTCAACAATCTTCTTCGAGTTGTCGGTGTTTTCGGCAGAATTGTTGACAGAACCCGGCTGCGCGTTGTTGAAGTCGTCGACGTTGTGGTCCTTCATGATGGCGGCGAGGCCGCGACCCAGTGCGAAAGATTTTTTACCCATTACTTGTCCTTGTTCAGAATTTCCTCGGCGAGTTTCATGTAGGCCTGCGATCCGGTGCTCTGCACATCGTACAGGATTACCGGCTTGCCGTAGCTGGGCGCTTCGCTCAGGCGAACGTTTCTCGGGATCATTGTCTGGAATACCGTGTCGGAGAGGTTCTCGCGGACTTCCGCGGCCACCTGCTTCGAGAGGCTCAGGTTAGAGGAGTACATCGTGAGGAGCGCGCCTTCGATTTTCAGGTTAGCGTTCAGGTTCTTCTGCACCTCGCGGATGGTCTTGAATAGTTCGGTCATACCCTGCAGGGCGTAGTATTCGCACTGGATGGGAATCAGCACGCTCGTCGCGGCGGTGAGCACGTTCAGCGTGAGCAGGTTCAGGCTCGGGGGCGCGTCGATGATGATGAACTCGTATTCGTTCTTCAGCACGTTGATGATTCGTTCCAGCCTGTGTTCGCGGCTCATCGCGTTCACCAGTTCGATTTCCATAACGGCGAGGTCGGGCCCGGAAGTAATGACCTTCAGGTAGTCGAGGCTCGTGTCCAGCACAGCGGGCCTGATGTTTTCGGGAGTCACGTTGTCGGGGTTCTCGGCCATGTCGAGAATCTCGTGGATGTCCACTTCCTGCGATTCGTTGAAACCGAGACCCTGCGACGCGTTCCCCTGCGGGTCCATGTCGATAAGGAGTGTCTTCTTTTCGAGAGCGGCAAAACTTGCAGCCAGGTTCACGGCCGTCGTGGTCTTGCCCACGCCGCCCTTCTGGTTGCATACTGCTATCACTTTACTCATTTATTACCTCGAGTGACTAAGGCGTAATCCTGTTCTTCGTTCGGCAGTTTATATTTCCATATATTGACTGCCTTATCGTTTTCCAGGTGAACGATATTGTTGAAACTTTTGAGGGTGAGGAACTTTCCGCCCTTCTTGAGTCCGGGCTGGGCGCGTTCCCAGTCGTTTTCGAAAGTCGAGAGGGCGCGGCAGCTGATGAAATCCAGGTCGGTCAGGCCCGAAGTTTCGAAGCGCTTGCCTACGACGGTCAAGTTCTTAAGTCCAAGTTTTTCCTTGGCGTAGTTCATGAATTCCACGCGCATGTGGCGGGGTTCCACCGCATAAAATTGTACCCAGGGCATCGCGATGGCGAGCGGGAAAACCGGACACCCTGCCCCCGCACCCATATCGGCCCACCTAAGAAGTGGAATGTGGGATGTGGAATGTGAAATGAGAGAGACTGTGACACCTTCATTCTTCACTATATATATATATGGCATCAGCGAGTCGGCGATATGCCTGCTCAGGAACTTCTCGGAATCCTTTGCCGAAATAAGGTTGCCGAACTGCTTGGTTTCGACCACGAGGTCGGCATAGTCATAGAGCTTGCCCAACTGTTCTTCGGACAACTCGAAATGAACAGATCTCGAAAGGAAGTCTGCCAGAAGCTTCTGCTGCTCTATGTTATTTCTATAACTCAAATCTAAAAACGTTCCACGTGAAACCTTATGAGCCGAGAGTCGCAGAACATACTTGTATGTTTTATGACCGAGGCGATTAAGGTTGCGATTGCGAAAGCAATCGCCAACAATTTAGTATATCTTCCACAAAAAAGAGGGCGGCATTCGCGCCGCCATAAAAGATTTTAAAAATATCCGTGAATAAGTTTTTGATAGATGTTGAAATGGTGTGAAAATGTTTGCTCCTTCGGAGCCAACTTGTTGCACCTCGGATATGCCGAAAAATAAATTTTTCGTCGCATCCTCGGTTTGCAAACGTTCCACGTGAAACACGCACAAGGCTTCCAAGCAAAAATATGCTCGCATATTTTTCCTCATAGAGGATAACTCAACTACGAAACTAAAGTTTCAAGTTTCATATATATTTGGGAACCGCAGGGTGTAGGACTTTGCGAAGCAAAGGCCCAACATTACTTCTTCCTATAATATATAGTGGTATATTCGTCGCCGCCTTCGCAGGGTCCGGGCGGTTTGACATACCTGTTTCGGTCCGGTTCAAAAATCTTCTGGATGAGGAAGTCTCCCCTGGTTTCGTATTCGTAGGTGGTGTAGGCTTCCTCGCCTACCTTCAGGACGCTCCCGTTTTCGAACTTTCTTTCTTGCCCATTTGCCCTGTAGCACTTGTTCTCGTTCTTGGGGTCGCGGTATATAATCCGGTTCCTGGGAATCCCGTTGTTCAGTTCGCGGATGGTATCGTTCTTTATAAAGAATGTCTGGTGGGTGGATTCATCCCTGGAACCGGTGACGATGTCGACGGAATCTTTCCCGCGGTAGACGGTAAAGTTCATGAAGGCGTATTTCGGCGGATAAGTCCAGGTATATTTCTTGAGCTTGCCGACCTTTGTGGAGTCCACCTTCCAGTCGGGGACTACAGTCACCTTGTTTCCCTTGTCGAGGCAGGACTGGCTAAAGGTCAAACTGTCGAGGTGGTTTCCGGTCCAGTGGTACTTGATGGCAAAGATTTGGGAATGGTGCCGCTGGTGGAGGCTGTCCGGTTTCAGGGCGCCCGGGAGAATATACAGGTTCAGTTGCTCCGTCATGTATTGCGAGGCAAAATAGTCGAAGGTCGTGCGGATGCAGTCGACGGCATTCGCGTTAAGAACCAAAAAAGCCAATATGACTAATGATCTCCTCATATACGGACGTTTCACGTGGAACATTTTAATAAAAGTCGGGGAAAAATGGGAGGACAAGGCCCTTGACAAACCAGCCGACATCCACCCCCTTGGTAGTCGCCTCGATGCGCACGCCTCCGGAAAGTGTCGCCAGCACCAAACCGAGCTTCAGACCAAATTCCTCGGAGTACCCGATGTCATCGAACTGGAACTTGATATGGGCTTTGTCGTCGTAGATATGGTTCCGGAGGAAATACCATTTGAAGGCGTGAGTTTCCGCGATGGAGATTCCCATGAGCGGAAACCCCAGCAGGCAAAATTCCGTCCCGCCTGAAGAAAGCCAAATGAGGGGCTTGGAAAGGCCCGATATCCTTTCGTTATCGAAAGCCTGCGGCAACAATCCAAAGACTAGATTCGCAAGCAAGCTTCCCAGCGAGACACCGATATTTGTTTCTTCACCGTCTTCGCGAGTCTTCACGTCCATCCTGAAAAGGCTGTATTGGAAGAAGAATCTTTTGGAATTGAAAAGGTTGTGGTTATAAACAAGCAGGTCCACCTCGAAGTCCTGCGAACTGGAGAAACCCCCGCCAAAGACGTAAATGAAGGTAAAGTCGCGGGGTTTCGTCTTTACGGAATCCTGCATTTCGGTTTGAACAGCGTTTTGCTCGGCAATAGTGTCGTTACTGTTGTATTGCGTGGGCCAGTCACATTGCGTAATATAGTCTGCGTTTGCCAGCCCGACGAATATGCCCAGGATAATGAAGGTCCAGTTTGCAACTTTCAACATATATCCACAGTTCGAGATCACAGATTTTATCTTGCGTCCGGGTCGCAGTTGATGGGGCCGTTCCCGCCGAATACCGCCGAGAGGGCCGCCCCCGTGAAGCACAGGCCGGTCCATACGAGGGCATTTTTCAGGAAATCGCCCTTTTCCTGTGTTTTTATGGAGGAGTTGATTTTCCCGGAAGTCGAGTCCGGGGATTTGGCCCCGTCGTTGTAATCCACCTTGAATACCAGGGCGCGGTTGAGCTTCACTTCTTCGGCGGGCTTTTGGGGCAAAAGTTGCGCGAACGCCAGTCCGGCGGCGGTCATGATTGCTATTGTCGCGGTAACAGGTTTCATTTTTCCTCCTTCTCGGGCGCTCCACTATAAATATATATAATTTATCTGTAACCGGAACGGGAAAATGCTAAAATTTTAGGCGGTCACGCTTGTTAATTTAGAGTTTATAGATTGTAAATTGGACTGTCTGCCCGCTTTTGAGAAATTCCCAAACTTAACCGATTATCCACATCAGGGCGTTTTTGTTTCACGTGAAACAGCGAAAAAACCGCAATTGTTAAAATTTATAAAGATTTTGTTCACATGAATATTTTCGAAACACTTCGACACTACAAAAATGTAGATTGAATGTTCATAATATTATCCACAAAAATGGCCCGGATTTTCTCCGGGCTTTAAATGTTTACGAAAGTTTACGTTATAAAAACGCGATTTTCAGGCAAAAAACCGGCTAGAACTTGATGACGCGCGGGGCTGCCGTGAAGCTGTAGAACGTGGCGGTCGCATCCTTGAAGTACAGGACCTCGGTGTTGCCGTCGTCCGGGGAGTACATGGACTTGAGTTCCGGATAGTTCTCGAGCATGTGGACCTTGGGTTCACGACGGTCGTCGCGGACGAGTTCGCCCGCGAGGCGTAGCCACTTCGAACACGTCTTGTCCATCGCGCAGATTTCGACCTTGCCGTTCTTCTGGATCTGCTTGGAGCAGTCCTTCGACTTGCCGGTCTGGATGTAGAGCTTGCCCTCGAAAATTTCGATGGTGCCGAAGGGGCGTACGCGCGGCTGGTCGCCGTCGACCGTCGCGAGGAAATACGCACCACATTCCTTGATAAAGTTCTTGACTTCTTCCATGAGATGTTCCTTTAGTGAGTTTTCACTTGCAAATATTAAAAACTTCCCGGTAGATCGCTGCCATGTCGGCGGAGAAGCAGCAGAAAATGACCTTCTTGACGGTTTTCGCCGGGAAGTTCCGGACGGTCTTTACCGCAATCTCGGTCGCCTCGTGCCAGGGGTAGCCGTAGACGCCTGTGGAAATGGCCGGGAAGGCGACCGTCGCACATTCGTTTTCTTCGGCAAGCTTGAGGCAGTTCCGGTAGCACGATTCCAGGAGGGCGGGCTCGCCGTGGTTGCCGCCGCGGAATATGGGGCCCGGGGTATGGATGACGAATTTTGCCGGGAGCCTGAACCCGGGGGTGATTTTCGCCTCCCCTGTCTCGCATCCGTTCAGCGGGATGCACGCCTGCAACAGCTCGGGGCCTGCCGCCCGGTGGATGGCGCCGTCCACGCCGCCGCCCCCTAGCAGGGAACAGTTCGCCGCGTTCACGATCGCATCGACATTTAGTTTTGTGATGTCGCCCTGGATAATTTCAATTTCTACCATGACTATAAATTACGTGTTTTCGCCGGAAAAGTCAAGCCCCGGCACCATGAAAGGAAAAAATATTATAAATAGGAGAGCCTGCCCCGCTATAAATTAGTTTATATTTAATGGCACGGGATAAAGGAGAGAGATATGGATAGGAGATTTTTTTTCGCGGTGCTTGCCTGCGCCGCTTCCGTAGCCTTTGCAGCAAATACCGTCAATCCGACATTTTATTGGGACTATTCGGTTGAACCCGATGATCCCTCTCGTGTGATAACCGGTTCGCCCGAAGAAACTTCCGGCTATTGGTACTACTATAACGACGAAAATGAACAAGGGACCTCCTCTGTCAGGTATCCGCCCGAATTCGATATAAATATTTATTATGGTTCCATTTTCGACCTTTTGATTGAGGAGTACGGTGGAATCAAGGCCACTGTCAATCTGGGCGAAGGCGCGGAGTACCCCTATGTCGGGTTCGGTTTCAATGTCTGGAACGAGGAACAGGACGGCGCCGATATTTCCGCATGGGGCGGTATCTGCCTCGAGTACACCTCGGAACTCAATTTTTCTGTCGAACTCGCTGTTGAAAACGATGCTACGATAACGCAATACAACAACTACAAGGCTTCTGTCGCCAAAGCGAATTATTTGAATCTCGTCAATTTGTCCTGGGACAAGTTCAGGCAGGATTCGGGCTGGGGCAAGGAGGTTGCCAGGGATTCCGTACTTGCCAAGACGGCCGCCATCAAGTTGAAATTTCAGGGGAATGCCGGCACCACGGGCGACTTCTTCTTGAGTAATATCGGCTCGTTTGGAATGTGCGGAGCCTGTTGCGGTCCTGAGAATGTTGTCAAGCCGGAAGCGGGAGCCAAAGTGAACGTGTCGGTTTCGGGCCGCATGGTGAACTTCGGGGGAGTATCGCCTATTGCCAAGGTTTCCGTGATGGGTCTCCAGGGCCAAACCGTGAAGACCGCGACCGCAGCAGGCGCGATGGACTTGAGCGCCCTCCCGGCGGGCATCTACATGCTCCGCGTGCAGGGCCACGGCTTGAATCACCTGCAGAAGATTATCCTGAAATAGCGTCTGTTGCCGGGGCGAAAATTCCCGCCGGTGCGGAAAAATGCCCTGAAATATCACACGATATCCGCATAAGCCCGTATATACCCCCATTTGGAATATAGTGGGGGGTGCTTTTTATTCTTTTTCAAGTTATATTTTATAGCGTATTGCGCCGCAAGGCGTAGTAGTTGTTTTATCCCGAGAGGTTGCATGTCTATATTCAGGTATTTGACCGTGGGTGTATTGCTGGCGGTATCTATTTCGTTTGCCGCCCCGCAGAGCGCTAAGGTGCGTTCTGTGCTTGGTGATGTTTCGTTCAAGAAGAAGGGTAACGGCGACTGGGCGAGCCTCCGCGTGGGCGCGAAGGTCCAGGACAAGGACCTCATCCAGACGGACGTGGAATCGGCCGTGCTCATCTCGATGCCCGAAGGCAGCACCATCTCCATCGAGGAGAACGCGCTTGTCGAGTTCACCCAGGTGCTGTTCATCAAGGATTCGCAGATTTCCGAAGTCAACATCAAGAAGGGCCTGTTGCGCTTCAACGCGCAGAAGCAGACCGGCAAGAAGAGCCAGTTCAAGTTCAAGACCGGGACCATGACCGCATCGATCCGCGGTACTGACGGCACCGTGGGTGTCACCGAAGGCGGGCAGTCGTTCGGCGCACTCAACAACGGCGAGATGGTGGTGGAAGAAAACGGTCAGGAAGTTTCCGTGAAGAGCCAGCAGTTCGTCGCGTTCCGTAAGGGCAAGGCGCCCATAGTCGTCGCGGCGAAGAACGCCGGCGATCCGGACTTCGCGAAGAAGATTGGAGCCGCCGTCGACGACCCGAACAAGTCCGACGACGAAATCCAGCAGCAGGCGAAGGAAATCGACCAGAAGATCGAGCAGAGGAACGAGGAACTCAAGGCCAAGTACAACTGCCGCTTCGATCCGGTGCCCTCGCTGGTGAATGCCGACAGCATCGAGATTTTCGCGACCTGCACGGAGGGCATGACGGTCTCTATCGGGTCTGAACGCAACACCTCCGACGGCAAGCGTATGCGCTTTGTGCCTACGTGGAGCAGGGGCGCCATTGGCCCGAAGAAGTTCGAGGCCTTGTGCACGGCCGAACACCAGACGTTCGTATGCGGCAACATCTCGTTTGTCTACAGGGTCGACCGCAGCGTGAAAATCATCAAGTCCGACGTGCCCAAGTGCGAGGTGCTCTACACCACGGCCGGGTTTGCCGACAACGAGGGCAAGCTCTCCATCTATGCGCACGATAGCCTTGTCAAGGAAGTTACGCTGGACAGGGACTTCGCTGCAACCTTCAAGCTCATTCCGGGTACGTTCAAGTACAGGTTCGTGCCCGAGAACGTGGAAGGCGTCGACGGCAGCGTGGAGCGCGAGTTCTCCTGCTTCCCGAGGACGGGCGTGCAGGTGAAGGTGCGCGGCGGCGCGAAGGAAGTCTTCAAGAAGAAGGTGTCGCAGGGCGCGGCGAGCTACCCCGAACTCGTGTTCGACGTGGAGAACGTCGTGAACAACGACCCCTCGCAGATAAAGTCGGTGGATGTCGTTTTGGGCGGCAAGACGTACGAGACCAAGTACGTGCCTTCGGAAACGGGCATCGGCTACAGCGCTACGATCCAGATTCCGCGCGGCAAGATGACCACGGTGAAGATCAAGGTCAACATGCTGAGCGGTGAGACCGTGCTCGCGACCAAGGTCTATGAATTCAAGTAATTCTAGAACTATTTAGCTACCGTTCGCGCTAAGTGATTGTTAAAACAAAGCCCCAGGTAATCCTGGGGCTTTTAGTTTGTTGTGACCGTTCGCGCTACGTTCGCCTAGCTCTTCTGTTCGACCTGCTGGTTCAGCTTGGTGCGTTCGTCGTAGAGTCTCTGGGAAATCTTCGTGAAGGCTTCCACCACGGTGGGGTCGAAGTGCTTGCCTGCGCCCTCGGTAATAATCTGCATGGCCTTCTCGTAGGTGAAGGGCTTCTTGTACACGCGTTCGGCCACGAGCGCGTCGAACACGTCGGCCACGGCCATAATGCGTGCGGAAAGCGGGATGCCTGCGCCCTTGATGCCCGTGGGGTAGCCGGTGCCGTCCCACTTTTCGTGGTGGTAATGCGCCATTTCGGTAGCTTCCTTGAGGTAGCCGTCATCCATGGAGTCGCTTGCGTTCTCCTCGATTTTCGTGAGGATGTGCCAGCCTTCGGTGGTGTGGCTCTTCATGATGGCAAACTCATCGTCGGTGAGCTTGCCCGGCTTGTTCAAGATGAGGTCGGAAACGGCGATCTTGCCGATGTCGTGGAGAGGCGCCGAGCGCTTGAGTTTCGCGATGTATGCCTCGTCGAGAATGTCCTTGAACTTGCCTTCCTTGTAGAGTTCCTTCGCGATGGCTTCCACGTAGAATGCGGTCTTTTTAATGTGGTTGCCTGTACTCGTGTCGCGCGCTTCCACCATTTCTGCGAAGTTGATAATAATTTCATCTTGCATGTTCTGGATGCGCTCGGCGGCCTTTTCGAGCCTTCGGATGAACCCGATGGAATCATTGCACATCTTGGTGAGCGCCTTGTACAAGTGCCCGATTTCATCGGAGCTCTCGATGCCGAGGGATTCGAGTTCCTGCACGTTGGCGCTGTCCTGTTCCAGGTTGTAGGCGAAGTGCATTGCGCCAGATGCCATGCGGTTCACGGGGTGCACGATTCCGCGCTTCATGAACTCGAGCACGATGCTCATGATGATAATGGACAGCCCGAAGAACATCGACAGGAGCTTGATGAAGAATTTCGCCTGGTCGATGAGGATTTCGCCCATCGAGATGTCTGCGGCTACGTACGCGACTGTCTTGCCTACGGAATTCTTGAGCGGCTTGTAGACCGTTAACAGCCAGCCGTACTGGTCGTCGGAGATAATCGGTTCTATAGGTTCGCCGGCGAGGAGTTTGGGAAGGTAAGGTTCGAATGACGGGTCGAATGCGACGACTGAACCCGGGTCGCTGCCATCCTCGCCGTCGGTGGCGTCAAGGTCGAACACCACGTGGCATCCGTCCTCGAGAATCTTGTACACGTACAGGTAGAGCGCCTGCGGGAACCCGTTACGTATCTTGTACAGCTTTGACTCGATGGCTTTATAGTCTTCGGCCTTCTCTCCTTGTTCCAGGAATTCGTCTATACGGTCGGCGTCTATGGCGACAGAAGCTGCCTCGGTAAGGCCGTGCGCGATGTCGATGAACTTGCCTATGGATACCTGGCGGTAAAGCACGAACCCGGTGATGCTCGCGAAGGCTCCCAGGAGGATTTCGGCGGCAATGACGATGATGATGACCTTGCGCAGGAGCGAACGCTTGATGATGTTTGCGCCATCGAGCTTTTTGGTCTCGTGGACGTTCGGGTCGTAAAGGAACACGTGGCTCATGCGGTGCTTGATGAACAGCGGAATCTTGCGGTAGATGAGGATTGCCGCGGCGACCACGATGGCCTTGTCGAAGATGTCGATGATGAAGTCGGCGGAAAGCTGCGAGAAGAATTTGTTGAACCCGAGGTTGTTGTAGATGGCTACGGAGAACGGGGCCGAGATGCCCTCGCCGAAGTCGTAGCCGTACAGGAAGTAGGTGAGGATGGAGCCGAGCGCGCCGCCCAGCAGTGCGAACACCAGGATGGTGATGACGATTTTCGGGACGGTGCGGAAGAATCCCTTCTGCTGGAAGATTGTCGCCGCGACGCCGATTAGGATGTTGATGATGCCGTAGTAGAGGGTCGTGAGGTCGGAGATGCCGTTGAACGCGTTGGAGCAGAAGCCCGCGATGACCGCCGGGAAGGTGCCGCCGAGCATGGCGGCGAGGATGGTGCCGATGCAGTCGAGGAATACGGGGAGGTCGAAGGCGAGGACTATCTTGGAGAAGATGATGTTGACGAGGAATGCCGCCAGGATGAGTCCCAAGGCATACGCTATCTTCATCTTTCTTGGCATCGTGACAATTTTCATCGAGTACCTCTAGAATAACATCTCATACACGATTGTGTATACAAGTAAATCTAGTATGAAAAATGTACTAGAGATTGCTTATTTTTGTAAAAAAAGGGCTTTTAGGCGATAATGGCGGAGGCGACGACGCCTGCGCCTGCGTAGAGCACGAGAACTTGGCCGGGAGCGGAGGCGAACTGCGGTTCGTCGAAACGCACGCGGATTGTGCCGGCGGCAACGTCGAGCGATACAATCCGCGCGATGGCGCCCTTATGGCCGAGCCTGATGTGCGCCGTCAGTTCGCCACTGAGCAGCGGGGAGGATTCCGATACCATCAGGTTGAGTTCCACGCCGGCGACCTCCGTGCAGCTGAGAGCGCTGCGGGGCCCGAGCACCACCTGGTTCTTCTTCGCGTCGATGGACACGACAAACAGCGGTTCCGGCTGGCCGCCGATGTTTAAACCCTTGCGCTGCCCGATGGTGTAGTGCACGATGCCTTTATGCTTGCCGAGCACCTTGCCCTGCATGTCGACGAAGTCGCCCGGGACGTTGTCCGATTCGTCAAAGAGCACGGAATAGTCGCCGCATTCCAAAAAGTCCATGCTCTCCTTCTTGGTGGCGAAATCAATCCAGCCGATTTGTTTTGCAAGCTCCTTGACTTCAGCCTTCGTCATGCCGCCCAGCGGGAAGATGACCGTGGAGAGCTGCTCTGCGGTAAGTCGCGACAGGAAGTACGTCTGGTCTTTGCCGTGGTCGAGCGCCGCGTACAGGAAGGGTTCGTCGGGATTCTTGAATTCGAGGCGGGCGTAGTGCCCGGTGGCGAAGTAGTCGAAGGCAATGCCCATGCGGCGTGCCGCCATGTGGAGCGCGCCGAATTTGATGTTCTGGTTGCAGCGCACGCACGGGTTCGGCGTGCGGCCCGCGCGGTATTCGGCGCGGAAGTAGTCGAGCACCTGGCGCTTGTATTCCTCGGACACGCGGACAACGTAATGCGGGATACCGAGACGGTCGGCTACCGTCTTCGCCTCGGCGATGCTCGCGTCTTCGCCCGGGCCGAAGCAGCCCTCGCGGCCTTCCACGTGCGGCATGTCGATGGAACCGTCCCATGTGGCCATGGTAACGCCGATGACCTCATATCCCTGCTGTTTTAGTAGGTAAGCCGCCAGGGCGGAATCCACCCCGCCGGAAAGCCCGACTGCTACCGTCTTTGCCATCTGTGAGTTCCTTTTTGTTCCTTGTGGGACCGTGTCGCCGCTGTGTGTTACTGGATGCGCACTTAAAGGTTCGCGTAGTGGAACATCGCGTCGATGCACTTCTTCGCCTTCACGCGCGTGTCTTCGTCGAGTTCCACGCGGTTCGCCTTTTCGGGGTGGCGCAGCGTCTCGAGGATGTTTTCGAGCGAGTTAGACTTCATGTACTTGCACATGCTGCAGCTCCCGATGAATTCCATGTCGGGGTGCTCGTAGTGCATGCGCGCGTTGAGGCCGCATTCCGTGAGGAGCAAGACCTTGCTCTTGGGCGGCAGTTCGTCGATGTATTTGACCATCTGGCCGGTACTGCCCACGAAGTCGCTGTAGAATGCCGCGGACGGATTGCATTCGGGGTGGCTCACCACCTTGAGGCCAGGGTTCTGGCTGCGGAAGAACTGGATGAGTTCGGCATCGTATGTTTCGTGAACGTAGCAACTGCCGTTGTAAAGTACGATGTCTTTTTTGACGCCGCGGCTTTCCATCTCGTTCTTGATGTTCTGGCCCATGAGCTTGTCGGGCACAAAGCAAATCTTGTCGTTGGGGTAGGCTTCCACAATCTTCATCACGTTGCCACTCGTGACGCACACGTCGCAGGCAGCCTTCACGTCGGCCGTGGTGTTGATGTAGCAGATGAAGGCGTGTTCCGGGTACTTTTCGCGGAGCGCCTCTACATCCTTGCCCGTGATGGAGTCGGCGAGGCTGCAACCGGTTAGCTTGCCGGGGATGAGCACGTCCTTTTCGGGGCTCAAGATCTTGGCAGTTTCGCCCATGAACCGCACCGCAGAGAACAGGATGGTCTTTTGCGGGACCTTCGTCGCGTCTTCGCTCAGCTTGTAGCTGTCGCCCGTGTAGTCGGCAACGCCCAGCACGATTTCGGGCGCGCAGTAACTGTGGGCGAGGATGACGGTATCCTGGTCTTTTTTGCGCTCGTTGATCTCGTTGATCAGCGGGAGCATCTGGTCGACTTTCTCGCGGGTGTAGTGGCAGAGCACTGCACCTGGCTGGATCTTGTTCAGTCTGTTGAAAAGTTCGTCTGCGGTCATATTCAAAATATAGAAAAAGTAAAATTTTAGTTATATTTAGAAAGAAGAGATATGTGAATATGTGCGGCGTCTTGAAGAAAATCTTTTTCGTGGTGTCTGTTTTTGCGGCGTTCGCGCTTGCAAAGAACGATGCCGTGGTGCGCAGTTCCGACTTCGAGGCCATGCAGAACGAACTCATGGAACTCAAGAAGACGCACGTACACCAGCGCGAACTTGATGAGCTTTGGGAGCAGTCGCATATAATTGCGGAGATGAATGACCGCTGCGCCAACATTTCGCTTACAGATGTGATTGACCCCGAATGTTCGAGTTTTTACCGCAACGAGTTGCCGCAGTTCGAAGAAGACTTTATGCGCATTACCGGCGAAATCCGGCTGGGCGTCATATCTACCGACATAGGCGGGCTGCAGCAGCGGGCGGCGAACCTGAAGGTGTGTTCCGATGCGCTGTCGCAGTTTTTCATTGGCAGCGAGCAGCTGATAGAGTTCAAGATGAACAACGAACTCGGGCTCGAACCCTTGAACAACGACTGCTCCGAGATAGAGGTCTCGTACGACTTTACCCTGGCCTACGACAAGCGCAGGCTCAGCACCATAAAGAACCTTGCCGAGATATGGGTGAGCAAGTGCGGCGAGATTGTTCTTAATCCGGACAAGGACGGCCTTGCTCCCCTGTTCAAGAAGAACATGACGGAGATGAACGATTCCATAGCGGATAAGACCGATATTGACGCAAGGCTTGTGATAATAGGGTACAAGGTGTACTTTGCTACGGCTGACCGCAAGCACGGCAGCTACATGCTGGGCGGCGAGACGCTGTTTACCTCCGACAAGAACCTTGGTGCGTACCTGGTCATAGACCTGGACCCCAGACATGGCAGAACCGTGGAGAACAACGCAGTGCCTCAAAACTACAAGGGCACTAAAGAAGTGCATGTCAACTACTCGGGGTACAGATTCGAATCGCTTGAAGGCCGCATGGTATGGGGAAGTGGCAAAAAAGCGGTCGCAAAGAAGGGCGGTCCCTCGCGCAAGGACGACGATTCCTCGCTCAAGGTGCGTTTCAGTTCAATGTTTGGCTTTGACGGGAGTTCCGATGGCGAAGTAAAGAGCGCGACCATTGAAGAAGAACCTGCACTTGGCGGGGACAGCGTCACGTTTTTCCATGGCTACATTGCGGCACAGCTGAATATGGACATTGGCCATTTCTCGCTCGGGCTGGGCGTCGGATTGGCTTGGGGCACTGTAAGCGCGATTGAACTGAACGACTATGGCGGCAAGAAAGGCGAAACGGATGTGCGCAACTCGACTGTCGCGATGTTCAACGTGGATGCTTCGTACATATCGCGGTTCGAGGTCGAGAACAAGAAAAGCGCCCTGGACTCCATGACCTATGCGTTTGGCGTGCGCGCATCGTACATGGCCGATGGCAGGTGGCCTTCGCTGTATATAGCGCCGTATTTTGAGTTGGGTCTCATCGGTATGGAACTGGGCATGCACCAGGCCGAGAACTTCTGGACCAACATCTACGTAGGCCTGTATCTGAGATTCCCGACGAAGACGCTGTGGTACTCGATGAGAGGGCTCTAACGCCTGCTTCGCATGCCTACTTCGCGAGGTGCAGCTTGCGAAGAATCTTCCCGAGCAGTTCGTTCAGTATGTCCTTAGCGTCTTTGCTGCCGAGGTAGCGCTGGATGATGAGCGTGAGCGAGAAGAGCGCTAGCCCAGCGGCGCAGGCGTAGATGACGAGCGCCACGAGACTAGTACTACGGACAAATTCACCCGAGATGCGGTCAAGCCCGATGGCGGCAAATATCATGATGCCGAAGGCGACGAGTGCGCGGAGCATGTTGAGGAGGGCTTCCCTCATGCCGTCGGTGCCGTTCTTCTTGGCCCACATGAAGATCATCGAGAGCACCTGCAGGATGGCGCCGGTAGCGCCGATAATGGGCACGCTCTTGATGCCGAGACCGGCTTCGGGGGCGCCGAGCAAAATGTATGCGGGAATGGTCGCGGCGAAGATGCCGGTATTGAGGAGGGTCGGCACCCACATGCGTTCGCAGGCATAGAAACTGCGCACGAGCACCGCCTGCAGGCAGAGCCCGAGGCTTACGGGCAGGTACCAGCGGAGGATTTCAGAGATGGCCTCTGTCGTTTCTCGCTGGAAGGCGCCGCGCTCGAACAGTATGCGCACTGCCGGGAAGCTCAGCGCCCATACGGCGACGACGGCCGGAATCAATATGCAGAACATGCGCGAGAGGCTTTTCCAGATTTTGCGGTTGAGCTGCGGGAAGTCGCCCTCCTTCACGAGGCGCGCCATGTCGGGGTAGCTCGTGACCGAGACGGAGAACCCGAACACCGCGACGAGCGTGTACATCACGCGGTAGGCGTAGTTGAGGCTACTGATGCCGCTTGTACCGAAGTTCGCGCCGAAGCTCCTGATGATGAATTCGAGCCCGAACATGGAGCCGACGCCGAGCGACATCGGGAGCATCATCTTGAAGTAGCGAACGATGTCGGGATGCATGGGCTGTAGAATGAGGTCGTAATGCACGCCGCCACGCCGGGCGCCGAAAATCTGGAGCGCGAAGAACCCGACGAAGGCACCCACCGGCACGCCCCAGGCAAAACCTTCCAGGCCGTAATCCGTGCCGGTGTACTTACCGAGCGCGATACCCGCAGCACCGCCAGCCACGATGGCCACGTTGTAGATGAGGCCCGTGAGCGAGGGAATCAAGAACTGCTTGCGGGTGTGCTGCACGGCCACGAGAATGCTTCCCACGAAAATGAACACCTGGCCCGGCAAAATGATGCGTCCGTAGTACGTGGCGCGCTCGATAAGTTCCGGCGTGGCGCCGTCTACGGTAAGCAGCTGCAAAAGTTCCTGCATCCAGATGAATGCGGGAACCACCAAAATCAAAAGCACGAGCCCGAAGGTGTTCAGCACGTTGCTGAAGAACTTCCAGCCACCGCGTTCGTCACCTGCCACCTTGTAGCCCGTGAAAATCGGGATGAATATGATGGAGAGGAATCCGGTACTCACCACATGGTTCAATATGTCCGGAATCATGAAGGCGAGGTCGAGCGCGTTCTTTTCGAGCGACACGCCTGCGGCATGAGCCAGGAGCATTTCGCGGAAAATCCCGAGAACGCGGCTCAGGAGCATACTTACGGCAACAATAATGGCAGCTTTATTCATAGATTCGGGGCATCTAGCAGAATTTGGCTAGAATTTAGAATTGTTTTGCCCCGGTTGCGTTTGGATAGGCTAATTATTGTATATTTAAAGCATGAAGAAGTTTATCGCAGCCCTTTTCTCCCTGGCGGCGCTTTCGTTTGCCGCGAACGTCCAGATTCTCGAACCGCAGGGCGCCGACTTCTCGGAAGACGCCCCGACGGTAGTGAAGTCACTCCTGCGCGCGGCGGTGAGCAAGTCGGGTAACACGCCTGTCGAGGATTCTGCCGAAATCCAGTTGCGTGCGAGCATCATGTCCATGGGCGGCCATCTCGTGGTTGTGTGCGAACAGTTGAAAGATGGCGCTATCGTGGTTTCGAACAAGCAGAAGGCTGTCAGTGTGGAAAGCCTCGACGATGCCATTGAGAAGGCTGCGGTGGAAGCCCTTTTGGGGCATAATCACGACGACAACCTCATCGACCAGGCTCCCGCCGATTCTACAGCCGAGGCGAAGAAGGAACCGATCCCGCTGAACACCTCTGTGATTACTGTCGAGTACGAGGAAACGCCCGCCCCGCTCCCGGAAAAGCGTCCCACGCGCAACTACAACGGCTTTGGTCTTGGCATTTCGCTGTGGCATAACTACGATTACTCTGCCGATACTACAAACAAGGACGACAAGGACGTGGACCGCGATTGGTCTACGGCGTTCATGCTTCACTATGCGCGTATTTACGAGGTCTCTGCGAATGCGGCCATCACCATGCAAGACAACGCGAACTTGGTTATCGGCAAGGGCTGGGAGATTCACAATGTGTTCGTGATAGGCGGACGCTACTATATCCAGTCGGGAGCGGTGTCCCCGTTTTTTGGCGGCGGCATGGGCGTTGGCGTCCAGTACGACAACCATTATGCCGAGTTTAGCGAGTACTTTGCGCTGGGCTTTGCCGCCAATGTAGAGGCGGGCGTCGTGTTCTTCCGCAATTCCGCGATACAGCTGGAACTCGGTGCTACCTGGGATGCCCTCTGGGACGGCTTCGACAGCTTCAGCCGCCGCTTTGGTGCGGGCAACCTGTATATCGCCATCAACTACTAGTTACGGAATATCGTTCGGGGTAATTCCGAACTTGCGCGCATCCTCCAGGAACAGTATGGAGGATTTTTCGTTTTCGAAGTTGCCCAGTTCCTGCTGTTCGTTGAACTTGTCTATGCCGGAATTGTATGCGCTTTCGAACGAGGCGGTTTCCTGCGAAAGCATTGTCGTTTCGACGAACCCGAGGGTCTTTGAACCCTTTTCGTTTGCCCAGCCGATGAACATGTGGCTTGGGATGGTCACGATATATACTTCGAACCCGATGGCTTCAAGGACAGATGCCATCAAGTACGAGAACTCGTTGCATACGGCCTGCTTGCTGCGGAGCACTTCGACGGGGTAGTTCACCTTCTGTCCCGTGCTTCCGGCACCGTTGTTTTCGATATACTTGATTCCGCGCTTCTGCAGTACCTTGAACACGGCGCCGACGACGCGCATGGAGCTCTGTGTCATAGTCTCGTCTTCGGCGTACTGCTGATATGCCTTGAGCGTCTTTTCCGGAAGGAGTTCCGCCACCTCGTCGAGGATTTTTGGGATGGAGTCCATGTTCGGGGTTACCCACACGGCGGAATACCAGTTGCGGTTCTTGACGCCGACGAGTTCTGCGCCGTTGATATGGACCGGGTGCACTGTTGTCGGCTCGGCAGATGAGTAGAACAGGATTTCGTGGTCGTTCTCGAGCGCATACACACGCACCTGGATGTTGGTGTTTTTCGGGGCAGTCAGGGCAAGGAGCGCGTCGTTGTCAAAGTTGAATGTGGGGCCGAACGTCTTTGTGGTATCGGGGTTCACGGTCCCCGAGACGCTCGCCGTGTCGGTGAAGCCCTCTATCCAGGCCTTGACCAGAATCTTTTTCCAACGGCAGGGCGGGACCTTTGCGGCCAGCGCGTCGTACTGTTCCTGTGTCATGTGCAGCAGGTCTTCTTCCGTGAGCTTTAGTTGCTCGCAGGTGTTGCTGACCTTCACGCCGATGGGTTGTGGAGAAGGCTGCCCGCTGCCGCCTACGTAGTCCTTGTACATGAGCGGGTAGAGGTTTGCGAATGCTCCGTAGATGTTCTCTTTTGAGGACCATGTCCATGCCTTCAGGGTGCGGACCACTGCCTGCGAGTAGATGTCGGCATAGACGCTGTCGTAGAGCTTACTGTAGAGCGAGTCGTAGTCGGCGAGTCTCAGGCTGTCGAGCAGCGCGTTCCTCACCGAATCCATCCAGGCGGTGGCGAATGCGTTGTCGAAGAGGATATTGTAGACCGTGTCAACGTATGGCTGGGAGTAGAGCGTGTCCCAGAGCGACCCTGTAATCTCGTCGCGCAGTACGTTTGCCAGCGAATCAACGTTCACTTCTTCGGCATCCTTGCCGTCTACGCCATCTTCGCCGCTGCAGCTGGTGAGCGGAACGATGGACATCATTCCAATGATGATGCCGTTACGGATTAGTTTGCTGAGTCGCATATGTAGGCTCTCCTTCTAGAAGGAATGTTTATTTAAGCAAAATTTAGTACAGATACCACTGCCAGTCGATCTTGTAGACGGAGGTGTACTGCTTTTGGTATTGTATGTTGGAACTAGTGAGGTAACCGACATCTTCAACCGTAACGCAGCCCCCTGATACCGTCTTCACGTCGCTTTCGAGCGGATCTTCGTCAACGACTTTCGGACATACCTTTATTTCGTCTGTATTGGCGGGAATGGTTAGGGTTGTGCTGCTTGTGCCGCTCCAGTAGGTTGTATTGGTCTTGTCGAGGAGAAGTCCGGATGAAATGGTCTTCAGGAGTTCTCCATTGGAGTAGGTGTAGACTGTAAAACTCACTTCGGGGTCACCATCCCCGTCAAACGCATCCCAGTCACGCGATACCTGCACGTAGTACGTGAGTGAGAGCTTCATCGTTTTAGATGTTTTCAGGTAGTAGGAACTGGTCGCCGAGCTTGAACTGCTGCGGTACGAACTTGAGTAGTACGAATAGTAACTCGATGAACTGTAGCGGTAGCTTGAACTCGAGTAGCAGATATAATATCCATAATCGTCATAGCACTTGTTGGTACAATAACTGCATTCGTAGTAGCCATAGGCATAGTAGCAGTTGTCGCAACATGTATAGTTATAGCGGGCTGCGCATGTGCTGCGGGCGTATGCCATTGAACTGCTCGACGCCTTGAACTCTGCTTCGCGCTTCAGGGAATAGCGTGTATCCTCTTTGGCCTCGTCTTCGGCGTCATGAATGTCTTCGGTTACCGAATAGAGGGTGCTTTCTCCGCATGCGGAGAGGAACGCCATGGTGAGGCATGCCGCTATGGTCAGGATGGCGTGGAAACCGGAATTATGAAGTTGTCTGTAATCCATGTTGCCTCCCTAGAAGGTGTATTCTACCGTAATCCTGGTGGAGTAAGAGAAACCGCCATAGAAAATAGGTCTGTATATGTGGTTTCTGTCTTCGCTGGCAAAATTTACAACCAGTACTTGGAGTTCAATGCCGAGGGAATTGTAGGTGAATCCGGTGCCAATCCATAAACCAGTTTCCGTGTCGCCGGAATCAAAGAAGTCAAAGCCGTTGCTCTCGTCGTAATCAAAACTATAGGAGGAATAGTTGCGGTAGAAATCTAAATGGTATTCGTACCACTCGCAAAAAGGCTTGCGCAGGTCGAGTGTCAGGCTTCCGTAGAACATGCTGCCGAAGCGTATACTGATAGGGATATCGAGAGTCAGGTTCTGGTAGTTGATGGAGCCTTTTTCTGTAATCTTTGCGTCACCATCGTAATAATAGTAGTCATAATAATAGTAATCAGAATAATAACTGACATACCAATCTTCGTCAAAGTCGAGCGTGTTTGTCCTAAACGCGATGCCGGCACCCGCGGTGAGCGTGGCGTATTTGAATGCGGCCCACTTGAAGTTGTACTTCAAGAACAGTTCAAGGGCGTGTGCGGGGTCTGTCCCGATTTCACCGTAGTATTCTTCACCCAAGAATCCGAGCGAGAATGCGATTGCGTGCGAGAATTCCTTCTTCTTGCGTATAACCCTTCTTTGCGGCGCCGGTTCCTGCACGCTTTGGTCCGCTTGCGATTTGCCGGATTCCGTTCTCGTTGCGGTCGTGGCCGGCGTGGGCGCAACAGGTGCGGGTGTAGGTTCGAGAATCACGACGGGCTCCACATCGAATGGCTCCACCTCGGTGTCGTTGGAGTAGTGGATGTCGTTATACCGCGGCACAACTTGGTTCTTGGGGCGTATATTGGCGGTAACGTTCGTGAGCGAGGCGAGCGTGAAGGAAGGCCCGTGGAATGTCGCCTCCAGGGTGCAGAACTCCTTGCCACTACACATTTGCTTCATTTGTTCTACAATGGCCTGTTTCTGTGCGTCCTTGTCTACAAACTCGCTGCCTTCGCTGTGGTTTGCATCATAGTCAATCAGGAATTCGTTCGAGAGAGACGACCTGGATTTTGTCATCTGCGCGTAGGTGCCGTTCCTCATGAAAATCTCGACGGCGCAGAACCGTTTGCTGCAAATTTTGCCGAGGTCTTCGAAAAGTCGTGCATCTTCCGGGGCTAACGCGGGCACTGCTACAAAATCGGGTTCCGCGGCAGAATCGTGCTCTGCAGCGGATTCGCTTTCTCCGGCCATTTCGGGCGCGTTGCTTGTCGCGGTCGTGTCTACTGCAGGTTCTGTTTCCTCTTGCGCAAATGCGAGTGTGGCGGCAAAGAACAGCGAAATGGGTATGGAAAATAGTTTGTTCATAATCTGTCCGCCTGCCCGTTACTTTTTGAAGGAGAAGTTGCCGTCCTGTACGCAACGGATGGAATAGGAATTGCGCATGTCGGCTTCGGTGAGGTGCAGCTTATCGTCGCAGAGTTCCCAGTAGTACGCCACGGCGTTGTTTATTTTGTCTGTACTCCAGTACTTGGCACAAACCTTTGGCTTTTGGCCCTGTTGCGGCTGTTGTTCGCTATACTTGCCCGGCCTGGCGCTGAACCCGTACAGGTCTACTCCCGGTGCGCTCCACCCGCGGGCCGCCTTGAGCATCGGGGGGATTGGGGCCCCGTAGCTATTGTCTTTCACGAAGTTGCCGAGTTCTATCCAGTCCTCGTTCGTGGGCAGGTGCCAGCCTGCGGGGCATGTTTGCAGTGCACGCTTCCAGTCGCCGGTACCCAGGTCCATGGCGCTCCATTCCTGCCTGCCGATGGTCACGCTCTTGAAGATTCGCCCGCTCTTGAACACGCGCGGTGTGCGCAGCGGAGCGGTACGGTCGCCCCAGAGCATGCGCCCGTTGAATCCCTTCTTCTGGATTTCCGCTTCGTTAAAGATGGCGTAGTCCTTCCACTGGATACCCGAGGTGTTGATGAACCTGATGACGCCCGCCTTGTCGATGGAGAGCAGCTTGGCGCCGGCGAGGATGGACTTGCCGAAAAGGAAGCGGTCGTTCACGTAGTAACTGAAGCGTTCCTGCTTGGCCTGCATCACCACAATCTTGTCGCCGAGAATGTCGATGTAGTTGCCCCCGCGCGATATCTGCTTCTTGATTCTCTGCACGAACAGCGGCGAGTAGTCGCCTTGGCTCATGATGCCTTCGGAGCAGGATTCGTACCATTTGGAAAGCTGGTTCACGATGGCTTCGCGCTTTGCCTTGTTGATGGCGAGTGCGAGGTTGTACTTGATCATCGCCATGCCGTCATCGAGCGGTTCGGGAGAGACCTCGCCCATGATGGTCATGATGTTCGATACCTGGTAGGCTTCCGGCGAGATGGCCGCCGCGCAGGCTTCTATCAGGGCGCGCTTGTCTGAAAGCGTGTTGGACGCCTTGATGGCGTTCAGCTTGAATTCGCCGGTGAGTTCGAAGAACTTCGCTTCGAATGCGGGGAGCTCCACCTCGTAGAAGTGCTGGCACGCCTCGTCGGGAATGTCGTTCAGCAGTAGCGAGCCGCAGCGGTTGTTCATGGTGGCGACGGTGTTCGCCTGCTTCCACAGGTCGTTGAAGTCTTTTTGCTGTGCGGCATCAAACTTGTTGTTTTCGCGCAGGTCCTTGAGGAAGCTTATCTTTTCGCCTAGGTTTTCGGAAGAGGGCAGCGATACCGAAATGTCGCCTGCGAAAACTGCGGCGCATGCGGCGAGGAGCAAAACGGCGGTTCGTTTGAGCATGGGCCTAGTCCTTTATGCAGCGCACGGCGAAGTGATCTTTTTTACTTGCAGCGCGGGGAGTGAGGTTTGTGTAGTCGAGTTCCACGTCCCACACGAAGGCGGACTTGTTGTCGGCCTGCGAGCTTGTCCAGAATGCGGAGAAAGCGGTCTCGTAGCATAGCCCGTTGTCGAATGTCTTGTTGTCGCCAAAGCAGGCGAGGTTCAATATGTCGGTTGCTCCCTTGCGCGCATTCTCTAGCGTGAGGAACTCCTTGACGCTCGGCAGGTGGAATCCGTCGGGGCATGCGACACTTGCACCGTCCCAGTCGTACACCATGTAGTTTTCGGCGCAGGCCTTGCCGTCCTTGCTTTGCTTGTAGCATTTTGCGCCTGTGACGGCCTCGTTCGCGTTCTCGGTCATCCATGTTTGGTGCCCGATAACTACGGTCTTGCCCGCGCAACCCGAAAGCAGGAGCGATGTGGCAAGTAGTACAGTCGCGATGACTGCGGAGCGTCTTGTGCCTGTGGCTATTTCCACCATTGGTTGTCTCCGGATTCGTCTATCATCTGGTTACGTGCGGGCGCCTGTTGCGGGGCGGGCTGCGCCGGCTGCTGGTATGCAGGTTGCGGTGCGGGTTGTTGATAGGCCGGTTGTGGAGCAGGCTGCTGGTAGGCGGGCTGGGCCTGCTGTTGCGGCATGGGCTGCGGGGCAGGTTGTTGTGCGGGTGGCACGTAGTGGTCCATCTCGGGGTCGTCGGGCGGGTTGTCCACGAAGCGGAAACCCTGGCGGATCATGCAGTTGTTCACGGCGCGGCCCTGCTTGTCGTCGGGCAGCATTTGCATGCTCACGTCGTATTCGCATTGGGCGAGCGCGTTGTCGGTTTCGTACTTGCTGTAGCCCGCCTTGTACCATGCCGGCGGGTTCGAGGCGCATGCGGTAAGCAGGATTGCGGTTGTCGCAATGGCGGCGCATGCGAGAATGTACTTGTAGGGGCGCGCTTGGGTATTCATAAGGTCTCCGTTGTTCGCGGGTCCAGTGCGGCGCGAAAAACAGAGGGCCTTATTGGCGTTTCTTTGCAAAAAAAAGGCGTGTGTTGCCAATCAATTGCTTGCAGACTGAGGCTCGGCAAAGCCATTACGCACAAACAAAAGTCAACAACCCACGCCCCGAACGGGACGTGAGCGTTTGCCTATTATCTTCCGCGTTTGAATTTTGCCGATTCCAGTCAGGAAGATAACACGAAGCAAAGCTCTATAAATCCGGTCGCAGGTTATCCCGCTATGTAGCGTAAATATATATAAACAAACCGGCCTGCGCAATAGGGAATGCGACTAGAATGCGCGGAAAAGGGGCAAAAAGTGACTGTCAAAAAATTACCTATTTTAGGTAATTTTTATGGGGGGCAAAAACTCCCCAAGCCAGCCCTTTGCCGCGTCTTGAATCTTGCCGATTTCAGTCTGGCGGAAGGTGGTTGGGGAGCAATATATTAAGAAGCGCGGGCAAAGCCGAGAAGTTTCTTTTTCTCCTCGATAAGCTTCGCCTGTTCTTTGATGTGGACCAAGGCGGGAATGACACGCTTCGTCAGCTTGATCTCCACTTCTTCCAATTCATCGATTTTGCCGGCGTCTTTTGCCGCCATAGCCTTGATGATATCTACGATATCATCGATTTGCTGAACACCAATGGCAACGCCGCCCGTTACGTTGGCAATCCACGAAAAGAAAGCAGCATCGTCAAGCCGTGATACACGGTGACTAAAGTCGCCGATGTCGACCTTGTGCAGGCTTGCCAAACGGCGGTAATCTACGCCTTCTGAGCAGTAAACGGTGTTGACGGTAACCTGTTTCTTGAAAAGCGACTGGACAATATTGAAATAGTCGTACTGGTAAGGGCATGCACTGACTTCGTGAGGCCTTGCATCGCCAAAGAGTACAACGGAGTGGGTGTTGATTTCGCTCCAGTTCATTTCCAGGGCGTCGTGCAGGGCATCTTCTACAGCCTCATCTGAATCGCCGCCGAAACCATCTGGCGTGCCCAAGATAAACGACTGCAACTGCTCGACATTGACTGTCAACGGCTGGACTTTCGTGATGTAGGGATCTCCGCTTCCATGATCCAGGTAAAAGACGATACCTATGCGCAAATTGGGAATCAGCTGGAAAAGCGTCGTGCATATCTCGGTAAACTTTCGCTTCAATATGGCATGGTATGCGGACATGGAACCTGTCAGGTCGCCCATCAGCACCAGGTCAAGGCCCTTATGCGCCTGCTGTTCCTTGTGCATCTGCGCCTTGATGGATTCTTTCTGCAAGGCTTCGGTTAATGCCGAATTCTTCTTGATTTCGGCGATGCTGAAGGTCGAAAGGCCTTTGTTGTCGGCCTTCTTGACCAAGGCTCCCGTAGGTTTCTTGAGCACCGGGAGTGAAAGTTTTGCGCTGGTTTTGGTTTCGCTACTCATAGTTAGTCCTCCGTTTTGTGGTGAGAGTTGCGTTTATCGATGTAGCTGCTGTCGTATGCCGAACGCTTTTCAGCATCCGAGAGTATGCTCCAGATTTCGTTCAGTTTCTTGAAGTGTTCGGTGTATTCTTCCCTGTTTTCTTCCGAAGCCTTGTCCGGGTGGTACTTTTTCGCCATTTTCTTGAATCGCTTTTCCAGTTCAGGCTGCTTGTATTTGGTGTAGTCGCAAGTATCGTCATAATCGCTTTCGTAAAGAAAGCTGTAGTAATCTTCCCAGTCGTCATCTGTGGATTCGCTAGCAGGTTCCTCGGAGCTACCGGCGTAGTCATTGAGCAACTTGATGATATCTTCGTATCCCTTGCAATAACTCAGTCCCTCGATTGTGTGGCGGTAGCCTTCCGCAAATAGGAACGATTTGATATTCTTGTCCGCTTCCAGGATGTTGGACTCAATCTTGTCGAGCCAGATAGAGAAATCCAGCCCTGTGGATTCGGCATGTTCCTTGATGGCGGCGTATTGGCTTTTGAGTTCTTCGTAGGCAACATTGATCTCGTCAATGGGCACAGAGAAGCCTTTGAATGTTCCGCTTGCATACTTCTCATCTAGTTCCCTGAATTTCTGTATGGAGTCCTCAAGCGCTTTGATGCTGACGCGGATGGTTTCCTTGACGACAATCTTCGCCTTTTTCCCGTCTTCGCTGTCGTCGAAAGCGATATTGTCCAGTGTCTCGGTGGCCGCATCCATGTCGGCCATTTTTCGGTCGTATTCCTTGATTTTTTCGTTAAGGTTGTTTTCGATCTCGGCCCTGTCCTTTTCCCAGTGTTCCTTCTCGGCATCGAACGCTTCGCGCCTTCCACGTTCTCGGGATTCAAAAGCTCGCTCCTTTTCTTCCACTTCGGCAAGTCGCGACGCGATGGAGGCTTCTTTTTCGGCACATTCCTTCTCGCGGGATTCCAGGTCCGTTATTTTTGCCTTGTATTCGTCCTTTAGGGCGTCTGCGTCTTTCTGCTTGTCTTCGTAGGCCTTCTTTTCCCGGTTGAACTTTTCCTCCGCTTTCTCGGCCTTTGCGACCCTATCCTTCATGGCGGAACGCTCGTCCTTGATGTTTTGGCGCTCGGCATCAAGGTCGGCATCCTTCTTGGCGACTCGTTCTTCGTCTTTTTTGATGCTTTCGCTTCGGATGTGGAGAGAAATTTCTTCTTTCCGGTTGTCCTCTTGCCGGTTCTTTAGATTCTCTTCCCAGTCCGCCAGGCGGTTTTGCTGCTGTTGCAGTTCCACTTGCAGCGAGCGGTTTTCGTCAACGGTCTTTTGGAAATCGGCAACCTGGTTATTGAACTCGTCAATACCCTGCTGTAGATCCTTCTTGCTTTCGAGCGTTTGGGCAAGCAAGTCTGTTGTGCGCTGGTTGATGGCTGCGGACTTGCTGAGGTTTCGCTCGGTCTTTTTGACGCGCTTAATCTGTTCGCGTTCCTGCTGAGCCTTTTGCTTGCGTCTTGAAAAAAATGAAAACATAGTATCTCCTTTCGGGAAGATCCCCGAGCGTTAGTGCTTGAGAGTGCGTTCATGGCTCCAAAAAATCACGTTCCTGAGACCGATATCCGATTTGAGCTGCTTGACAGCCCGATGGCGACATACGCCCTTGATATAGCGGTAGGGTTCAGCCGAGAAAAAGACCCGGTCGCCCCTTTTGAACGTGATTCCGTTCAGGCTAAATTCGGTGCCCTTGATCCAGACGTGGTCCGCCAGCGGATGGCCCTGCTCGTCCATGACATTCATCAGGATGGCAATTTTCTTGTTGTCTGTCGTTTTGCCGATGCGGCCGAAATCGGCGCTATAGGAGTGACGGGTAAGAGTATTTCCGAGGTTTCTCATAGTGCATCCTTTTTTGTATCCGCAATCGAGGGTTTCTTGAAAGCAAGGGTTTAAGGAAAAAAAGGGGGTTATTTCGCCCCCTTGAAAAGCTTGCTGGTCGGGTTCAGCTGGATCGAGCGGTTCTTATGTACGGCGAGGTACTGCTTGTTGAATCCGCTCGTTCCCTTGTTGGCGTTTTTCTGGTTTGCGTGGTTGTCACGCGGGGTGAGTTTGGACATTGTCATCTCCTTGTTGATGGTTAAAATCCGTAGTCATCGTCGTCATCCTCATCCATGAGGTAAGACTTCAGTTCGTCATCGATCTGGAACGTCACCTCAAAGGGTTCAAGCCCTTTCAAAGTAGGTATCCCAGAAATCTTGACCGTACCGTTCGTCTTCACATCGGCCTTGAATTCCGTCTTGGGATTGGAGAAACAGAACGTCTTGCCGGTAGACACGATCTGGACCTTATTGGAACAGAGCGTCACGTCGCACATGTTTTCGCCGTATTCCTCCGGAATCTCCTCGGGATCGTTCTTGGCGTTATCGTACCAACTGTCGGGAACGGCCTGGACATCGAGGATATAGGGCATGTCGCCCATCGGGTTCCACAGAGTCAGGAGGAACGCCCCCTTCTGCCCCTGCCAGAGATTTCCCGTTTCCATGGTCTTCTGGCCAAGGCTCGTCAGCTCGTTGCCCTTCGCATGGTCGTAAGCAATCAAGCCCAGCTGCTTGAAGAAGAAGACCATGTTCTTGACGGCCGACCTGCGAGCCTCGCCGTTGTCGCAGAAGAGGTCGCGGCAGATATCCACCTCGTTGGCGTTCGGGTGGTCCATGATGTACCTCAGGAAGGTGCTGACCCACCTGTTCTTCGTGAGAGCCTTGATTTCGCCCTTGAAGGTACGGAAAGAGATGGTGTTTTCGAGATTGAGCTTCATGGTGTTTTCTCCTATGGTATTAAAGGTTGTGGGTTACGTTCTTGAGTTTTTGTGCAATACGGCCAAGCGCCCCCTGGGCCTTGCTCATGGCACGCCAGTTACCGACATGCACCATCATGTAGCGGGCACGGGTAATGGCAACGTTCAGGCGGTTCGGGGCCCCGATAAAGCAGGTCGCAACCTGGTTGCTGTAGCTCAGGAACACGATATCCGCCTCATGACCCTGGAAGGAATCGACGGAGCCCACGCTGTAGTTCACGAACTTCGAGCAGTCCTTGAACACGCGCTGGCACACAGTCTTCAGTTCCTCCGCCTGCTCCTTGTAGAACGAAAGGACCGCGACAGACCACTTGGATTCCTTGTTGGGCTTGGCCTTCGCGAACTCGCGGAACTTCTCGAGTTCCTTCTCAATCCACCTCTGTTCGGCCTTGTTGCGGTTCTTGTGGTCAAAACGCCCCTTGATGTTCTCCCAGTGCACATGCTTCTTGCCAAAACGATGGTACTTCCACTCGCGCTTGCCTTCCATGTGCTCGGAGCGCATCGCCTTGCCGTCGTAGAACTCGTCGGAAGCGAGCTGCGCGATCTCCTGGTGGCTACGGTGCTGGTGCGTGAGTTTGACGCAGCGCTCGTCGAGCATCTTCTGGGGAAACCCGCGGAAAAGGGCAAGGTCCCTGTACTCGCCATAACCCCTGATAAAGAGTTCCATGCACGAAGGCAGGTAGATCTGCTCGAAGATGCGGATGCGCTTCTTGCAATCGTCCGCGTCGCCTTCGGGAATCAGCATGTCTACTTCTTCCTTCAGGCGGGTGAGCGTGCTCTTGTCGGCGTTCACATCGTTGTCGCGCTGTTCGAACATGCGGATAAGCCTCCACGAAATCTCGTCGTGCCATTCCTTGGGAGCGTTCTCGTCAAAGCGGTCGAAAACCTTCTCGCGGTTGTAGCGTGCGGCGGCCACCCACTCCTGCATGCCTTCCTCGTCAAGGGCAAGCCCGGTGTTCTTGTCATGTGCCACGCGAACGGTGGTAATGCGGGGCGTGATCATGTCACGCTTCTGCCTGAACGAATCCAGCTTGCCCACGATAACGGTGGCGTAGGGCAAAACATCATCGTAATCGGCTTTGTCGGCATCGGCAAACAGGATGTCGTACTTCTCCGCATACTTCTTGTACCAGTAGGAGTCCATTTCCGATTCCTTCTCCACCAGCACGACAGTCTGGCGCGTCTGCTTGCCGGCAGACATCAGCAGCGAATCCGAAGCCACGGTGTATTCGCGCGCCTTGTCGGAATCCTCCGGGTAGCAAATCTGCAGGTTCTCTGCCAGGTCGTCATCGCTCACGTAGGGCGGCAGCTGCTGGATATCGCCCACGATAATCCAGCGCTTGCAGAGGCACGCCGGGACAAGGAATTCCTGGATGGTGGTCTTGGAAGCCTCATCGAGAATCAGGTAATCGAACGGAGGCTCAATGCCCCCTTTAGCCTTCAGCAACTTCATCTCTTCAAGGGATGCCCCGAAGGTAGTGCCCGCGACAATGGGCGCATTCTCCTGGAGAATCTCGTACATCATCTGGTTGTCCTTGACATCGCAATTTTCAAGAAGTTCCCGCTGGTACTCGGTACATTCACTTTCGGGCGCTTTCTTCAAGCGTTCTTGGAGAGCCTTGGCCTCGGTCTTCATGAAGGGCTTGCCGTTAATAAACTTCTTGGCATCCGTGCTGACGTTGGGATTGTCCTCGCAGCCGTAACGCTTGACGCAAGTGAGGTCCAAGTGGTCTTTCAGCTTCTCCAAGATGTTGTCGACTGCCACGTTGGTAGAGGCGACAAGCAGAATGCGCTTGCCGCGCTTGACCAGCTGAATGATAAGCTCGAGGATGGTTGTGGTCTTTCCGGAACCGGGAGGCCCAACCATGATGGTGAAATCCGGCGTAGAGAGGGCGTTGCACACGAACTTGCGCTGCTCGCTGTTGCCCGGACGTTTGTTATCCGTAAGGATATAGTAATCCTTATCGTTGAGTTTTATGGGCGTGAAAGTCGGGAGGTTCAGATCCTCTGTGCGCAAGATGCTGCAGAGCGCCTCGGGAGTCTTCCGCGGAATGGCGAAACGTTCTTCGAAATCATCCACCTCGTGGCGGGCCGACATGCTCAGGTTTCCGAGCACGCCGCCGACATGCTCCATGGCCGCAATTTCGGCAGCCATCTGGATAGTGGAAGGCGGAATGCACATGATGTGACCGGTCTTGATGTGCGCCTTGGTCCAAAAGTAGACGATTTTCTTGCCGGTTTCTTTTTCCGTTTCGACGGAAAGATGCACCATTGCAATCTGGTTAGACGGAACAAGTCGTGCCTTGGGCACCTTGTTTTCGGGGACCATATAGACGCGGGCAAAGTCACCACCCTTCTTGACAAGCTGAACGAAGCTGTTCTGAATGTCCTCGAACTTGACATTGGTGCGCTTCGATTCGGTCATCTTGTACTTGAGGCCGAAATGGTCCTTGCACTGGAATTCGCCTTCGAAGAGGGCGGTCTGGAAGCCATTGAGGCGGAGTTCGATCTCCTGCCCGATGGCGTGGGTGTAGTTCTTAGTGGTACACATATTTTTCCCTGCTAGGTTGTTGAGGTGTTGGTGAAAAAGAGGGGGAAGGGCCCCCTCGGCCCTTTCGGCATTACGCCGCGGGGGCGTAAGCCAACTTGACCTTGCGACCGGCCTTCTTGGCGACAGGGTAAGAGACGTGGAAGCTGTTGAAGTCAATGTCCATGATACGGTCATTGACATCGGCGAGCATATCAGCGAGCACCTGGATGCGCGCACCAATGGCGGCAACTTCCTTCGCGCTGAGGGCATAAGCCCTCCTGGCCTGGCGCTTTTCCAGCACCTCGATACGGTGGACAAGGAGCCCCTTCATATTCTTCAGGGACTCGAGAGAACAGAGAGCGTTTTTCATAGCATACCTCATAGATAAGGGTTTAACTGTCTTGTTTTCGTACCGCAACCTGCGGGAGTTTTGCATTCAAGGGCTTGCGCCCTCGCACCCATATAAGCAAGAAGCGTGCCAAAACTTTTTTGCCGTTTTTGAGCGAATTTCGGGACCATTATTTTATTAAGCGAAAAATATTTCGCTATATGCGAAAATAATTTCGTATATTTATTTCTATGAAGAAAAAGATTACCATACTCACCTGGATGGCCACCAAGAACGACCCTGACGCCCTGAAGTCGCTATTGAGCCACTTGAAAGAAAAACACGAAATTGCCGAGGTCCTGTACATCTACCAGAAAGACCTGATCGCCCACAGCAAGGATGCCAGGGAAAAGTTCGAAGGCGCAAAAAAGGTGCACCCCCTCAACACCATCCCCGTCAGTGTCAAGGACCCGACAAACCATCAGGAAATCTACAACGTCGTGAATAGCAAGATTATCCCGATGGTCCAGGACAAAACGGACCTGGTCATCAACGTTTCCTCGGGCACGCCGACCATGCACTCCATCTGGCTACTCCTGTTTGCATGGGGCAAGCTCCCCGCCGGCACGCAACTTATATCCTCACAGATCCAGCGCGAAACAGGAAAAACAACATGTGATGAAATCAATCTCCCCATAAGATCGCTCTTCACGGAATTACGCGAATACGAAAAAGAGAACCCGAACAAGCCGATTTATGAGGCTGATGCAAAATCTAAAGCACGAGTGAAAGCCCAAGAAGACTTAAAGACGTATTCTGAAATTCCAAATGTTCCGATACTCCTACTTGGTGAGCGTGGCACCGGCAAGAGCCGCATTGTGGAATCGCATATAGCATCCGTAAAAAATAAACCCGTCACCTCCCTAGTCTGCGGTTCGCTAAATTCTAACCTGTTGGAATCAAAACTGTTCGGTCACAAGAAGGGCGCTTTCACCGGAGCCATCAGTGATGCGGACGGACTTTTAAAAACGGCCAACAACGGCATACTCTTCTTGGACGAAATCCAGGATATGCCCAAAAACGTCCAGCGCAACCTTCTGCAGGTGATACAAGATAAGGAGCACCGCTACCGCAAACTCGGCGACACCAAGGAATCAAAAACCAACATAGAAATCGTGTGCGCGTCGAACCTACCCGAAAAGGAACTGCGCCAGAAGTTGGACCCTGACTTTTATGACCGCATCCGCTATTTCAAGGTTACGGTGCCCCCGTTGCGCGAATGCCGCGAAGATATCCTTTCGGACTGGGATAGAGTCTGGAAAACCGTTCGGCTGAAAAGTTCCCCAAAGGATGCCCCGATGGATGACGCGCTAAAGAATTACCTGATGACCTCTAATTTGTATGGAAACTTCCGTTCGCTGCAGATGATTGCCTACCAGCTGGTTGCATGGCGGCCATGGGAAGGCCGAAAAACTATAAAAGAAATACTGGAAGAGATGCCCCCTGAAGAAGACGATACCGACAATAACCCCGATGGAGTGAGCTTTGAGGAATCCATCGAAATGTCGTGGAAAGGCGCGGTCAACAATTTCCAGCACAAACTTACAGAATACTCCTGCAAAAAATATGGCAGCCAGAAAAAAGCCGCAGAAAAACTAGATTGCACGACAAAGACTTTGCAGCTTGCATTGAAAAAATAGGAATTGTTGGATGTCGCTTCGCGGGGAAATTTTTTTCAAAAAAAGGCTTGCTTTTTTCTGTTTTAGGGTTTATATTTGAGTTGTCATTGAAAGAATTGTTGATTTTTCGTTTTTTTGGAGACGATTTTTTCAAATGGCAAGACATTTTTTTGTTTTTTCATTTGAAACATCCCTTTTTGAAAGAGATGTTTTTGTTGTTTCCAGAAAAGAACTGAAGTTAAACATTCTTTTTAAGGAAATATGACTATGGATATCGATAGAATTGCGTGGCGTTTCGTCAATTTGAAGCACTGGGTAAGGGATGGAGCTGACTTTGAAGGCCGTTTCTTCGGTACGGATAGGAGTGAGCATAAAGAATTTTTCGAGGAGGCTCGTCAGGAATTGGTAGGCATGGAAGTGCCGGATTATGACGAGAAAAATCCGGATCTGCTTACGCTCTACTTTGTGTTTGCGAGCGCGCTTTACCTGGTGTACGACCTGTTTTCTCTGAAGAATTCCTGTTATGAACCGGAACGGGATGAATTGGCGTGTCGGGTTAGGGAAAGTGTGGAAAGGACTCCTTTACGTAGTAAGGTTTCGCGCTCCGATTTTATTGCGAACGAATTTGGCATTATCGATCACTCAAGCTGGGACAAGAGGCTGGATTCAGAAAAGCCATGCAAATGGCTTCATCATGAAGATGCTTGGCTCGATGGAATTCTTTGGTCGTTCAAGAAATTTGTCGATACAGGCAAGGTTCCTAAAATGGAACTGTCCGCGTTTCTCTGGCTGTTCCTGAAGTATTATAGATATTCGCTTCCGGTCAGTTTTGAAAACTACGATATTGTTAGTGACAAGTTCTTCGATAGTTTAGCTGCATATTGCTCCTATGCACGCAGCGAGACGAAATTGATGGAAAACATCAACAACTATGCGCTGAACCTTTTTGCCGATATCAAGGAAAGGGGCCTGCCTTTCGAAAGGGGGCTACGCAAGATAACGTACTGCACATACCGCCCGATTAACATTTATTTGAAAAAGGAAGAACTGAAAAACTTGGAAAGCCTTCAGAAAGAGGCAAAAGAAGCCGGACAGGATTTCGAAACGTATTTTGAATTTTATCAAATGTATGGCTCGATTACGCCGGAACTGGATTGCGAAAAGAGCAATCTTTTGACGACCGTAAGGGATAACGAGGAATTTGCGGACTTGTTGAAGTACCACAATATCGTGAAGGGGTCTGAAAGGGGGTATAATCCCTTGTATAATAGCCTTCTTGTGTTGACGAACAAGGCGTTAGATTGCGGAAACATCAAACAAGAGGACCTGCTGAATTCTATACAGACTATATTGAACCAGGACATCACTTTCTTGAAGAAGTGGCCCTTCTTGACGATGTTGTGCTATATGATGGTCCATTACCTGGAAGAGGAGGAACTTCTCCAGCTTTTCAAGAAGCCTGTCGATGAAGACAAGAATGCCTTTGTATTCAAGGATATTCGGGAGTGCCCTGGGTTGCAGTGCCTGTTCTTCTTTGCCCTGTTTGGTATGAGCAATGGCTCCGAAGAATTCAGTCGCTCTGGAAATGGGGAGAATTTCCTTGCGGCCCTTAAGAGGGGTGACTGGTTTGAACCCGCAGTACAGAGCGAACTTTTTACGGACATTCTGAAGCGTAATGGTATAAATGGTTCTATTACCGCCGACGAGATGTCGTTTGACAAGTATGTAGACAAGCGTTTTTGTGCCATGCAGTCGGTGCTAAACCTTGTGTACAACGTGGCCTGCTATTCAGAATCAAAGACGATTCTGAATATTACACAACAAATCAATAATATTGGTGAACATCGCGATGAGTTCGTGTATCCGAATGTAAAGGCGGCTTTTGCAAATGAGCCGGAAAAGAAAGGCAGGAACTGGAAGAAAACGTACACGAAGTCGTACGTAGAGTATCCTGCCAATGAACAGAAGAAGATGAGACGGGAATCCGACAAGATGAGGGAAATCGACAGCGGTATCCTTCTTCCGGAATATATCCAGCAGGTCCCGGAATGCGGGAACCAGTATTTCTCCAGAAATTTCGAAATGAAAATCTTCTTGCAAACGGACGTGTCTTGCGTCCCTGACGACGATGATAGGCCTCTGCAGAGGAGGGATTACCACTTGAGGAGAAACAGGAGGATGCTGGAATGCGGGTATCTGTACTATGCGCGTAACATGACGACGCATAACGTCGACCTTCTTTACACGAAGGGCTTGCTTGAGACGAAGCATTACCCGGACTTGCTGCGTATCCTCTATACGCTGATGCGCCAGATGCAGAAGGATTGCTCCTTGTCGCCTTCGGATAAGGAGAAACCCTTGTTTGAATTTGAACATTCTAGTAATCCGTGTAATCACGATATATTTGCATCCGTGTTGACATCATATGAAAAAAACAAGTTGGAAGAAGCCATTGAAAAGCGACAGGAAATGGACCTGCTTAACACCTTGAAATTCTATGAAAGCAGGATTGAAAAATTGACTTTGGATAAGGATAGCGAGGGCTATATTGTAGAGATTTTCCAATATCTGGCTGATTTGCACGGGAAACTGGAGGGGCAGTTCTCGCCCAACGTGGAGGTCGCTGCGGCAAAGGTAAGCGAGACGGCTAGGGAAAAGATTCTGGCGATGCAGAAATCCTACGATGCCGTGAGTTACGATTTGTTCAAGAATGAACCCGATTACGGGTCGCCGTTCCTGAAGGAATGCATTTACCTGCTGTTGCAGGTAATCCAGTGCGTGACAAGTACGGACGGCGTTGTAGACCGACTGAAGGAAAAGTCCGAGTTCAACGAGGAAGGCAAGCAGAGGCCCCTGCTGAATAGCGAGGGTGATGTTACCTTCGAGGGCATGGGCGAAAATGTGGTCTATCCCGACGACTTGGTAAAGAAACTGCGGAACTTCCTGGATACGGTTTTTGGAATGGAGAACCTGCGCCAGTCCAAAGATGATCGCATAAACAGGAATGTATTCCACCTTTATGGGTACAAGATTATGCTTTACCTTATGAAGGTTACCTTGCAGATGACCCGCCTGGACCTGAGGGCCCTTCACGCCGACTAGTGTCTAATAAAACTCCCCAAGCCGACCTTCCGCCGCGTCGTAAATCTTGCCGATTTCAGTCTGGCGGAAGGTGGCTCAAGGAGCAGGGGCGTGGGTCAAGCGCTCTGGGCCAGTGCCTGCATGCGCTCGAAATCGTGGAAGGGGGTTTCCGCGACCTCGGTAATCCCGAAGGCGTTCTCGCGAAGCTTCAGGCCGAACGTGCCGATATCCTCGACGAGTTTCGTTCCCGGGTAGACCTGCAGCGGGAAGGCCCCGATCTTCGTGACCCCATAGCTCTTGACAATCCCTATGTCGCGGGCGAAGGAATCGTAGGTCTGCAGGGGGAGCCCGTAGATGAGCGTCACCTCGGTCGCAATCCCGAGCTCCTTGCAGCGAGCGAGCTTCTTGCGGAGCATTGCCTCGGTGTCCCTGCCCCCGCGCTGGATAACCTTCAGCACGGCGGGATCGAGACTCTGCACGCCAATCTCGAAAATCACGTTTGCGTTCTGGGAAGCCTCCTTCATGAAGGAATCTGTCAGTAATTCCGGGCGGATTTGCAGAGTGACCGTTCCCTTAAAATCTACCTTGCGGATGAGCTTCAGGTAGTCTTCCCCGTGACCTTCGTAATCGTTGAAGAGTGGGTCGAGAACGTTCAGCTTCTTCACGTTTGTATTCTTGAAGAGCTTCAGTTCGTCCAGCATGCGTTCGTAGTTGTCGAAGGAACGGACCTTGCCCGAGAGCGTATCGCGATGCTTGCAGAAGGTGCACCGGAACGGGCACCCGCGCCGTGTTTCGGCACGTACCGTATCGATTTTGCCGCCGAGCTTGATTTCTCCGGAGAGGTAGGGCGATTCCAGCGTCCTGAAGTCGGGAAGGTCCATAATGCAGGCCTTGCCCGAATTGATGTAGTGCCTCAGGTTGGCAAATATCTTCTCGCCATAGCTGAGCGTGAACATGTCCGCGAAGGGGAAACGCTTGCGCAGTTCCTCTTCGGTGCCGAAAATGGAGGCGCCGCCCAGAATGATGAACGGCGGGTTCGCAAGCCCCGCAAGGCGCTGCCCTGCGATGGTGACGGCCTTCTCGAACCAGCCGAAGACGCTGAACGCGACCACGTTGTAGCCCCCGAAGCGGACCTCTGCCACAATCTTGTCTGCGATGACCTCCCAGTTCATGCTGAAGTTCCCAGTAGATGCGTCCAGGAAGCGGTTCAGGTCGATGGTGAACACGTCGAGCGAGTCGCCCGCATTGATAGTGCGGCTTTTGAAGGCGCTCGAGAGGCAGCTTGCCCCGTAGGGGTCATGCGGCTCGTTGTCACGGCAAAAATTGCTTGTGACCAGCAGGCCGTGGACCGGGGTGTAGAGGTATTGTGGTGTTCTCATGGGAACCTCCTACCATTGGAAAACATTACTAGTGATGTGCCAGCCGAGTTTTTCGGGGCACTCGTAGATTTTCAGCCATTTCTGAGTCACGTCCATCCTCGTCGAGGCGGTATCGGCCGCCTCGCTAGGCGAGGCATACAGTTTTTTCAAACGGCCCTGCTTGTCGCGGCAGTTGCAGCGACGATTGGCGACGGGTGCGACGCTAACCTTGCGCAGGCGCTTCATCAGGGTGGCGGTGGGGATTGCGGTGATGGTGTGGACTATGGTCATGGTTTTTCTCCTTTTAAAAGTGTACAGTGGATATGTCCCATCTCGGTGAAATGGGATTGGGTGTTGCAGGCAAGCGCAACGAGATGATCGGAAGGGAGGCGCCTTTGGAAACGCCAAAAACCACCTACTGTGCCAGCAGGTGATACCCGTAAAAAGTTAGATGATTGCTGTCATAGATACCTCCCCTTCTGACTCCAGCATTAGTCAAAAGGCGTAAGCAACTTTGCTGGGATCGGGATCGTCAACTATGACATCTATAATATATATCATTGCAAGGAAAAAAGCAATAGGAAAAATAAAAAAAATGGCAGGTGGCGAGCCTGCCGTTCGGGGTGGGTTAATCCGACGCTTTTTTCATGTGGGACATTTCGAAAGTGACCCTTAGGACATACAGGAAGAATCGTTCTCCGTAAAGATCCAGAAGGGTCTTTTCGCAATACCGGTCATTGTTGCTACTTTCGTAGTGCCCGGAAATTCCGAATATGAAGTTCAGGAATTGCTTGAGCGCTTCGTGCAGTTGCGGGGGATATGCGTTTTTCTCGTTTTCGGGTAGCTTTTTATTGAGTTTATATAATGTATCATCGTCAAGGGTGACGATTCCGTTGCGGTCAAGGATTGGCTGGCCGTTTAGCTCGTCGCGAATGGTTTTTATTGACGTCAAGTGGCAAATCACATGTAGCAAAAGGTCCTTGACAACCGGCAGCAAGCCAATATCGGGTTCATAGGTCGGGTCATCTTTAAAAAGATTGACACTTTGGGAATCAAAGGGCTTGTTTATATCGTCTAGCTTAGACTTGGCCTCTGTACGAATTTTATCGGCAAGAGACAATACTTCGGGATCGTCAAGGTCGTTCTCAAATTCTAGTTCGGCGAGCCACTCGATAAAGTCTTTTTTATGCTGAGGGGTAGTCGGGTAGTATCTCTCGTTCCTCAATACTTCGTATTCTACGTATTCCAGGCATTCCTTCAGCAGTTCAATGTCTTTTTCTTGGGAATAATACTTGATGTCACAGCAGTACCATTTGTAATGTAGAGTTTCGTTGTCGTCTCCGCCTATCCTGCCGTTTTCATATTGACCAAAGCCTTCACGTATGCTGTAAATGCCCTTGAACAATATGAAAAAGGGTAACTGTTTGGCGATTTCCTGGATTTCTTTTGCGAGCATGTTAAGGCTCCCGTAGCTCAAGAAGCCGTCTAGTTCTTCGAAATCAATCAATTTTGTAAAACCGTCATCAAAATAGTCCAATTTCTTCAAGGATTCCTTTGCCGCTTTCAGGTCCTTCCTTGCGAGTTTCCATTCAAAAAAAGTTCGCCAGGATTGAAGTGTGTTATCCCATGCAGATTGATAGTGGGTATCTTTTTTAGTCCATGTGTCTGATGGGCGCGAAAGCCAAAATACATGTGAAAAAGTAGATTTAATGTTATCAAGGCATTCAATGGTGGTCTTGAAGTCATCATCTTTCCATTTGTTAATGACAAATTCTATGAATGCCTTGTAGTTTGCCTTGATTATGCTGAAACATTCAGGAATACGCTCTTTAACTTTGGCAGCGACGTACTCCTTAGATTTATCATTGGATGTTTCCTGTTGCAACTCCTTTTCCAACTTCTGTTGCAGTTCATTGAATGGCCTAAAGATAGGGTCTTGAGCTTTCCAGATTTTATTGCCTTTAATTGGCCACAAAAGGTAAAATTCATCGGCGCTTTTTGTAGAGACGTTTTGGATGTAATCCGGTTCTGCATTGATGATGATGCCGAACAGTTCTTCGAGCACCATGCTAAGGGAAGATTCGGTCTGTTCTATGGGGAATGAACTTCGGTTTTGGTAGAACTGAAAGTCTTTGTAAAGTTCACCGACGGTAAACAAGACAGATTCATTTTCAAGGCGTTCTTTTATATCGTACAGGATTTCAAGAAGGCTGTTGAAATTGCGGATATCAAGCAGGTTGCGAGTGGAACTGAACAGTGCGTAATGAACGAACATGTTCCTGGCCTGTTTTATATATATCGTGGAAAGCGAATAACGGTATAGGCGTCGATACGGATTCTCGCCGGCATGTCCACAGTATGTATCGGTTTCAAGAAAAACCTTACATTTCATGTCTCTGGTATAATAATTCCCTTGATAAGACAAAGATCCTTCCATACCGATAATGTCGAAACCGCAGTCGATATCTTGAATCAGTTCAAACTCGTCGGTGAAGGTTTTTCTTTTAGACTCGCCAACCTTTTTGGTCAGTGCTGGCTTATGGTATTTAAATACACGATCTCGCAACTCGTCCAGATGGTTGACTTGTTGCACGATTCCTAGTTCGGTGCTGACAAAGGCAAAGTCGCTTATGTTATAAATCAAGTTGATGGCGCTTTCGGTATTTGAAAAACCCTTGCCGTCAAAATCCAGGAAGTCTATGGTATTCGTTACGGTAGGCAAGTGACTGGCCTTGAGCAGCTTGTTGAGTAGTTCAAGCTGCTTTTTGGGGTCGTACCAGCTAGAATCATGTAAGGCTTCGCTGAAGTCAGATAAAAGTTCGTTTTCGAAAAAAGACTTTGATGCTTTTGGGGATAATGCACATAGCGCAAAGAATAGCATGTACTGCAGTTTCGATGTCTCGTTGTCTTTTTCGCCCTTTTGGGGTATCGGTATAAAATCGATCCCGAGGGGTTTTTGGCGTTCGCTGTTTTTTATATGATAGGATTCCGGAGAAGCGCTGCGGGCATGATATACTTCGGGCTTTTCCCTTTTTTGGAAAAGGGCTTTGAACTCGTTGTATTTGACGCAGCTGGTTGCCCAGAAGACCAAAAAGGCCACTGCCGGAAACCTTTTGAAAACATCTAGGGGTGCACGGAGTACGGTTTTCAGGTGCCTGATGACGTGTTCCTGTGGTGCAGTCTCGTTGCGTAATCGGGTCAATTTTTCTCCAGTGCACCTTGTTATCAATCCGATAATACTTTCCTCGAATTCTGCGAAATGGTATCGCAGAGGATAGGATTCTTTCCAATCGTCTACCGGATCGTGGACCAAGACGCGGCGATTTCTTTTACGGACAAGAAAACAATCTATTTTCAGTAAAAACAGGACATCATCAAGATTGAGTATGGACTTGAATCCAGTTTGGCTGAAATCAAACCAATGCAATTCCTTTTCCTTCATTCTCAATTTGAGATTCTCCGGGGTACTGAATCTCTGTTTTTCGTATTTAATGAACCTGTCTAGGAAGAATTTGTTGATGTTTTCGAAGATGTAGTTCTTGTTTAAATAATAGGCGCAGTATAATGAAATCCGGCGTAAATCTTCACTGATTACAGGGGATTTTGGGTAGAAGAAGAATTTGCGCATGTAGGTAAACAATATGTAGGGGAAGTCCTCGTCTGAGGATTCAAATTTCTTTACGAAATGCTTGATGGCCTCGGCTTTTTTCTTGTGCCAAGAATCCCTGCCAAACCAAGAAATGAAAGAGTCTATTTCTGAGCCGGTATAGGATTTTTTGTACTTACGCGAAAGTTCTTTAAGGCATTCGATCAACTTTGTCTTTATTGCGACCAGTTTGTCATTGATATCGGTCATGCCGCGAAGAACGGGCAGGTAGAGTTGGAAAAAAACTGCGCACAGGGCTGCGAAGAAAATGGAAAAATCGTCGCAGTTGAAAAACTTTTCGGCATTCGCCTTGTTTAATTTCGGAATATCATGGCTGGCCATGAAATCGGCTTCGCGCAACAATTCGTCGCGATCCACATCTATGCGCAGGTGTGCCGGTTCCAGATGCCAGGTGTTCGACCAGAGCACCTGTTTCACTTCGATCTTGCGGTTTACCACCTTGCTGGAGTCGGTGCAATCGTCAGAAAAAATTGTACTGATCTTCTTTTTCATATTCTTATGTCCTTGTAATAAGGGCGTTAAACCATAGACCTACACTCGTAAATCTATCCTTTTTGCGTGGGGAGCGGCTGAATAAACACAAAAAACTATACCACAGTTGTGGCATAGCCTCGATGCAGTATAACCTGTATTGTCCATTCTGAACCCCTTGTCAAAAAAGCACATACACGACTCAGAGTTTCAAAGAATGTACTATGAATATACTTTCTTTTGGGACGATTGTCAAGTGGCGAAATTTTGCTAAAAACGGCATTTTTTGTTATACTCACCCAAAACTCGCATTTTTGTTGAATTTCGGCTGATTATCGACTGCCTCACATTTTTCCAAAAAATTTCCCCATTTTGTCACAAAATGCCAGAATTATGCCGTTTTTGGGGCATCGTCATCCAGATGTACTTCAACGATCATATGCCTCCGCACTTCCATGCGTTATACAATGACTTGGAAGGCGTGTTCGAATTATCTACATTAGAGATGTTGGAAGGGAACCTTCCTGCTCGGGTGAAAGGCCTCGTTGTTGAATGGGCAAGTCTCCATAAGCAGGACCTTGTGGATAATTGGAACTCTCTGACGAAAACTGGAGAATATAAAAAGATAGCCCCATTGGTTTGATCCTATGCTTCATGTGATTGACGCCAAATATATTGCCGATTACAAGATTTCCGTCACATTCGATGACGGGTGTTGTTGTGTCGCCGATTTTGAGGGTGTTGTCAAAAGCGACAATCGGTTAATCGTTCGGGAACTTTCGAATCTTGACCTATTCAAGGATTTCAAGGTGCAAGCCCATACAATCGTGTGGAGCAATGGCGTTGATTTTGCTCCGGAATACATCAAAGAACTGGGCTAGCCAATTCGTCTTGTAGTTATCTTTCCGTCATGCCGTTTTTCCTTATCCTATTGTTAGTCGGGCTCGTGTTGATTTATATCAACTTGAGCGCTGTGGCACCGGGCAGGAAGGGCAAGCTGATTGCGCTTGGTGTGTTGCTTGCGATTTTTGCGGGCATGTTCTTCCGCGATACGTTTATCGGCAGTTGTGTGGTGGCGTTCACGTCGGTGTGGCTGTGCCAGGCGCTGCTGCTGTACATTCCTTGGGGTTTGTTCCGGCTGGTGCGGCGCGTGGTGACGCGGCGCGCTCTGCAGGCTTCTGCGGTGATGCGCGTGTGCCGTATTCTCCTTACGGTGTCCATCGCGATGACGGTCGGGCTGATTGCTGTCGGCGTGCCGCACAATGCGGAATACTGGGTTCTCGAGAAGAAGGTGAAGCTGCCCGCACCTTCCCAACCTGCGGGCGATTCAACGCAGTTTTTACCTGCGGGCGATAGTTCCGCGGCCACCCAACCCGCAAATTTCACTGCGGTGTTCTTCAGTGACATCCATGTGGACCCGCTCTTCGACCGCGGCAAACTCGAGCGGATGATTGCCGACGTGGATTCGATAAAGCCGGACTACCTGCTTTTCGGGGGCGACCTCGCGGATGTATCGATGGAGACTCTCGACGAGTGGGGTTACGACACGTTGTTCCGGAAACTCACCGCGGGCGCGAAGGTGGCCGCCATTGCGGTGAACGGGAATCACGAGGGAATGCAGGAGCGTCCCGGTTCTGATCCTGGAGAATGGATGCGCAAGGTGGGGTTTATCTTTCTGGATGACGCGACGGTATGCGTCGAGAATGCCTGCTTCACGGGGCGTACCGATTTCCAGGTGGCGCGCAGCCGTGGCATGGAACGCCGGCCGCTCGCGGAGCTTGTGCCCAAAGAATCTGCGGCGGGCGATACCGGTGTTGCCGCACGTACAAAGCCCTGGATTCTATTGGACCACCAGCCGAAGGGAATCGAGCCGGGCTATTCGGGCCGGCTGCCGGACTACGCGCTTTCGGGCCATACGCACAACGGGCAGTTCTTTCCGGGAACCATCGTCATCAATTGGGTGTGGAGGCTCGCGTATGGCGAGGGCGTGCTCGATGGAGTGCGCTGGCTTGTGAGCTCGGGTATTGATTGCTGGGGGCCGCCGGTGCGCGTAGGCTCCGACGCCGAGATGTGGGTGCTGCGCTTTGAATTTGAACAGTAGCCCCGCGGCAGTTTAATTTGCAACGATAAACGTTGCTACGCCAACTATTTGATTAGTTTGTTGTAAACGGCGATCTGCCGCTCGACAATCCCGTCCCAGGTAAAGCATTCGGCAATGCGCTGTTGTGCTCCGGCGAGCAGCTTCTTTACGAGCTCGGGGTCGTCGGCGAGCCGCTTATAGGCATCGGCCAGTGCTTTCGCATTCTTTTCGGGAACGAGGATGCCTGATACTCCGTCCACGACTACGTCGGGAATGCCGCCCACGTTGCTTGCGACTACGGGGAGGCCGAGTTCCATAGCCTCGATGAGCACGACGCCCAAGCCTTCGGTATCGCCCTTGCTGTCTACAATTGCCGGGAGCGTGAACACGTTCGCAGTCCTGTATTCGTTCGCGAGGTCTTCGGGCGAGAGTTTCCCGGTAAAGATGATTTCGGCGGCATCCTGGGCCGGCGCGTCAAGATTCTCGCCTTCGCGAGAATGACGAATTGCTCCCGCCTGTTCTTTCAGTTTCTCTGTCAGGTCGCCTACGCCCACGATGCGGATTTCGAACTGGTCGCGGGGCAGGTACTTGGCCGCTTCAATCAGGTAGCAGATTCCCTTGCGCTCTATGTGGCGGCCTACGAAAAGTATTTTGAACTTGCCTGTTACTTTGTGCGCAATGGGCGCATTCTTGTCCCCGCATTCACCCACGCATTCACTCCCGCGCACATTCTCGGCACTTGATTCCAGAGTCGTTCCGTACGGGCTCCATTCCACGTTCACGTTGCGTAGCGCCTTGATTTTTCCTGCGGTAAAACTCGAGTTGGCGAATATGGCCTGCGCCTGTCCGATGGCGAATTTCAGGAGCGGCTTCACCCATTTCTTCTTGCGGATGAGCAGCAGTTCCGCGCCGTGGAAATTCAGTACCAGCGGGATTTTGAACAACTTAGCGGCACCGAGCGCGATGTAGGCGTGCGGGAACGGCCAGTGGGCGTGTATCACGTCGGGCCGGAACTTGCGGCAAATCTTGATGCAGCGGAAGAACCCGCTGATGATGTAGGGTATGGCGAGCAGTTGCAGCCAGGGCTTGCTTGCCATCTTGCTGGGGGCGCCTTCCTCGTGCGTGAGGATTTCTAAACCTGCGGGCGCGTAGCGGAATCGGTTCACCTTCACGCCGTCGATTTCGTGGCTCCTGAGCCCCTTGTATGCGGGGGCGAGAACCTGGATGTCGAGCCCGGCCTTCCTGAGGTGCGCGATGGAGGTGCGCAGCCAGGGAACTTCGGCGTCTTCGTGGAACCTGGGGTAGACCGAACCGATGACGAGTATTTTCATGGACTAGGTGGCCGGTGCGGCGTCTGCAACCGGGTTTGCGAGTTCCTGCGATACGGCTTCTATCGCGTTCAGGTCCTGTGCGTCGGCGATGCAGGTCGGGTAGACGATGGGCTTTACGACGGAGGTGATGATGCTTGCCGCCTTCTGGAAGCCTTGACTGTCTGCACACTGCAATATACGGCCGCGTACGCGAATCCAGCCCTCGATCTTAGAATCGAGAAGCAGCATGCCGAGTCCGGAATCGTTCTCGAGGAACCCGAGGATATCGCTCCCGCGGTTGTTCCTGTTGAGCGCGGTGAGCATCGTTTCCCAGAATTTCAGGGCGTCATCGTCGTTTTGCGCGACCTTCTTTATCTCGGCGAAATCGAATTCCAGGTAGACGAAGGAACTCTGGTCCTCGTCGCTGCGGATAATTTCTTCCTGGCAACGCCTCTCGAATATTTCCGTCGTGTAGATGGAAATGTTAAAGTGGTGCTTTCTAATCAATTTGAAGAGTTCTTGCTTCATCTCCCGACAAAATTAGTCTATTTTTTGGATATGCAGCGACTGCTTAAATTGAAAAAAGTACTTAAGAACAGCGTTTTGGCGTCATTGGCCGAGAGTGTCAAGGCCGCACGGGCTTCCAGTGGCAAGTTCCGCTCCCTGACGCCCGAAGAGATTGCCTCCCTCGAAAAAAACGGTAACCGTTGCGAGGACTGGGGCCGTGTGCAGGTCGAGACGAACTTTGTGACCGACCGCGTGCACAATTCCGTTTTCATGGGCGACGTGAAGCTTTCCGCGTTCTACGGGACGCTCCTTTTGCCGGGCGACGTTTCGTTCCCTACGGGCGTGTACGACAGCCTCGTGTGTAACAGCATTATCGGGAACGCTCTCGTGTACAAGGTGGCCATGCTCTGCAATGTGCTGGTGCGCAGCAGTGCCGTGGTCGCGAACGTGGGCTCTCTCGTAAGCAGCGGCAAGATCAACTACATGATAGGCTCTTCCATCACCGTGGGCAACGAGATGGGCGGGCGGGCCGTGCGCGTTTTCCCGGATATCACTCCCGACCTGGTGGACATGCAGCTGTTCCACAAGGCGGAACCCGAGGTCGAGGCGCAGTTCGACGAGCAGTTGCAGCAGTTCCGTACCGAGACGGCGCTTCCGTTCGGCGTGGTGGAGAAGGGTGCCGTGGTTTCGAACACGAACATTGTCCGCAACAGCTGGATTGGCTCGCATGCGCGTATCGAGGGGGCGTCCAAGATCCGCAATACGGTAATCCTGAGTTCGCTCGAGGAATCGACGCATGTCTACGATTCGGTGATTGTCGAGAATTCCATTCTGCAGATGGGCGCGAAGGTGCATACCGGCGCCGAGGTGCAGGGCTCCGTTCTCATGAGCCGCGTGAGGGTGGGGAGCAAGGCCATAGTGAAGTCTTCCATCGTGGCGCCGTGCTGCCACATCGAGGAAGGCGAGGTGAACAGTTCGTACATGGGCCCCATGACGCAGATGCACCACCACTCTCTCTTGATTGCGGCGCTCTGGCCCGAGGGTTGCGGCAATCTCGGTTATGGCGCGAATGTCGGGAGCAACCACACGGGACGCATGCCCGATCAGGAAGTCATGCCCGGTCGCGGGATGTTCTTCGGGCTCGGCGTGAACATCAAGTTCCCCGCGAATTTCCGCGAGTCGCCGTTCACGATTATCGCAAGCGGCATAACGACTCTCCCGCAGAGGCTCAAGTTCCCGTTTTCGCTCATACGTCCGGGTGACCCGCAGCTGATGGGCGTGCCCGCGCGCCTCAACGAGATTGTGCCCGCATGGAACTACATGCGCAACGCCTACGCGCTCGACCGCAACTTCTACAAGTATGCCCAGCGGGGCAAGGGAATCGTGAGCGCTTCGTTTGCGAGCCTGTTCAGCCCCGACATTGTGCGTTACGTGTACGATGCGTGGGTGCGCCTGCAGGTGGAACAGGTGCGCGACGTGTATACTCGCGAACATATCGACGGGCTCGGCGAGAACTTTATGCGCGAACGCGTGCGCCAGAACGCCCTGCATGCATACGGCGAGTACTTGGAGCGCTACGTGCTTGACAGCATCATATCGCTTGTCGAGAACGACAAGTCGCTTCTGGGCCAGACCCCGCGCGAACTGCGCAAGCTTTTGCCGGCCGACATGCCTCGCGAGATTGCGCGTGCCGTGCAGCTCCCCGAAACGCTCGACGAGCTAGTGAAGCGGTTCCGCGTGCTCGAGAAGAACTGGTTCGAGTCGGTGTTCCATGGCCTTGACAAGGATAACGCCCGCGGTCGCGAGATATTCGACGACTACGACAGCGCGCACCCCGTGGACAAGGCGTTCGTGGAATGGGAACGCGCTCGCTTCGAGGATACCGTGAAACGCCTCGTGAACGTGCTCAAGGCCATTGGGTAAGTTTGCCCATGCTGCTTTGGATTTTACTTTGTGTGGAATTCATCGCCCGCCTGGTCCTTGAAGTGCGGGAATGTCGCATGGTACAGTGTCGGTTCGGTGCTTTTGCCACGATGCGCCTGATTCCCCTGGTAAACGACCTGGTGCCGCTTCCCGAAATGCGCAAGGAGCCGCGCGTGTCGAAGTTTGTGGAATTTCACGAGGAGGCGCATGCGAAAATGCACCACGCCCTGTTGCGAAACCTGGTGAAGGTCGCCTTCGCGCTTTGCGCCGTGTGGTTCATGGCCGCCCTGATGGTGCGCTGGAACCAGACTATCTGGGAATCGGTACTCTACCTTCACCTGGCTGCCATCCCGTTTCGCATGTTTTTCCATTTTTACTGCTGGAACCAGGAGTACGAATGCGACCGCTATGCTCTAGGCAAGACCGACAAGAAGGTGGCAAAGCTCGCCATGCAGGAACTTGCGCTCTGCGAGATTCCGCACACGGCGCTTTTCGCACTAGTGTACCGCGAGCACCCGACGGTGGCACTCAGGAGCAAGAGAATCTTGAAGAAGGCTGTACACGCCTGAAAAAGTGAACGTCATCCTGAGCGGCCGTCAGGTCGCGATGGATCCAGTCCTGAAAGATAGTGAAAGAGATGGGTTTAGAACGACCAGAGCGAAATGCCTGCGTTCAGCGACCAGTGCCCGCCATTGAAATTGAGCAGGATGTTCGTGATGCCCAGCTGGAATTCCGTGGTGGGGTTGTACCAGTACGAAACCAGGAAGTTGTTCGTGAACAGGTACGGGGTCGCGAACTTGAACTGCGGAATGGGCTTGTCGATGATGATGGACTTGTTCGGCCTGTAGATGTTCCCGTTGTACGATAGCGTCACGTTCCCGATGAAGAGACTTGCGTATGCGCCTGCGCCGTACTGGAACACGAGCCTGTTCTCGTTGCCGAAGTCCTCGAGGGTGGTGAAGGTGCCGTCGTCTTCCTTTGCGTAGCCAAGATAGTTTATGATCTGGTAGGTGAACCGTTGGAACGACGAGACACCGAGTTCAAAGTATTTCGTGTTGATGCCGACGGAGGAAGATGCGTAAATGCCGTGGTAGATGCCGAACCCGATGCTCATGGTGAGCAGGTCGCCCTTGGCGAACTTGTCGATGGAACCGTACACGGGCAGGTAGGTTATCCTGTACTTGGAATCCACGTCGATGGAGTCCCATTCGTCCTTGTTCTCTACGCCGTCGACGCCGGTATGCTCGAGCTTGCTCACGATAAACCCGCCGTGCAGGCGCGATCCCACGGAGTTTTCCTTGATGTAGCGGTTGATGCCCTGGGTGTTTGGCCCGGGGTAGGCGTCCATCTCGACCTGTTTCGCGTATTCCATCTTTGTGGAGGAGCACGATGTAAGCAGTCCGGCGAGCGCAATTGCGATTGTGCCTGCGAGGAGCCGGAAGGCCGTGTTTCTGGAAATGCTTACACCCATGCCTAAAAGATACTTTTTTTGTGTCTTTTGGCTACGCCCTGATGCGCCCGAGCGCGAGGAATGCCGCATTCACTATAAATGCCGCTATCATCAGGAAGTCGCCCGTATGTGCGCCGAGGTTTGCAGGGAGGAATGCGAGCGACGGGCAGAGCTTGCCCATAAGGGCGAGTGCCCCGCCTGCGACAATTGCCGCACCGACGAATTTCGGCTTGGCCTTGAGCCCCAGGAGCCCCCACAATACGGGAACGGTAAATGCGCCCGCGTATACGGCGAGCGCGAGCAGGAGCGTGCTGATGATGTCGGTGAACACGAGCGCGAGCAGAAGAGCCACGATGCCGTTCAAAAAGATGATGATGCGGGCCTTCGCGAGCGGGCTGCGGTCTGCTTTGGCTGTTGGGCCACAGGATGCGCCCCCTCCAATTCCAAACAGCCTGCAAATAATGACCGAACTGCTCAACAGCGTGGTGTCGGCGCTGCTCAGTACCACGCTCAACAGCGCGAGCGCGAACAGCGGGATGAGTGCCGGCGGCAGTACCGCATTCGCAATCGCCGTGATGCGTGCGCCCTGCACTTCGCCGAGGCCTACGCCGTAAACTGCGAGGAACCCGATGATGAACGCCACCGGGATGAGCGTGCATGCCGCACCCGCGATTGCTTTTTTTGCGGTGGTCACGTCTTTCGCGCAGAACATGCGGCTGAAGATGTCGGGCCCCGCCGTGTAAGTGGTTCCGTAGGTGAGAATCAGCAGGAACAAATCGAACGGCGTGAAGTTCGTGTGGAACGGGAACGGCGGCGCACCTGTTGCCTGCGCGGCTGTAAACTGCGCGCCGGATGTCGCGGCGGCTCCACCGAATTGAGCGAAGCCCGCGAGCACCAGCAGGCCCACGATTATCAGGCACGCCTGGAAAAAGTCTGTGCGCAGAATGGAGAATTGCCCGCCCGCGAGCGTGTATCCCGTAAAGACCGTTGCCGCGGTAATGGCCGCAGTCGTGTAGCTCATCGGCGTGAATGTCATCAGGAGTTTCGCCGCCGCGATAATCTGTGCTGCCACGATGCCTGTCCATGCGACGGGAATCACGATGGAAGCCACGAACCGCGGGCCCTTACCGTACAGCGTTTCCACCAGGTCGGGGAGCGCGTATTTCCCGTGCCTGTATGCGCGACTTGCAAACGGGATGAGGGCGAGTAGCCCGAGTGCTCCCGTAAGCATGAACCAGCTGGCGGCCCCGCCGAGCCGTGCGCCGGAATCTACCGCCCCGATGACGGCCGACCCGCCGAGAATCGTTGCCACAAGGCTGCCTGCGACTGCCTTCGCCGACGCTCCCTTGCGCGCCACGAAAAAGTCGGGAATGTCCTTTACGCGCATTGCGCTCCTGATGGCGATTAAAATCAAGATGACGAGATATATAATTAGTGCGATAGTCATAATTATTCGGTGGCAAAGATAGAATTTAAAAGCATTCGATGGTGCAAATCCTGCGCTTCTAATTTTGTATATTCTTTACCGAAGAGGTTTTTATGTATCGAAATTCGCGCATTTTCGCCCACCGTTTGGCCGCAATTCTTTGTCTATTCCTTGCCATTCCCGCACTCGCTTTTGAGGTTACGGTCAAGGCGAACGTGGATAACGCCCAGGTTTTCGTGGGTGACATGTTCAATTACGAAATCCAGGTGACCGCTCCGGAGAACGCCATTGTGGATTTGCCGAGTTTTGTGGGCAACCTCGGGAGTTTCGAGGTCAAGGAGATGAAGAACGAGAAGGTGACCGAGGGCATGCCCAAGGGTACCGCGAAGTTCGTGTGGCTCGCGACGCTCAATACGTTCGTGAGCGGTGACTTTCTGATTGCGCCGCAGCAGGTGAGCGCCGTTGTGGGTAGCGATACGGTGAAGACGAATACCGACCCGGTGGCGGTAAAAGTTTCCATGCGCACAACGGGCGAGGAGACCGACATTTTGGAAGCGGAAGACCCGCTCGATGACCCGCGCCTGCCGCAGTGGTTCTATATTGTGCTGATTGTCCTGGGTGTCGCGCTGCTCGTGTTCCTCGGATGGTTCTTGCACAAGAAATTCGCGAAGCAGGGTGCCGCGCCGCGCCTCCCGCCTTACGAAGAGGCCGTGCTCGCCCTCAAGGAATTGCGCCAAAAGAATTACCTTGCCGAAGGCAACCAGGGCGACTACTTCATGGCGCTCGGATTCATTGCCCGCCGATACATCGAACGCCGTTTCGATGTGGATATCCTGGATGCGACTGTCGCCGAGCTCAAGCAGCGCATGTCGCATGTGGCGGGTCTCCCGCAGGCCTACAAGGAATCGGTCGTTACGCTCGCCGTAGAAACCGAGCCGGTGAAGTTCGCAAAGATGAAGCTGGAAGGTGAACGCTGCCGCTTCTGGGATGAATGGGCCGACCGCCTGCTCGAAGACACGAAGCCGACGCCCGAAGAGGAACAGGCCAAGAAAGAGGCTTTGAAAGCGGCTCTTCAGGATGTGAAGGCCGCCCGCAAGGCAAAGTAATTCTTAACCCAGCTCTTTCCCGTCCTTGAAGGCGTTGCCTACCCGGCGCTCCATCACGTAGTAGCCGTGTCCTGCGGAATCGTAGCATACCGGCTCGAGTTTTTCCACGGAGAGCTTGCCGTCGGCATCCAGCGCGGATTCGTCGGCGGTCACGTTCACGATTTCGCCGAGCAAGAGTTCGGAATCCTCGTCGTAGCTCACCATCTTGCATTCGAGCGCGAGCGGGAGTTCTGCAATCAGCGGCGCGTCCACATGTGCGCTCTTGACGGCGGTAAGTCCCGATTTGGCGAACTTGTCGGCGACCTTGTTCCCGCTGGTCACTCCCAGGTAATCAATCGCCTTGATGTACTTTGCGGTCGCCATGCTCACGGTGAACGCCTTGCGGGCCTTGATGTTCGGCATTGTCTTGTGCGAGGCCGCCACGTAGATTGCCACCTGGTTAGAATCGCTGATGCTTCCCCATGCGGCTACCATCGCGTTCGGCGTGCCGTCTTCGTTGTAGGTACCGATGACCAGCGTGGGTTGCGGGTACAGGAACGCCTTTACTCCGAGATCCTTGCGCATGTCAAATCCTCCGTTTTTTTACAAGATATAAAACTTTGTGCTGAAAAATAATATACTTTTCTACTGAATAATTACCAAAAGGAGTCCTTATGTCGCCTATCATTATTGTCGCCATCGTTGCAGTCGTTCTCGTCGTGTGGATTGCAAGTATGTACAACGGGCTGGTAAAGCTCCGCAACAACCGCGAGAATGCTTTTGCAAACATCGATGTGCAGCTCAAGCAGCGCTTTGACCTGGTGCCGCAACTCGTGAACACGGTAAAGGGTTATGCTGCCCACGAGAAGGAGCTTCTCGAGAAGGTGACTGCTGCCCGTGCCGCTGCGATGAGTGCCAATACGGTCGACGAGAAGGTCGCTGCCGACAAGGCTCTTTCCGGTGCGCTCGCCGGGCTCCGTGTGTCGCTCGAGGCCTACCCCGAACTTAAGGCGAACCAGAACTTCTTGCAGCTGCAGAACGAACTTGCCGATATCGAGAACAAGCTCTCGGCTACGCGCCGCTTCTTCAATTCTGCGACCCGCGAGTTCAACAATGCCTGCGAGGTGTTCCCGAGCAATATCATCGCCGGCATGTTCGGTTTCAAGCGCGCCCCGATGTACGAGGCTACCGAAGGCCGCGAGACCATCAACAAGGCACCCGAGGTGAAGTTCTAGCCACCCGATGAAATACGTCGGTATCCAGACTCAGATTTGGCGCAACAACAGGAACACGGTTCTCCTGCTCCTGCTGTTTCCCGTGATATTGCTGGGGATGGTTCTCGGCACCATCATGTCGCTGGACTGGATAGGCTATTTCTGCTGGGACGGCATTTGCCCGCCGGGCCTGCAGGCGACCACATTCCACTGGGAAATCATCTGGCGGTACTTCTTCGACGCGATGCCGTTCATCTTGTCGATGACGGCGCTCTGGTTCATTGTCGCCTATTTCACGAATACCGCCATCATCAGGGCTGCCACGCATGCCCGCCCGCTGGAGCGCAAGGAGAACGTGCGCGTCTACAACATTGTCGAGAACCTCTGCATTGCGGGCGATATCGAGATGCCGCGCATCAATATTGTGGAGGATTCCGGCCTTAACGCCTTTGCCAGCGGCATAGACATCAATTCGTTCACGATAACGCTCACGACCGGCATTATAGACAAGCTGAACGATGCGGAACTTTCTGCGGTGGTGGGGCACGAACTTACGCACATCAAGAACCGCGATACGCGCCTCATGGTGGTGTGCGTCGTGTTTGTCGGGATATTCTCCATGACAAGGAGCGTTCTTTTCCGGGCTTTGAAAAGCGTGTGGCGCGATCCTCCGCGCTGCCGGTCCAGCCGCAAGAACGATGGCGCAGGCGCCGGGCTTGTCCTCGTGTTGCTTGTCGGCATTGTCTGGGCGACTGTCGGGTATCTTTTCAGCACGTTTACGCGCCTTGCCATTTCGCGCAGTCGCGAGTATGTCGCCGATGCAGGCGGCGCCGAACTCTGTGGCGACCCGCTTGCGCTCGCTTCCGCCCTCAAAAAGATTTCGGAAAATCCGGGCCTTAGTAGCCTCCAGCAAGATGATGTGGCGCAGCTCTACGTTATCCATCCCGACGAGGAATTCGACAACAATATGCGCCTCACGGGCTGGGTCGCGAAGGCGAACACCATATTCTGCACGCATCCCGACACTCCGGAGCGTATCAGGCTTCTGGAACAGTTCTAGGTTGCATCTTGTCGCCGGATTTTTCCCTGTTATCAAGAACTTTTAATAAAGTTGTCTACAACCGATTTTTTTAGTGTATTTTCCCGTTATGATGAAAAGTTTCACATTCAATAAATTTTTTCTGCTTGCGCTTCCGCTGGTTTTTGCCGCATGTGGCGACTCCAGTTCTGCATCTGACGATTACAGCTCCGGGGCCGATGTCCCAAGCAGTTCTTCGCGTACGGAATGTCCAGAGTCCATTGCGGATAACGAATTCTGCGATACACGCGACTACAATGTCTACAAGACAAGTGAGATTGGCGCCCTGGTGTGGATGTCCGAGAACCTGAAATTCAATGTGGAGGGCTGCAAGTGTTTCGATAACGTGGAATCCAACTGCGATTCTCTCGGCCGCCTGTACAACTGGACCCAGGTGATGGATTTGAACAAGTCCTATCTTATCGGTGACGCGTCCTCTGAAATTTCGGGGAATAGGCACCGCGGAATTTGCCCCGAGGGCTGGCATGTGCCCGATACGCTTGAATGGCATTACCTTGTGGACTATGCCGGCGGATTGTCCTCCTTGGGCGAGTACGGCTTTTCGACTGCACAATCGGGATACTACTCCATATATTACTACAGGTTCAATCAGGAACCCGCGTTTTTCCATACGGCGGTGGAGGACTCTCTGGATGACTGGTACATGGATTACGACAGGGATTACGGCCTGATTCAGGACAAGGACTACTATACGCGCGTGAACTCCTACTATGCCATTCTGTACGATGATAGTATGAGGTTGTCGAACCAGAGCAAGTCGCATTATGCGCCGCTCCGTTGCGTGAAGGACACGCTGCTCATGGAAATGGAATTCAAGCCTCTGAGCAGTTCCTCGTCGCTTATCGCGGAACCGGAATCCAGCAGTTCGTCGGAGGCGAGGAATCCCTGCGCCGAACCCAAGAAGTCGTGGGAACACCTGAATCCCGAATTCCGTTACGGGACGTTTATTGACCCTCGTGACGAACAGTGCTACAAGACGACGACGCTCGAGGGGCTCGTGATACTTGCGGAAAACCTCAACTATGCGGATTCGGTCTCGATGCCGGTACTACGCGGGGCTTCCCGTTGCTGGCTTGGCAAGGAGGAAAACTGCGAATCTACCGGGCGCCTCTACACCTGGGATGCCGCGATGCAGGTTTGTCCCGAAGGCTGGAGGCTTCCGACCAAGAGTGAAATCTTTAGAATGTGGCAGGGAGAAAGCGTACTCGACATTGTTTCCCTCGAGGTGCGTGACAGCATTCCTCTCGAAATTACGGACAAGTTCGGGTACTCGTTCTTCCCGACGGGAGTCTACTACGTGAACGACCCCTACAAGGAAGACGGCGACGAGACGCTCCTCACCATCGCAGAAATCTGGCTTTCGGGCGATTCAGAAGATGGCTATGGGGAAACGTTCTATATCAATTTCGGTGAATATCTCGACAGGAATGTCGAAGGCGAGCGGAAGGAAAGCTTTGTGGCGGTCCGCTGCATCAAAGACAAGAGCTAGAATCTAGCGGGGGCGTTTAAAGGATTGCGTATGGCGTGCCCGCGCCTTCCTTGCCGTGGGGGATTTCTGCCTTCCCTGCACGTCGTAAACGCGGGTATCTTCGTCGGCCTGCAATGCCGCTTTCCGCGCAGCCGCGTTTCTGCGGATGGCGTCGGGCGTTACCGTGGAATCCTGTGACTGTCCTGTGGAATCCTGCGTTACGGTCGAGTCCTGCGCGACAGTCGTCGTGTCGCCCGTAACGGTACTGTCGCCGCTTGCCGGTTTCTCAAGCAATATGTACTTCTTGATAATTTTTGCGAGTTCGACTGCGCCGTTTGCATTCGGGTGCACGCTGTCGGCCAAAAACCACGCGGGCATATTGAATTCCGCATGCAGGTCGATGATTTCCACGCCTTTCTTTGTCGCGACATCCTTGATGATGGGGTTTATCTGGTTCACGATTGCCGTATCCATGATTCCCCAGCCGCAGTTGTTGGAGTAGGGCTGCAGCGTGGCGATGACTCTCGGGCTTGTCGGCAGGTGCGCGAACGTGTCGAGGAGAGCCTCGTAATCCTTGTACAGCGCCTGCTTTTCGTATTGCCCGTAATTGTAGTTGTAGGTGGGCTGCCCGTCTGTCCCGATGCAGTTGTTGGTGAAGAACTTGCTGTCGTTGGTGCCGAGCTCTATCACCACGATGTCGGGCGAGGAGGCGAGGGCATCCTTGAACTTTTGGGTATTCCAGTAGCTCATGTTGTCGTTTGGGCCCTTGTTCGCAAACGTCATGCTCGACACGCCGAAGTTCGTGACCGCATAGCTATCGCCAAGCAGTTGCTGCAGTTGGTACGGGTAATCTTCGTGCCAGCTGAGTCCGAATCCTTCGGTAATGCTGTTGCCCACGCACGCAACCTTTGTCTGCGCTTCTGCCGCGCATATGAGGCTCACGACAGCCACCAGCAAAACCATCATGGCTTTATAAATTTTTTCGATCATGCCTACAATATAAATTCGAGAATGCGGAACCTCAATGGAAAAGGCTCGTGTTGGCAAATAACCGGTGCGGAGTAGACAACAAAAACGACCCGCGGGTATTCCCGTGAAAAAACGGCGAACGGTTTCCGTGGACAACAAAGCCCCAGTTATTAAACTGGGGCGGTTTTGAGAGTGAAGCGCGAACGGTCTTAATACTTTTGCTTAAGCACGTCGGGGCATTCCACTTCCACGTAGTCGTGCAGCGGGTTGCCTGCCGCGTGCATGAACTCGGCGAGGAACAGGCATCCCTGCTTGGCCGTGGCGTCGTTGCTGAACACGCTGCCGCACTTGTTCTTGAGGCAGCTGAGCGTCTTGGCCGCAACGTAGTTGGATTCCTTTTCGCAGTCGCTGAGCAAGCCGCCGTACTGTTCACCCTGGCTTCCCCAGCCCATCTGGCTGCAGCCATTGAATGCACCCACGCCGCCGCCCGGGATCATGATGTCGAACTGGCCCTGTTCCACGTCGTGGCCCACGTTGGTCACCATGATGATGAGCTTCTTGCCCTTGATGGCGTTGTGGTTGCCGTCGGTGCTGTACTTGCCCTTGCCGGTGAAGGTCAGCTGGAAGCACTTGCCGCACTGGCCGCCGTTGCTGGCGGGCACTGCCGCGAAGGCGAATCCCATTTCGGTACAGCCGTCAACGGTGAAGGGGATCTGGCTCAAGCAAGTGGTTCCCTGGCCACCGCTGCAGATACTGCCGCTGCCGTTGCCGATGGTGTTCTTGCCCTTGGCGTCGCAAACCTTGGCCGTGTTGCCGCCCGCGTTCTCGTTCCAGGAACAGCTGGGCATGCAGCAGTCCCAGTAACGGGTCGCCCAACCGCTACCGCCACCGCCCTTGGTCTTGATGCTCGGGCAGCCGCCGGCAGGTTTCGAGGAAGAACTGCTCTTGGGTGCGCTGCTAGAAGAGGACTTCGGGGTGCTGCTGGAGGATTTCGGCGTCGCGGAACTGGAGGTAGGTCCGGGCCCGGGATTGTCGCTAGAGGCGGGGCCGGGCTCGATGGCGCTGGAACTCGATTCCACGATCGGGTCGGGTTCCTTGGTGAACTTGTCGCCCGGCTGCAGAACCGGGAGGTCGAGGATGTTTTCGACTTTTGTGAGTTCGGTAACGCCGTCGGGGGCGAGCACTGTGTTGGTCTCGAAGTTGAAGAATCCGATTATTGTCGCGTTGGAGTCGGTCACGAATCCGATGGAGCCCCCGTCAGCGGCGAGGTAGATGAGGTAGTCGCCCGTGTCGTCCTTCAGGTGGAACGCGGGGGCGGTAATGGCGTAGATGGTGGTGTTTTTCTCGAGGAGGGGGAGTGCGCCCACGTCGACGCCGGTAAAGAGGACATTGCCTTCGAGGTCGGTTATGTCGCCCACGGACGATCCGGCGATGAAGTTGATGGTGGCGATGACGTCGCCTTCGGGGTTGGTGACATGCCCGTCAAGGTAGATGATGTAGTCAGAATCAACAGAAAGAAGCCATGCCGGCGCGGTCACTGCGTATTCCGGTGCTTGCGGGGCAGTCGTGGGTTCGTCGGAACAGTTCCAGGCGACCAGAATTGCTCCTGCGGCTAGCAGGGCTTTAAACAAAGTATTCTTCATATTTTCCTCATTACCCTAATACACACCGAAACAAAGATACTATAAATGATGCGGAATTCCTTGTAAAAAATGCAGAATTCCGGAATATGCGTTCCTTTTATGTTCTCCGTCACACATGCGGAAAGACGAATTGTAAACAATTGTAAAATCTTTTGATGTAAAATAAAAATTACAATCAAGACGGAGGGGGCGGGGTAGGGTAGGGCCATGCCGAAACGGCGGCGTTGACTAATTGTTGATAAAGTGGAATTATCTATTTGTTAAAAATATTGAAACGTTAAAATTTCGCAAAAAACGCCAATTTTACTTATAAGGGGAGATTTGCCTCGAAAATGGCCGTCTGGGTGTGCTTTGGCCTGTGGATATCTCCGCGTTTTTCCCGTTTTTCGTAAAAAAACAAAAAAAACGCTTGCAAAAAAATCCACGTTTACTAAATTTGTGGCTCAATTTCGGAGAGTACCGCTTCCTATGCTTTCCGGATTAACGGAAGTCCTTGAGGCTTCTTGACTTGAAGCGATAAACCTTCTGCTGAAGAAGAGGAATAAAATGGCAAAAGAACATTTTGACAGAAGCAAGCCGCACTGCAACATCGGCACCATCGGCCACGTTGACCACGGCAAGACCACCCTCACCGCCGCAATCTGCACGACCCTCGCCGCTAAGGGTCTCGCCGCCGCGAAGAAGTTCGACGAAATCGACAACGCGCCGGAAGAAAAGGCTCGTGGTATCACGATCAACACTTCGCACGTGGAATACACCACTGCAAACCGTCACTACGCTCACGTCGACTGCCCGGGGCACGCCGACTACGTGAAGAACATGGTGACCGGTGCCGCCCAGATGGACGGTGCCATCCTCGTCGTGGCCGCCACCGACGGCCCGATGCCCCAGACCCGTGAACACATCCTTCTCGCTCACCAGGTGGGCGTGCCGAAGATCGTCGTGTTCATGAACAAGGTCGACATGGTCGACGACGCCGAAATCCTCGACCTCGTCGAAATGGAAGTCCGCGAACTTCTCTCCAAGTACGAATTTGACGGTGACAACACCCCGATCGTCCGTGGCTCTGCTCTCAAGGCCCTCGAAGGCGAAGCCGAATGGCAGGACAAGGTCATGGAACTCATGGAAGCCTGCGACACCTACATTCCGCTGCCGCAGCGCGAGACCGACAAGCCGTTCCTGATGCCGATCGAAGACGTGTTCACCATTACCGGCCGCGGCACCGTCGCTACCGGCCGTATCGAACGCGGTATCGTGCGTCTCAACGACAAGGTCGAACGCATTGGCCTCGGTGAAACCACCGAATACGTCATCACGGGCGTGGAAATGTTCCGCAAGCTCCTCGACGACGCCCAGGCCGGTGACAACGTCGGCCTCCTCCTCCGTGGCGCCGAAAAGAAGGACATCGTCCGCGGCATGGTTCTTGCCGCTCCGAAGTCCGTGACTCCGCACACCGAGTTCAAGGCTGAAATCTACGTCCTCACGAAGGACGAAGGTGGCCGCCACACGCCGTTCATGAACGGCTACCGTCCGCAGTTCTACTTCCGCACCACCGACGTCACCGGCACGATCCAGCTGCCCGAAGGCGTCGAAATGGTGACCCCGGGTGACACGGTCACGATCCACGTGAACCTCATCGCTCCGATCGCCATGGAAAAGCAGCTCCGCTTCGCTATCCGCGAAGGTGGCCGTACTGTTGGTGCTGGCTCTGTAACCGAAATCATCAAGTAAGGAAAAATCATGGCTGGTGAACGCATCCGTATTCGCTTGAAGAGCTTCGATCATCGTATGATCGACCGCTCTGCTCAAGACATCGTGAATACAGCTAAGCAAACGGGCGCCCGTATCGCGGGCCCCATCCCCCTCCCGACGAAAGTCCAGAAGTATACGGTGCTCCGCTCTCCGCATATCGACAAGACTTCTCGTGAACAGTTTGAGTCCCGTACGCACAAGCGTCTTATCGACATCCTCGATGCTACGTCGCAGACTGTTGATTCCCTCATGAAACTTGACTTGCCGGCTGGTGTCGAAGTCGAAATTAAGGTCTAATAACAATGAACGGTATTCTCGCAAAGAAGTTGGGAATGACCCAAGTGTTCACGGAACAGGGCGAATGCGTCCCTGTCACGGTTCTCGAAGCCGGTCCGTGCGTGGTCGTTTCCCACAAGACAGAAGAAAAGGACGGCTACACTGCTGTCCAGATCGGCTTTGGTCTTAAGAAGGAACAGCGTGCCAACAAGGCAGAAATCGGCCATTTCAAGAAGGCTGATGTCGCTGTCCGCGAACACCTCGCCGAGTTTGATGTCGCTGATCTCGAATCCTGGCCGGTTGGCAAGGAATTCGGCGCAGCCGACTTCGCCGATGCGAAGATGGTGAACGTCTCCGGTATCTCCAAGGGTCACGGATTCTCTGGTACCATCAAGCGCCACGGCTTCCACAGCGGTCCTCGCTCTCACGGTACGCACAACATGCGCGAACCGGGCGGTACGTCTGCTCACTCCTACCCGGGCCGTGTTTTCCCGGGCAAGCGCATGGCTGGTCAGTACGGCAACAAGAAAGTGACCGTGAAGCACCTCCAGGTCGTCAAAGTTGATGGCGACCGCAACCTGATCTTCGTCCGCGGCGCTGTCCCGGGTGCGAAGAACAGCATCATCGTGGTGAGGAAAGACTAATGGCTAGTGCAAAGCTTTTCGCCGCAACAGGCGATTTCAAGAACGATATCGAACTCCCGAAGATGTTTGACGAAGAAGTCAACAAGGTCTGCATGTACCTCCACATCAAGGCTATCCTGAACAACAACCGTCAGGGTACCGCTCAGGCGAAGAACAAGTCTTCTGTGAGCGGTGGTGGCCAGAAGCCGTGGAAGCAGAAGGGTACCGGCCGCGCTCGTTCCGGCCAGAACACCTCCGCCGTGTGGGTTCGTGGTGCCAAGGCCCATGGTCCGAAGTCCCATGACTACTTCGAGAAGGTGAACAAGAAGGTCAAGAAGATCGCGTTCCACTCCGCCCTCGCCGCCAAGGCTGCCGAAGGCAAGGTGGTCGTGTTCGAAGCCCTCAAGTTCGAAGCCCCGAAGACGAAGGATCTCCTCGCCGTTCTGAACAAGGCCGGTCTCGAACAGCGCAACGCTCTCTTCCTGGTGAGCGCCGCCGATACGAACCTCTACCTTTCCTCCAACAACATTCCTTGGTGCCGTTGCGCCCGCGTCGAAGATGTCAATACTTACGACATCGTCCGTGCGAACAACGTTGTCATCTCCCAGGCCGCTCTCGCGGAACTTGAAGGAGGCCGCTAATGAAGGAAATTCGTGAAATCCTGCTTACCCCGCACATTACCGAAGAAACCATGAAGAACATGGTGAATCCGCGTAACGACGTGCACAGGTACGTTTTCAAGGTCGCCATGAACGCCACCAAGACCGAAATCAAGGACGCTATCGAAAAGCGTTTCGAAGTGAAGGTCGACGCTGTGAATACCGCGATTACCCGCGGCAAGATCAAGCGCGTTCGCATGGTTCCTGGTAAGAAACCCAACTGGAAGAAGGCCTACATCACGCTGAAGGCCGGGCAAAAGATTGCCGAGTTCGAAGGAGTATAACTATGGGTCTGAAATCTTATAGACCGCTTACCCCGACGCTGCGCTACAAGCAGATTGGTGACCGCAAGGAAATTACGGCCGACAAGCCGTACAAGCCGCTCACCGAAGGCATCAAGAGCAGCTCCGGTCGTAACAACGCTGGTGAAATCACTTCCCGCCGTCGCGGCGGTGGCCACAAGAAGCTGTACCGTATCATCGATTTCAAGCGCAAGTTCGCAGGCATCCCCTGCACTGTCGAAACGATCGAATACGATCCGAACCGTACGGCCCGTATCGCCCTGGTCAAGTACCAGAACGGCAAGCGCGCCTACATCGTCGCTCCGGCCGACATCAAGGTTGGCGACGTGCTGAATTCTGGCGAAGGCGCCGAATTCCGCGTGGGCAACGCTCTCCCGATTCGCGACATTCCGCTGAACACCATGATCCACAACATTGAGCTGAAGCCCGGCAAGGGTGCCCAGCTGGTCCGCTCCGCCGGTGCCGCTGCCGAACTCGTCGCCAAGGACGGCAAGCTCTGCCAGGTCAAGATGCCGAGCGGCGAAGTCCGCTTCATCTCCGAAGATTGCCTTGCCGTTGTGGGCCAGGTTTCCAACATCGACCACATGAATGAATCCTCGGGCTCTGCGGGCCGTTCCCGCTGGCTCGGCAAGCGTCCCTCCGTCCGCGGTGTCGTTATGAACCCGGTCGACCACCCGCTCGGTGGTGGTGAAGGACGTACTTCCGGTGGTCGTCATCCGTGCTCTCCGTGGGGTAAGAACTCGAAGGGTGCAAAAACTCGTAACAACAAGCGTACCGATAAGTACATCGTGCGCCGTCGTCAGAAGAGGGCCTAATTCATGTCGAGATCCCTTAAGAAAGGTGCGTTCGTGGATTCCCACGTTCTCAACAAGGCCCAGGCCATGGCTGGCTCCGACAAGAAGCAGCCGATCAAGACCTGGTCCCGTCGTTCCACCATCGTTCCGGATATGGTCGGACTTACCTTCTCCGTGTACAACGGAAAGCAGTTCCTCCCGGTCTATGTTTCTGAAAACATGGTCGGCCATAAGCTCGGCGAATTCGCAATGACCCGCACGTTCCGCGGCCACCGCAAGACGGAAACCGCCGCTGGAGGTAAGAAATAATGCAAGCTGTTGCTAAAGTGAAAAACGTCCGTTACGGTGTGCGCAAGCTCCGCCGTGTCGTGGACCTGGTTCGTGGCAAGCGTGTTGACGAAGCATTCGCAATGCTTTCCATTCTCCACACCAAGACCAAGGGCGCCCCGCTCGTCGAGAACGCTCTCAAGTCTGCCGTTGCGAACTACAAGCAGAAGGCCGCCGGTGCGGTCGCTGCCGAAGAACTCGTGATCAAGTCCATCGCCGCTGACGGTGGTACCATCATGAAGCGCATCCACCCGCGTTCCCAGGGCCGTGCTTTCCGTATCGAAAAGCCGCTCTCTCACCTCACCGTCGTCGTCGCCGACAAGGAGAAATAACAATGGGTCACAAGAGTCATCCCAATGGTCTTCGTCTTGGCGTTATCCGCGGTTGGGAATCCAAGTGGTACGCCGAAGACAATTTTGCAGATCTTCTTTATGAAGACATCACGCTCCGCCGCTACCTGATGAAGCGTTTCGAACATGCCTCCCTCTCCAAGGTCGGCATCGAACGCACCGTCAAGAAGGTGAACGTGAACCTCTTTACCGCACGTCCGGGTATCGTCATCGGCAAGAAGGGCGAAGAACTCGAACGCGTGAAGAGCGAACTCCAGTTCCTCACCGGTAAGGAAATCTTCATCAGCGTGCACGAGATCAAGCGCCCGGAAACGGATGCGAAGCTCGTCGCCGAAAACATTGCCCGTCAGCTCGAGAAGCGTATTTCCTTCCGCCGCGCCATGAAGCGCGCCATCCAGAGTGCCATGCGCCTGGGTGTGGAAGGCATCAAGGTGCAGTGCGGTGGCCGCCTCGGCGGTGCCGAAATTGCCCGCGTGGAAAAGTATGCCGAAGGCCGCGTGCCTCTGCACACTCTCCGTGCTGACATTGACTACGCGACTTCCATTGCTAAGACCGTCTATGGTGCCATCGGTATCAAGGTGTGGATCATGCACGGCGAAAAGATCGGCAAGGACGTCATGAACGACAACAAGAGAGAGAAGTAATATGCTGAGTCCTAAAAGAACATTACATCGTAAGCAGATGAAAGGCCGCATGAAGGGTGTCGCTTCCCGCGGTAACTCCATGGCCTTCGGCGAATTCGGCATTCAGGCTCTTGAAAAGTGCTGGCTGACGGCTCGCCAGATCGAAGCTGCCCGTATCGCTATGACTCGTAAGATCAAGCGTGGCGGTCGCGTGTGGATCCGCGTGTTCCCCGACAAGCCCATCACCCGTCACCCGGCCGAAGCCCGTATGGGTAAGGGTAAGGGCGCCGTGGAATTCTGGGTCGCCGTGATTCTTCCGGGTCGCATCATTTTCGAAATGGGCGGTGTCGAACGCGAACTCGCCATGGAAGCACTCCATGTCGCCTCGCAGAAGCTCCCCCTCAAGTGCAAAATCATCGAAGAATCGGAGATCTAATGAAGGCACGTGACACTAAAAACGAACTGAGAGCTCTCGACGTGGCTCAGCTCAAGGAAAAGCTGGCCCAGTTGAATCTCGATTTGTTCAATTACCGCATGACTGCGAAGCTCGGTAATTTGGAAAAACCCTCTATGATTCAGGCTGCCCGCAGGGACATCGCCCGTATCAAGACCATCCTCAGCGAAAAGGCCAAGGCATAAGCCGGCAGGAGCAGGAAATGGATAGAAACCTTCGTAAAGTCAAGCAGGGAATTGTCAGTTCTGACAAGATGGACAAGACCATCACGGTTGTGGTTGAAAACCGCAAGCGTCATCCCATGTACAACAAGATCATGACCACCACCAAGAAGCTCAAGGCTCACGATGAAAACAACGAAGCCGGCGAAGGCGACCTGGTGGAAATCATGGAAACACGTCCTCTTTCCGCTACGAAGCGCTGGCGTCTCGTCCGCATCGTCGAAAAGAAGAAGTAAACTCCTGGAGTAAGGCGAATTATGATTCAAGAAGAAACCAGACTCGTCGTGGCTGACAACAGTGGAGCCAAGGAAGTCGCCTGCATCCGTGTTTTGGGTGGCACCAACCGTCGCTATGCTAGCATCGGTGATGTCATCAAGGTAGCCGTTAAGGACGCTATCCCCCAGAGCAAGGTGAAGAAGGGTTCCGTGGCCGACGCCGTCGTCGTGCGCACACGCAAAGAAATCTCCCGTCCGGACGGAACGTTCATTCGTTTCTCGGACAACGCAGTCGTCCTCATCACCAAGGATGGCGAACCGCGTGGAACCCGTATTTTTGGACCGGTGGCTCGTGAGCTCCGCGAAAAAAATTACATGAAGATCATCTCCCTCGCACCTGAGGTTCTCTAATGGCAAACATCAAGAAGAATGATAACGTCAAGGTGATTTCCGGTGCCTTCAAGGGCAAGACCGGCACCGTGATCAGTGTCAAGGCCGGCAAGGTGACCGTCAAGGACGTGAACGTCTGCAAGCGTCACGAAAAGCCGAGCCAGACCAACCAAACTGGCGGCATCATCGAGAAGGAAATGCCCATCGACATTTCCAACGTGATGCTCCTCGAAGGCAACACGCCTGTCCGTACCCGTATCGTTCGCGAGAAGGGCAAGAAGGGCGTTCGTACCAGCGTCAAGACTGGAAAGGCTGTGTAAGGTAAAACCATGAATCAGATGAAGCAATTTTATCTCGAAAAAGTCGTTCCGGCCTTGCAAGCAAAGTTTGCCTACAAGAACGTGATGGAAATTCCGCGTCTCGAAAAGATCGTTGTGAACATGGGTGTGGGCGCTGCCGCCCAGAACCGCAAGATTCTCGACGAAGCTGCCGATACGCTCACCGCCATTACGGGTCAGAAGGCCGTAGTCACCACCGCGAAGAAGGCTATCGCCAACTTCCATCTCCGTGAAGGCCTCGGCATCGGTGCCAAGGTCACTCTCCACGGCGACATGATGTGGGACTTCCTCTACCGTTTCATCAACATCAACCTCCCGCGTGTCCGCGACTTCCGTGGTCTTGCACGCCGTGGTTTCGATGGAATGGGCAACTTCACCCTCGGTATCAAGGAACAGACGATTTTCGTCGAAATTGATATCGACAAGATTTCTCGTACCTTCGGTATGGACATCTCCTTCGTGACCTCTGCAAAGACGGACGACGAAGGCCGCGCCCTGCTCGAAGAACTTGGACTCCCCTTCAGGAAGTAAGGTAATACCATGGCAAGCAGAAGAATGATTGAAAAATGCAAGCGTACCCCGAAGTATACCGTTCGCGGGTATAACCGTTGCAAGCGTTGCGGTAGGCCGCACGCCTTTATGCGCCGCTTTGGCCTTTGCCGTATTTGCTTCCGCGAAATGGCACTCGCCGGCGAAATCCCCGGTATCACAAAGTCGTCTTGGTAAGGAGAGTATAACTCATGGCAATGACAGATCCTATCGCCGATATGCTCACCCGCGTGCGCAATGCCTGCAAGGCAAAGCTCCCCGTGGTTGACATTCCTGCCAGCAACCTGAAGCGTGAAATCGCTCGCGTTCTGCAGGAAAAAGGTTTCATCAAGAAGTTCGTCGTGGTCGAAGACGGCAAGCAGGGTATCCTCAAGGTCCTGCTCCGCTACACCAACGGCGTTCCCGCAATCCAGGGCCTCCAGCGCGTGTCTACGCCGGGTCTTCGCCACTACGTCGACGTGGCCAAGCTCCCGCGTGTCCGTAACGGCCTCGGCTATGCTATCATCTCCACATCTAAAGGTGTGATGACCGACCACGAAGCCCGCGAACAGAAGGTGGGTGGCGAAGTTGTCGCAAAGGTATGGTAAAGATGTCCCGTATCGGAAAAGCTATTATCAATATCCCGGCTGGCGTCAAAGTCGCCGTCAATGGTCAGAACATCAAGGTGGAAGGCCCCAAGGGCAAGCTTGAAACGACGGTTCACGAACTGATCTCCATCAAGCTCGAAGGCAACCAGCTTTCCTTCAGCCGCCCGAACGATGAAAAGTTCTCCCGCGCTATGCACGGTACCACCCGCGCCCTCGTCGCCAACATGGTCGAAGGCGTCACCAAGGGTTTCGAGAAGACTCTCGAGATCGTCGGTGTGGGCTATCGTGTGGAACAGAAGGGCAAGGACCTGAACCTCGTTCTCGGCTTCTCCCACCCGGTCATTTTCAAGGCTCCCGAAGGCGTCGAGCTCAAGGCTGTCGACCCGCTGAAGATTTCCATCTCCGGCATCGACAAGCAGAAGGTCGGCCAGGCTGCCGCAGAAATCCGCAAGTACAGGAAGCCTGAACCGTATAAGGGCAAGGGCATCAAGTACACGGGCGAAATTATCCGCCGCAAGCAGGGTAAGAAGACAGGTAAATAAGGGTAAACTATGACTGCAATTGCTAAGAAAAGAATCCAGTCCCGCATCGCACGCCACGCTCGTGTGCGCAAGACTGTTGTCGGAACTGCAGAATGCCCTCGTTTGGCTGTTCGCCGTTCCTTGTCCCACATGGTCGCCCAGATTATCGATGACGCGAACAACAAGTCTCTCGTCCAGATTTCCACGACTGCCAAGGAATTCCAGGGCAAGTTCGCCGAGATGACGAAGACGGAACAGGCCAAGCAGCTTGGCCTCCAGATCGCCGAAATCGCGAAGTCCAAGGGCATTGAATCCGTGGTCTTTGACCGCGGCGGTTACATCTATCACGGTCGCGTTCAGGCTCTCGCTGAGGGAGCTCGTGAAGGCGGACTCAAATTCTAGTGAGGTACACTTTGGAACGCGAAGCTCAAGTTTCTGAATTTGAAGACAAGGTTGTACACATCAACCGTTGCGCTAAGACCGTCAAGGGCGGCCGTCGCATGTCCTTCTCCGCTCTCGTTGTCGTCGGCAACAAGAACGGCAAGGTCGGTGTCGGTCTCGGCAAGGCTAAGGAAGTTTCCGAAGCTATCCGTAAGGGTACCGAAGCTGCCCAGAGAAACATCGTGGAAGTCCAGCTCCTCGATGGCACCATCCCGCACGACATCGAAGTGAAGAGCGGTTCTACCCGCATCCTCCTCATGCCGGCTGCTCCGGGTACTGGTGTTATCGCCGGTGCTGCTGCCCGTGCTGTTCTCGAACTCGCCGGTGTACGCAACATCCTCACGAAGATTCACGGTTCCTCCAACCCGAGCACTGTCGTCAGCGCTTGCTTGGAAGGCCTGCTTTCTCAGAAGAACAAACAGGACTGCGCCAAGTTGCGTGGTTTTGAAGCCTAAGGAGTAATACCTAATGAAGAAAGTTCGTATTACTTTGATCAAGGGTATCGTCCGTCGCCTTCCGGTGCACCGCGCTAACGTGGCTGCACTCGGCCTCCGCAAGATCGGACAAACTGTTGAACACAATCTGACTCCGTCCATCCAGGGCATGATCAATGCCGTGAAGGACATGGTCAAGGTCGAGGAGATCTAAGATGGAACTCAATACTCTCAATCCTGGCAAGGCTGCCAAGGGCAAGAGCCGCAAGCGCATTGGTCGTGGTCCGGGCTCTGGCTGGGGCACAACTGCTGGTCGTGGTCAGAAAGGTGCTGGCGCTCGTAAGAGTGCTAAGGCCGGTCGCGTCGCCTTCGAAGGCGGTCAGATGCCGATTCACCGTCGCATCCCGAAGCGCGGCTTCAAGCACGCTGGTGTTGAATTCCAGATCGTGAACCTCAAGAAGCTTGCCGCTGTTAGCGCTGTTGATTTCGACGCCAAGGTCCTCTTCGACCTCGGCTTCATCAAGAACGTCGAACTGCCGGTCAAGGTCCTCGCTTTTGGTTCTATCGACAAGGCTATCAACGTAAAGGTTAACGCTATCAGTGAAAAGGCAAAGTCTGCCATTGAAGCTGCTGGCGGCAAAGTTGAGATCATCTAATGGAAGCACTGAAGAAAGCCATCGATGCGTTCGTAAATGCTTTTAAGATTGAAGACCTGCGTAAAAAGCTTCTTTTTACGCTTGGTCTTTTGATCGTTTATCGCATTGGCGCTCACATCACCATCCCCGGAGTTAACGCTGCCGTCTTGGCAGAGTACTTCAAAAACTCGAATAACTTGTTTGGCCTGTACGATTCGTTTACCGGCGGTGCATTTGCGAAAGCAACTGTATTTGCCCTCGGTATCATGCCGTACATCAGCGCAAGCATCATCCTCCAGTTGATGGGCTCGGTTATTCCAGCCATCCAGATGCTCCAGAAGGAGGGTCAGGAAGGTCGCGCTAGGTTGAACCAGTATACCCGTTACTTCACGGTAGTCCTTTCTGCCTTGCAGGGATGGGGTATTTCTGTGTGGCTTTCTTCTCTCAAGGTGACGACAGCCGCTGGTACGGGCGTCTCGGTCCTTGCTGATGACTTCTCGTCCGGAGCCGGCAACGTCGGCTTTCGTCTCCTTGCAACGTTGACCTTCACCGCTGGTACAATCTTTTTGATGTACCTTGGCGAGCAGATTACCTCGCACGGTGTAGGTAACGGTATTTCTCTTATCATCTTCGCCGGTATCGTCGGCGGCCTTCCGCGGGCCGTCAGAGCAGAAGCGGAAATGTTGACTGAAGGCATCCAGCCCCTCGCCATCGAGATCTTCATCTTGGCGATCGTGGTCTTGATTGTCGGCTTCATCGTTTTCGTCGAGCAGGCGACCCGTCGCATTCCACTCCAAAGTCCTCGCAGGACCGTCGGAAACAAGGTCTTGGGTGGTCAGGCTAGCTATTTGCCTTTCAAGGTGAACACCG
>Ga0310786_10000370_pt1 | contig 72596 bp, 60 predicted proteins | sample AusTroGonzalo_MG_FD_203881 | JGI IMG/M metagenome (GOLD analysis project Ga0310786, IMG submission 203881) | Bovine rumen microbial communities from tropical cattle in Woodstock, Queensland, Australia - Gonzalo_03 (v2) (version 2) | ecosystem: Host-associated > Mammals > Digestive system >... | reverse complement strand
TCCGCGTGAAGTACCTCGGCAAGAAGGGGGCCGTCACCGACCTCATGAAGCAGATGGGCACGCTCAGCGCCGAGGAACGTCCGGCTTACGGCAAGCTCGTGAACGAACTTAAGGTCGCCGTCTCCGAAGCCATCGACAAGGCAATCGAGACCGCGAACCAGGCCGCCCTCCAGAAGAAACTGGAAAGCGGTTTTGTGGATGTGAGCCTCCCCGGTTCGGGCATTCCCGCCGGCAGCACGCACCCGCTCTACGACGTGCGCGAAGAGATTATCGACTTCTTCAGCCAGATGGGCTTCGAAGTGGACTTCGGCCGCGACATCGAGACGGACTGGTACAACTTCGAGGCGCTCAACACGCCGCCCGACCATCCGAGCCGCGACATGCAGGATACGTTCTACGTGGACGACAAGGTGATGTTGCGTACGCACACTTCCGGCACGCAGATCCACTACATGGAAACGCACAAGCCGCCGTTCCGCATGATTGCTCCGGGTCACGTATTCCGCGTCGACAACGATGCGACCCACGCCCCGATGTTCCAGCAGTGCGAAGGCCTGGTGGTCGACGAGAACATCAGCTTCGCTGACCTCAAGGGCGTGCTCCAGGTGTTCATGAACAAGCTGTTCGGCGAAGGCGTCAAGACGCGTTTCCGCCCGAGCTTCTTCCCGTTCACGGAACCGTCTGCAGAAATGGATGTGAGCTGCGTGTTCTGCGGTGGCAAGGGCTGCCGCCGTTGCAAGGGCACGGGCTGGATGGAAATCGGCGGTTGCGGTTCTGTGGACCCGAACGTGTTCAAGAACTGCGGCATCGACTCCGAGAAGTACACCGGTTTTGCTTTCGGCTTCGGCCTCGACCGTATCGCCATGCTCCGTCATGCGATTCCGGAAATCGGCCTCTTGACCGCGAACGACCAGAGGTTCTTGAGCCAGTTCTAACCATTGCCTTATCAAGCGATGGTATAAAATGTATGGATTCCCTCCTGCGCTTCGCTTGGTCGAGGATGACACGAGGGAAAAGAAAAAAGCAGGTTTAAAGACCTGCTTTTTTTTCGTTTATCGGCGGCCCGGAACAAGTCCGGGATGACGTTACTTGCAGCGGTGGAAGTCGTCTTCCACGCGGATGATGTCGTCTTCGCCGGTGTACTCGCCCACCTGCACTTCAACGATGACCAGCGGGAGGCGGCCTTCGTTCTGCAGGCGGTGAACTTCACCCATCGGAATGTAAGTGGATTCGTTCGGACGGACTAGGAACACCTTGTCGCCGACAGTCACGGTCGCCGTACCGCTCACAACCACCCAGTGTTCGGAACGGTGCAGGTGCTTCTGCAGGCTGAGGCGCTTGCCCGGCTTGACCACGATGCGCTTCATCTTGTAGCGTTCGGTGGATTCGAGCACGGAGTACGTACCCCAGGGGCGGCTCACAGTCTGCGGCACGTTGATGAGGTCGGAACCGCGGGCCTTGAGTTCTTCCACAACCTTCTTCACCTTCTGGCTGCTGCTAAGCGGGGCGACCAGCAATGCGTCCGGCGTGTCGACGATGAGCATCTTGTCGAGGTCGATCGTCGCGATGGCGCGCTGCGTGCCCATCACCAAGGAGTTCTTGGAACCCACCGCGATGTGGCGCGGGTTCACGTTGTTGCCGTTGTCGTCGTGCGGGTATTCCCCGTACAAACTATCAAAGCTTCCGAGGTCGCTCCAGCCGATATCGCTCGGCACGACCTTCACCTTCTTGGACTTTTCCATCACGGCGTAGTCGATGGAGTTGCTCGGGATGGCGAGCATGTCGTCGCGGTCGATACGGATGGGTTCGCCTTCCTCGATCGTGGCCTTGTCGAGCGCGGCCTTCGATGCGGTGAGGATATCCGGGGAATACTTCTTGAGTTCCTCGAGGAATGTCTTCGCCTTGAAGCAGAAGATGCCACTGTTCCAGTAGAAGTTGCCTGCCACCAGGTACTTCTCGGCGGTAGCGAGGTCCGGCTTCTCCACGAAGCGCTTCACGTTTTCGCCGTCGGCCTCGATGTAGCCGTAACCGGTCTCGGGGCTGGTCGGCGTGATGCCGAAGGTCACCAGGTTGCCGGCCTCGGCGAGTTCCTGCGCACGGAGCAGCACCTTCTTGTACTCGTCCTTCTTGCGGATCACGTGGTCCGAGGGCGACACGAGCACGATGGTCTCGGGGTCAAGCTTGAGGCATGCGAGCGCGATGGCGGGCGCGGTGTTGCGGCCCACGGGTTCCAGCAGGAACTGGCTGCCGGTCTGGCCCTCGGCCTCGAGCTGGTCCTTCGCGAGGAAGAACTGGTCAGCGTTAGAGACAATGAACTGCGACTCGCAAACGGCGGAGTTGGTGACCACCGTCTTGCGGAAAAGGGACTGCCCGTCAAAGAGCGGGGCAAACTGCTTAGGCATGAGCGAGCGGCTCACGGGCCAAAGGCGCGTGCCCGAACCACCACAGAGGATAAGGTTAATCATATGCTAGCCTCTAGTCCTGGCCCCACTTGCCGCTGGAGATCAACTGGATGTCACGCGTAATGGTAGCACCGTAGTAGACAGTCTGGGCAGAAGGCAGGATCAGGTTGATAAGACGGTTCCAAGTTGCAAGGCCAGAAGCATCGACATACACCACGTCGCGGGCGTTCAGGTTGAACCTTTCGGCCATAGCGAGGGCCATAGCGTTCTTCGCGTTCAGCTGGAACACGTCGATTTGCTTTTCGGAGGTATTGCGGATAACATAGATGGACCTGGAAGAAGCGTAGGTCGTCTGCAGGCCACCGACACTCGCCAGGGCTTCCACCAGGGAGAGCTTGCCCTGGTTCACATTCACGGCACCCGTGCGGGCCACTTCACCCATCACAAACACACGGTTTTCCTTCTGCGTCTCGGAAAGCGCCGGGATGAACATCTGGTCGTCGGGCTTCAGGAGAATCTTGTCGAGCGGGAGGTTCGACTTGAACGCCTCGAGGTAGTTGATGTTGTAGACCTTCTCGCCACGGCGCAGCTGGATTCTGGAGGGATCGGCCTCCTCGGCAAAGCCACCCACAGCAGCAATCGCGGCAGGAATGGTCATCGGCATCTCGTTGAAGGCAATGTAGCCAGGCCTGTTCACCGCACCCGAAACAAACGCCTTGAGGCTGTTGTAGCCCGTCACACGCACATCGACCTGCGGGTCATTCAATATCTTGTCGGAAAGGCGCTTCGTGATTTCGGCACGGAGTTCCTGGGCCGTGAGGCCCTCCACCTTGAGTTCACCCGCATAGGGGTAGAAAAGCGTACCGTCCGTCGTCACGCGCTGGCCAGCCGGCTGGTACTGACCCATCGGGGAAGTAAGTTCCGGATGTTCCCAAACCACCACCTGGACCATGTCCAAAGGACCAATGCGATATTCGAGATTCGGCAGGGAGTCGACAATCAGGTCCTTGAGGTCATCAGCACCCGAAACCGAAGAATCGGCCGCCGGACCGGCTGTAAATTCACCGGCCTCAATGGAATGTACAAAGACCTTCATTCCATTGTATTCCGCAGAATCTTCCGGGAGCGTCATCTGCATGTGAGGGCCAAGGGAGCAACCGCCAAACACGGCGGCCATACCTGCCATTACATATTTTAACGTCTTCATTATTGAGCCTCGCTCTGTTTAATCTTTTCCACCCAATACGGGGTCAGCTTTGAAATAAAGTTCCATGCCATCACAAAGGCGCTCTCGGGTCTGCGATAAGGGTCGGGAATATCGACCTGCTGGCCTTCACCGTAACGGTGAATCTTGTCACCAAACTCCGGATAACGGCGCTGAAGTTCCGTCTTGTGCCCGTTTTCCATTACAAGCACCAAATCGGCCCACTTGAGCAAATCCAAGTTGATTTGACGAGCACGATGGGCGCTCATATCAACACCATGCTGTAACGCAATCTTTTGGCTAATCTCGTGCGCAGGATGGTCCACCAAGGCCCCAAGCCCGGCGCTCATCACTTCAAAACCTTCGCCCAGTTCCTTTTTCAGGAGGTATTCCCCCGTAGGACTGCGGCAGATATTGCCAGTGCAAACAACTAGAATTTTCTTCATCACTGCCTAAGATAGAAAAATGTCGTCAATCATCCATTAACTACAGTTCGAACGCGAAGCCCAAATCCTTGAGAGCGGGGTTCTTCGTGTCTTTCTCGGAAAGGAGAGGCTCGAAGCCGTTACCCACAGGCCACTTGATGCCGATTTCGGGGTCGTTCCACATAAGGCCGCCCTCGTCCTTGGGGTCGTACAGGCGGGTGCACTTGTAAACAAATGTCGCCGTTTCGCTGAGAACCACGAACCCGTGGGCAAAACCCTCGGGAATGTAGAGCTGGTTTTTCTTTTCGGCAGAAAGCGTAACGCCTTCCCACTTGCCAAACGTGGGGCTGCCCTTGCGCAGGTCCACCGCCACGTCAAAGACTTCGCCATCGATCACGCGGACAAGCTTGCCCTGCGGGTTCTTTTTCTGGAAATGCAAACCGCGGAGCACGCCCTTCTTGCTCTTGGACTCGTTGTCCTGCACAAACACCATGTTCAGGCCTGCGGCGTCGAATTCGCCCTTGTTGTAGGTTTCCATAAAGTAGCCGCGCTGGTCACCAAAGACCGTCGGCTCGATGATGGTCACGCCCTCGATGGAGGTCTTGATGAAATTGAACTTACCCATTATCTATTCCCGTACATTTTTTCGTAATACTTCTCGTAGTCACCGCTCGTGATGTTGTCGAGCCATTCCTGGTTGTCGAGGTACCAGCGTACCGTCTTCTCGATGCCTTCCTCGAACTGGAGGGAGGGTTCCCAGCCGAGTTCCTTCTGGAGCTTGGTGGAGTCGATGGCGTAGCGGGCGTCGTGGCCCAGGCGGTCGGTCACGTAGGTGATGAGGTTCATGTCCTCGCCTTCCGCACGACCAAGCAACTTATCGACGGTCTTGATGACAACCTTGATAATGTCGATGTTCTTCCATTCGTTGAACCCGCCGATGTTGTAGGTCTCGGCAATCTTCCCGTTATGGAAAATCACGTCGATGGCGCGAGCATGGTCTTCCACGAAGAGCCAGTCGCGCACGTTTTCGCCCTTGCCGTAAACCGGCAGCGGCTTCTTGTGGCGGATGTTGTTGATGAAGAGCGGGATGAGCTTCTCGGGGAACTGGTACGGGCCGTAGTTGTTGGAGCAGTTCGTCACGATGGTCGGCATGCCGTAGGTATCATGGAACGCACGAACGAAGTGGTCGGAACCGGCCTTCGATGCGGAATACGGGCTGTGCGGCGTGTACTTGGTGGTCTCGTAGAAGAAGTCGTCGCCGTAGGCCAGGTGGTGTTCGCTGGAGCTAGCGGTCGTCGTGAACGGAGGCGTGATGCCTTCGGGGTGGTTCATCTTGAGCGCACCGTAGACTTCGTCGGTGGAGATGTGGTAGAAACGCTTGCCCTCGTACTTTTCGGGGAGGCTTTCCCAGTAGAGCTTCGCGGCCTGGAGCAGGGAGAGCGTGCCCATCACATTCGTCTTCGCGAAGGTGAACGGGTCCTTGATGGAGCGGTCCACGTGGCTTTCGGCAGCGAGATGGATGATGCCGTCGACCTTCTCATCCTGCATGAGCTTGTAGAACGCATCGAAGTCGCAGATGTCCATCTTCACGAACTTGTAGTTCGGCTTGTCCTCGATGTCCTTCAGGTTCGCGAGGTTGCCCGCATAGGTGAGCTTGTCGAGGTTGATAATGTTGTACTCGGGGTACTTGTTCACGAACAGACGAACGACATGGCTTCCGATAAAGCCTGCGCCGCCGGTGATGACGATGGATCGTTTCATGCGATTCTCCAATTATTTTGGAGAAAATATAGGAAAATCCAGCGTGTCTTCCAGCGCATCCATATCGACAGGAATGGTCTCTACCTGCCAGCGTAACCAGGTAAGCTGGCGTTTCGCGTAATTGCGGGTCTTGCGCTTCACGTCTTCGACAACGCGCGAAATTTCTGCAGGCGAACTCGCATGCAGCAGTTCGCGGTACCCGAGGCTCTGCCATGCGGGTGCATCGAGCGGGACGGTTCGGGCAAGGCGAAGCACTTCGTCAAGCCAGCCATCCGCCATCATCTTGTCCACGCGCCGGTTTATGCGGGCATACAGGTTTTCCCGCTCGCGCTGGAGCCAGAATACGGGTATTTTCCCGATGCCGCCCTCGCGTTCCTTCTGCCAGTCGGAAAGCTTGCGGCCCGTTGCATTCCACACCTCGAGAATGCGGATTATTCTCTGGGCATTTTCCGCCTCCACGCCCGTCATGGCCTCCGGATCCACTTCCCGTGCCATTTTGAACAAACTATCAAGCCCGTCGCGGGTGGCTTTTCCCTCGAGATCGGCCCGCACGCTCGCATCGATTTTCGGGATTTTCGGAAGCCCGAGCATCAGCGACTGCAGATACAATCCCGTGCCGCCCACCGCAATGTAATTCCGGTCCGGATTTGCTTCCAGCAGGTTGCGGACCCGCATGCAGAAATCCCCCGCCGAGAACGCCTCCCGCGGGTCGAGAAAGTTTACCATGTGGTGCTTGACCTGCCCCATCTCAGCTTGCGACGGTTGCGCAGTCCCGATAACAAAGCCCTCGTATATCTGGCGCGAGTCGACACCGATAATTTCGGCATCATAGTGGCGGGCAAGGGCAAGCGCAAGGCCCGACTTCCCTATTCCCGTGGCTCCGGCGACAGCAAAGAGGATTGGCATACCCGCAATATAATTATATTTGCACCAGATGAAAAACGCCAAGCACATAATCGCCATCTTTATTGTTCTCGGGGTAATCGCGACAGCGGCATACCTGCTCCCCCAGAGTGGCATTGAAAGCATTTTGACTGGCGAAAGTGCGCCCGCCGAGGTAAACGCCGACTCCACGGAGGCCGCAAACGACTCGGCCGCCGTGCAAGACACCACGCCGTTTGTCGACCGCATGAAAGCCAGCCTCGAGGTCATCAAGGCGGAATATTCCCGCCGCAAAAAGCGCGACGTGTGGACACTTGGAAACGGAACGACAATCATCCGGTACTTGCTGCAGGCGCAGCGGTTTATAAACAAGAACGGCGGCAAGGTCCTCTACATGGAGGAACTTTTCAACGACAACACCGTGTTTCAGTCCGCAAATCTCGACGCGCTCTCCCCCGAGGGCGACACGCTCCGGTTATGCCTGCAGGTTTCGCTAAACGTGTTCCGCGACAACGCTTCCTACCTTTCGGTCTCGTTCCAGGTAAAGGAACTCACCCCCGAAATGATTGTAGCGCTCAACTCGCTCGACTTCCCGTACGACCTGATGATTCCCCCGTTCGGCGTACCGGATGGATTCTACCCCGATCTGGACAAGGTGAAGGACAAGGAAATCGTGCTGTGGCTCCTCATGGAATCGAGCAGTCTCGACAGCAGGCACAAGAAGATGCGCCCCATCAGGAGCTACCTCACCGAAGACCAGATTGCCGAAATCATCTCGGACGCAAAGACGCTCGCCCCTTCCGCTGCCGGCATCGCCTCTAGGTACGCAGAAAAGGCCGTGGAGCACAAGCCCCTATTACAGGCGGTGTTGAACGCGGCAAAGCAAAACAACCTGTGGTTTGCCGACCTCTCGCAGAACAACAAGTCGAAAGTTCCGGAAATCTGCCCCGAGCTGAACATAGACTGCAAGACGCTTAAGCCCTACGATCCGTCGAACAGCAGCATGGACGACTACATCCAGAAAAAAATCCGCAGCGCGGCAAGGAACGGCATAGACGCCATAATACTCCCCCTCTCTGTGGAGAGCGTGCGGAAAGTCAAGTCCATGAAAGAAAAAACGACCGCGCAGGGAACCACTCTCATAAATTTATCTACTTTTATGAACACCAACAAGGAGTAGTTTACATGACCGTAAAACTGGGTGTCAACATCGACCACATCGCCACCATCCGTGAAGCGCGCAAAATCCGTGAACCGGACCCCGTAGCTGCAGCGATTATCGCAGAACTCGCCGGATGCAACGGTATTGTCGCCCACCTGCGCGAAGACAAGCGCCACATCCAGGACCGCGACCTCAAACTGCTCCGCGGAACGGTTTCGACCAAGCTCGACCTCCAGATTTCGACCAATCCCGAGATGGTGCAGTTCGCCATAAACGTGCAGCCCGACATGGTAACGCTGGTTCCCGAGAACCACCAGGAAATCACGACCGAATCGGGCATGAACGTGGCCGCAAAGATCGACGAAATCTCGAAAATCGTGATGACCCTCAAAAACAATGACATTGCCACCTGCATCTTCATCGACCCCGAAACGGAACAGGTGAAGGCATCCAAGAAGGTCGGCGCCGACTTTGTGGAGTTCAGCACGGCAAGGTACGCCTCGGCCTGCGACCTCGGCAGCATCCAGGAAGTGAACCGCGAAATTTCCGCCATCCAGGATATGACCGTGCTCGCAAAGAAATACGGCCTGCGCATCCTCGCGGGTCACGGCCTCAACTACCGAAACGTTGAAGCCATCGCCGCTATCGAAGGTATCGAGGAACTCAATATCGGGCACAGCATCGTGGCGAGAGCCGCCCTCGTGGGCCTCGAGCGCGCCGTGAAGGAAATGCTCGAACTCATACGCCGCGCAAGCGCATAACAAACAGGCGGGCATCAAGGGCCTGCTCAATAATCCTTGTATTCAACGTCTTGCAGCACCAGACCCTGCGGAGGGGCCCAGGTGCGTTCGCCCTTGAAATCCTTAGCGAATATCTTTTCCACCGTTCCCAGCGGGTAGCGGCCCCGCCCCACATCGAAAAGCGTGCCGACCATCGCGCGGACCTGGCGGTGCAAAAACCTGTTGCCCTTGATGTGGAACATGCAGCTCCACTCGTTCAGGCGTTCCAGGCGGAACTCGGTCAGCGTACACAGGGTCGATTTCCCGTCGTTGCGCGGGATGCAAAAGTCAATGAAGTCGTGTTCGCCCAAAAAGCATTCCGCCTCGCGGGCCATAACATCCAGGTCGAGCGCGAGCGAACCGCACTCCCAGCCAAAATCGCGCATGAGCGCCACGGGCCGGGTGAAAATCGTGTATTGGTAATAGCGCGAAAGCGCGTCGTAGCGGGAATGGAAATCGTCGCTGCACCGCTGCAAGTCGCGGATGCGGATGAGCCTCTTGGTAAGGCCATTCACCGAACGCTCCACCTTGAAGGGCTCGAGCTCGCCGTCGAAATCGAAATGCACGCACTGCCCGCGGGCATGCACGCCCGTATCGGTACGGCCGGAACCCACCACGCGGATGGGGGCGCGAAGTACTATGGAAAGAGCCTCCTCGAGGGACGACTGCACTGTAACGAACTTCGTCTGGCCGGCACAGTTCTGTTCTTGCCAGCCGTAAAAGGCGCTCCCGAGGTACTCGCAGCGGAAGCGGTAACGCATCAGGACCCCGATTCGAGGGATTCCTTGATGACCGCCTCCACCTGTTCTTGCGGGATTTTCAACTGCGATGCGATTGCAGAGGCGGGGAACCCGCGGCGCGACATCTGCATAATCTTCGTCTTCTCGCTGAACTCGCGGTCGAACCGGCTTGTCTTGAGGGGCGATTTGGCCTGCAAGGTCGGGTCGCCCGTCATGTTGTGGCTCTGGGCGCGAATCTTCATGGTGCGGTCGCGCGAGACACCCCGCGGGGAGCGAAGCACGTCGGAAAGCGACTGCATTGCAGACGTAATGCGTTCCTTGGCCGTGGGCCGAAGCTGCGGGCGCGGCGCATCGAGGTCGGTCGTGAGAATCTTGTTCTCGGGCACGCCGTTCTCGTCTTCGAAGGCGACCTTCGGAAGTTCCTGCTTGTCCGCGGCCGCTTCCTGCTTGTCGCGGGCGGCGTACTCGTTGACCTCGTCGATAATGGAGCGCTTTTGCGGGCGCGGGCGCGCAATCGTCTCGTCGTCAAGGCCGCCCTTCGGCTCCTTGAAGCGCTGTTCCTCGGCCGCCTTGATGGCTTCCATCTTCATGGTAAGCACCTTCTTGCGGTGCGCCAGCACGGCAAAGAGCAAAATCACACAGAGAATGACGGCCACCACGCCGCCTGCAATCCACAGCATGGTCTCGCTCGAAACTCCCAGCGGGTTCTCGGCGGCCACGGGAGCGGAAGTCTTCCTCAGATCAGAAAGCGATTCCCAGGACTGTTCCAGTTCCGTACGTATGCTAAGCTGGAGGTCGGGGTTCCCCTGGGCCTCGAACAGCGCCACCTGCAGGGAATCGATCCTGCTGCGGGCTTCCAGGTAGGCATCCGCATCGAAGGACGACCTCACCGCAGAAAAATCCATGAGCAAATAGGCGCCAAGCCCTGCTGCCACGATAAACAAGACAACTGGAGCGATAAACTTCTTCATACACCCATAATTTAGAAAAAAGCCGGCATCATTTTTTGCAAATAGGTGCAAAAATGGCAAGTTTTAAAAACCGGGAAATTACATCCCGTTTCCACCGGCAAGTGATGAGAAGTTCTCTACACTTATTTTGAAATAATCCCCAAAAAGCGTTTTACGCCCCGGTTTTTATCTATCTTATGGTCAAGAACTCTTTGTTCTCCTCCTAACCCCAAAGAAACACCCTGACCTCTCGGTCAGGGTGTTTTTGATATAAAAGCCTAATATCGGGGGTCCAACGCTACATGCGGAGCATATCGGCAGAAACGACCCTGTCGCCGCCGTTTTCGACAGCCGCCTGGAGCGCCATCTGCGCATTGTAGATAAGCGTGCCTTCGTCTATCGCGTGGTCGGGCATCACCGCCACACCGAGGCTCAGTTTGGTCGCAAGGATTCCGTCGCCGTACGAAATCTGCAACTGCGAAATCTCGTTACGGATGCGTTCTGCACGCTCGGTGGTAATCTTGCTGTCGGCGCCGGGCAGAATCACGCACAAAACGTTGCCGTCGAACCTGCAGGGGATATCTTCCGTACGGATGAACCCGGGCAAGCGCTGGCCCAGTTCCCAGAGCAACTGCTCGAGGGCATGGTTGCCTTTCTCCTTCTTGATAGTCTCGGCCGCATCGGGGTAAATCATGACGATTCCGATGGGGGTCGCGTGGCGGTTCGCGGAAGCCACCTCGCGGCGCAGAGATTCTTCCATGTAGCGCCTGTTGAACAGCCCCGTAAGGCCGTCGCGAATGCTATGCTGCTGGAACCGTAGGTTCAGGTTCTGGTTTGCGACATACAGGCCAAACGTCGCGGCCACGATGCTCACCTTCGCCTTCCAGAATTCCAGGGAATCACCCTCGGGGAACTTGTCCACCTGCACGGAGAGAATGCCGAAATGCTCCTCGAGACCTTCAATCGGAGCGCAGAAAGATACGCCCTGCGGGTGGTGGTGCAGGTGGGTGCAGCCTCCCGTAAATTCGCCGGAGGTATAGTCGCTCACCACGATATCGCCGGCATTGAAACTTGCGCACTCCCCGGGCATGATGGTATCGTCGCTAATCACGTAGTCGCCGAACGAGAGAATCTTGTGCAATTCGGTCTGCACGCCGCCATACATGTAGAGGATTCCGGCACCGTTGGGGAACAGTTCCGGCAGCGACTTCTCGAGAGCCTCCACCACATCGGGGAACGGCCTGTTCTTGAGAATCTGCTTGCAGAAAGTGTTCCAGGCATCGAGCGGGAAGGCATGCTGCACCACGTTCACCTGCTGCTTGAGGGCCTCGGCGGCGGGCATCGCCTCGGGCGGGAGGATGCTGTCAAAGGGTTTCTTCTTCGCGTTCGCACCTTCAAAAGGCTGCGGTTCATCGCTCAGCGACGGGACAACGGGCACATACTCGGTACGCGGAGAAGCATTGCGGGTTTCGTTCAGGGCTTCGGTAAAATTCTCTTCGGCTTCGGCAAACTTACGCTTGCAATGGCTGTAGTAGAGCAGGCCAAGAACCGCCCCCCAGGCGCCAATCAGGATGAATTTCAGGTGCAAGGCCAGTGTCTTGTCAGGAATAAAATACGCTCCAACGATGCCACCGGCAAAAAAGATGAGGCAAATAAAATAAGAAAGGAAGCTCATACCATAAATTTATCAAAAGAATTTTGTTTTCGTTCACAAGTAAACGAAATTTTCCCAAAAAAGACACGTTTTTAGGGGATGAAATTCACGCGGGAGGGGCCCCAGCTCGGAGTTGCGACCATCCATTTTCTAAATTTGGCTTCATGACGATTCTCGAGAAGATTGCGCTTGCCCTGCCAGCCGTAGAAAGTCCTGCCAGATACATGGGCGGCGAGGCGAACAGCGTGGTGAAGGACCACAGCCAAATGCTTTGCCGCATGGCGTTCGTGTTCCCGGACACCTACGAAATCGGCATGAGCAATAACGGCATCCGCATCCTGTACCACGTCATAAACCGTGAGAGCGACCTGCTGTGCGAAGTCTCGTTCGCACCGTGGGACGACATGGCCCGCGAGATGGCGAAGTACGACATCCCGCTGTACAGCTATGCGACCTACACGCCGGTACGCGATTTCGAGGTGCTGGGCATGACTCTCCAGACGGAGCTGAACTTCACCAACGTGCCCTACGTGCTGGATTTGGCCCGCGTTCCCGTGTGGCAGAAAGACCGCAGGGAAGACGACCCGATAGTAGTCGCGGGTGGCCCCTCGATGGCGAACCCCGAACCCGTCGCCGACTTCTTCGACGCGTTCATGATAGGCGACGGGGAGAACGTGATGGTCACGTTCCTGCGGTGCGTAGGCGAGGGCCGCAAGGCGGGCCTCAGTCGCGCCGAAATACTCGAGAACTTGTCCAAGATCGACGGCGTGTACGTGCCGAGCCTCCGCCCTGTGGTAAAAAACGAGTTCGGCGCGATTGTGCCGGCGGAACCTGCCGCCGGCGCCTACGCCACCACGAACGGGGTTCGCCGCCTGTTCATTCCGGAAATGGACCCCAAGAATTACCCGGTAAAGAACCTCATCGCCAACATGCAGCTCGTGCACAACCGCTTCAGCGTGGAAGTCATGCGCGGTTGTGCGCAGGGTTGCCGTTTCTGCCAAGCGGGCATCTGGTACCGCCCGTGCCGCGAACTCAACCCCGACGACGTTTTGGACATCGCGAAGGCGGGAATCCGCGCCACCGGCGAACGCGAACTCGGACTCCTTTCGCTCTCCACCGCCGACTACAAGCCGGTGGAAGCCCTCACCGATTCCATCATCGACGACCCGTTCTTCGACACGGTAGACGTGAGCCTCCCCAGCATCCGCGTGAACAGTTTCGGGCAGACGCTCGCCGGCAAGATCGCCGCCCTCAAGGGCGGCCGCAGCGCCACGTTCGCCCCCGAGACCGGTTCCGAGCGCATCCGCAAGATGATCAACAAGACCATCAGCGACCAGGACATGTACGATGCCGCCGAGCACGCGTTCTCCAGCGGGTTCAACAAGATTAAGTTGTACACAATGATCGGGTTCCCGACCGAGAACGAGGCCGACATGCAGGCGTTCTGCGACCTCATCTTCAACCTCGTGAAAATCGGGCGCAAGTACAACCGCGGCATCCAGATAGCCGTAAGCATCGGCATATTGATTCCCAAATCTTTCACGGCACTCCAGTGGGCGCCGTTCATGGACAAGGAAACCGCCCTCAAACACATCCGCTACGTGCGCGAAAAGTTCTTCAAGCACCCCAACGTGAAAATCAACTGGGCCAGCTGGGAAACGAGCTTCCTCGAGGCCATTTACAGCCGTGGCGACCGGAGCCTCGGGCCAGTCATCTACGAGGCATACAAGCAGGGTATCATTTTCGAGAGCGACTCCTACCGGTTCGATTTTGCCAAGTGGGAAGCCGTGTGGCAAAAAACAGGCTACGACACCAGCTGGGTGTACCGTGAACGCGAAAAGGACGAGGTGTTCCCGTGGGATTTCATCCATGCGGGAACCACCAAACAGTACCTGCGCCGCGAATGGGAGAAGGCTTTTGACCCAAGCAGCGGCCCCGTGCCCAACTGCAAGTGGGGCGACTGCCAGAAGTGCGGCATTCCCGGGTTCGGCGCCGAAATCAAGCTCGCCGACGACCCCGTGCGCCACAAGGCACCGAGCCGCACCCCCGAAGAAATCAAGCAGCTCGTTGTTGACCGCCGCCCCAAGAAGACGGAAGCCTTCAGCTACAAGATCACCTTCAAAAAGACGGGCCTCAGCCGGTTCCTGCCGCACCAGAACATGCTGAGTTTCTTCGAGCGCACGTTCCTGTGCGCGGGCATCCCCGTCAAGTTCAGCGAGGGGTTCAGCCCCAAGCCGCGCATCTCGAACATGGGCGCGCTCCCCTTAGGCCTCGAGACCTACTGCGAAATCATCAGCGTGGACCTCTTGCAAAAGCTCGACATCTCGCCCGAGAACCTGCCGAAACTCATGGAGCAACTCAGCACGCCGTTCCCGCGCGGCATGGAAATCGTGAACATCGAGCCGCTCAAGCAAAAACTCAGCAAGAACTTCCCCAAGGCGATGGTCTACCGTCACACACCCGAAATCATCCCCGCCGACCTCATAGAGAGGTTCAACGCCAAGACCCTCCCCGTCGTGAAGAACCACCGCGGGCAGGAAATCGACCTGAACGCGCACGTTCTCGGCATGGAAATCGCAAACGGGGCGCTCCTGGTGAAAGTAAAGTGCAACGACCAGGGCTGCACGGCAAGCCCGTTCGTTATATACGCGGGGCTTCTCGGCGTGGAAATCGACCCCGCAAAGCTCGACGAGGTGTCAAGGCGCTTCCTTATCGCGAAAATCTCGATGGAATGGTAATTAGCGCGGCCCGCGATAGACGGAAAGCGCGATATAGTTTATATTTCTAGCAACCAACCAACATTTCACAAGGAGTATGGTAAATGAAAAAGTTTTTCCTCGCAGCACTCACTGCCATGGCTCTCTGCAGCTACGGCTACGCTCAGGACGATGACGACGAATACGAAGACGACGCTCCGGCAGCCCCGGCAGCTCCCGCAGCCGCTCCGGCTTCTGAACCCGCCCCCGCAGCAGCCCCTGCCGCAAGCGGAGCCGGCTTCATGGGCATCAGCCTCGACATCCAAGAAACCTTCGGCGCCGCTCTCCCGACGTTCTTCCTGAACTTCAAGCTCGCCCCGAACATGGAACTCTACGCCATCTTGGGCCTGTACCACCACGGTGAAACCTCTGCCGAAAGCAAGGCTACCGGTGGCGAAACCGACGGTCAGGACGATTACACCCAAATCGATCTCGGTGTCGGCTTTGATTTCGTCGCAGCCCAGATGCTCCTCCCCGTTTCCCTCGGTGGCGAACTCATTCTCAACCACATTGGCGAAGACAACAACCGCTTCGACCTGAACCTCCTCGCCGGTTTCCGCGTGAACCCCGTGGCCAACTTCTACTTGACTGCCAAGGCAGGCCTTTCCTTCATGTACAGTTCCTGGGAAGACGCCCAGGCGGACTACGGCCGCATCGACTTTGCACTCAAGACCCGCTTTGTCGCCACCTGGTTCTTCATGTAACCGAGGGTCATAAACTATTGAAGGTCGCCTCCGGGCGACCTTTTTTTATGCATAAACAGCGAGGATGACAACAATAGAATGGCAGGAAAGCCTATCCGCTATTCCGCCGGAAGGATAATCTCGATATGGCGGGTGCTCACGTTGAGGAAGTGCGTGCGGAACAGGTCCTTGTCATTACGGTCGCTCACCTTCACCTGGGTCACCGCGATAAAGTCCTTGTTCTCGCGGATGTAGTCGGTCAGGCGTTCGTCACGCAGGGTGTCGATTTCGCCGGTAATGATAAAACTGTCTGTCCATATTTTTACGAGCATGACTTAAATATAAAGATTTTTCGCCCTAAAAAAAACGTTTTTTCAAAAAAATTTCGCATTTTCGCTTTTTGCAACATATATTATAGTAGAAATGTTCCAGCGCGGGCCCAAACCCGCTACAAAAACTTTAAAAAGGATACCGACCATGGCAAAGAAGAAGCCCCTCCCCGAACCCGGGAAAATGTTCTACCACAACGACGAATTCATGGACAGCAAGGCTGGCCGCCCGCTGCGCATGCTTTCGGAATTCGCAGCGCCGCACTTTGTTTTCTCGCAGGAAAAGATTACAAACACCATCGTGTTCTTCGGTTCGGCACGCACGCTCCCGCCCGACGAAATCAAGAAACGCCGCAAGAGCTGCAAGGACAAGAAGGAACTCGCGCGCCTCGCCAAACTCGAGAAGGTGGCATCATCGTACAATGCGGCCCGCGAACTCGGGGCCAAGCTCGGCAAGTGGGCCAACAAGCGTCACGAAGGTTTCGCCATCATGACAGGCGGCGGTCCGGGCATCATGGAAGCGGGCAACCGCGGCGCCACCGACGTGGGCACCCCCTCCATAGGCCTCAACATCAAGCTTCCGTTCGAGCAGCACCCCAACCCCTACCTCGACGACGCATTGAACATGCAGTTCCGCTACTTCTTCATCCGTAAGTTCTGGTTTTTGAAGATGGCGCGCGTGCTGGTAGTGTTCCCCGGCGGCTTCGGCACGCTCGACGAGATGTTCGAGATGCTCACGCTCATCCAGACGGACAAGTACGCCCAGCAGATGCCCGTCGTGATTTACGATTCCAAGTTCTGGAAGAAGGTCATCAACTGGGACTACCTCGTCGAAACGGGAATGATCAACAAGGAAGACCTCAAGCTATTCAAGTTCTGCGACACCGTCGACGACGCTTACGATTATATTACCAAAATCCTAGAAAAGCAGGATAGCGAATCGCAGGCGCTGGAGTGGTACAGAAAGTAGCGCAACGTTCCTGCCATATTTTTATTTTTGGGCCCGTTCAACAACAGTGTATGAATGATGCTTAGGAACATACTTGCAGAATCCCTCGACCGCATTTCGCGAAACCTTGCGCTGCGCCCGCACTACACCATGGAGGAATACCAGAGGTGGTTCGACCAGAACCCGGAATTCCTGCACAACGGCGCCATGGAGAAAATCGAACTCATCGAGCCGCTGACGCTCGAGGGCACGAACAACCTGTACCGCGCAAACTTCTGGATAAAGCACCCAAACGACGAGCGCCATTACGGCGAGCGCGAGATCGTGGTGAAGATATGCAAGTTCTGGGCCCCTCCCGGCAAGAACAGGCTGCACCGCCTGAACATGCTCCTGAGCGCATTCCAGGACGAAATCCGCATAAACAACCTCATCCGCGCAACAAACATCGAGGGCGTAGTACAGAGTTTCGGCGGAGGCATCGCGGGCAGACATCCCTATCTCAAGATGGAATTCATCAAGGGATGCTCCCTTGACCGTCTGTTCAAGGAAGACCTTAGCGACGACGAGACAATCCAGCGCGTGGCGCAAATCGCCTACCTCGCAAATACCATCAGCCAGCTGCACTACTACCAGGTGGTGCACAAGGACCTGAAGCCCAAGAACCTGCTGTTGTGCCAGAACCCGCTGCACAAGAACAACCACAAGATTCTCATCTGCGACTTCGGTTACGCACAGGCGAAACTCCGTGAGACGGTAAACGAGTACGGCGGGCAGCTCACGCCCTGCTACAGCGCACCCGAGCAAGCAATCATGGGCGAAAACCTATCCTCGTCGGTGGACTACTTCAGCTTCGGCATCATCGTGCACGAGTTCCTGACCGGCTACAAGCTGTTCCCCAAGGCGATGGACATCTTTGTCGAGGACGGCCACAAGATTACGGACCGCTATCTGGAATACCTGAAGACAGGCCGCGAGAACCGATTCGAAGACAAACGGTTTCCCGAACTGACCCAGTGGATAGACAGCCTTACCCTGTTCGACAGCTTCGAGCGCATGCAGAACTGCCCGAACCTCTTCGACATCGCCCACAAGCTCCGCGAACGCGTGAACGCGGAAGGCTACCGCGACGTGAATACCGACTTTTTGTGGAACCAACTTGGTGAATACGGGAAAAGGTAATATGGACAAATTTGTACGGGATTGCAAGAAGTTTTTCAAGAGACTCAGCGTTCACCACTACATAGTGTTCGCGTTGGTGCTTGGCATTGGTGTATTCAATGCGGTAACGGCGCTCTCGCCCATGATAAGCCAGAAGGAGCTCGAAAGCAACATCGAGAAGTCCTTCGAAAAATGGTGGGCCGAGGAAGGAGCCGCGAAGTTCCGTACCGTAGGGCTTTCGGACGACGAAAAGACAAAGTTCCAGGAGTTCGTGCAGTACCGCGACAGGATTATTTCGGCCGGCAAGGGTTTTGACATTAACGTACGCAAGATAGCCATGCGCACGGAATTCCGCGAATGGTGGGAAATTGGCGGAGGCAAGGAGCAATACGCCCGAGAACACGGGAATTACCCGACCGAAAGGGACTTTGAGCGCGAATGCTACAAGTACATCAAGAACTATACCGACAGGTTCTTGCGATACAACATGGCATACGTGCCCAAGGATGGCGAACTCGAGCGACTCACCACCTGCTGGCTTTTGTCCCCGAGCGTTGCGAGCTACCTGCTTTTTGCACTGCTGTTCCTGTTCGCCTACGTGAACCTGTGCGAACGCTGGGGCGTACCCATCACGCTCGGAATCTTTTTGCTGCTTGCCGTATGCGGCGGGTATATGGTGGACATACTTACCGGCACGAGTTTCTTTAGCCGTGCGGTCACCGAGCGCTACATGGGCACAAGCATTGCGCTGGCATTTATGCTGGGCGCCACGGCGTTTGACCACAACAAAGACGACGTGTCCGCAGTTATCCGCGGGATTGCCGTCTTGGGTCTGTTGCTCGATGCGGTCGTGAACGTGTTCGTGAACTCAGGCCTTTTCATTGCAGTCGCAGTCGCAAGCATTCCCATGTTTGCCCTAGGCGCACTCGCCGGAGTCAAGCTGCCCAAGCGCCGCAAGACCTTCACGGAACTGCGCAAGGAAGCGCTCGAGAAGCGCATGAAGCAGACTGCGCAGAGGAACATCACCGCAGAGCGCCGCAACAAGACGCGCGCGCAGATGGACAACGGGTTCAGCGAGGCGCAAAAAGGTCATTTCGATGCAGCGAAAATCAGCCTGTGCCAAGCCATGACGGGGCTGTTGCAGGAACAGCCGCTCGATACGGAGATGCTGAACAAGTTCGCCGAGCGCATGGTGAGCCCGAACCTGTTTATCGACGTGCCGAGCACGCAATGGCTGGAATGGGGAGAAACCGCAAAGTCACGCAGGTGCTACATAGCGGCGCTTCACCTGCTCGAGAAGGGTCTAAAGCTCGAGAAAGACGCGAAAATCGCAAGACGCGCACTGTTTACCATCGGCGAGATACGCATACATTCTAAAATCGAGCCCGAAGAAGGCATAAAGCGCCTCCAGAAGGTCATCGAACTCGGTGACGTCGACCTGCTCGCCAAGCAGGCGAAAAAGATTCTGGAATCCATCAACGCCTAGCGCGATCCTGCACCGCAAATGCTCTACAGAATCAGCATGCCGTCGCCGTAGCTGAACAGCTTCATCTTGTTTTCAACGGCAATCCTGTACGCTTCCAGCGTGTTTTCGCGGCCGTAGAACGCCGAGACCAGCAATATGAGGCTGCTCTTGGGCCAGTGGAAATTCGTGAGGAGCCCGTCCACAATCTTGTAGCGGTAACCCGGATAAAAGAACGCGTGCGTGACACCCGACTGCGCCTTCACGATTCCGTTCGCATCGGCAATCGTCTCCACGACGCGCGTGCTCGTGGTACCCACGGTAACGATGCGGCCACCTTCACGCTTCGCCTTGTTGATGATGTCGGCGTTTTCCTTCGTGAGCTCGTAATGTTCGCCGTGCATCTTGTGCTGGGTAAAGTCCTCTACCGAAATGTTCTGGAACGTACCCGGCCCCACGTGCAAGGTTACCTCGGCAACATACACGCCCTTCGACTTGAGGTCGGCCAGCATCTGTTCGCTGAAATGCAGGCTTGCCGTGGGGGCGGCAACCGCACCCGAGTATTTCGCGAAAATCGTCTGGTAGGCCTTCTTGTCGTCATCATCGTCCGGGCGGTTTATGTACGGCGGGAGCGGCACATGACCTTCGCGGTTCATGACAGCTTCCAGTTCTACGGGAGTCACAGCAAAGCGCAAAACACGGGCGCCGTCTTCCTTGATATCCTCGACAACTGTCTTGACGCCCGCAATTTCAAGTTCGCGCCCGATCTTGAACGCCTTGCCGGGGCGGACCTGCGCCTCGTAGCGGGCAGAGCCGTCTTCTGCCGGGATCATCGCCTGGACAAGCAGGGTCTCGACTTCCCCGCCATGCAACGTATGCCCGAACAGGCGCGCGGGAATCACCTTCGTGTTGTTCACCACCAGGCAGTCGCCGGGCCGGAACAGTTCCACGATTTCCGGGGCCTTCATAATCCGGCGCTCTCCGCCGCTCTTGGGGCAATGCAATATGCGGGTTTTGCCCTTGCCGGCAGTGCGGCTCGCGATTAGTTCCGGAGGGAACTCGAAGTTGTAATCAGAAAGCGAATGTTCCATCTTTACTTTGCCTGCATGGAGGCGAGCGCTTCCTTGAGCTTCTGAATCACCTCGAGCTTGAGCGATTCCGGTTTCACAATCTTCACGTTCGGCGACACACCCAGCAGCCACGTTATAAAGTCTGGAGTTTTCCTGACTTTCAAGTCCACAGTCATAGTCTTGTTCTTGTCCACACGCAATACAGCCTTCGGGTGGAAATTCGATTTCTCGAACTGCGTCTGGAGCCACTTGTCTTTCGCCTCAATCTGGAGCGAAACGTCCAGCGGTTTTTCATTACTGGCATACTTGCCGAACGCATACTTGTAATGTATGCTGGGGTCAAACGCCATCGGGGATACGCTTTCGTTAGTGACGCTCACGCTCGTAATGTTTTCGAACATGTAGTTCTTGAATACTCCCTTTTCCTCGAAGGTATCGTCAGCAGCGACCAGGTACACGGTATCAATTCGCATAATCACCTTCACCGGGCTCACCACTAGCTCGGTAGAATCCTCCTTCATCGTGGAGAACTTGTAGTTTATACGTATCTTGAACCCCTCACGGATAGCCGTCAGCACCTTGTTCATCATGGAGTCGCTGATATCGTTGTCGCAGAACGGACCGTAATCAAGAATGTAGTTCGGGTCAAGCGTAATCGCTTCCGCCCTGAACTCGTCGGGGTCCGTCGTCTGCAGGGCGTCAATTATCTTGTCTACAATTTTACGGTTCTTTACATCGGAAGGTCCCGCGCCTTCGAATGTCTTCTTGAGTTTTTCAAGCTTCTTGACAATATCCTGGTTGAAGCTTACCTTCTCCTCGGTCTGGATAACGTAACGGGTTTCGCCCGCGACCTTCATCTTGTGGAGCCCGCAGTTTTCCGCATCAATAACATCGATATGGCGGAACATTGTCCGCTCACTGCAACCAAGCGCCTCGGCCAGCTGCTTGATCGTCATCGGACTTTTCAGTTTGGCCTTCACCAGATTTATCTTTTCGTAACCAGATGCCATGTGGACTCCTTTTTGTTTTTATTCTACAACCCTAAGCCTGTTCTCGACAGCCGTCGAAAATGCCTTCTTCATCGCATTCACGAACGCAAACTGTTTTTGCAGCGACGACTTCACACGCCCTTCGAGCAGATAATGGTCGTCTACATACGAAACCTTTATTTTCGCCCCCTGGAACCTCGGATGCAGCGAATAGGAGTGTTCCATCTCCTCACAGACATCGCGGTTCTGCATCTTCGATTCGGGGACCGTAACCATGGAAAACGACATGTCCTGAATCCCCGGAATTTCGGCAATGCGGTTCTCCAAGTCCTTGGGGAGCGATTCCTCGAAACAGCAGAGCGCAACCCGCACCTTGCCCTGCGATACCTCTACCGTATAGTTGAATACGTTGCGCCCGAACGATTCCAGAAGCAGGTACACCTTGTTCTCGATAATCGCATCCGTAATTCCCGGTTCCGGGAGAATCTTCGTAAAGTCGACGCACCCGCGAATGCGCGGCATGCTGTTGATGCAGGCGCACAGGGTCCGCTTCACCAAAAAACTCTTCACCAGCCCATCGATATAGACAATGCCCTGCCCCACGGTAACAGACACCCGCCGCATATCTTCGGGGAACAGCTGGCACAGCCTGCTCCGCACCGCCTCGGCAAGGCGGTCGTTCGGGATATTCTGCGCAGGCGGCGGCAACGTGATGAACAGTACCGAAGAATCGTCAAGGAGCACTGCAAGCTTATCCTTGTCGCCATCGGTCACAAGCCCCACCGCAACACCGAACATATTCCGCAACGCGTGGTACACATGGTCGCCCAGCAAAGTCTGCGCACTCTGCGCCGGCAGCAGGCGGTAGCCTTCCGAAGACATCTCGTTTATCTCCTGAACGCGGTCGAGCTCGTATTTCTTGTCGGGACCTCCGTCGTAATTCATGATCACGACTTCCTTGTCCGCCGTCTGGAAAATGCTCTTGACTATGCCCGGCTTGGGAGCTTCCTTGAAGTACAGCCAGTTGCCCGCCGCAATACGGCTGAACCCGTAAATTTTGGTATAGTCGCCCGCATTAGCGGGGTGCGAGAAGGCGAACTCATGCGAGAAGGCGATAAATGCCGACTGGCAACGTTCACACGCACAGAGCAACGGAATGTGCGATTTCATCCCGCCGTAGGTCGAATACGGCTCACGCGCAAAAACCCCGTGATCCATCACCTGGCGGCAACGGCAACAGAACAGTTTCTGCGTGTGTATCCTATGCGGGAAAAGGTTGCGCATTTTTTAGACGAGAGGCGAAAGACGAGAGAGGTCATTACTTCATCAGCGGGAGCGCCACGTCGATGCGGCGGAGGACTTCATCCTTGCCGATAATTTCGAACATTTCCCAGAGGCCAGGGCCAGCGGTAACGCCGGAAACGGCAAGGCGCGGAGCACCCACGAGTTCACCGACCTTGTGACCGCAACGTTCGGCCAGGTCGTAGAAACCCTTCTCGATGACCGGAGTCTTGAAATCTTCGATAGAAGCGAGCATGTCGCGCACGAGTGTGGCAAGTTCCTTCGAGCCTTCGCCAAAGTGCTTCTTGGCACCCTTCTCGTCGTAGGTCGTCGGGGCGACAAAGAAGTACACGGCCATCTCGGCCAGGTCCTGCACGAAGTGGGCGCGCGGCTTGAGCTGTTTCACGATTTCGTCGAGGCGCTCTTCCGGTTCCTTGGAGAGGTCAATGCCCTTCACGGTTAACCCTTCCTTCATGATGCCCTTGAGGAAGCCGTCGTCGCACAGGTGGATGTGCTGGCCGTTCATCCACTGGAGCTTCTTCTCGTCGAAGCTCGCGGACTTCGGGTTGATGCGTTCGAGCGTGAAGCAGTCCACCATTTCCTTGATGGTCATGACTTCGCGGTCGTCGCCCGGGTTCCAGCCGAGGAGAGCGAGGTAGTTCACGAGCGTTTCGGGAAGGTAACCGAGATCGCGGAAGTCGCCCACGGAAGCGGCCCCCTTGCGCTTACTGAGCTTGCCGCCGTTCTTGTCGAGAATCACCGGCAGATGGCACCATACGGGCGGCTGCCAGCCGAAAGCCTTGTACAGCAGTTCGTGCTTGGGCGTGGAGCTGATCCATTCGTCGCCGCGGAGCACGTGCGTCGTTCCCATCAGGTGGTCATCGACGACGCTTGCAAAGTGGTAGGTCGGGTAGCCGTCGCGCTTAATGAGCACAAGGTCGTCCAAAAGTTCGTTCTGGTAGCTGATGTGGCCGCGAATCATGTCATCGAATTCGGTCACGCCGGTTTCCGGCACCTTGAAGCGGATGACAGCCTTTTCGCCGGCAGCAATGCGGGCCTCGGCTTCTTCGCGGGTGATATTACGGCAGTGGCGGTCGTAGCCGGTGACCGGCACATGAGACTTTTCTTGTTCGGCGCGAACTTCCTGCAGGCGTTCCTCGGTGCAGAAGCAGTAGTAGGCATAGCCCGCATCCAAAAGCTTCTTGATTTCGCGGTGGTAAATGTCCAAGCGTTCGCTCTGGAAATACGGACCGCAGTCGCCTTCGCAACCCGGACCTTCATCCCACTGGAGGCCGAGCCACTTGAGGTCGCGCATCAAGTCGTGCAAGGCAGTCTCGTTATAGCGCTTGCGGTCTGTGTCTTCGATACGCAGGTAGAACGTACCGCCCATGTGCTTTGCAAAGAAGTAGTTGTAGATGGCCGTACGCGCACCGCCCACATGCAGGTAACCCGTGGGGCTCGGGGCAAAACGGACACGGACAGGACGGGTAGCAGAATTTTCGCTCATATTTTCCTCTTAAAAAATACAACTATCCCGCACAACTCTGCGCAGGAGTTTTCCGTGTCAAAAAATAGCAATTTATTCCTGCAGATTTCTACATTTCTCCCCATGAAACGCATTGAGGTTGTGGCAGGCATCATCAGAGACGGCGTCGGAACTCCTAACGAAAAGGTTTTCGCGACCCAGCGCGGTTACGGCGACTTCAAGGACGGGTGGGAATTTCCGGGCGGCAAGATGGAACCCGGCGAAACCCCGCAGCAGGCGCTCGCCCGCGAACTGAAGGAAGAACTTTCCGTCGATGTCTGTGTGGGCGATTTCCTGTGCACCGTCGAGCACGACTACCCCGCTTTCCACCTGACCATGCACTGCTTTTTCTGTTCCGTTGTGGGCGGCAGGCTCACCCTGCTGGAGCACGAGGCGGCAAAATGGCTCGACAAGACGGAACTGCATTCCGTCGCCTGGCTCCCCGCCGATATCGAAGTCGCAAAGGCGCTGGAATCCGCAAGTCCGGCCTAGCGTCCGGACTTGATTCCGAGCTTGTTCATGCGATAGTTCATCATGCGCGGGGATACTCCGAGGTCGCGGCCCGCGGCAGAAATGTTCCCGTCGTTTTTCTTGATGGACTCGGTAATGATTTCGCGCTCGTAGTTCTCCATGAGCACCTCGAGCGTTGCATTCTTGCCCTCGAAACGTGCGGAATCTCCCGTACTCAGGCTCGTCTGCAGCGAAGGCGGCAGGTTGTAGCTATGAATGCAATCGTCGCTCGCGGTAAGCACCGCACGCTCTATGCAGTTCTCGAGTTCGCGCACGTTGCCCGGCCAGTGATAGCTCATCAGCAAGTTTATCGCAGTCGTCGAGAGGCGCGCCACCTTCTTCGCGTAACGCAAGTTCATCTTCTCGATAAAGTGTTCCGCAAGCAGTATAATGTCGGTCTTGCGCTTTGCAAGGTCGGGCATGGATATCGGGAAAATGTTCAGACGGTAAAAAAGGTCTTCGCGGAACTTGCCCTGCGCAATGAGTTCCTCGAGGTTCCGGCTCGTCGCGGCCAAAAAGCGCACATCGGAATGGAGTTCCTCGTTGCTGCCTACGCGGCTGAAGGTACGTTCCTGCAAAAAGCGCAAAAGCTTCACCTGGGTCTGCATGGTCAAATCGCCAATCTCGTCAAGGAAGAGCGTGCCCCCGTTCGCGGCCTCGGCACGGCCTATGCGGCGGTTCATGGCACCCGTGAACGATCCCTTCTCGTGGCCAAAAAGTTCGCTTTCTACAAGGTTCTCGGGGAGGGCAGCGCAGTTGAGCGTAATGAAGGGCTTGTCCTTCCTTGCAGACAAGTTAACAATCGCGCGAGCAATCATCTCCTTACCCGTACCGCTACCGCCACGGATAAGCACGGTCGCATCGCTGGGCGCCACCTGGCGCACCTGCTCGTATATCTGCTGCATTTCGCGGCAGTTGCCCACAAGGTCGCCGGGGTTGTTGGTAAGCATGTCGCGGAGCTTGCGGTTCTCCTCAAGCATGGCTTCGCGTTCGCTGTGCAGTTCAATGCACTCGTTGGCGGCATCACCCGTGATGTTCGCAATAATCTCGAGCAGCGCAACGTCACGGTCCAGGTCGGTCGAGCCGTCGACCGGTCGGTCAATGGAAAGAGTCCCGATAACCTGGCCATCGTGAATCAGCGGCACGCAAATAAAGGCCACCTGGTTGTCGTAATGCCTGCTGCCGGTGCGGTTCAAAAAGCGAGAATCCTTGCGCAGGTCGGGAATCACGTGGCTCACGCCACGTTCCGCCACGTGGCCGGTAATGCCTTCGCCCATGCGGTAAAAGCCCTTCTGCTTCTCGGATTCCTCGAGCCCGCGCGAAGCCTCGATCTTGAGCGTGTCGCCAAACAGAAGCGCGAACGTGCCGCGCAGCATCCCGAGTTCCGATTCAAGGATGCCCAGCACATTCTCGAGCAACTTTTCCACATCGCGTTCGTGGATAATCGCGACGCTTATCTTCTGGATTACCGAAATCTCGGAGCTTATCGGTGAGGACATGGCCATAAAATAGTAATTCCTAGAGTCTCTCTTTAATTCTGTTGAGTGCCACCTTGGTGCGTTCGTAGTCGCCGAAGGCTGTCAGGCGGAAATATCCCTCGCCGCAGGGGCCAAAGCCGCTGCCGGGCGTGCCCACCACCTCGCAGGTGGCAAGCAGGCGGTCGAAAAAGTCGAACGACTTTTCGCCATCGGGAATCTTCCACCAGATATAGGGGGCGTGCTCGCCGCCAAAAACCGTGTAGCCGGCCGCAGTGAGTTCATCGCGGATGACCTTCGCCGTACGCATGTACCCGGCAATGACCTCCTTGGTCTCCCGCCAGCCCACCGGGGAGTAAATCGCCTCGGCGGCGCGCTGGGTCACGTAACTCACCCCATTGAACTTGGTGCACTGCCTGCGGTTCCACATGGCACGGAGCTTGGAAAGTTCGTGCGGAATCACCGTGTAGGCGCAGCGCACTCCGGTAAAGCCGGCCGTCTTGCTGAAGCTGCGGAACTCAATGGCGCAGGTACGGGCACCCGGAATCTCGTAAATGGAGTGCGGCAGAGATTCGTCCTGAATGTAGCAGTTGTACGCACCATCAAAGAGGATCACGGCGCCGTTCTGGTTCGCGTAGTCCACGAACTTCTGGAGCGTTTCGCGGCTGAGAACCGTTCCCGTGGGGTTGTTCGGGCTGCACAAGTAAATCATCTGCACGGGGTTCTTGGGCAAATCGGGCTGGAAACTGTTCTCGGCCGTAGAGGCGAGGTAGGTGACGCCCTCAAAGTGGCCATCGGCCTGGAGCATCCCGGTGCGGCCCGCCATCACGTTCGAGTCCAGGTAGACCGGGTAAACGGGGTCGGGAATGGCGATTTTTACATTTTCTGTAAAAAGTTCCTGGATGTTGGCCACGTCGCACTTGGACCCGTCGCTCACGAAGATGTCATCGGGGTCCATCTCGATGCCGCGGGAGGTGTACTCGCCGGCAACAATCGCCTGGCGCAGGAAGTCGTAGCCCTGCTCGGGGCCGTAGCCGCGGAAGGAATCCTTTACCCCCATCTCGTCCACTGCCTTGTGCATGGCCTTGATGACTTCGGGGATAAGCGGGGTGGTCACGTCGCCAATTCCCAGGCGGACAATGTCGGCATCAGGCTTTTTGGCCTGGTATTCCTTGATCTTGTGTGCGATCGTGGAGAACAGGTAACTGCCCGGCAGGCGATCGTAATAGCTGTTTATGTAAGAGTCGTTCATCAAATAATTCCTTTAAATACTTCCTGTGCAGGGCCGGTCATGAGCACGGGGCCATCTTCCTCATGCTTGATATGGAGCGTGCCTCCGTCGAGAACGACGTCGGCTTCTACGCCCACGCGGCCCGTGCGCTGGGCCGCAACGAGGGTTGCGCAACTGCCGGTGCCACAGGCCATAGTGACGCCGCAACCCCGTTCCCAAACCCGCATGCGGATTTGGGTGGGCGTCACTACCTGCGCAAACTCGATGTTGCACCTGTCGGGGAACTGCTTGTCCACTTCCAGCACGCGCCCCCAGTCTTCCAGCTGGATCTGCTCGATGTCGTCCACGAATATGACCGCGTGCGGGTTCCCCATCGAAACCGTCTCGGCGGTAAAGTCGTAACATCCCGCGCTAAGCTTGATGCTCCCGAGGAAATCCCTCGGGTGGCCCATGTCCACGCACACGCGGCCATCGTCCAGCAACTCAGGTCGCACGAGCCCGCTTTGGGTATGCAGGTTGAACACCTTCTGCCCGGGCTTCGCGAGCCCGCGACTACATATAAACTTCGCAACGCAGCGCGTCGCGTTACCGCACATGGCAGCCTCGCTACCGTCGGCGTTGAAGATGCGCATTTCGAAATCCACCCCGTTCGCGACCGCCCTGGAAGCAGGCCCCGCACCGGGGCCGACGCCGTCCATTATCAGGCATCCTTCGCCGTCCATCGGGGTCACGAGCACAACGCCGTCCGCCCCTATCCCGAAGCGGCGGTCGCACAGCATCTTGATACGTTGTTCGAAACCGCTACCGAAGTCGAGCGACTCGCCCGGTTCCAGAAGCACGAAATCGTTGCCAAGCCCGGTCCATTTTGAAAAATTCATAAGCACGTTCCTTTACGGTTTTTTGACCGCGGGGATATTTTACGCGTCTATACTGCAAAGAGCGTGCCATTTTTACAGAATTTGTTAAAAATGACGAAATTTCTTCAAATTCGCCATTTTTTAAGAAAAGAAATGTAATTCAATCCACACACTATTTTACAATTTTTGTAAAAATACACCATCTTGCTTTACGTTTTATGTAAAACAAATCTAGTCTGGTTCGCCACGCGCTTCGCGCTCGCGATGACGCAGAAGGAGCAAGCCGCCAGCACGGTCACGACAACGCACAGGCAGAGGCTAGCCTCGTTTGTAATTGCTTCGCCCTACGGGCTTAGCAATGACATGGCGCGAGTTTACAGATTACTTCTGCCCTACTTGCCACACGAATCTAGTCAGCGAGGCAGCGGATGTAGCAGGTGTGGTTCAGCGTAACGGTATCGTACGTGAAGGAGAGATCCTGTGCCAGGCGGTAACGCGAAAGCGATTTTGCCGTCGCCGCCCCCTGCGTGCACATGTACACGCCGCTACCCGCATACACAAAGTTGCCATCTTCGCGCACGCCGCCAAGCAGCGCATTGAACCCGAACCAGTCCTTACCGCCAGCTTCCTTGCTCTTCAGCAAGGGCGAGATTCCATCGCTCTGGCTCCCCCACTCACTTGCAAAATCGAACAGCCCCTGGAACTCATCCTTGCTTGGTACATGAAACCCCTTCGGGCAAAGCAGGGAATCTGCGTTATGGGAGTTTGCCTCGGCAAGCCTATATAGGCGCCCGTACTTGTCGCAGTTCGCGGCAGAATCGTTGTAGCACCAACTGCTGTCTGTCTCATAATTCAGATAGGCAGCAAACCAGAGCTGCTTCGCCATGCCTACCAGCGGGTACTTCTGGCCATCGCGCGCATCGGTAACCGTATCGCGGTAAATCGAATCCTTCATGTATTTCCAGCTGCCACGGCAACGGTAGTTCGAGTAATCTATCTTGCGAATTTCTTCCATGTTGTAGCCGGTGCACCCGCGCTTCGCAGAAATTTCCAGCGCGGAGGCCTTGCGCAGGTTACCTGCATCGCACACGTAATACGTCAAGGAGTCGTTGGCCAAATGCAGTTCGGCGGTTGTATCGCACTTGAGGCCCTTCGTGTCATCGTAGAGTGCGCGTTCTGCATCGGTCAAAGTGCGCAACTTGCCGTAATCGCAGTAAAACGGCGTCACGGAATCGCTCGCCAATACAATGTACCTCTCGGCAGAGTCACAGGCAATCTGATTTGCGTAGTACTCGGCGGCCGTAATCGACAGCCACAAGTAGTTGGTACACTGGAAGAACGCCGTATCGCCCACGGAGGCGTATTCGCCGGCACGGGAAGGCTTGCACATGCCTATCACCTTCTGCACGCTATTGCATTCCTCCCACCTGCCGAACGTGCCGTGGTAGTAGAACAGCGCGGTCGTGTCGACCAGGCCCTTGTGCGTGTCGCGATCCTCGGCGGGGCCCAGCCTGCAGGTGTTCCTGTAGGCAAACGTGGAGAGCATCCACCCGAGCGTGTCGCAAATGAACACGCTGTCGTTGTAGGCGGCCTCGCCCTCGTAATTAAGCTTCTTGATTTCGCAGTACTTGTCGGCATTGCACTCGCCAAAACCATACAGGCCCGCCATGAACAGCTGTATCAACACATTCTTCTTGCCGTAATAGGGGCGGTTGTCGCTTTTTGAAAATCTGGAGACACGCAGTTCGTCGGCGTAGTAGTCGAGAATCGGTTCAAACACGGCGTAATCCTCGAACTTGCCATCCGCAGCGAATTTCGCGACGAACGCGGACACCCTCTCGGAGAGTTCACCCGTAATCATGAAGCGTTCGAACAGTTCATCCATCACGTCGCCCGCATACCAGCCCGCAGAAAGGAGCCCGTTATGGATGAGCGATTCACGCTTGAGGGCATCCACATCCCAGTAGAACACCTTCAGCAGTTCCCCGTGCGCCTGCTGCAGGGCGCTGTCCATGGGCATACCGTCCGAAGCCAGCTTGATTGCTCGCTGCGTCACGAACTGCCCCGCAAGGGAAATGCTCACCGGCAGGGAATCCTTCATGTCCACAAGTATCTCGAGCGGGACCTCGACGTAGTTTTCCACCGGGAACTGCTCGTAAGAACGGATACGGAAACCTTCGGTGCGGAGGAGCGCATAGCGGCTTGCGAGAACGACAGTATCCACGACGAACTTGGTCAAGCCATCCTTGCGCTTGTCGGCCTTGAACTTGCGGCCCGTATCCTTGAATTTCGAATCAAGTTCGTAAATCCACACGGAACTCACTTCGTCAATCTTCATGTCGGTGCGGGCCCATGTCGCATACGCGGCGGAATCGGCCACAGCCTCCTTGTCGGGCGAACTCGGGTCAGGAAGTTCTTCCCCCGAGGAAGAACCCCCGGAACAGGCGACCAGACCTGCGGCAATCGAAACCGCGGCACAGAGCTTTACAAAAAACAACTTGTTCATGTTTCCTCCTTACTTAGCATCCTCTACGCAGCGCACGCTCGCCGCCCAGTCCGTATCGCCGAACGTACTTTCCTCGATTTCGGGCTTGGCGTAAGTCATGTAGTAGTACGGCAGCCTCTTGAAGGTTTCCGCCGTGTACCAGTAGTAGGCATTGCGGTATTCGCCTTCGTATTTTCCGTCCACCGTACGGCGACCACCAGGCGCGGCGTTAAAACCGAACGTGTTGAGCGTGGGCGTAAACGCGCCGCCGGCCCAGTCCCTCTCGCCCATCAACGCGAGAGCCAGCTTGCCCTCGGGCCCGAACTTTTCGACAAACGCAAAGAGCGTGTCCCAGTCCGCCTTCGATGGCACATGCCAGCCCTCGGGGCAAATGCCCTGGTGCGGCAGCGTGAACTTTACGGTATCGGCCTTCACGTCGTCGGGCAGGTCCATTGCCGCAGTCCAGGAATAAAGTGCGCCGTATTCCATAGTGCAGTACACCTCCAGGTCGGTAAAGCACCATACGTTGCCCACGAGGTTCGGGGTCTTCACGGAATCGCGGTACCTGAGGTTTCCGCCCATCCAGCGCTGGTTGCCCATGGGCACCACTAGGTAGGTCTTGCCGTCGCGCGGGTCCTCTACCCATTCATCGAGGGAATCGGCATGCACGTACTTCCAGGCGCTGTCACAAACAAAGTAAGAGTACCCCACGCGGGCCGTGTCGCCACGGGTAGCCTCGTTGCAGTAGGCGCCCACGTTCTTGTCGAGCTCGGTCACCGCATAGGGCTTGCCGCCATAGCACACAAAGTCCTTCTCAGAATATTCGCCCTTGAAGGTCTTGCCGTCTTCGCCGCATTTCGCGACAATCAGGTCAATGGAATCCAAGGGCACATCGACCCAGCCGGTATCGGTGCAGACGCTGGTGATCGTGACGGCCCCCACCTTCGACTTTACGCAGCCCTCGCCGTTGTGCAGTTCGCCCAACTTGGCGGGGCGCCAGCCGGTATCCTTGTCGAACACGTAGTTGTTACCGCTTTCGTCGCGCGCAAGGAACCCGTCTTCGGCATCGGGATATATGAGCGGCATGGCCTTTATTTTGGCCAGCTGCCAGCTGCTACCGTCGCAAGCGTAATACTGCTGCGTGGAGAGCGTTCTGAAAATGCTCTTTTCCGGAGCCTGCGCCTTGTGCACGGTGTCTTTCAGGGCGTCGCTGCATTCCTGTTCGTCCATCAGCGAAAGCCACAGCTTGTGGGCGTACTGGCGGTATTCCTCGTTGTCGTAAGACAGCCCGACCGACGGTTCGCACATGTGGCCCAGCCTCTCATTCAGGTCCAGCGCGTAGGCCGCAAAGCCCAGCGAGTAGAAAATGTCGTTCTTGGAGAGCGTGTCAAGGTCGGCAAACAAATAAAAGAGGCCGTCACGGGTCTTGCTCATACCGATTGGCGTGTTCTTGAAGTACAGCGATTCGTACAGCAGCGAAGCCACCTTCAGTTCGGTAGAAGCACCTTCGCCATTTATGCGCAGCGACTTGATCGAGGGGCCGTCGGCAGGGAGCGCGAACCACTTGCGTACATCGCCCTCGGCCTGTTCCCAGGCCTTCGAAAATTCCATGCCCTTGCTCTTCACAAGCAATTCCGCCTTCGCAGAGGCCATGCCCGTAAAGAAGTTCAAGTTCACCGTGGAATCCTTGGTAATGTCCACGATCACCGAAATCTTGGATTCCACGCTGGCCTCATAGCAGGGCCACTTCGCAATCCCGGTCACGACCACTTCCCAATACGGGGCAACAAGGGAATCCGCGGCAATCGCATACTTGCCGTCGGCACCGATACTTCCCTTCACAGACTCGCCCGTACGTTTCATATCGCCCAGGAGTTCAAACATTTCCACCTTCGCGCTATCGAGGTACGTTTCGGCCTCCACACTCCCGCTAATGGCAGCAGAATAATACGTTTCCTCCACGGGAGTACCGAAATCTTCTCCGGGAGGGTTGTCGAGTGCCTTCGTGGAACCGGAATCACCGTCGGAACATGCAGTCAAGCCCGCGGCAAGCACCACCGTGGCAAGCGCCGCAAAGAATTTCATATAAGTCATCTTCATTTTAAATCTCCCCCTTATTCGTCATCCTCTACGCAGCGCACGTTCATGCCCCATTCCGGGTTCTTGAAACTGCCCTCGACCACATCTTCGCGGTTCTGCTCGAACCCGTAGTAAATCAGCTTTTCTGCGGTGGCAGTAGCAGCCCAGTAGAAAGCATAGCGTTCGGCCTTATCGAAGGTAGCGTCCAGCCCGCGGCGGCCGGTTGCAGGCACCTTGAACCCGAAGAGGTCCAGGTTCTTGGTGGGGTTAGCCCAGTAGCCGCCCATAAGGCTGTACGCCACAGGCTTGCCGCCCGAGAATTTTTTGGCAAAGGCAAACAGGGAATCCCATTCGGCCTTCGAAGGCAGGTGCCAGCCCTCGGGGCAGACACCCCTGTGCGGCAGGTCGAGGTTCAACGTGCTGGAGTCCACGTCTTCGGGCAGGTCCATGGCGGCAGTCCAGGAGTACAGCACGCCATGTTCGCCCGTACAGCTCGGGGCGTAGTTGTCGTAGCACCAGTGGTTGCCCGCAATGTTCGGGGTCTTCACGGAATCGCGGTACCTGAGGTTGGCAGCCATCCAGCGGTTGCTGCCCATGGCCACAATCGGGTATTTCTGGCCGTCGCGGGAATCCTTCAGCCACTCGTCGGTGGAATCCGGGCCCATGAAATCCCACTTGTCGTGGCAAACGAACAGCGACTTGCCCACGTATGCGCTGTCGCCGCGACTGTCATCATTGCAAATGGAGCCCAAGCTCCTGTCAAGGGCGGTTATCACCACCGGCTTACCGTCCTTGCAAATAAAGTCCCTGCCCGTAACGCGGCCCGTAAACATGGAGCCTTCCACGCTGCAGTCCTGGTCCAGCACGTCGAGGGAATCCGTGGGCAGGTCGACCCACTGGCTGTTCCGGCACACGGAATTGCCATTGATGGTACCTTCGCGCTTTTTGGTGCAGGCTATCTTGTAGGCATCTTCCTTCGGGTTAGCGGAACGCCAGCCGGTTTCCTCGTCGTACACGTAGCCGAGCATTCCGCCCGAAACTATGCGGCCGTCCTCGGCATCGGGGTAGCGGATCGGCAGGCTTTCAAGCTCGCCTTTCTCCCACTGACCTCCTTTACACACGTAGTAGTCGAAAGTCCTGTATATCTTTGCAACACTGCTGTCGGGGCCTTCAATCTTGCGCAGGGAGTCCTGGAGAGCGGCGCTGCATTCGTCTACATCCAGAATCGAAAGCCACAGATTGTGGTAGTAGGCGCGCACATTCGGGTTCGTTCCGTCTATAGCCATATCGGTACGGCACCATTCCGAGAGCCCGGAAACGAAATCATACGAGTAGGCGGCAGTCCCGAACGTATAGAAGCGCTGGTCTTCGCTAGACGCTCCGCCCGTAGCAAAATAATCCATCATCTTCTCGCGACCTACGGAGAAGTCCTCGTTGAGAAGCTCGCGCACAGTCCTTTCGAACAAAAGCGATGCGGAAACCAGTTCCCTAGATGCAGAATCACCCCTGAACGCCATGTACTTGATGTAGCCGGCGCTATCGGGCACGACGAACCATTCGCGGACTTCCTTTTCCGCCTGCTCCCAGGCCTTCGCGAATTCCATCTTCTTGTCTTTGACCAGCTTTTTTGTCCTTGCCGAGGTGAACACCGTAAACAGGTTCACGCTCATGTAGACATCGTTCGTCAGGTCAAGCAGCACGGAAATCTCGGTTTCGGCAGGTTCACCCGTGCAGGGCAGCACCGACTTGCCCGAGATGACCAACTCCGCATACGGCGAGGCGAAGGAATCGACCACCACGCCGTAAGAGCCCATGGTATCGATGATACCGGTAGCGACCTTGCCTGTCGGGGAAAGCGATTCGGAGAGTTCGAACAGTTCGACCTTCGCATTCGCGTAAGTTTCCCACTGCACGCTGCCCTGGAGGACAGTAGAGAAAACGTGGTTCGACGCATTCGAGCCAGACGAGTTCAGTTCATCGGGAAATTCAAGGCTTGTTTCGCCGGAATCGGAACAGGCGGCAAAAAACAGGGCAAAAGCCGACAAAAGGAATATCTTCTTCATTCTTTCTCCTTTTTTTGCATAAACTAGTAAAAAATACAGCAAATAAGGTTTACTTTAATTTCAGTACGGGGCGTTCTATCGGGAGAAGCTCCGTTTCTTCGGGAATTTCCTTCTGCGGCTTAATGCGATTGAAGAAGGCCTTCATTGCCTGCGGATCGGCGGATTCCCAAATTCCGGCGCTTTCGAGAGCCAGCGGATGCTTCTCCAACTGTCCAAAATCATTCCCGATAACTTTTACGCTCATGATTACCGACGAATCACGATAAAACGTGACATTCGCCATCGAAAGACACAGGCATCCGCCCGCAAAGGATTCCTTCTTGGGCTTGCGCAATAGCGAAATGAACTCCTGAATCTGGCTAGAGTCGAGTTCGACCCTATTCCGATTCTGTTTTACAAGGGGAACCCTGATCTCCGATTTTTTAGCCCCCGCCTTGTGCATAATTATTTCGGTAAAACCGATTGTCACGCGGTCGGCGTCCTTCACCATTTCGTAAAGGGGCATGCCGACCGCAGTGTCACGCGAAAGGATGAGCTGGGCCAGCGCATCTTCGTCTTCTTCCGATAGGTCAGCGGAGCCCACGGAACACGGTCTGAAGTTTATACCCTGGCCACGGAAAAACATGACAATTCTTGCCATCGTCACGGAACTCTTCGGGGTCCACACGCCGACATCATCCCCAACTCGACCGATTTTTTCGGCAACGCGCAGTTCTGCTACAGACAAAGTATCTTTAAACAACTTTATATGTAATCCGGTTGCACATTCCGTACTGAAAGTATCCTGCAGGGATTCATCGGCATCGGCAAGGCGCAACAACTGCACAAAGTTCTCGTACAGTCGCCCGCTAATCACCTTGCCCTTTGCGCGGTCGCCAAGCCCCACCGGCGTCACGAGCATCATGTTCGCACTGTCGAGGGCTTCTATCAACGGCTTCGTCTCGTGCGCCTTCCCCGATCCGGATTCCCCCGAGCACCCGGCAAGCACCAATGCCGCCAGCAACCCGCAACAGACAAGCTTTTTCCACACGTTCTTCATTTCACCCTCAAATCTAGCCTTTTTTTAAATTCTATCTTTTACCCCGTAAAATTTTACGAGGTCTATCATGACGTTTGAAGAAATGTACGCACTGGCTTGCCAGCGCAAAAAGGAAATGCCCGAGGGCAAGGGAACCACGGAACTCTTCAAGAAGGGTCCGCACGCCATCGGCAAGAAGCTGGTGGAAGAAGCCGCCGAAAGCTGGCAGGCAGCCCGTTTCGAAAGCCGCGACGCCCAGTGCCTCGAACTTTCGCAGGTGCTTTACTACGTGGCCGTGATGATGGCCGAAAAAGGTTTAACTCTCGAAGAGGTGTACGCCAAACTATGATCAAGGTAGCTCTCCCGAACAAGGGCATGCTCTTTGAACCCACGCAGGAACTGTTGAAGGCCTGCGGCTACAAGGCATCCAAGCCCTACAAGACATTGACGCAACTCGATACCAAGAACGGCATCGAATTCTTCTTCCTGCGCCCGAGCGACATCCCGATGTACGTGGGCCGCGGCATCATCGACGCCGGCATTACGGGCATCGACTTCAACGCCGAAGCCAAAAGCCCCGCGGTGAAGGTTCTGGACCTTCCCTTCGGTGCCTCCAAGATGTGCGCCGCAGTACCCAATGACAGCCCGGTGCAGTCTCTTGAAGAACTCAAAAACTCGACCATCGCCACCAGCTTCCCGAACATCGTGGAAAGCTACTACAAGAAGCCGATGGACTTCGTGGTGCTCGAAGGCGCCGTCGAAATCTCGGTGAGCCTCGGCGTAGCCGACGCAATCGTGGACGTGGTGGAAACCGGCACGACACTCAAGCAGGCTGGACTACGCATCGTGGGCGAACCGCTCTTCAGGAGCAATGCCGCCCTGTTCTGCAACCCGCAGAAGACGGAACTCGAAGAAGTCAATACACTCATCCGCCGCATCGAAGGCAAGCTTGTGGCCCAGTCGTACATGATGATCGAGTACGACTGCCCGGCAGAACTTCTCCAGAAGGCCTGCGAACTCACGCCCGGGCTCGACGCCCCGACAGTGACCAAGCTCCACGGCCGCGAGTGGTACTCCGTGAAGGCCATGGTTCCGCAAGAAGAGGCAAACGCCATCATGGACAAGCTCTGGGACGCCGGCGCACGTAGCATTCTCCTGTTCGGTATCAAGAGCGCAAGAATCTAGCCCATGCATTCTCTCGCTTACCTAGCACGCCAGCCCATCCTCGACCGCGAAGGGAAAATTTTCGCGTACGAACTATTGTTCCGCGACTCCCCCACCAGCGATACTGCAGTCATCGCAAGCGACATGCTTGCCACGGCGCAGGTGCTCGAGAACGTGCTGAACAACATCGGGCTCCCGAAACTCATCGGCGACCACAAGGCGTTTGTGAACTGCAGCCGCGACATGCTGCTCGACAACCTGTTCGGGCTGTTGAACCCGCGCTGCTTTGTGCTCGAGGTCCTTGAAGACGTGGAAGTCGACGACGCCCTTGTGAAGGCCGTCGCGCACTACCACGCCCGCGGGTTCGAAATCGCGCTCGACGACTTCATTTTCAACGACGAGTTCCTCAAGCGCACGGCGCCCCTATTCCCCTTCATCTCGTACGTGAAGATGGACCTGGTGGAAAACAGCGACGACGATATGGCCAGGGCCGCCGCGTTCTTCAAGGCGAAGAACATCAAGATCCTCGCCGAGAAAGTGGAAACCAAGGCGAGCTTCAAGAAGTGCCTCGCGGCGGGCTACGACTACTTCCAGGGATTCTTCTTCGCGAAGCCCGAGCTCGTGACCGGCAAGAAGATCGACGCCACCTCGGCCGCGATTCTGCGCATACTGCTGTTGCTCCGCACGCACCCTGGCCTCGATGAACTCTGCGAGTGCCTCTCGGAATACGGCGACGTGGCGGCGAACCTGCTACGCTTCGTGAATTCCGATGCGCAGTTCAGGAGTCAGAGCATATCGAACGTACGCGACGCCATCGTATGGATTGGCATGCGAAACATCCAGGAATGGCTGATGCTCATGCTGTACGCCCGCCCCGAGATGGGAATGACTCCGCAGAGCTCGCCCCTATTCCAGAACGCGAGCCACCGCGCGAAGTTCCTGGAAATACTTGCCCGCGTGGTAAGCGGCACCGACAACGACCTGCCCGCAAAGGCATTCATGGTCGGGCTCATCAGCCGCATGGACGCACTCGTAGGCGCACCCCTCGAAAGCATCCTTACCGAATCGGGCGTGGACGAGGATATCCGCGAGGCGTTGCTGCAACGCTCCGGCAGGCTCGGCACGCTGTTGAAACTCGCCGACGCCGTCGAGCAAGACGACCAGACGAACATCATATCGATACTGCGCGAACTGAATATTTCTTCTACCCTTTTGAACCGCTGCGTCAACGACGCGTACACGTGGGCCCATGAGCGTTGAACCGGAAAGCCTCGAGGCGCTTATCGCCGAATTCGCGAACCTGCCGGGCATAGGCCACAAGACGGCAAGGCGCCTCGCATACCACTTGCTCTCCAAGCCGAAAGGCGATGTGGAACGCTTTGCCACAAGCCTCACCAACGCGGCAGCAAAGGTACACCCCTGCCCCGTATGTCACGCATTCACCGACCTCGACACATGCAACACCTGCACGTCGCGTGCGGGTGCGAAATCCCTCTGCGTTGTCGAGAAGAGTTCAGACATTTTGCCGTTCGAACGTTCGGGCGTGTTCAAGGGTCTGTACTTCGTGCTGGGCGGCGTGATTTCCCCGCTGGATGGCATCGGGCCCGAAGCCTTGCACCTGCCACAGCTGGTGGAACGCATCAAGAGCGAGGGCATCGAGGAACTGGTACTCGCCCTCGGGTCTAGCCCGGAGGCCGACAGCACCTCGCTCATGATAGACCGCATGCTCGCCGGCGTGAACGTCAAGCGCACGCGACTCGCCCGCGGAATCCCGATGGGAAGTGACCTCGAGTTCGTGGACGAGATTACGATGCTCCGCGCGTTCGAAGGGAGGGTGAGCCTGTGAACCCGGTAAAATTCGGAGATTTCACCGTCACGTCGGCGGAATTCGTGAAAGCGGCGGTCAGCCTCAAGGGACTCCCCGAAGAACGCCTCCCGATGGTAGCCTTCCTCGGACGCTCGAACGTGGGCAAATCCTCGCTGCTGAACGCCCTCATGGGGTCAAAAAAGCTGGTCAAGGTCAGTTCTACCCCCGGAAAAACGCGTGAAATAAATTTTTTCAAAGTCAACGGGCAGTTTTTTCTTGTAGATTTACCTGGTGTAGGCTTTGCCAAGGTGAGCAACGCGAAGCGCGACGAGATGTCTAACTTCATCCGCGAGTACGTGGAGAAGTGCAAGGACTTGCGCGGGCTTGTGTACCTGGTGGACATACGCCACGGAGGCACCCCCACCGACATAGACACGGTGGAGAGCATCCGCGAAACGGGCTGCCCGGTGCTGGTGATTGCCAGCAAGCGGGACAAGGTGAACCAGTCGGAGCTGGCGAAGAACCTGAAGCTTATTCAGGAACGCCTCTCGCTGCCCGAGAAGCCCCTTTGCGTAAGTGCCATCAAGGGCCACGGGATTGCAACCCTCTGGCAAGACATACTGAGTGCGATAAACGGGACAAACGTTATAGATGGAAGTACAGACGAACGATAAGAAGCTTACCCTCGTGGGCAAAAAATTCCATGCCCTGGGTATGTTCTTGCTCCGCAGAAAGGCGGGGCAAGAGATCGCGTTGTTCGTGCGCGCGTTCATGTCGCTGTTTTCCAAGAGCCGTAGCTTCAAGACCGACTCGCGCAACATTATTCTGCAGACCTTCTTTACCGGTGTCGAAATTTTCCCGATCCTTTTTGTAGTGGCCACGCTTTTTGGTACTGTTGTCATTATTGAAGTCATTACCATGATGGGCAAGATGGGCTTCGACGACGTGGTCGGCGGAGTCATGGTGGTGGTGATTATCCGCGAACTGGGACCCATCCTCACGGCGTTCCTCATCGCGGGCCGTAGCGGTTCCTCGCTAACTACATACATCGGCGGCATGGTCATCAATTCCGAGGTCGACGCGCTTGCCACCATGGGCGTGGACCCCATCCGTTACCTGGTCATGCCGGGCCTTATCGGCGGTGCCATCGCGACGTTCATCATGAACATCATGTTCAGCACGAGCGCCATCTGCGCCGGCTTTGTAATGACCAAGGTTGCCATTGCGCTTACCGGCAACGCGATAAACCTCCAGCTCACCTGGGACTACCTTTCTACCGAAATCCTCAAGGCCATGACGCTCACGGATTTCCTCTTCATCGTGGTCAAGCCGCTCGTGTTCGGCTGCATTATTACCACCAACGCCTGCTACCAGGCAATGAACATTCCGCGCGACATCCGCCAGGTGCCCAAGGCCACCGGCAAGAGCGTGATCCAGTCCTTCTTCTACATTGTTTGTGCCGACGTGTTCCTCTCGCTGTTCTACTTTATCGATTACTTTAACGAAATCTCGAAGATTATCTAATGTATAGCGAAGCTCTAAGACTCGAAGACATCCATCTTTCCTATCGGGGATTGATCGGCACCTCGTTCTCGAAACCGAGGCCGCTAGGATTCTTTGAGTCGGGCATACAGCCGGGTGAACAGGAACTTATTTCGGGAGCAAACCTTGTTGTGCAGAAGGGCGAGACCATCTGTATCGGTGGCGGTTCCGGGCAGGGCAAGAGCGCACTGCTCCGCGTAATTTCAGGGCTCGCACGCCCCAACGCCGGCAAGATATATATCTTCGGCGAATACATTCCGCCCGAAAGGCTTACCGCATTGAACGTCGCCAAACGCCAGGTGGGGCTTGTGTTCCAGAACGGGGCTCTGATTTCGAACCTGCGCGTGCGCGACAACATTGCGCTGCCGCTCCGTTACCACAAGGTGGGCACCCCCGCCGAAATTGAGGACAAGGTCCGCATGGCAATGGACCTGATGCGCGTGCGCGACTATGCCGATTTTTTCCCGCACATGTTGAGCGTGGGCATGCAGAAGCGTGTGGCGATTGCGCGCAGCTGGGCGATGGGTCCGCAGCTGTTGCTGATGGACGAACCTACCGCAGGGCTCGACAACTACAACCGCCGCAACCTGCTACCGCTTATCGACAACATGCGTACGCTGTTCAAGACAACCATCATCATCGTGACGCACGACCTTATGGTGGCAAAGGAACTCGGCTGCAAGATAACCTTCCTTGCAAACAAGCAGCTGACAGAGCCGCGTTACTTTGACGAGTGGTTGCACGGCGATACCGCCATTTCCAAGGAACTGTTCCGCGATCTCCGCACCAGCGGATAGAGCCGCCACGCGGCAATGTGCAATGTGAAATGACAAATGAGAAATTAGCATCACACATTACACACTCCACATTCTATAAAGGATTTCTCAATGTTCCTCCCTCTTCCCGACGATTTCCATGCACACCTGCGCCAGGGCGAACTCATGCCCGGCTATGTACGCGACCTTGTAGCCCAATTCGGACGCGCCATCATCATGCCGAATACCGTTCCCGCGATGACGACCGCGAAGGCGATTGCCGAATACAAGGTTCAAATTCTTGAAGCAGCAAAGGACGTGCGCCCGGACTTCGAACCGCTCATGACATTCAAGCTGAACCCGAACTACACGGAACAGGACCTGAAGGACATGATGGCGGTGGGCGTCGTTGCTGGCAAGTACTACCCGGCAGGCGTCACCACCAACAGCGCCGACGGCATCAGCGATTTTGAGGGAATTTTCCCCGTAGTGGCGATGATGGAAAAACTCGGGCTCGTACTGTGCGTGCACGGCGAGGAGCCCGGCGAATTCTGCCTGGACCGCGAGCCAGCCTTCATCAAGCGCGTAGAAACGTTGTCTGCAAAGTTCCCGAAATTGAAAATCGTATTCGAGCACCTGAGTTCCGCGAAATCCGTAGAAGCGGTAAAGCGGCTCCCCGCCAACGTGGCGGCGACATTTACGGTACACCACCTGATGATGACGCTCGACGACATCGTCGGGGACGCCCTCAGGCCGCACCATTTTTGCAAGCCGCTCCCGAAACGGCCTGAAGACCGTGCCGCCATCCGCGAAGCCGCCTTCAGCGGGAGTCCGAAGTTTTTCCTCGGCACGGACTCCGCCCCACACCAGCAGGGCAAAAAGGAATGCCCGTGCGGGGCGGCGGGCGTCTACAGCGCCCCAGTGGCCCTCCCCCTGCTGGTCCAGGAATTTGAACGGGCCGGCCACCTCGACAAGCTCGCAAATTTCATCGCGGGTTTCGGCGCCGATTTCTACGGCCTTGCACGGACCACGAAGCAAATTGAAGTCGTTAAGGAATCGTGGACCGTGCCCGCAGTCGTAAACGGCGTGGTCCCGCTCGCCGCAGGCCAGACGCTCGACTGGAAAATCAAGTAAGAATCAGAAGCGCATTCCGGCGCTTATCCCGATAAAGAAGCCGTTGCTTATCGCAAGCGACGCCTTGTCCCTCATCCTTTCGAAAAACGACGGGCCATCCTCTTCGGGCGGAGGTGGCGGCAAGACCCCGGGATCGATAATCCCCGGGTCGATTATCTCGGGCGGAGGCTCCACCTTCAAGCTTTCTATACCATAATGGAAAGGAGCAATCTGGAAGGCATCGACCGACACGAAGAACCTCTCCCTGTAATCGCTTATCCGAAACGCCCCTCCCAAGACAATGCCGTACGCGAGTCCATTTACGAGCCACGTGTCCGTCGTGTGCTTCACGTAAAACACGCCCGAGGATTCCATACGGATACGAATCTCGGAATCAAACTTGGCGTAAAAATAATCCAGCGCAAGTTCGGGATTCAGGACCAAATTCCCGAGCCTCGCCTTCAGGCTGAAATCAGTCCCCGCATCGACAAGATTCCCGTCGAGGTCGCCATACACGCGGAACGCCCGCTGGAATACCCCGAAGGAGAGACTCTTCAGCGTAGAATTTTTCAGGGCGCGGTTCGGGGCGAGCGTCTCGTAGAACCTTCTCGGCTCCCAGGGGATAACCAGTTCCACCTGCAGGTACGACGCACGGAACGAAAGCGTGCTGCCACCGTCAAACACATGCACGTAGTCGGCATCAAACAGGTTAATATCCATGCCCAGCGGGAAATAAGCAAACCGTTTCTCGCTCAGGCTCTTCTCCTGTTCGCGAACAATACCGTAGAGTCGCAGGTCGCCGTAAAGGTAAGCATGCGAAATGCCAAACCGGTTTTTCGCCCCCTCGTAGGAATACCCTACATCACTCATCCAGAAGTTGGAGGAATCCGTAAACGCATAACCCAGTTCGTCATCAACCGGGTGCGTATCCAAAAACGAAAGCGTCCCCTCCAGGCGATGCCCCGCAAGAAACGCTCCCAAGGAAAACCGCTTCGTCAAAAATCCGTCCTTGTACACGGCAAAGACTTCGGGAATGTAATCTTCCTCCTGTTCCGAAGTCCAGTCGATTCCTGAAATAGCGACGCTCCCGCGGCCAAGCGACGCGCCGGCATAAACAAGCGAATCCGGCATGTGCCAGCGGGTCGATGCAACCAGTAGCGGGAGCGAATAGACATCTACATCGAAACCCACAAACAAGAAATCCCTCGATACGCCCGCGTGTCCGATGTTTATAGAATTTGTACCGTCGAAATTCCAGGAATACTGGGGATTCTCGGAAACGTTCTCGTAACTCAGGTTGTAGTGGTAATGCCCGAACCCCGCAGAAAAGCGCCAGTCAGCAACTTCGATTGAATCCGAAATCCGGCTATACTTGACGGAGACCTTTTCGCCGTTCTGGTCTAACAGAAAAAGGCCGCCAACTTGGACGAGCCCGGAATTATCCCACGCCAGGACTGCGCTTGCAGCAAACAGTCCCGGCAGGAGTATTTTCTTTAGTTTGAACAAAACTTAGTCGTCGATAGCCTTCAGGAAGTCCCAGAGTTTCTGCTGGGTCGTGAATTCCGGGAACACGCCACCAAAGGTGGGATCCCTGAACACAACCTTTCCTTCGGCATCCTTGATGAAATCTCGGCCACTGTCCACGAAGTCCAGGAGATCGGCAGTCTTGTTGCCGTCCGCATCGGTAAAGTGGAAGGTAGAGAAGTCGGACTCATCCGTGAATTCGTAGTAAGGCAAGAAGGCTTCGATTCCCTTCGTGTTCTCGAAGTACTTGCGGGCATCGAACACGAGCTTTTCGCCCTGAATCTTCACTTCGTACGGTCCGCGAGTCACCTCAAGGGCGGTCTCGAGAGCATCGATTATCTCTTCCACGTCGTCTTCGCTGATATCCGCATCGTAGCCGTCACCGACAACGTAGATGTCGAATTCCTGAGAGCCCTTCTTGTCGACTTCGTCGAGGCTGTACAGGAAGCTTGCGCGGGCTTCCGTGATGGCACTGTCAATAAGGTCCGGTACAGACTTCCACAGGTCTTCCTTGCCCTTGATAATCGTGGTGAACGTGCCCTTGGCGCCAATGAGGCTCACAATCGCCTTCACGGACTTGGTCTGCGACCTGGAGAGCGGTTCGTCGTTGAGCCTCAGGTCTTCGACATGGTTCATCCAGGAGTAGCCACCTTCATAAGACACTTCGAGGTTCATGCTGGTCGCAATCGCAACGGCGGCCTTCACGGCGAAGAGTCCGCCCAAAGCAAGCCCGAATTCGCTCATGTCCATTTCACGCACAGTCTCGCCATCGTTTATCCGGAGCGCGTAATCCTTATGCGCCACAACGTTCTGCAGGAGCTTGATGGAAGAATCTACCGCCGGCAAGACTTCTGCGGTCAGAGCATCCTGAACCCGCTGCGTAAAGCTCTTCTCGCCGGAAAGTCTCGTGACGATGTCGACAAATTCACTGACATCGCTCACGCCCTTGCGGAAACTGTCGTTGTAGTAGTCGTCCCAAATCAGCCTCAGTTCCTTGCTGTTGCCCAAGTCGCCGATGGTGGCAAACGCATAGCCCACCTGGGCACCGCATGCCTCGGGATACTTGTCAAGGATCTTCTTGTACATGGGCTTGACTTCGGCCGCGAGGGCTCGTGCCGCATCCATATCCTTGTCAGCAAATGTCTCGAACAGCTTGGCCGACTTGTCGTTAACCAGGTCGAGGGCCATCTTGCCGGTCTCGTCGAGAACGTCGTCGCAGGACTTCGCGGCTGTCACGCTCGAGGAGGACTTGTCTTCAGAGGTCTTCTCGCTGGAAGAGGACTTGCTATCCGCAGAAGATTCCTTCACACTGGAGGAGGACTTGCTATCCGCAGAAGATTCCTTCACGCTGGAAGAGGACTTGTCTTCAGAAGTCTTGACGCTCGATGAAGACTTGTCGCCGGAAGTCTTCTCGCTGGAAGAGGAACCGGCCAGCAACTTGTCGAGATCTTCCTCGGTGAATTCGGAAGAACTGGAAACCGTGGCATCGTCATCCGGGGCGGAGACGGAATGGTCATCCGAAGAACAGGCCATGAGGAAGGCCATGGGGACAGCGAGTCCTAGAGCGATTAGTTTTTCATATTAGCTTCTCCTATTTTGCCTTAATATACCCTCTTTCAAGGGGAAAAACAATAGGGAACCGGCGCAAAAGTGACAGATAGCACACGCGCTGCAATCGTTTTTCAAGGCCAAATTTATAAAAAAACGCTTTTTTTTGCATTATAAATGCGTTTTTTCGTTTTTTTTCGGCAAAAAATATAGATTAAGTACATAAATAGGATTCAGGATTCACTATGGCCATTTTTCGCGCAGTTCTTGCAACTTTATACTATATAGTCGTCTTCGTAGGCATGTTGATCTTGGGCACGGCCTACATCATCTACAAGGGCCACATCTGCGGGCACAAGGAAGAAATCACGAACGTATGCCGATTCTATTTCACGCACGTCGTGTTTAAGCTTTTCCGCATCCGCATCAAGGTTGAAGGCGAAGAGAACATCCCCAAGGGGCGCAAGGGTTTCGTCATCGTGGCGAACCACCAGAGTTTCCTCGACATCAACGTCATCTGGCCCGCAATCGGCAACGCGGCATTCATCGCGAAGGCTAGCCTCTGGAAGGCTCCCGTATTTGGCTGGGTCATCAGCAGCATCGGCTGCATCCCCGTGCACAAGGACCCGCGCAAGAACGCCGGCATGGGAAAGTTAGTCAAGGACCGGCTGAACAAGGGATACAACATCGCCGTGTTCCCCGAAGGCCACCGCACCGAAGACGGGCACATGCTCCGGTTCCAGAACGGAATTTTCCGCATGGCGAAGGACCACAACTTCGACATTCTCCCCGTGACCCTCGTCGATACGGGCAAGATTCTCCCGAAGGTCAAGTGGTCCATACATGGCGGCGAGGTCCACATAGTGGTACACCCGCTCGTGAAGGCGGAAGACTACGCGAACAAGCCCATGGCGGAACTGCGCGACGAAATGCACGACTTGATCGAATCGGCGATGCCCTACAAAAAGGAGGCCTGATATGGCACAGCGTTTACCCAGTGAAGAACAGATTATTGCAATACTCCGCGATGAGCCGATGGTCGGAAGCCAGCTGCGCGGAGCGCTCGGGCTCCCCAAGAAGCAGAAGATGGCATTCAAGCAGTTGCTCGCCGACATGGTGGAACGCGGCCTCCTGAAACGCACGAGCCACAAGGAATACCAGCTCGGCGACGGCGAGAGCCTCGAGGAAAAACGCGAGAAGCGCTTCAAGAAAATCGCGGAACAGGGAGCGGAAGACAACCGCAGACCGGGAGCCCGCAGCCGCAGGCAGAACGACAAGGAAAACGAGACCCGCGTAAAGCGCGGCATACTCCACCAGATTGGCGACGAGAAGTGGGAAGTGCACGAACTCGATACCGGCAAGGTGTACGAGATGTGCCACCGCAAGCAGGCGCCGGGCAAGGAAGGCGAGACTATCAGCTTCACGCTGTACCCGCACCCGAGACTCAAGCACAGCTACTTAGCAAAGGTAGACCGCAGCGCCGAAGCGCTGAACGTGAGCTGGGACGAGGTCAAGACGAAATTCATGGAAGAGAGCAACCTTCCGAAGGACTTCTCCCCCGCCATCAAGAAGTTCGTGGAAGGCATTCACGAGCCGGGCCCCAAGGATTTCAAGGGGCGCGTGGACTACCGCAAGCTCGACGTGCTCTGCATTGACCCCGAAGGCGCCATGGACCACGACGACGCCATTAGCGTGGAACGCACCGCGACCGGCTACAGGCTGGGCGTGCACATTGCCGACGTGAGCTACTACGTACCCGAAGGGAGCGAACTCGACGAAGAGGCGCTGGAACGCAGCTACACGCAGTACCTGCCGTGGACCGCGGTGCCCATGCTCCCCGAAAAGCTTTCGAGCGGAGTGTGCAGTTTGCACCAGGGCGTAGACCGCTGCGCATTCACCTGCATGATGGAACTCGACAAGAACGCGAACGTGCTCAGCTGGGATTTCCACAGGAGCGTCGTGAACATTTCGAAGGGCATCACCTATCAGGAAGCCGTGAAGATGATGGAAGCGGGCGACGATTCCATCAAGGCGCTCGCCGAAGTGACCGCGATGCTCAAGAAGAACCGCACCAAGGAAGGCCTGCTGGAATTCAAGAGCACCGAATACGGGTGCAAGTTCAACGAGGCGGGCGAACCCGTGCAGATTGTGCCGCGCGAAACAGATGAAAGTAATTCGTGGGTCGAAGAATGCATGCTCATCGCGAACAACTGCTGCGCCAAGGAACTTTCCAAGCGCAAGCTGCAGGGCATTTACCGTATCCACGAGGCGCCCGATACCAAAGACATCATGGAACTGTACTATATGTACCCTGACCTGTTCAAGGACGCCCCCGTGATGCTGCGCGATCTGGGCAAGCCGCGCAGTGGCGACACGAACCTGAACCCGGTCGCCTTCAAGCTGTACCAGCACCTGGTAAAGCGCGCGGGCGACGACGAGACGCTCATGAACCGCATCCTGCGCAGCATGCAGAAGGCGCACTACGACAGCAACAGCTTCGGGCACTTCGCGCTGAACTGGCAAGACTACAGCCACTTCACCTCGCCTATCCGCCGCTATGCCGACCTGTGGTGCCACCGCGAACTCGCGCGCAAGGGCAAGGAGATTAACGCCGAACGCAAGAACAGCGTCATCGAGGTCTGCGACCTGATTTCGGCAAACGAAATCAAGAACATGAAGGTGGAACGCATTTCCATAAAGGTGTGCAGCTGCTGGATTTTGAAGAGCCGCATTGGCGACGACTTCGAGGCAAGCGTCACGGGCATCGAGGAATGGGGAATTTACGTTTCTATCGCAGACCCGATCGCGGAAGGCCTGGTGCGTTTCCGCGACATCGCGGGCGACGACTTCTACGTTTTCAACCCGGACCAGGGACTCGCATTCGGCAAGAAGAGCGGACGCACCTTCCGGCGTGGCGACAAGGTACTGGTAAGGCTCCTGCGCGTAGACCCGTTGCGCGGCCAGGCCGACTTCAGCATTCTGGAAAAGATCAGCAGCGAACCCAAGAAGCGCCGCCGCCAGGGTGAACGCGACGTGCACGAACGCGCCGACCGTGCGGCCGCCGCGGAAGCACTCGGTTACGTGAGCCAGCCCGACGACTTTGACGACGACGACCTCGGCTACATGCCGCCGCGCGCACGCAACCGCGCGCAAAGGCGCAAGGCCGCCTTCGGCGACAGAGGCGCACGCGGCAAGCAGGGCGGCGACTTTTTAGGGCAACCGGGCAAGCGCAAAAAGAGCAATCCGCGCAAGAGACGTTAATAGACTCATTAGACTATGTCACAGTACAAGAAGGTCGCGCTCTACGCCAGTTACCAGACCGGGAAAGACCTTCCCGGCTACGTGCAGTTTGCACTCAGGCACCTGGCCGCAACCGACTTCCATGTGGTTTTGCTGACAAACGAACGCGAACTTTCGGAACAGGCCTACGAGTTTATCGCCGACAACGACATCGAACTCTTCTTCACACAGAACCACGGGTTCGATTTCGGGATGTGGCACCGTTACCTCAAGCTCAAAGTCAACAGTCCGGCATCGAACGGCGCGCAAGGCGCCATGGGGAACCTCGACCGCCTCCTGGTTTTGAACGACTCCATCGTTTATTTCCAGGACAACTTCGAGAAATTCTTCGCCGAAGCCGAAAAGAAAACCGCCGACGTAGTTTCTCTCACGCAAAGCGAGGAGATTGCGCCTCACCTGCAGTCGTTCTTCTTGTACATGAAACAGCCCGCACTCGGCGCATTCTTCATGCACCTCTTCGAGACTCCCGAGCAGGAAGATTTCGAAAGCACCGTCAGGCTCATGGAAGTGGGGCTCAGCGAAAAATTTGCCGAGGCAGAAGTCAGCATGGACTGCATCTACCACACCAAAAGCAAGCCGCTGTTCGCAAGCAAGGATCTCGTCGCGCAGGGAGCGGGGTTCATCAAGCGCAAGCTTTTGCAACGGCGCTTCACCTTCGGCGAAAAGAAGCACTTTATCCGCATGGGGTTCAAGGAACTGCTGAACACCGACTACGCGGCCCTCATCAGGAATACAGGACTCGCGCACGACTTCGACGAAAAATGGATCCCGACCGCTACGGAATCCACCATCAGGCACAAGGCCGACCTCGTGTGGGAAGGCGCCTTCGACAAGGTCGGGTGGCCGCTGATGCGCACCGCCATCAAGGCGAAGCACAAACTGCTCCACAAACCCCTCGAAGGCGACGAGTACAACTAGGGAGGGCATACGCACGGCTAGCCCTCCCTAAGACCCTCCCACCGCGCACATAATTGCCTAGAATACGGCAAATATTTTAAGGTGGAGGCAATTAAGTGCACGCGCGCCTGACGGCGCCGTTTACTGCTGAATTACTTCTTCTTGACTATCTCGGCGTCCTTCACGTCCTTGCCATTGAGCTTGGAAGAGGCGCCGGCAGCAACCGGATTGTTCCTGTTGATAATCTTGTACTGCACGATGCCCCAGATATTCGAGACAATCATGTAGATGACAAGGCCCGAAGGCATCACCGCGCTGAAGAGGAGCATCATCGCGGGCATCATCCAGATCATCATCTTCTGTTGTGCCGGGTCCATCGCCGCATTCGAAGACATGGTGACCTTCGTCTGGAAGTACATGGAAGCCACCATGATCCACGGGAGAATCGCGAGACCCGAGGGCATGATGATAGGAATGGAAATTCCGCTCCACACCACGTCGCTACGGCTCAGGTCGGTCACCCAGAGGAACGCGGGCTGGCCACGCAGTTCAATCGCGCGCCCGAGCACGAAGAAGAGGCCCATGAAAATCGGGAACTGGAGCAGCATGGGCAAGCAGCCGGTGCAGCTCGAAAGCGGGTTCACGCCGTTCTTCGCGTAGAGTTCCATCATGGCGGCCTGTTTCTTCTGCGGGTCGCTCCTGTACTTCACGTTGATTTCGTCCATCTGCGGCTTGAGGGCGGCCATCCCGCGGGTGGCCTTCAGCTGCTTCAAGGTAAACGGAGTAGTAATGCCACGCACGATAAGCGTAAGGAGGACAATCGCAACAGCGTAGTTGGGGATAAGCCCGTAGAGGTAGTTCAGGAGCTTGAGAAGCATCTTGCAAATCCACACGAACCACACGTCGGCACCGCACCAGCGCCAGCCGCTCACGATAATCTTCTCGTAGTTCTTGCCGATCTTCGAAACCTCGTCCCAGTTGAGCGGGAGCACCATCAGGTCGTAGGCAAGCGTGTTCGAACCACGGAGTTCGTCCGCGATGGAAATCTTGTAGGTACCCGGGTCACCCTCGTTCTCCTTCACTTCCATCGGTTCGGCATTAATCACCGCAGGCACGGCCTCGTCGAACTGCACCGTCATGGCCACGTACTTGCGGCGGAGCCCGGCCCACGAAATCTTGTCCTTCTCGCCGTTGTAGGTCTTCTTCTCGCGCGGGTTCTCGCGTTCCACCGCCTCGGAATTGTGGTAGGCGACTTCGCTGTAGTAGTAGGTACCGCCGGAACCGATGCCCATGATTCCCTTGCTCTTCGGGATAGATTCCGTTTCCTTCATACCGCCATTCCACGAAAGCACGTAGTCATTCGGGGTGAACCCGACAAAGCTGTTCTCCTGGCGCACCGCGTGGCCTTCCTTGGTAAACGCGTAACGGCGGATTACCTTGTTGCCGCGCACGTCGGCAAACGTGAACTCCACGCTGGTATCGGAATCGACCGTAATCCATTCCGGCGCATCGACGGCAAACATCGCTTCGCTCAGGTCGGCACCGCCCACCGTGAGGTCGAATGCACCGAGCAGCGTATCTTGGATAAGTTCGGGGAAATGACCTTCCACATCGGGGAGCGCCTTCACAATGACGCTCCGGACCTTGCCGCCCTTGTTGTCGAGCGTCATGATGAACTTCTCGGTCTCGACCGTCACCGTGCGATGTTCAATCACCGCCAGCGCCACCGCGGAATCCGCGGCAGTGCTGTCCGCACCTTCGGCGGCAGTCACGGCAGAATCCTTGACCTCGGGGGCTGCCGCCGCAAGCACCGGCGCGGCCTTCACCTCGGGTTCGTTTGCGGGCAGCACAAGACCGCCCTCGGCAGCAGGCTTCACCTCTTCCACGGCGGTCTTCGCGCGAGCGGCCTGCTGGGCCTTCGCCCTAGCCTGAGCCTCCTCGCTCGGCTTGTTCATGAGCATCCAGCCAAAGACGATAAGCGCCATGAGGATGGATCCGATTATGGTATTCTTGTTCATCTCTTTTCCTTTCGGGGCGGAACCGGGTCAAAGCCGCCCTTGCAGAAGGGGTTACATCTCAAAATCCTAAAAACAGCAAGATAGAAACCTTTGATGGGTCCGTGAACCCTGAAAGCCTCTACCGCATACTGGGAGCACGTCGGGTAGAACCTGCACACGCCCCTGAAAAAGAACGGGTGAATCTTCTGGTAAAGCCGGATTGGCGCGACCAGAGCCTCCACCACAAAATCCCTAGCCTTCGACATCCGGAGCTCCCGCGGCATCTGTCCGCCATTCCATCTTGCGGAATATCTTGAAGGCGGATTCGCGCAGGCGTTCGGCGGTCATCACCTCCGAGGAATCGGTAACGATGACCATCGCCCACACCGGCTTCTCTATCGCGGGGACCATCCCGAAGAACAGCGGGCGGAGTATCCTGCGGCACTTGTTGCGGTAGACCGCGTTCCCGTTCTTCTTTTTCGCCAAAAAGCAAAAACGACAATAACCGTCCGGGCTTTCTATCCAACGCATCGAGAGTGACGGTGCGCGAACAAACTTCCCTTGGACGGCTACTTGCCGATAAGCGGGCTGACCAGGCAGCCTGAAAGAACGCAGAGTGGCCATATGGCCCACCCCGGCTTACTTCTTGTAGATGGTGTCGCTGATGGTGAGACGCTTGCGGCCCTTGGCGCGACGACGGCTCAGAACGGCACGACCCCAGCGGTCTTCCATGCGGGCCATGAAACCATGCTTGTTGACGCGCTTACGATTGTGAGGCTGGAATGTTCTTTTCATGATAAAACCTTTTTAGTGCAAAATTTTGAGTCCCAAAAATAGCAAAAAATCCGCATATATCAAGGGGTCGGGAGACACGATTCGCCCTTTTTGCCCGAAAAGGGGAATTCCCACAGCACGGGCCCAACTAATCAACAATTTATCAACACTCAAGGCAAGCAAAGAAAAGATGACGCGAGCCGCTACACCAGGTCCATGAACATGCGCACCTGGTTCTTGCCGCGGGTCTTGGACCCGTCCAAAAGGGCATCGACCTTCTTGAGCAGGCGTTCGCGGTCGAACTCGTTCTCGTCGCGACACGGAATCACGCCCCCGCTAATCGAAATCCGAAGATCGCGCGTGTTGCTCCAGGTTTCCCCGCTAATCTGTTCGCGGAAATTGTCCGCACGCATGAACGCCTCGACATCGGAATCGGCAGCCAGTATGAACAGGAAGGTTTCCTCCCCATAGCGGGAGCCACACTCGCCGACATCCTCGTTCACGGTCTCCCACAGGGAATGCGCCACGTTGCATATCACGCGGTCCACCACGACATGCCCGTGCGAATCCCCCAGCTCCTTGAGGCCATCAATCGTGAACATAAACATGTAGTAGCGTTCACGGCAGTGCCACACGATGTTCTCGAGGTACTGGATGACGTAGCGACGGTTGTAGAGTTCGGTAAGGTCGTCGTGCTTGGACAAGTAATCGAGCTTACTCACGAGTTTTTCCCTCTGCACACGTTCGCGCACGTAGGCGTTTATCGCGAACGAGCAGATAAAGAAGATGCTCCCGCCCACAAGCACGAAGTTGGACGCGAAATCCAGGTACACGATGTCCTTGCCCGGAGGAGGAACCAGCAGGTGCGGAAAGAACCAGGCGCCAACATACAGGGACACGCCCACGAGAATGGTAAGCACCGCAGACGTGAACCTGATCTTGCGGTTGCTTATGAAGCTGCTCAGGAACGGGCCCACGAGCATGTAGTAGGGCATGGCGCTGTCCACCCCGGAACAGAGGAAGAACAGGAGCGGCGTGGAAACCACGGTGTAGAAGAATATGATGAGGAAGAACCCCACGGAATACCGCGACGTAGCCTTCACGAAAAAGGCGACCATCACGCAAATGACAAGGTCCACAAAAAGCACAACCTCGGCAAACGGAGTTTCGCCCTCGATTACCGTAATGAAGGTTCCCGCAAGCGACACGATGGTAAAGATGACCAGGATTATCCAGAACAGTTTCTGTTCCAGGGTCTCGAGGTGTTCCCACTTCCTTTTCAGCAGTGCAATCATGGCTTTTTCCTCTCTAATTCCATAATATAACTATATTTTTCCCATAAAGAAACGACAAAACGGAAGGCATCCATGGAACTCACACCGCTCGACATCCGCAACCAGACATTCCACAAGAAATCCCTCGGCGGCATCGACGCCGAAGAAGTCAAGGCATTCCTGGATACGGCGGCAACCGCATTCGAGCAGCTGTCGCGCACCCGCACGGACCTGACCGAACGACTCAAGATTGCCGAAGAGCGCGTGAATTACTACCGCCAGATCGAGAAGACCATCCAGGACGCGGTCATCACCATGCAGCGCACCGTGGACGAAGTCAAAGCGAGCGCCGAGAAGGAAGCGGAACTCATCATCGCCGAAGCCAAGGCGCGGGCTGTCCGCGAAGTCGAGTCCACCAAGAAGCAGGCCGAAGACCTGCGCGCCGAAATCGAGCAGCTGAAGCAACTGCGCAGCAACTACTTTATCCGCTGTCGCGCTCTCATCCGCGGGCAAGAGGAGCTCCTCGCCGCCATGGAAAACGACCAGCGCGAACTGGAAGCCCCCGCACAGCGCGAACAGCCCCGCACAGCACCCCAGCCGTTCAGCCCCGTAGGGAACGTCCTCGCCTAGCGGCCCTACACAACAAATGCGCGTCAACATCAAGGTACATGCGAGGAGCAAGCGCGAGAGCGTGACTCCCCTACCCGACGGAAGCCTCAAGGTCGAAGTGAAGGCGCCCCCCGTAGAAGGGGCGGCGAACGAGGCCATCTGCGAACTGCTCGCGGGGTACTACAAGGTACACAAGCGCGACGTGAAGGTCGTGCTCGGTTCTACGAACAACAAGAAAGTAGTAGAAATCGCGGGTCTCTAGCCCGCCTTTTTTATCGGTTCTTCTTGAGGATGCCGACCACGCTGCGGTCGCGCACGAAGGTCGCCTTGGCCACATCCTGCACTTGTACCGGAGTCACCTTGTCAAGTTCGTCGGCCCAGTTCAGGAATATGTGGTAGTCGCCGTACATCTCGTACCAGGCGAGCATCGTAGCGACATTCTCCATGTCGGTAAAGCTGCGCACCAGCCCGGCATAGGCATGGTTCTTCACCTTCTGGAAGTCGCGGTCGCTCACGGCAGTCGTCTTGAGTTTCTCGAGTTCTTCCCACACAATCTTCTCGACCTTGTTGACATCGGCATCGAGCTTCATGCTCACCATCACGGAGAACTCGGACACGTACTTGTTCGGGCTGTTGCTCGCCTTCACGCTCACCGCTAACTTTTCCTCTTCCACAAGGCGCTTGTACAGCCTGCCCGAACGCCCGTTCAACACGCCTTCCGCAATGTCGAGCGCGTAGAGGTCCTTGCTCCCCACCTCGGGTGTCTTGAACACAATCGAGAAGAGATTCGGGGCATCCGGGCGCACCTGCGTAAAGCGCTTCTCGCCCACCTGTTCCGGGTCGCGGATGGTAAGCGGCGGGAACGCCTCGCCCGCAGGAATCTTGCCGAAATACCTCTTCACCATCTCCATCGTGGAGGCAGTATCCAGGTCGCCCGCCAGCACGAGGATGGCGTTACGCGGCTTGTAGTACTTGCGGTAATGCTCGTCGGCCATCTCGCGGGTCAAGTTCATTATGTCGCTAGGCCACCCGATGGTCGGCACACGGTACGGGAACGCCTCGTAGATGAGGGAATTCATCGTCTCAAAAAAACGGCCCGTGGGCTTGTCGTCGTAACGCATGCGGCGTTCCTCGCGCACCACGTCGCGCTCGGAATAGAACTCGCGAAGCACCGCGTTCTGCATGCGGTCGGCCTCAAGCCACATGAAAAGTTCAATCTTGTCCTTCGGGAGCGTCACGATGTAGGCCGTCATGAGGTCGGTCGTGAACGCGTTGAGTCCCGTGCCTCCCATGGACTGGTACGCGCCCCAGAGTTCGTCCTTCACGAACAACTTGCGCTGTTCGTTCAACAGGGAATCGTGCTCGGCGGTAAGTTTCTTCACGGTCGCGGTATCGCCCGCGATTTTTGCCGGACGGATAAGCGCCTGCAGGCTGTCTTCCTTCGCCATGAACGCCGCATCGGCGATGCTGTCGGTAACGCCCACCTTCTTGGTGCCCTTGAAGAGTTCGTGTTCCAGAATGTGCGCAAGGCCCGACTTGCCTGGAACCTCGTGAACGGAGCCCGTCACGTAGAACAGGCGGCAACTCACCGTGGGTGCCTGCTTGTTGGGGTGCAACAGCACCGTTAGCCCGTTATCGAGGACTTCCTTGTGCACGGCGAGATTTACCGCCGCCATGGAAGGGATTGCAAAGAGCGCTACACCGGCGACCAGTACGCGCAACATGGTATTCCGCAAAGAGAAATTCATGCTAGACAATGTAGTAAAAACACCGCAAGAACAGTACAGGGTTTACGACAGCCACTCAAGATGCGCACTACCGCTCGATGGTCTTGATGTCGCCGCGGCTTGCGCGTTCCGGAGTGTAGGGGTCGATATGCACCAGCGCGTCGACCACGTTCTCCCCGCTGTCGAGGAGTTTCTGCTCCACCTCTTCGGCGAGGTCGTGTGCCGCAAGGAGCGTCATCTCCGCCGGAACAACCACGTGCAGGTCCACATGCAGGTCAGAGCCCACGTAGCGCGTGCGGAACCCGTGGATGCTGATGACGTTTTGGCAAGAGAGCGCGATGTCCTTGAGTTTCACGATGACCTCGTCGCTCGCGCCTTCGTCCGCGACCCGGTGGATGCCGGGCCACGCAATCTCGAAACCGGAATGCAAGATGAACATCGACACGATGATGGCTCCCACGGAGTCGGCAAACCAGAGATTCGGGAAGAACATTCCGAACAAAATAGCAACGAGAACCGGGATGGAACTGTAGGCATCGCTCCTGTGGTGCCATGCATTCGCCTCGACCGCCTCGCTACGGATCTTGCGGCCCTTCGCCCGCGTGTAGCGGAACAGGGCCTCCTTCACGATGATGGAAACTGCCGCCATCACGCCTGCAATCCATTCCGGCTGCGAGCGCACCCCGTCCTTGAGGGCCACAACCGCATTGTAGCCTAGTCCCACGCCCACAGCACACACGGCAAGCCCGATGCCCACCGAGATGAGCGTCTCGAAACGGCGATGCCCGTAAGGGTGCTCCGCGTCGGGAGGCAGGTTCCAGAACTTGGAACCCACGATAATCGCGATGTCGGTAATGAAATCCGATGCGCTGTGGATGGCGTCTGCCACAAGCGCCTGCGACCCGCCGAAATAGCCTGCGAAGAACTTGCCCACCGAGAGCGCCGCATTCCAGCCCAGGCCCACCAGCGTCACGCTGCGGACTTGCGAAGAATCGTCTTTCTTGAGAATGCGGGTCATGGATATACTCTTCCAAATATACAAGTTTTGCCCTGTATGATTCTCTCCCTGCAAGTTTTTCGTAGCATTCGCACACCCGATTCAGGCGCGACACAGTCCCAAAAACGTCGTTTCCCGTTCAATTTTGCCATTTTCCATGTTGTGATTTACCCAACATTTTATAGGCGGGGAGCAACTTTTTTCTTTGAAATCGCCCTATATTAACCTATTTTCAAAGAAAAATACAGGAGTGTGTATGAAAATCACGAAATGTGCATTGATGTTTGGACTTGCTGCCGCCATGAGCGCGGGAGCCGCACAGTACGAAGCCGAAGACGCAACCCTTTCCGGCGATGCCGCATCCGCAACAAGCACGGCCGCTTCCGGCGGCAAGTACGTCAAGATGAACGGTGGCGACATCACCTTCGCTGGCGTGACCGTTGAATCAGCCGGCCAGTACACCGTGGTCATCCACTACATGAACAACTACGGTGGCGACAAGATCAACAATGTCGGAGTCGGCGGAGCATCCTCCCAGGTATCCTTCCCTGTCACCGACAAGAACACCTTTGTCGATGTCGAGACTGTCCTCGCCTTCGCCGCGGGCACGAACACGGTCGCCATCACCAATAGTTGGGGCTGGATCGACGTGGACTACATCGAGGTCAAGCCTTACGAGGCAAAGAAGTTCAACCTCTGCAATGCGCCCGTCACCAAGAACGCGACCGCATCGGCCAAGAAACTCTATAACTTCCTCGTCAACAACTTCGGCAAGAAGACCATCTCCGGCGTGATGACCGGTAACATGGACAATTACACCAAGGGCGATGTCACCCAGCACGAAGACGTGAAGGCCGTATTTACGGCGGGCGGCAAGTACCCGGCACTCGTCGGCACAGACCTGATGAATGCCACGGGCGTGCACAAGGACGAATCCTGGTACCAGCAGTACACCGAAAAGGCTGTAGACGTCGCGAAGTCCACCTGGGCAAAGGGCGGCATTCCGGCATTCACGTGGCACTGGCGCCCGGGCGAAGAAGAGGAATTCTACGTAAAGGGTGCAAACGACAAGTACACCGAATTCGACTTTACCGAAGCGTTCGTGAAGGGCACCACCAGTTGGGACACGCTCTCTACCGCATACAAGGCCCTGGTCGGTGACATCGACCACGTCGCTGGAATCTTCCTCGAACTCCAGCAGGAAGGCGTTGCGGCCATCTTCCGCCCGCTTCACGAATCCGGCGGAAACTGGTTCTGGTGGAGCACGCATACCGGCAAGCAGTTTGCGGCCCTCTACCAGTTGGTCTATGAACGCATGGTGTTCAAGAACGGCGTGAACAACCTCATCTGGGACTTTAACCCGCAGGACGCATCCAAGCTTTCCTGGACTCCGGGCGAAACCTACTACGACATCCTCAGCGTGGACATCTACAACAATGCAAACGACCACCAGAGCAACAGCGCGGCCTTTATTGACCTTACGAACAAGGGCGGCACGAACAAGATTATCTCGCTCAGCGAAAACGGCCCCATCCCCGACGTAGACAAGATGTACGATGAAGGTGCCACCTGGAGCTGGTGGATGCCGTGGTACGAATCCTGGTCCGGTGGTTACGTGAGCCAGACCGCAGCAAGCGTGTGGCAGAAGAACCTCGCCGACGAACGCATCATCACTCTCGACAAGATGCCCGGCTGGGACAAGTACACCGAAACCGCAACCGCCACGAAGGTATGCCCGACGTCTACCGAAGGCTCTAACTTCGCTGCGGACACTTCCAAGAAGGAAGACTACAAGAACATGATGATGGCCGTGACCTACACCGCCCTGAACGATAGCGGCGCGAACATCGAATTCCAGAAGGTGCCGAACCTCACCGGCGCAACGAGCGTTTCGCTGAAGATTACGAACAACGGATCGGGTGGTGCCGATAACGGTATCTGGGTGGGTCTCGCCTTCGTGCGCAATGGCATGGAAGACGACGGCTGGACCTGGGAAATGTCCCCCTCCACGGGCTGCTGGATTAACGACGGTGCTTCTTCGACTTGCGAATTCGACATCACCGAATACGAGGACGATGCCGGCACAAAGCACCCGATGGACCTCGACAAGCTCTTCTCCGTCACGCTGATGGTCGCTGCCGTTGGCTTCGAAGGCACGGTCATCTTTGACGACCTCGTAGCCGACAACGGCAAGGTGATTTCCGCATTCGACAAGAAGACGGAACTGTTCAAGGCTGCCGACCAGAGCAAGGGTCACGTAAGCAAGATTGAACTTGTCGACGAGAACGGCAATTCTACCGCCATCAAGCACGCTGTCGCCGCCGCTTCCAAGATCAGCATCTCCGGCAACATGGTCTCGCTTTCTACCGCCAAGGCGGGTGTCGTTGCGGTCGATGTGTTCGGCCTGAACGGCAAGCGCGTCGCCACGCTGTACAAGGGCAACCTCGCCGCCGGCAGCTACGCATTCAGCCTCGCCGACATGCCCAAGGGCCAGTACATTGTGCGCGTGAAGGGCGCAGGAATCGCGGCAACGCAGCCCGTGCTCGTCAAGTAAATTCTCCTTATGGTCCAGGCCCTGCGGGTTTTCCGCGGGGCTTTTTTTTGAAAGTATATTTAAAGCAAACCTTTTTGAAGAGATGTTCTGGAGATTATATGATGATGCATAAAACTTTTGCCTTGACGATTGTAACGGCATCTTTTGCAACAGTCGCTCTTGCTGCCACCCCCATCCGTCTAGAAGCCGAAGACGCTGTCCTCGCCGACGACCACAAAGTCCTCGTAATCGAAAATGCCAATGCTTCGGGCGGAAAGTACGTCGATATGAAGGACGGCAATTTGGAGTTCAAGGTGACTATCCCCGCGACGGGCTATTACACGCTTTGGGCAAATTACCAAATACCATCGGAATCGACCAGCAAAATCCAGAACTTGACCGTCAACGGTGTTTCTGCAGGGCAAATTTCTTTTGGAATTTCTGACGAATTCTCGACCATCAAAGGTGCGGGCAAAATCAAGCTCACCGAAGGCGAAAACAAAATTGGCATCGTTCACAGTTGGGGTTACGTCAATCTTGACTACATCGAGCTCACGGAATACGAGGCAAGCCCGTGGAGCATTTCCCCGACTCCTGTTACACCAGAACCGACCGAAAGCGCACAGAAACTCTACAATTTTTTGCTCAATAATTTCGGCAAGCATGTGATTAGCGGCGTCATGACGGAACGCCCGTTCGAAAATGACGGTCAGTACACCCCGCAAAACTACGAAACGCAAACCGAACTCAAATACATCCACGAGGCAAGCGGCAAGAACGTGGTTCTCGTGGGCTTTGACTTTTTGCACGCATCGGGCAAGAATTCCGACCAGCAATGGTATCAGGGTTACACGCACGCCTCGCTCGAAATGGCAAAGACCGTCTGGAAAGCAGGCGGCATTCCGCAATTCAACTGGCATTGGAAAGACCCGATGCATGATATCGAAGCGTTCTACACGCAATCAGGCAATGAGACCTCTTACACCGAATTTAACATCAACAAGGCTTACGACGAAGACACCGGCAAATGGAAAACAGACAGCGATGCGTACAAGGCAATGGTCCGCGACATGGAAATGATTGCCGATTCGCTTTTGACTTTGCAAAAAGAAGGGGTCGCTGTTCTTTGGCGTCCGCTCCATGAAGCTAGTGGAAAATGGTTCTGGTGGGGCATCGATGGTCCCAAGCCGTGCGTCGCGCTATACAAACTCATGTTCGACATTTTTGTGAACCAGAAAGGTTTGCGCAACTTGATTTGGGTGTGGACCACCGACGAAGCGAGCGATGCACTTGACTGGTACCCCGGCGATGAATACGTGGACGTTGTTGGCCGCGACTACTATTACTACCCGCGCGAATCAAATCACGCCAGCCTTGTCGGCAGTTTTGAAACGGTCAAGGAAATTTTCGGAGGCAGAAAGATTGTAACGCTCAGCGAAAACGGCTCCGTACCTTACCCTGACGAGATGAAGGCCGATGGTGCTAACTGGAGTTGGTTTATGCCGTGGTATGGCGACTACGCCATGGAAAGTTGGGCTAACGACAACAACGCCGAAAGTTGGAAGATCGTCATGAACAACGAATACACCTTGACTCTCGAAGACATGCCTGGATGGGACAAGTACGAGATCGTCACGCCCTCAACAACGGAAATCAAGAACATGCAACTCGCTCAAAAGGCCTCCGCAAGTTTGTCCATTATTGGCAAGAATTTACAAGTAAATATTCTGAGCATTGCAGCGAACACCACCGCAAAAGTCACGATTTTTGACATGCAAGGGAATCAGGTGATGAACCATACGATTAACGGTACAAGCGCGAACCTCAACTTGAGCGGGATTATGGCCGGACAGTACATCGTGAAAGTGCAAGGGAAAGGATTTACGCAGAATAGAAGGATTTTGATTAAATAAAAAAATTGGAGTGTATGATTATGGGATGTAAATCAATCGCGGGCATTGGATCCGCAATGACTTTTGCCGCAGCAATCGCGGCAACATCGGCTTACGCCGCACCGACGACTTACGAAGCCGAAGATTTGACTGGCGCAACCGTTGTCGAAGATGCCGATTATTCGAGTGGAAAGTACGCCAAGCCTGCCGATGCAAGTGGTGTCACGTTTACGGTCAAAGTTGAAGAGACCGCCGTCTACGACATCACCACAAAAGTGTTAATCAAGCAATACGACTGGATAACTTCAAAAATCACGGTCAATGGAGTTGACGTAGGCTCAATGCTAACGACCCCGCGTAACTGCGATTCCAGTTACGTGGTGTCTGCATCCGCCAAGATGAAAACCGGCGAGAACACGATTACGGTAGGCAATCAGGCCATCGGCGTAGACTACATCACCGTAGAACGCCACCCCGATCCCGAATTCAAGATTAATGCGGCCCCGGTCACGCCGAACGCTAGCGAAAGCGCCCGCAAGGTCTATTCTTTCCTCCGCGAAAACTTCGGTAAAAAGACCATCAGCGGCATGATGATCAGCGACCAGAATTTCAACTACAATTACGGCGATATGAAGATTATTCCGCCCGGTGGCTGCACACCCGCAGATTCGTGCAAGTACACCGACGAACAGGTTTCTTGGAAGGGACAGACCGACATCGCCGAATTCTACAAGCGCAGCGGTCACTACCCCGCCATCGGCGGTTTCGACATGCTCTTTGCCGCAGGCGGCCACCATGAAGAAGGCTGGTTCAAGGGCTACACCGAAAACAACATCTTGATGACCGAAGAACTTTGGGAATTGGGCGGCATCCCGACTTATACCTGGCACTGGAAGGTCGGCGAAGACACCGTATTCTACACGCAGGGGACTCCGGCCGGTTTCAATAACCCCGGCTGCACCGAAGGTGTCATGGGAACATCGGGTACAAATACCTGCTTTAACTACACCAAGGCATTCAAGGGAGACAAGTGTGCAGAAATCAACGAAACCTCGCAGGAATACAAGGATATCGTCGCCGATGTGGACATTGTTTCGGGCTACTTCAAGCAACTGCAAGACAAGGGAATAGCCGTCGTGTGGCGCCCGCTCCACGAAGCAAGCGGTGGCTGGTTCTGGTGGGGTGTCGGTAGCGCCGAATGCTATGTACAGCTGTACCGCCTGGTGTTCAAGCGCATGGTCGAAACCAACAAGCTCAACAACCTGATTTGGGTCTGGAACATCAATACCGATCCGGCTTTCGGCTACGACTATTCCGCACTAAACGCAGCATGGTACCCGGGCGATGAATACGTGGACATCGTGGCGGTCGACATTTACGACCCGCTGAACGACCACAATTCTGCCGCCAATTACTACAACAAGATTGTGAGCGACGTGGGCACCAGCAAGATGATTGCCTTGAGCGAAAACGGCGCCATTCCGGACATCGACAGCATTGCCGAAGACAAGGCTTATTGGAGCTACTGGATGACTTGGAGCCAGACCTGGAGCGGAAACTTCCTGGAAAAGACACCAACCGAGATGTGGAAAAGAAACCTAGACGACGAACGCATTATCGCCCTCGACAATATGCCCGGCTGGGACAAATTCGTTGCCGACACAAACATCGCCCCCGACGCCATCGAGCCGAAGGTTACAATCGCCGCCTCTAAGATTAGCGTTTCCGGTAACGTCATCTCGTTTGCCGCCGCAAAGTCTAGCAACGTGAGCGTAGACATATTTAGCATGAACGGCAAGCGCATCGCCACCCTCTACAGGGGCAACATCGCTGCCGGCAGCTACAGCTATAGCCTCGAGAACATGCCCAAGGGCAGTTACATCGTGCGTGTGAAGGGCGCTGGAATCGCAGCAACGCAGCCCGTACTTGTGCGCTAGAACAAACATCTGACAAGGTGTTGACATAATCTGTGATTTTTGTCAACACCCCTGCGCCGAAATAGTCCTATTTCGGCTTTTTTTATTTATTTTTCGAGAAAAAGATATGAGGATGTTTTTATGAAAAAATCTTTCGCGATTTTGCTAGGTACCACACTGCTCGGTGGGGCTGTTTCTGCATTTGCCGCCCCGGGGCTCACCGTAAGTGGCACCGACCTGCTCTATAACGGCAAGAAGATATTCTTCTCCGGCACGAACCTCGCCTGGAGCGACTACAATTCCGACGTGGGCGACTCCCCGCTGAACGAGAACGCATGGCGCAAGGCCGTGGAAGGCACGCGCGCCGCGGGCGGTAACGCAATCCGCTGGTGGCTTTTCAACAACATGAGCCAGAGTCCGACTATCGACCAGAGCACGCACCTGGTGACCGGCCCCAAGGAAAACACCATCGCCAACATGAAGAAGGCCCTGGACATCGCCGAAGAATACGGCGTGATGGTCTCGATGTGCCTTTTTAGCCACAATCTGATGGAACCGAACCAGTGGGGTCTCTACAACGAGAAACTCGACATCACCGCTAACGAAAAACTGTTCGAAGACGAAGGCACCAAGGCTTTTATTGACAACGTGCTCATTCCGGTCGTGAAGGCAATCGGTAACCACAATGCACTTATGACGTGGGAAGTGTTCAACGAGCCCGAAGGCATGACGAACGTGGGTTGGACCACCAAGAAACTCGACAAGTCCGTGCTGCAGAAATTCACGAACAAGATTGCGGCTGCCATCCATACGGAAAATCCGGACCTGCTCGTGTCTACGGGTAGCGTGAACATCAAGTATCAGAGTTGGTGGAACGATTCCGAACTCATCGCCGCGGGCGGCGAAGCGAAGGGTACGCTCGACTTTTTCCAGACGCATTATTACCCGTACTACCAGGATGACGCCGTTTCTCCGTTTGTGAACACGGCAGCCCAAATGGCCACGACTTACGGTTACGATTCCAAGCCCATGATTATCGGTGAATTCCCGGCCAGCGGCTGGGCCGGCACGACATACACGTCGAGCATGGCTGCAAAAACTCAGATTACCACGGAAGAATGCTACCGCAAGGCTTTTGACGGCGGCTACGCGGGCGCTCTCGCCTGGCAGTATATTGGCGACAAGACCGAATCGCAGTTCGGCGGCTATACCTACACCATCGACCCCGCACTTGGCGCCATGACGGCACTTGCCGCATCAGAAGAGGCCAGCATCAAGATCAAGGACGTAACGATTAGCCAGGAAGGCGGCGACGGCAAGATGTCGGTAACCTACGGTGGCGACAACGCACAGATTGAATACCAGAAGACATGGGATTTGAGCAAGGCAAGCACATTCACGTTCGAAGCCACAAACAAGGGCGCAAGCGATGCACAGTTGCACCTGATTTTCAAGCTGACGGACGCATGGACCTGGACTCCGGTGAATGACGACGCTGGTGCATGCGTTGTGCCTGCGGGCGAAACGGTGACCTGCTCCTTTGACATTTCGAGCTTTGCCGATCGTAACAAGACCTTGAGCGTCGTCGTAGCGAACTATGCCGCGGGCTACACGGGCACCATCCTGTACGACAACTTCAAGGCGGGCGACCAGGTTCTCTGGGACTTCAATAGCGACAAGTATGACGCCTTCAGCCGCGGTTTCGAGAACACCGAAGAGATGATTCCCGAAATCAAGATTGTGTTCGACGGTTCCACGGCAATCGAGAATGCTGCCCAGCAGGCTGCAAGCATCCGCCCCACCTTCAGCATTCAGAACACGACAATCTCGCTCTCCACCGCAAAGGCAAGCGTCGTAGCAGTTGACGTGTTCGGCCTGAACGGCAAGCGCGTCGCCACGCTGTACAAGGGCAACCTCGCCGCCGGCAGTTACGCCTTCAGCCTCGCCGACATGCCCAAGGGCCAGTACATTGTGCGCGTGAAGGGCGCGGGAATCACCGCCACGCAGCCCGTACTCGTAAAGTAAAAACCTCCTATGGTAATAGGCCCTGCGGAACTCAAGTCCCGCGGGGATTTTTATTTTCGTCTGCGGGGCATTTTTTTATCTTTACTAGTATGGAAAAGAAGCACCCCCTCTACTTTACCATTCACGGACATTTTTACCAGCCGCCGCGCGAAAATCCCTGGACAGGAGTCATCGAGAACCAGCCCAGTGCAAGGCCGAACCACGACTGGAACGACCGCATCGCGAGCCAGTGCTACAGCCCCAATTCCGCTAGCCGCATATTGAGCCCGCACGGCCATATCGTCGATATCGTAAACAACTACGAGTACATGAGTTTCAACATGGGTCCCACGCTCATGGGCTGGATCCGCACGAACACGCCGGATACCTACAGGCGCATCCAGGAAGCCGACAAGAAGAGCATCGAGCGTCTGGGGCACGGCAACGCCATTGCGCAGGTGTACAATCACATCATCATGCCGCTTGCGAGCGAACAGGACAAGCGCACGCAAATCCGCTGGGGTATCGAGGATTTCAAGTTCCATTTCGGCCGCATGCCCGAGGCCATGTGGCTCGCCGAGACCGCCATCAACTTCGAAACGGTAGTGGAACTCATCAAGGCGGGCATCAAGTTTACCATCCTCTCGCCCACGCAGGCCGACAGTTTCCGCAAGCTCGGCGACGAGGAATGGACCGGGTGCAGCAACACCGACATCGACACCACGCGCCCCTACCGCATCTACCCGCGGGACAAGGAAGGCAACCTGGTGTGCGACGGCTACCTCGACGTATTCTTCTACAACCCGTGGCTTTCTTCCGCCGTGGGCTTCGAGCACCTATTGCGTGACGCCGGTACGTTCGGCAGGCGCATCGCCGATGCCTGGGACGAGAACCGCGAAGAGGCGCAACTCGTGAGCATCGGTACCGACGGCGAAAGCTACGGCCACCACGAACCCTTCGGCGACATGTGCGCCGCCTGGCTCTACAACCGCTACGCCCCCGAACACAAAATGGTGCCGGTGAACTACGGCTGGTTCCTCGAAAAGTTCCCGCCGCAGCACGAGGTCTTGCTCAAGAACTTCTACGGCGAAGGCTGTGCCTGGAGCTGCGCCCACGGCGTGGGCCGCTGGTACCGCGACTGCGGCTGCTCTACCGGCGGTGGCCCCGACTGGAACCAGAAATGGCGCGGGCCGCTCCGCGACGCATTCAACCACCTCAAGAAACTTGCCGACGACATTTTTGCCCGCGAGTTCGAGAAGATTTCGAAAATCGGCCCCTGGGAGGCCCGTAACAACTACGTGCAGGCGCTCGTCGCTCCCGAAGACAAGTCCCGCATCGAGAAATTCCTCGAAGAGACTATCCTCGAGCCGCAAAACGAGGCCATGCGCGCGAAGGCCATCCGCCTCCTCGAAATCCAGAAGTTCTGCCTGTTCAGCTTCACGAGCTGCGGCTGGTTCTTCAACGATATCGAAGGCCTGGAGCCCGTACAGAACATGCGCTACGCCCTGCGTGCCATGGAACTGCTGGAACCGTTCCTGCCGTTCGGGCACAACATCAAGAGCGAGGTGCTGAGCATCCTCGCCCGCGCCACGAGCAACGAACACAAGTGGAACGGCGCCGAAGTATTCACGCGCTACGCCGAAGACGACGTACCCGTTATCCTCAGGGAGATGGCCGAACGCGCCGCGATATTCCACCTGGAACTCGAAGAGGAATCCGACGACAAGGGCTCCCGCATGAAGGCGGAAAAGATTTCTAGCCGCCGTCGCCAGACGCTCGTGCGCGTGACCTACGAAGACAAACTTATCGGTGAACGCCGCGAGACCACGAACCTCGTGATTACCGACGCCCTCGGACGCGTGAACATCGTGGTCGCGATGGGAACTATCGAAGAGAACGGCCTCAAGTTCGTGGAAAACCCGAACATGGGAACCATCGAACTCAGGAACCTCTTCCCGACGGCCTACGTGGTACGCATGCGCGACCTCATGAGCGACTCGCTGCAGACCATCAACAAGCGCTGCACGCAGAAGCATCTCGCGAGCATCACGGAATCGTTCTCCAGCTTCGCGCTGAACCACGGAATTTCCATTGACAGCCTCGCCGACCCGGACCACACGCTGCCCGACACGATGAGAAAGATTCTCTCGCTCGAACTCAACGCCCGCATCCACTACGAGGCACTCAAGCTGCTCGAAGGCCCGGATTCCACGCTGGTGAGCGAAATCAAGGGACTCATCGACGAGGCGAACGCGCTCGACACCAACCCGAGTTTCGGCGGTACGGGCCGTATGTTCTTCCGCAAGTTGAGCACGCTCATCGACGAAGTCTACGAAAAGATCGACCCGGCGACAGTCAAGTATATCACCGACCTCATCACGGTGGCCGACTGGCTCAAGCTCGGAATCGACAAGACGACGCTCGAGAACAAGGTGTTCAAGATTTACAAGCAGTTCAAAGAAGACCCGAAGGGAAAACTCTCTGCGCTCAAGCCCATGTTCGGCTGGCTCAACTTCGAGGTGGACAATGTATAGGATGTCCAGACAACCGCTCATTTCCAAGAAGGAAATTGACGAACGTCTGGATACCCTCGCCGAGGAACTCCGGAGCGAGAATTTCGACATCGTCGTCTCGACTCTCCTAGGCGGGTTCATATTTACCGCCGACATCTGCAGGCGCATTGCAAAGCCGGAACTGAAAGTCGCCTTCATCAAGGCATCCAGTTACGGCGATGGAACCGAATCGAGCGGCAAGGTCAAGATTTCCGGTTTGGAATCGCTCAACATCGCGGGCAAGAACATCCTCGTGATTGACGACATTCTCGATACCGGCAACACCATGCTCGGCATAACGAACGCCCTGCGCGACATGGGACCGAACAAGGTCAAGACCTGCGTACTGCTCAACAAGCAAGCCCGCCGCACCGCAGACATCCGCGCCGACTTCGTGGGATTCGAAGTCGAGAACAAGTTTATCGTAGGCTGCGGACTCGACTACGCGGGCGACTACCGCACACTCCCCGAAATCTGGACGCTGGAGGAAGCCGATGGCTAAGAACGATTTTGATGACGTCCGACTGCACGCCACCCAGACATTCGAGGCGGTAGAGCGCAGTTACAACAAGATAAGCCGCGGCAAGCGTTTCCTTATCAAGGCGGCAGTATGCCTGCTGTTCTTCATCGCGGGCTTTATCACGAACAAGGTAATTAACGACGTTCCCTCGCAAGGAATCATCGAGAAGGTGGCAGCACAACCCGACCTGAAAAACAAGTGCAAGGGCCGTTACGACCGCCCGATGGAATATGCCATCATGCACGAATGCATTTTTGCGAAGGGCACGCCCTCCAACGAGACAAAGCTCGTGCAGCGCATCAACTACTGCACCTGCGCCCTGCAGAACGTGCAGGCTCGCAAGCCTTACCAAAAGATGTTCGAGAACAACCTGGTAGACTTTACCTTCAAGATTCGCGAAGAGAACCTGTGCCAAGAAGAAAGGAACATCCCGGTTCTTGACACCAACGACGCGGAAAAGTAACGGACGGGCGGGCTGTCACGCATGGATACGAACTTGCAGAAAGCCGTCGACGGCTCCCGACTCACTCCCGCCGAAGCGCTCGACATTTTGAAGAACACGCCGTGGACCGAAGTGGCGGAAGCGGGCGATGCAATGCGCAGGCGAATGAATCCCGGCAACCGCGTGGGCTATACCGCTTTCCGCATCGTGAATTACACGAATGTGTGCGAAGTCACTTGCAGTTTCTGCAGTTTTTGCAGGCCGGCGCACAGCCCCGAAGCCTACGTGCTTAGTTTGGACGAAATCCGCCAGAAGACCATCGAGGCGAAGGCGAAAGGCGCCGACCAGATATTTCTGCAGGGTGGCGTGAACCGCGAAATTCCCCTGAGTTACTACACCGACGTGCTCAAGATGCTCACGCACGAAATGGGCGTGAAGGTACGCGGCTTTTCGCCGGTGGAACTCGTGCGCATCGCGGAATTCAACAACATGCCGCTTGACAAACTGCTCGACGTGCTGAAAGATGCGGGCCTCAGTTCCGTTCCGGGAGCCGGCGCCGAGATCCTCAGCGACCGCATGCGACAACTGCTCAGTCCCAAGAAGCTCCCCGCGCAGCAATGGTGCGACACTCTCGCCGCCTGCCACAGGAAGGGTTTACCCGGGAGCGCGAACATCGTCTTCGGGAGCGTCGAGACGCCAGAAGAAATCATCGAACATCTGGAATATGTACGCACCACGCAAGAAGCCGCCCACGGATTCAAGAGTTTCGTGGCATGGACGTTCCAGCCGCAGACAAACAAGTTCCCCATCCGGCACGTGCGCGGCGACGAGTACCTCAAACTGCTCGCGCTCAGTCGCCTGTACCTCGACAACATCCCGCATATCGAAGTATCGCTGCTCGGGATGGGGCTCTCCCTCGGGGAACTCGGCCTGCACTGCGGCGCCGACGACATCAACAGCATCGTGATAGAAGAGAACGTGCTCGAGAATCACGGCCTCACCACCATCGAGGCAGCCGAAGACTTCATCAAAAAAGCAGGCTTTACCCCCTACCGCCGCACCCTGAACTTTGATTAAGGCGAGTGCCGCGACCCGCCCTATAAAAAACGCCCTGTAAAAAAACCGGCCCGTTTGCTCAACGGAACCGGCAATCACTAGAGAGAGTAGATGAAAAAACGTTGTCGCCTAAAAATTAGGCGCGCTTGGCGTATTTCTTGAAGCTCTTGACCAGCAGGGCAGCGAGAATGCAGTACATATTAACCTTTCTATCCTTTATTTTCTTGTTTTTTCGCCGTTTTTTACCATTTTTCTTAACGACGGGCCAAAATTAACAAAAATTTACTAACGCGGCAAGGGGAAAAATTATATATATTAATATTTTATTCTTCCAAAATTTTGATTTTCACCCCCGTCTCTGTCGCCAACCCTTGCAAAGGCCCCGTCCACCACGCCCGCCAAGTGGTCTAGCCCCTGAAAATTTGGTATTTTTGGGGGCATGAAACAGATTATCGTACTTTGCCTCGCTCTCGCCACCATGGCCCTAGCCCGGCCTTCCCTGCAACTCGACAGGGAAAGGGTAGAATCTGGCAAGACATTCGGACTCCAGCTTGTTTTCCCGCTGCAGGAACTCCCCGAAAACAGGGCCGATCTTTCTATCGAAACCCAGAACGGTTTTTCCCTTGTAAAACTGGACAGTACCGACCAGGTCATACGCCCCGATATTGAAGACATGTTCAGTTCCTTTTTCGGGGGCGGACGCAGCCGTAGCGGCTACAAGGCCCGCATTTACACATTCACCCTGAAGGCCCCGCGCAAAACCGGCAGGATTGTCGCCGGGCAAATATACATGACCATTGACGGGCAGAAACGCGCCATCTCGGGCGACGTGCCGGTCACCATCCAGCGCGCCTATACCGACGACGCCCTCACCGTAAGCCTCACCCCGAACAAGAAATCCATCTACGAAGGCGAACAGTTCAGCGTGACACTCGGGTTCCATACCTACGAGCATTTCGAGGGTGGCCTGCAGGCTACCGACATGAACACGGGCAACGACTTTATTGTGCACCGTAGCGACCTCGCAAACCTCAAGTTCGAACCCGTGGAAGGCAACCGCCGCGAAATGCAGGCAAGCGCCAAGTTCGCATGGCTCAGCCCCACCAAGAGCGGCAACCTGCAGATTCCGCCGTTCAAGTTCAAGTACACCAAGCGCGGCGAGCCGAAAATCGTAGAAACGAACAAGCAGATGGGCGGCATGTCGTTCCACTCGCAGTCCATCCAGCAGGAATCCATCGAGGCCGAGACGCAGACCCCCACAATCAACATTACCGTAAAGCCGCTCCCCACCGAAGGCAAGCCCGCGGATTTCAGCGGCATGGTAGGCGACTACAAGTTCAGTGCCGATTTCGACCGCACGAACCTGAAGGTAGGCGAAGCGCTCACTCTCTCGGTAGACATCAAGGGCGACGGAACCCCCGGCACGATTACCGACCCCAAGTTCCCCGACTTCAGCGACTTCCGCTCTGTTCCTCCCGAAAACAACATCAGCAAGAAAATCGTGGGCAGCAAGGTAGTCACCAGCAAGAGCATCAAGGTTTTCCTTTACCCCAAGAAGAAAGGCGAATTCACCGTCCCCGAGATTTCGTACAGCTGGTTCAACCCCGCGAAGAAGAAATACGAAACCGCAAAGGCGGGCCCGTGGACCATTACTGTCGAAAAGGGTGAAAATGTCCCGGAAGCGGTCTTCCAAGCCCCCGTCGCGCAGGGCCCCGCCGCCGTGCAGAAACAGGAAATCGAATCGCTCGGCAGCGACATCCGGTTCATCCATGCGGTCAAGGGCAGTGCGGAATCATCGCACCCGCACAGGAATGTCGCCTTCTGGATTGCATTCTTTGCGGCCATCCCGTTCTACCTGGTGGTGACATTTGCGATACGCAGGCGCAGGAAGCGTGGCAGCGACGCCGCCCTGATGCGCAAGGGCAAGGCAAACAAGATGCTCAAGGCCAGGTTTGCAAATGCACGCGCGGCTCTCCAAAAAGGCGACGCCAAGGCACTCTATGCAGCCCTCGAAAACGGGCTCATTGATTACCTGAGCGACAAGACCAACCTGGAATTCAAGGGCATGACTCGCCCGCAGATGAAGGATGAACTTGCAAAGCTCGGCGTGAACGCAGAAACCATCGCAGCCATCGACAGCTGGCTCGAAAAGTGCGCGTTCGCAAGGTTCGCCCCGGTGAACCCCTCCGCCGAAGAACAGAAGAAGATGCTCGAAGATGTAGAAAAGCTGTGCGAAGGATTGAAGGTATAATATGAAGTTGAAAGTATTTATCTTATTCGCAATCGCAATGGCGTTCGGCTCGGCAAATGCCGCCGAAAAATGCTCGGGCATCGAGGCCGGCACCAAGGCATACAACGAGAGTGATTTTGAACGTGCCATCGACGAATGGCGCACCTGCGTAGACAACGGCATGGAAGATGCCGACCTCTACTACAACCTCGCGAATGCCTATTTCCGGAGCGGCAAGCTCGGGTTCTCCATATTCTACTACAAGCAGGCACTGCGCCTGCGCCCCACGGACGATGACATATTGCACAACCTCAAGTACGCGCAGGCCATGACCCGCGACAAGGTCGAAGAAGACGAAGAAGAAAACCCCATCCTCACCGCCCTATTCAAGGCACACCACGCGCTTTCCCTCAAGGTCCAGCTGTTCGTGCTGCTCGCCCTGTTCTGGATAATCGCCATCGTGCTCGTAATCCGCAAGGTTGCCATCGGCGAGGCACCCAAGAACATCTGCACGGGCATCGTGTTCGCACTCACTACCATCCTC
>Ga0310786_10000368_pt1 | contig 72884 bp, 54 predicted proteins | sample AusTroGonzalo_MG_FD_203881 | JGI IMG/M metagenome (GOLD analysis project Ga0310786, IMG submission 203881) | Bovine rumen microbial communities from tropical cattle in Woodstock, Queensland, Australia - Gonzalo_03 (v2) (version 2) | ecosystem: Host-associated > Mammals > Digestive system >... | reverse complement strand
TCTCGTTCGGGCCGGGTCCGGGCGAGGCCGCCGACGGCCTGCGCGCATGCGTGGCGTTCGCCGACCTCAAGGCGGGCGTGGATGCCTCTGCCGCCCTGCGCGCGCGGAAGCCGCCGCAGATCAACACGCGCACCGCGCGCATCCGCGACGCCATCCATCCCTCGCCCACGCAGATCAACGCCTTTGACCCATCCTTTGAACTGCGCCAGGTGGCGCGTCTTGCGTCCGCACCCGAACTTGCAGGCACGGACTTGCCGGCGTTCACGCGCGAGGGACCGTGTGCAGGTCTCGCCGCCACCGCGCAGCTGGGTGTGAACGGACATGGTTATGACGCCAACCGCTGCGCGTGGCATCCGATTCTCGAGGCGTACGCCGCCGACGGTTCGGACCGCGGTCCCGCCGCCGCGTTCGTCTACCACCATTCGGGAACGTTCGCGGGTTCGGCTTGGGCGATCTTCGGCGTGGACAATGTCGACCTCTTCCCCGCCGACGACGCGTCGGCCGCCGCTTTCGCACGAGCCGTCGCGCGGAAGTTGCTCGACCGCTTTGCGTTGAACGAGACCACCACTTCCTACGCCTGCTACCGCGTGGGTGAGACGGCGCACTTGCAGACGCGCGTGGGGAATTTCGGCGCGAAGGAGCGCCACGCGACGGTGCGGTTCACGCTGTCGGACGAGAAGGGACATGCGCTTGGCACGCGTACTTGTGCCGTGACGGCGTCCGCAGGTGAGAACACGTCTGTCGAGGCGGAGTGGCCGATCGGGCCAGACGTGCCGGACTACGTTTCCTTTACGGCGGAGCTGCTGGACGAGAAGGGTCGCGTGCTCGACCGCGAGCCGGGCGCGTTCGTGGTGTGGAGTCCGTCTGTGATCGCCGCCGGCCCGAAGCTCACGCAGATCGGTTCGCGTTTTGCGCTAGACGGGCGTCCGGGATTCTGGATGGGCGCGCAGACGTACTGGGGGCAGACGCGGCCCACCGTGGCGCGCTCTCCGATGACCTTCAACCGCGACTTCCGCCAGATGCGTGCGATGGGCCTCCGGTTCACGCGTCTCTTTCTGCCGTGGACGAGCGAGGAGGACAAGCGAATCTCCGACGCGTGCGTGCAGCTTGCGCAGAAGCACGGCCTCGTGATCTACCACACGCAGCAGAACATCGATCCCATGGCCGAGGGCGAGGCACTCGCCCGGCAGACCGCGCACTTCCGCGAGATCGCCGTGCGCTACCGCGACGTGCCGGGGTTCATGATTGACATCCGCAATGAGCCGCACATGAAACTGCCGCCGTCGTGGGATAGCGCGAAGCGGATGCGCCACTGGCTGACCTCCTGCCGTGCGGCCGCGCGCGAGGGGCGGCCAGACGTGCTCGTCTCCGTCGGTTGGAGCCAGGGATGGGCGGGCGCCGCCGCCTCGAAGGACCCGGCGTGGTGCACGCTTGATCTTGACTTCACCGATCGTCACTACTACGGTTCGCCGGACCGCATGTTCCGCGACCTGAAGGACGTCGACATGCGTGCGTTGGGGAAGCCGCTAACGATGCCCGAGTGCGGCGCGAAGTGCCATCCCACGTTCGTGAAGGAGGATCCGTGGGGGATGGGTGACACGGACGAAACGTACACGGCGCGGTTCCGCAATCTCGTGTCGCACGCATTCGGGCTGGGGGCGACCGCGCTCCTCACCTGGCACTGGCGCGACCCGATGGAAGGGCTGTTCCCGTGCGGGATGGTGCACGCGACGGGCGTGCCGCGGCCCACGGCGGCGATCTTCTCGCGTATGGCGCGCGTGTTCGGCAACTTGCGTCTGGCGGAGAACCCTCCGGACGTGGTGATTCGTCTTTGCGAGGAGCCGCGAATGGCGCAGACTGGGCGCATGGCGTATCTGGAGCGGGCGTACGCGGTCGACGCCGCGCTCAAGTACTGGGGTGCGAACTGGTCGAAGATTACGGAAAGCGCGGTGGATAAGTGCTCCGTGAAGCTCGTGCTGGATCCCGAGGCGCTGCCGACGGACGACGCTGCGGCGCTACGGCGCGTCGTGGGCGAGAAACTACGGGCGGCGGGTTGTGCGTTCACACGCCGTGCGGAGGATTCCGAATCGCTTGAGACGTATCGCGTGCCCGGCGAGGGCGCGACGGGGTGGGTGTTCTGGAACGGCGGCGAGTCGCCTGTGGAGGTTCGGCGCGGCGGCTATGCCGTGACGGTGCGTCCGGGGCATGCAGGTTACCTGCAGGTCGCCGCCGACGGCACGTTGCAGATCAGCGAGGAGTTTTAATCTTCGGTAGTCGCACGAGTGTGGGAAAAGAGGTCAGACCCTTGTGGGGTTTCTTTTGTGATGTGCTGACATGACGTTTTTCAAAACATTCTTCCTCTCTATGGGGCCGTTCTGCGCCTTTGTGGCGTACATGACGGTCGTGCGTGCGCTACAGCTGGGGCGCGCGTGGAGGTGGACGTTCGGAGCCGCGTTGATGCTCTGTTCGCTCAAGTTCACGTGGTTTGGATTGTTCGGCGGCAACATTTTCCTGCCGGAATTGCCTGCGAGGGTGATTCACGTGTTGTCCGTGTGCAATGATTTCGTGCTCGTGCTGGCGGTGATTGGCATGGTTTGGGCACTTGCAAGGCTTGTGCGACAAGTGTTGTTGCGTGGTTTGCGACAAGCGCGGGGCGCGCGTCCTACGGGGGGGACGGATCTGACGCGGCGACGCGTGATGGCCGGCGCGCTCGCATGCGTGGCGGCTGGCGTGGGCACGAAGGGCGTGTACGACGGGGTGCGTCTGCCAGACGTGGTGGAAGTGATGCTGGAGTTCCCCGATTTGCCGTTCGCCTTCGACGGCTACCGCATTGCACATCTTTCCGACTTGCACATCAGCGCGGCCGCGCGTGCCGACCGGACCGCCGGCGTGGTGCGTCTCGTCAACGAGCTGGCTCCCGATTTGATCGCCATAACCGGCGATTTTGTGGACGGCACGGCCGCATGCCGCCGTGCCGACGTCGCACCTCTCGCGGAACTGCGTGCGAAGGACGGCGTGGTCGGATGCACTGGCAACCACGAGTACTATTCGGGATGGGAGGTTTGGCGCGGAATCTTCAACGGCCTTGGCGTACGTGTGCTGGAGAACGAACGCCTGCTTGTGCACCGGGGTTCTGAGACGCTTGCCATTCTGGGCGAGAACGATCCTGTGAGCTGCGATTCCGACATTCGGATTGCGGCCGGCATGGTGCCGGACGGGGCATTTCGAATCTTGCTCGCGCACAGGCCAACGCGGCTTGCGGAACATGCGGCGTACCGCGTGCGGCTGCAGCTTTCCGGGCATACGCACGGTGGTGCCGTCATGGGGCTCGACAGGTTCGTGGCGCGCGCCAACGAAGGTCATGTGCGGGGGATATACCGCGAGCACGGCCTCGTGCTTTACGTGAATCCGGGCACAGGCCAGTGGGCGGGGTTCCCTACGCGCCTTGGCGTCGCCCCGGAAATCACGCTCATCACCCTACGCCGTAAATCGGACGCACCTAACTAGATTGCCACTTGCGTTAGGGGGCAGAATCTAATATAATTGTCGCGTTTCGTCAAAGGAGAAAACACCAATGAAAAAATACGTCTGCAAAGTGTGCGGAGATGTCTATGATCCCGCGAACAACAACAACATCCCGTTCGAGGACCTTCCCGACGACTGGACCTGCCCTACATGCGGAGTAGGCAAGGACCAGTTCGAAGAGATGTGATCCAGGGCGCAAACATGATGAACAGCGCATCCCGTCGCGATTCCATTCGCGGCGGGCTTGTGCTTGGAATATGATGGCGACAAAAGACATGATGCATATCGGGCAGATGGCGCTGATGTGCGCAGCGGCACTGGCGATGTCGGCTTTGGTCGGCGTCGAGGTCAAGGCCGGCTCTGAACCCGTGCGGCGGGACACGCCCGAATTCCGTTATCCGATGAACCGCATCAACGAACGGCTTCTCGCCGAATGCGCCGTGCGCGGCATAACGATAACCGATTGGCATGTACACATCCGCGGCGGCTTGACTCCTGAGATGGCCGTCGAGCGCGAACGCGCGAGCGGCATACTGCAGAGCGCCATGGAGAACCACGGGCGCGAGTGGAACATACACGACAACAAAAGCCTTGTGGAATTCGCCGCCGCCGCGCGCAAGGCGAATCCCAAAATGCCCGTGGGCATACAGGTGAACGATCGCGACTGGTACAAGCAGATCGACGCCGCCACGCGCGCCAAGTTCGACTACATCCTTGCCGACACCATGATCATGGGCAAACTTCCAAACGGACGCGACAGACGCCTTTGGCTCATCAAGGACATCTCCGAGATCGGCGATCCTGAGAAGTGGATGGACGAATATCTCGCGCACAACCTGCGAATCCTCGACGAGCCGATCTCCATACTCGCCAATCCCACGTATCTTCCCGCTCCTCTCAACGGTCTGGCGGAGAAACTCTGGACGGAAGAGCGCATGAAGGCCATTATTGCAAAGGCCGTGTCGAAGGGCATCGCTCTTGAGGTCCAGGCGGAGTCGCCGTATCCATCGCCTCGATTCCTGAAGTTGGCGAAGTCCATGGGCGCAAAATTCTCGTTCGGCACGAACAATTTCGATCCATTGCCGAAGGACCTTACGCGCTGGCTTGAGGCGATAATGTGGCTCGACCTCAAGGGTGAAGACATCTGGACTCCTTCATGCCTCAAGCATTGACCGCAGAACTTGCGCCGAAAAGAGGAGATCCGGAATGAACGCTGGCGCTTGGCTTGGACTTTTCCGCGTGCCGAATCTCCCGACGGCGCCAGGCGATGCTTTGGCGGGCGCAGCGATGGCAGCGGCTGTCGCAGGATATTCAACCAGGCCGTCCGTCGCGATTGCCGCCGGTGTGGCTGCGCTCTTCTTCTACATGTACGGCCTTGCGGACAACGACATCGTCGGCTTGGCGGCAGATCGCGCAGATTCGCCGGAACGTCCTTTGCCTTCTGGCGAGATATCGCTTGGCGCCGCCAAGGCGGCGCGCGCAGTTTGTTGGGGCTTCGCTCTTCTAACGGGCGCGCTTGCCGGATTGCCGCCGGCGTGGTGGCTTGTGGCGGGGCTGCTCCTTCTGGCGGTATTGTCCTACAATCGACTGAAAGGCTCTCTGCTCATGGGACTTTGCCGCGCGTTGAGCCTTCTTTCCGGCGCTGCGGCCGTGATGCCGAGAACCGTTTCGTGGCGAGAATGGCCGATTGCGCCGCTTGCGTTCTTGTCTTTGGGATGGACGGCATACATTGCCGCAGTCACGAAACTTTCGGAAGGGGAGGACAAGCCGTCCGAGGGGCTTGGCAACAGGCGCTATATGCTTGGTCTTTCTGCGTTCGTGGCGCTGCCGGCGTGTTTCTTCCTGCCTGATCCCCGTTTGGCGATTCTTCCTGCCGCAGGATGCCTTTTTGCCTTCTGGGCATGGTGCGCCGCGGTTTCGCCGCTTTGGCGGGCACATGAGCCGGCCGAGCGTCGTTCCGCAGTGGGCCGCGCCATAGGGGCGCTGCTCTATCTGCAGGTGGGGTTCATGCTGTGTCGCCCTGAGACTGTTTTTCTGGGGGCCGCGTGTGCCGTGTGGATTGCCGCTCGGGTTGTGCGCCGTCTTGTCCCGAATATATCGGGATCATGAGAATCGAGTTTTAAATTAAAAACTAAAAGTCAAGAATCTGGAGAGAAAAGTCATGAGGATTGATGTTTGCGTCATGGGCGCGTTCTGCGCCATGTCTATGGCGGCAGAGGTGTGTCAGAATGTTCAGAATGACGAACCTGTGCTTCTGCCGCTGACGAATCTTGTCTGGCGCTGCGGGGCCAACGCGCGGATAGAGAACGGCATTCTCACAGTCGATGTGCCGCCGGAAAAGGCGAAGCAGGGAGGTCTGGCGTGGACCGACATCGATCTGTCTCCGTATTGCGGCCATGGCGTGGAGATGACGGTGCGCGCAAAGGGCGAACGCATCGCTAAGCCGCAGGAGAACTGGCTTGGATTCAAGTTCCAGTTCTCGTGGGTCGATGAGGCCGGACAGACGCATTGGCCGAATACGCATGGCAGAACAGGTGATTTCGAAGAACAGGAGGTGTCCATGAAGGAGTCCTTCAAGGCGCATACGCCATCAAAGGGACGCTTCATGCTTGGTCTCCAATCTACGAGCGGAAAGGTCGTGTTCGATCTAGCCACTTTGAAGGCGGGCATTTCAGACGGCCTTTTCCGCGTGGTGAACGAGGATTGGAAGTGCAGCTATCCGCCGGAAGTGCTGCGCGTGGGACAGCGCAATCTGCGCGGCGTGATGCTGTCGATCGAGCCGAGCAAGGAGGATGACTTCAAGACGTTGCGCGAGTGGGGGGCCACATTGGCGCGCTACCAGATTACACGCTGGTTCAGCGAGACAGGCAAGAACCGCGACCTCGCCGACTTCGACCGGTGGCTAGACGGCAAACTTGACATCCTTGAGAAGACGGTGCTTCCTTTGGGGCGGAAGTACGGCGTGCAGATTTGCATAGACCTTCACGTGTCGCCGGGAGGTCGCGATGAGTCCCGCGATTTTACGATGTACTACGACAAGAAATACGCCGATCACTTTGTAGAGTGCTGGCGCAGGATCGCCAGACGTTTCAAGGGACAGCCAGGCATCTACGGCTACGATCTCATAAACGAGCCTGTCCAGACGCGCCGCGCGACGGTGGTGGACTACTGGACAATCCAGCGAATAGCGGCGGAGGAGATACGCAAGATCGATCCTGCGACGCCAATCATCATCGAGTCGGCCGAATGGGACAGCGCGGATGCCTTTGCCTATCTTTCGCCGTTGCGCATGGACAATGTGATCTACCAAGTCCACATGTACCAGCCAGGCGAGTACACCCATCAGGGAGTACATTCGAAGACGCCTGACTACAAGCGTTACGCTTGGCCAAATCCCGCGAAGAAATGGGACAAGGAGTACATCCGTTCGCGTCTTGCCCCGGTGCGCGCATTCGAGAAGAGGCACAATGCGAAGATATACGTCGGCGAATTCTCCGCGATCAACTGGGCGGAGGGCGCGGATCGCTACATTGCAGACTGCATCGAGGTCTTCAACGAGTACAATTGGGACTGGACGTTCCATGCCTTCCGCGAATGGCAAGGATGGAGCGTGGAGCACGTCGGCACTTGCAGGGAGGATCTGCGTCCCTCTGCCGACAATCCGCGCAAGCGCGCGCTTCTCAACGGACTCCGTGCAAATTGACGCTTCGTGTTTTCGATGTATCAACGCAGGGAAAATATAGTATAATTATTCCCTGTCCGGGAGGTAACCGGAAAGACCTGTGCAAATCAGGCGCTGTCGCGCAGCCGTGAAAGTCGGAATGCGGGCCTCTCATCCACAATCAAGTACCCTCGCATGAGGGGGAAAGGTAAAATGAAAAAACTGCTGATTGCCGCCGCAGTGGCGGCTGTTGGGCGGGGTGCGGTTGCGCAGTCCGCCGAGACGAATGAAGTGGCGGATCTTCCGCCCGTCATCGTGTACGCTTCGCGCATAGACGACGCGAAGGATGTTATGCCTGCGCAGGTTGAGGTGTTTGACGCGGATTCCATCGCCGCGAGCGGCGCACGCGACCTGCCGGAACTGCTCGAGAAGAAGGCCAACATCGACATTCGCCGCCTGAACGGCAATCCCCTCCAGTCGCAGATCTCCATGCGCGGCTTCGGAGAGAACTCCTACGGGCGCATCAAGGTGCTAATGGACGGCGAGGAGCTGAACTACGTTGACATGGAGGCTCCAAATCTTGCGCGCATACCTCTCGGGAACGTGGAGCGAGTGGAGATCATACACGGCCCAAGCCCGGTGCTTTACGGAGACGGCGCGGTGGCAGGCGTGGTGAACGTGATAACGGACTCCAAGGACTACGAGAAGAAGACGCGCATCACGGGCAAGGCCGGATCGCAGTATTCATTCGGGGCGAACGCGCAGACGAAGGGCGGATTCGAGGACGAGGGCATCCAATATGCCGCAGCATACGACTACATGATGTCCGATGGATACCGCGACCGCAGCGCCTACGACATGCACACCGCCGGCGCGTCCGTGCGCAAGAACTTCGAGAACGGCTCGTATTTCGGGGTGAAGGCCAACTACTACAATGCCTTCTATGAAATGCCGGGATCGCTCTCGCACGACGCATGGAAGCATGCGCGCAAGAGCGCCGTCAACCACGACGACTGGAGCCGCATCTGGAACTACGGCGCGGGACTCGATTCGAAGATCCTGATTGCCGACGACCAGTGGCTCTACATCGATGCAAACTTCTCGCAGAAGCATCGCAAGGCCAGATGGGGAAATTACGGCTACAAGAACGAGTATGACCTCTACAGCTATTCCGTATCTCCGCGCTACGTCAACGAGAAGTCGCTTTTCGGCTTCGACAACAAGTTCACCGTCGGCATTGATTTCCGCCACGATCTCTACAAGGTCGAGGACAATTCCGGCTACAATGCACACCATTACCACTTCACGCGCACGCGCTATGCCGCATATGCGCAAGAGGAGTTCTTCATTCTCGACAACCTTTCGATCGTGGCGGGTGCCCGCATCGAGAACATCAACAACAGATGGTCGGGCTATCGCGGTATAAGCGAAGACCACAACACCGATTGGATGGGCGACTACGAGCTGGGCCTCGTGTTCCGTCCAATCGACGGGCTCAAGACGTACGTGAAGGGCACTCGTTTCCACCGCAGCGCGTTCTGCGACGAGCTGAACTACACGGAGAACGGACGCTTCCTCGAACCGGAGACGGGAACGTCGCTCGACATCGGCGCGGAATACACGTTCCTCAAGGAGTTCAAGATCGACTTCAACGGCTACGGCAGTATAATGGAGGATGAAATCTTCTACAATCCGTATGCGCGCGACTATGGCGGATATTGGGGCGGCTACAACGCCAACAGCCCGTCCAAGACTCGCCGGATCGGTTTCGACACGGGCGTTTTCTGGCTCCGCGAAGGCGTGGCCGAGGCGTCGATCAAGTACGGGGTGGTCCATGCCGACTTCGCGAATGGACAGTACCACGGGAATGACATTCCCCTTGTCCCGAACCATCGCATCCGCGCCGAGGCTGGAGTGTGGGTCATGGAGGGACTGGAGATCAAGGGCGGCTGCCGATATGTTTCCGCGCAGTATCTTTCCGGAGATTACTCCAACGACCATGACAAGTTGCCTGCGTACACGCTCTTCGATCTCGGTATCTACTATGCGCCCACATGGGTCGAGGGTTGGCGCGCGACGTTCGTGATGGACAATCTCTTTGACCGCAACTACTGCGACTTCGCCGGCTGGAGCGATTATTCGGGGGCGTACTACTATCCTGCCTGCGGGCGCAGCTTCATGTTCACGCTTTCCTACGAGTTCTGATGCGGGGATTCGCCAAGAGCGCAATCCTTCTTTTCCTCGCGCTCCGCGTGGGCGACGTAGTTGCCGTCGCCGCCGGGATGTGGTTCGTGCCGCGCTATGTGTCTCCCGAGGACATAGGCGCGGTGCTGCCCGTCACATCGTTCGCCACGTTCCTCTCCATGCCGATGTTTGCCCTCGCGATGGCGGTGATGAAGGAGAGCGCGTGGCTTGCGGCGGAAGGGGCGCGGGGGAAGGTCAAGTCGCTCTTGGGAGGCGTGTTCGTAGCTGTGGCTGCGGTTCTCATTCTGGTGTTGGCGGCGGCGGGCGTGCTTATGCCGCGTTTCCTCGGGGCGATGAGGGTGAGCGAGGCATCTGTCGGCTTCCTCGTAGTCGCGGCGTCGTTCATGGGATGCGTGGCGCCGGTCTTCACGGATGCGCTGCAATCGCTGAAGCGCTTTCGCTCTTTGGCCGCAGTCGAGGTGTCTGGCGCAGTCGTGCGGTTCGTCGTGATGGCGATGGTGATGCCCGTCAAGGCGCTGGCGGGATATTTCGCAGGACAGGCCGCGCTTCCTGCGTTTCGCATGGCGGCCAGCGTCGTCGCGCTGAAGGGCGATCTGTCGGTGAAGGCCGAGCCTTACTGGGACAGGGCGTCTGTGCGCCGCCTGAGCATTGCGTTTGCGGCCATTCTTGCGTATCAGGTGGCGCCGATGGCCGCTTCGCTCGTTGAACAGTCGGTGCTGCGCACAGGTCTTTCTTCAGGGGATTCGGCGGGATACTACATGGTCTCGCGGTTTTCCGATTTTCTCCATTACATCACATTTCCGCTACTTCTCGTGATGTTCCCGTACACGGCGGCGGCCGCGAAGAGGGGCGAGCCGCACCAGCCTTATGTGCTGAAGTGCGCAGGTGCCACTCTCGCGGCGGCGGCGTTGATGACTGCAGTCTATGCGCTTTTCGGCGTTCGTCTTCTTGCGCTTATGCCGCATGGGGCCGATTATGCGGGATACGCCCCCTACATGCCTTGGCTCGTTGTGATGACCGCCGCCACGACATGCCAGGTGATATTCACGAACGCGGAGGTCTCTGCGGGCAGATACGGCTTTTTGTGGTGGCTCATTCCGCTGCATGTCATATACCCGGCGGCGCTCTGGCTTGCCGTTTCATGCGGCATGGTTCCCGATCTTGGCACGATGCTTGTCTGGTTCGGCGGAGTTTCCCTGCTTCGTTTCGTATGTTCGTTGGCCAATTTTGCAATCGGGGGGATTGTACATAATCCTTGAATATGTTATCATTGCGCTACGTACAATTGTAGTTAGGTAGGTTCTGCGCGCCGCGTAAGCGGTGCGCGCCGCGTAAGCGGTGCGCGCCGAGAAAAAGGAGTGCAGATAATGAAGATAGAGCATGTTGTATCCATGGCGGCGGCAATGCCGGGGTGTGGAGTTATGCTATGTAGAATGATTTTGATTGCATCAATCTGCATCGCGACAGGTCTTTTGACCTTGGATGCCCAAGGCGACACCATATCGCTAAACACCCGAGCGGTGGAGGATGAGGACGGATCTCTCGCCAGCCCGCTTGGATCGGGGGGCAACAATGCAAGCGTGGCACCTGCGAAACTCTTCGACGGCGACACTTCCACCTACTGGGAGATTGGCTCCGACCCGTGCTGGGCTGGAATCAAGTTCAAGGAACCGTGCGTCATCACGTCCGTCCAGTATGCGGGGCGCGTGTCCTGGTGGCAACGGATGCGCGGCATCCTGATCCAGGGAGCGAACACGGCCGATTTCTCGGACGCGCAGACGCTCATCGTGTGTCTGCCGGATCCTTCCTGGACGAGCGGGAATTTCTCGCAGTGCGCTCTTTTGCCTGCGGCCACGAACTCCTACCTTTACGTGCGGATGTGGGGCAACAGGAATACGTACAACGGATCGTCCGCCGGCAACTGTACGGAAATGAAGTTCTACGGGCACAAGGCGGCGGATGCGCCAGTCGCGCCAGCCCAAGCACCCGTCGTCTCGCTTTCCGCCACGATGAACAGTGCCGTCACGTTCCGGCTTGCAAACGCCGCCGACGCGGCAAGCGTGGTGGAGGTGCAGAGGAAGTACGAGGGCGACGCGGAGTGGAGCGGATGCTCCACCGAGGCCACCGGGCCGGCCGATGTCACCGTCATAGGTGTTGAGCCGCGCGCGGCCACATACCGGCTCCGCTATGTGAACGAGACGGGGGCGTCAGCATGGACCGAAGTTGCATTCGCCGCCACCTGTCCCTTGTACGGAACCTGGCTTGAGGGCCACGACACGTCAGTTGTCCAGTTTAACGGTGAAACCAACGCCAACGATCCCAACGTGGCACGCCACTTCTACGGGCAGAACGCATTCGACGGCACGTTCGGCGGCATCTTCGACCAGAAGCCGGACAACGGCCCGTGGAGTACGGGTCTGGATTTTGGCAGCGTGCGCTCGATTTCCGCGATCCGCTACATTCCGCGCCTTGACGCCCATTCGGAATACGCCGCGAACTGCGTGTTCCAGGTGGCGAACCGTGCGGACTTCGCGGATGCCGTCACCATGGCGGAGACGCCCGCGTCCGGCATCGAGGGCAGGGTGTACGAAATCGCGCTGGCGCAGCCCGCGCAAGGACGTTACGTGCGCGTGACGTCGAAGAGCGCCGCCAACATCGCCTTCGCCGAAGTCGAGTTCTGCGCGCCAGAGGCAACGCCGCCGTTCAACCTCGCGGTGGTGTCCAGCGACCCACAGGATCAGCATGCCGTGCTCACGTGGGAACTGTCCGATTTGTCGCGAGGGCTTGTGGTGCAGCGCGCCACCGCGCCGGGCGGACCATGGACGCAGGCGACAACGCTTGCCGCCGGGAGCGAGACATGGACGGACACCGCGTGCTCCGCCGGTGTCAAGTACTGGTACCGCGTGGCGTATGCCGGCGCGTCGATGCAGTCGGTGCCGGTGGCGTACCGCCGGGCCCAACGCCTGGAGCGCGACTGGCGCGACCTCGCGCAGCTTAAGGTCGGCTGTTCCATCATACAGAACGGTGGTAGTACCAACACGACCACCAAGCTGTTCGACAACGACACCAGCACGTTCCCGGACACCGGCTCTGCGCTCGACAAGCTGGGCGTGGACTTGGGTGGAGAATACGGTATCGCCTATGTGCGGGCCATGCCGCGCATGGACTGGTGCTGGATTCGCCTGAACAACGCCATACCCTACGGTTCGAACGAGACGGAATGGTACAATCACGGCGAACCGGTTGGACCCGCGTTCCAGGTGCCGAACCAAAGCACGTGGGGAATCGTACAAGCGTTCGAGCCGACGAGGTACTACCGCTATATCTGGCTAACGAAACCATATTCCGACCCGGGTCGGGCGAACGTCATCAACTACTCCTTCTACGGTAACGTCTCGGAGCTGGAACTGTACGGCTGGCCGAAGGCCAACACCGAGAATATGCTCCTCGCGCCAGAGAAGATACAGGACTTTCCTCGCGCCGGGGCGGTGGATCTGGCGTGGGAGGCGTGTAACCGTGCGGCGGCATACCGGGTGGAACGACGCCAAAATCATAGCGGGGCGTGGACCGTGCTGGGCGAGACGGCGGGACCGCGCTTCACGGACGCGACGGTGGTGGCAGGCGGCGTCTACGACTACCGCATCATAAGCCTGAACGGCAGCGAAACGGCCATCTCGGCGGACATTCCCGTCATTGCCGATGTGATGTCGCCGGGGGGCGGATGGGACGGTACGGCAGCGTTCGGCACATGGGACGAGGGCACGACCGAGATCGATTCCGCCGCCGGCACGGCGACGATTGCCACGGGTGGCGGCGATCTTTCCGCCTCCAGTGAGCGGTACCGCTACCTGTGGAAACGCATGGGCGGCGCGTTTGATTGCAGCTTCCGCTACGAGATGCTGAACATGACAGGTACGACGGCCTTCACCAATGACCAGAAGATCGCCTTCATGGTCCGCGCCGAGCTGGGTGGGGGTGCGGTGTTTGCCGCGCCCGCCGTACGACTGTCGCTTTCGGGGCTTGGACCACAGGCGGGCGTCGTTTCCCGCGCGGAGGCAGATGGCGCAGCCACCGAGGCTTGGTCCGCCACCGACGTCGGCCTGACGGGCGGTCGCCTGCGCATCTGCCGTACGGGCGGCAGGCTCCGGTGCTGGGTGAAGGGCGACGGGGCGGCAGAGTGGACCTCCCTCGGAGTGTTTGCGGTGCCGTCATACGCAGACCTGTACGTAGGCCCTGCCGTGGCCTGCGCCTATTCAAGGGCGAACCTTTTCACGTACCGTGTGTCCGAATGGCAAGAGGAGAGTCTCCCAGTCGGTACGATGATGCTGTTCCGATAGGTTGCGGTGGTGAAATACGCCCGGTCAATCCTGATTTGGCATTGACCGAGAAGGGGCGTTTTGATATCATCCTACCACAGGAGAAAAAGTACATGAAAAGAAGATCGTTCATGAAATTGGCGGCTGCTGGCGCGGCGGCGTCCTTTTTTAACATCGGTTGCGCGGCAGGTCCGCGCAAAATCGCCGCAGGGCGCAAGATCCGCGTGGCGCTGATAGGATGCGGGCTTCGGATGCGGCAGGTCCTTTCCACGAAGTGCGAGGACGTTGAGATCGTGGCGCTTGTCGATCCGTGGAAGGATGCGCTCGACAAGACTCGTGCTGGAATCTGCAAGCTGTATCCCGGCCGCGGCTACGAGAAGATTCCCGAATTTCCCTCCTACCAAGAGCTGTTCGAGAAGATGGGCGACGCCATTGACGCCGTGATCATCGCCACGAACCAGCAGCAGCACGCGCTTCCCGCGCTCCTCGCCATGCAGCGTGGAATCCACGTGTACGTGGAGAAGCCGATAGCCTACTCTATCGAGGAGGCCGATCTGCTCCTGGCCTTCGCCAAGAAGTACGGCGTCGTGTCGCAGTGCGGCCACCACGGCCACTCCTCGCCGATCATGGCCGCGGCGGTGGAGTACATCCAGAGCGGGGCGATCGGGCAGATTCACGACGTGTGGTGCTTTGACGACCGCATCAACTCCCAGGCCGTCGTACCGCCGGACGCTCCTGTTCCGGCCGGGCTCGACTGGGACCTGTGGGTGGGGCCGGCCGCGATGCGCCCGTACAAGACGTGCTACGGTCCGCACCAGTGGTACGACTGGAAGGGATTCGGCAACGGCAACATCGGCAATATGGGCAACCATATCATGGACGCCTCGTTCTACGCGTTGCGACTGGGCGAGGTCGATCCTCTCAGCGCGGAGCTTCTGGACCAGCGCGAAGGCGCGCCGGGTTCCTGGCCGCTCCGCCAGACCATCGATTTCAAGTTCCCGGCCCGCAAGGGCCTTGACCCGGTTACGCTCCACTGGTGGGACGGCATCAAGGACGGCATACCGGTCGATTCCAAGCACCAGAACAAGATCGGCATCGCGCTCAAGCGCGAATACCAGAATCTGCCGCCGATAGTCGAGGAGCTTGAGAAGAAGTACAATGTGCCGCTAGGGCAAGTCGGCACGATTTGGGTCGGCGAAAAGGGCATCATGTGGCTGAACGAGTTCGGTTCGTCCATGCAGTTCGTTCCGTCGTCGTTGAAGAAGGGGATCGCGAAGCCTAAGCCGTGGATTCCGCGCGTGAAAAAGAGCCACGTGCACGAGTTCTTTGCCGCGATCCTCGAAGGACGCCGCGCGAATGCCGATTTCCGCTACGGCGTTCCGCTGGTGAAGTCCGTCCTGCTAGGCAACGTGCTCGCGCAGACAGGGCTAGGCAAGATCGAATGGAACGGCAGCCGCGTGACGAACAACGAGGCGGCAAACGCTTTCGTGAAAACGACCTACCGCAAGGGCTGGGAGCTTCCGTCTCTATGAGAAACACGATGTCATTTGCTGTCGTGCTGGCCCTTGCCGCATCTGGAGCGTCGGCTTTCGCCGCATCTGCGGCCGAAAACGTGAAAACGCCGGAGACGTCGAGTCTTTTCGTGCGCCACGTGGATGCTTCCTCCGGCGTGGAGAGCTGGATTCTCAAGCCTGGCGTGTTCTCCTTCCACCAGCAGGGGTGCTACTTCACGCACAAGTCGATGACGGATGACGGACGTTTCCTCTTTTTCTGGGCCCGCGATCCGAAACGCGAGCCGGACGGCGGAAAAAAGAAGAACCGTCTCAACACGACGGCGCTCATCGACTTCAAGACGGATACGATCGTCGATCTGGGCGTTAGCACTCAGATCCCCTACCTGGACGTGAAGACGGATCAGCTGTGGTATTTCAAGACCGAAAAAACGGCTTCATCTTCGCAGCGATACGTCTGCCGCAGGGATTTTCTCGTCGACCCGTTGAAGGAAATCGTCCTCTGCAAGGTGCCGGACGCTCTTCTCAAGGGCGTGAAGAAGATCCACTATCTGTCCACCCACCCCACGCTCACGACGGACAGGAAGAAGATGTTCATAGCAGCCCATCTTGACGACCGTTACGAGCAGGGGCTCATCAACCTCGAGACGGGGGATTGGGAAAGCTGGGGCACGACGCCTTTCTACGCCAATCACGATCAGCTCAACCCGGTTCGCGACGATGTTGCGCTCATCGCGTGGGAGAGATGTTCGCGCACGCCTGACGCCCTGGAATACAGGAAGAAGACAGGCTGGTATCCGCGCATGTGGCTTGCCTATCCAGACGGACGGCGCGAACTGCAGCCCAGCCGCATCCCGAACCATAACTACGCAACGCACGAACACTGGTGCGAGGACGGCAAGGGTTTCTACTGGTGCGCTTCCGGCGTACACTACCAGAACCTCGCCACAGGCGAGCAGGAGACGGTGTCCCCCTGGCCCGGCGCCCATGCGACGATGTCCGCCGATAACAGGCTCGTGACTTTCGACCAATCCGTGGGCAAGTGGTACCGCGGTTGCCAGTGGCAGGTCGGATTCTGGAACCGCGACGCGCGGCGCGGCGTCTACATCCATGCGTTTCGTCCGAAACTATGCGACGACGACGGCGAATGTCACGACCACCCCGACCCGCATCCTGCGTTCGTGTGCAAGGACAAATACGTGCTTTGCACCATGAACGGGGAAGATTCGCGGATGAACCTCTCTCTTACGCCCGTTGCGCCGCTCGTCGCGCGTACGTCCGTGGATCCCGATTCGTTTTTGGCGAACCTTCCTGCCGCTGCGCGCCCGGAGATTGTGTCCAAGCGTCTTGCGGAGCATTTCCTAGAATGCCCGGCCGACGAGTACAAGCCGAAGGGCTACAAATACCGCAGCTACGGCGGCAAGCTGGTCGAGTATCCGCTCATCTCCCTGTGGGTGAATTCTCTTATTAACGCGAAGTTGACTGGAGACGCCGACCTTGAAAAGAGGCTAATTGGGCATTTCGAGCCGTTCCTCGGCGAGAAGAAAGCCAAGCAGTCGCCGAAGAACCATGTCGACTACAGCATATTCGGCGCGTTGCCTCTCCAGATATTCATGCTCAACGGAGACGACCGCTGCCGCAAGCTCGGGCTGTCGTACGCCGACACGCAGTGGACGCCGCCTTCCGAAGACACCGTCAAGATGAAGCATGCGTTTCCGATGGAGCGCCAGATGGAGTTCTGGAAGGGCGGGTACACGCCGCAGACGCGCCTGTGGATCGATGACATGTACATGATCACCCTGCTTCAACTGCAGGCCTACCGAGTGACCGGCAACAAGAAGTACCTCCAGCGCACGACGCACGAAATGTGTCTCTACATCGACAAGCTCCAGCTCAAGGACGGCCCTGCCGCCGGACTCTTCTACCATGCGCCCGACGTCCCGTTCGTGTGGGCCCGCGGCGCAGGCTGGATGGCGGCCGGCATGGCGCTTCTCCTTACGGAAACCTCGCCGCAATCTCCCGATTGGCATGTCATCATGGAGGGTTACCGCAAGATGATGGCGGCACTCCTGAAGCATCAGCGCGCGAACGGGTTATGGGGACAGCTCGTCAACGATCCCGAGAGCTGGGACGAGAGCTCCGGCAGCGCCATGTATGCGTATGCCTTCATCGTGGGGCTGCGTCGCGGCTGGCTTGAGCCGGAGAAGTACGGTCCCGCCGCGCGCAAGGCGTGGCTCGCCCTTGTGGACAAGCTCGACGAATACGCAAATCTGAAGGACGTCTGCATCGGCACGGGCAAGAAGAACGACCGCAGCTGGTACATGGGGCGTCCACGCGAAGCCGGCGATCCGCACGGACAGGCGGCGATGTCCTGGATATGCGGCGCGCTGATGGATAAGGCCGGTGTTCAGTAAGGGAGCAGTGCTTGCGGTTTTCACGCTTCTCGTGCCGTTGCGCAAGGCGCATGGTATTTCAGTGCCGGATGAAAAAGGATTTTCGATGCACGTGTCCGGCTGGAGCTCGATTGACAGTGCGTATGTGTCCAAGGGGAGAACATGCCACGACGGCCTTGTCTGGAATCCTTCTGTCACCATTGCCGATTTCGCCGTTGGCGACCGGCGGCTTCCCGCCTATATCGGCTATTGGGGCATGTTCTCCCTTTCAAGTTCCAAAAAGTTCCCCGATGAAAAGCCGGGACGTTGGATAGAGGCCGATCCGTATGCCGGCGTGGACTTCGCCAAGGTTTTCGGGTGGGACGAGCTTGTTGCAGTGAAGACCTGGTGGCTCAGATGGCATTTCCCGGCGACGGGCAGGAAGCCGATTGACATGTGTGCGTTAGACGTGACGATGAAGAAGTGTCCATTGCATCCCACGACATCATGGCGGTACAGGTTCCATGGCGCTTCAGAAGGACGAGTAGAGATCAAGCTCGGCGTAAGCGACGAATACGTTTTCTGCGAGGATTGGCGCGTGTTTGGGGGCTTGAACCTTTGGTATATCGATTATCGCAACGAGAACGCCGACAAGCGAAGCGGTCCGAGTTGCGGAGACTTGTCGGCAGGCCTTGGATGGAAGTGGCTCTATTTCAAGGTTTCATATTGGTTCCAGCTCGACCGCGATGTGCTGAGGAAGGGTTCCAACCCATACGACTACGATGAAAATCTTGTATTCTCCGCCGGCGTCCGTTTCGCCTTCTGAAGAGGCAATTGCAAACCCCGGCATTACAGTAGATATCCTCACGAATAAAGAGGTCTCTGTATGACAGAACGGCTCAAAGTCTATCTGAGCGGAACAATCATGGCGGTGGTTGCCGTGCCGAAGTCCGCAGACGTTCCTGAAACGTCCAATGCCTCCATCGGCTTCGAGGGGCTCGACTGAGGCCACTTCGAGTCCGGGTCATGGACAATCGCGAGATCCTGACCTCCGACGGCAAGCCATTCCAGGATCGGCAAATGGGCACGGGCGAGTTAGCCCGTGCGCCAAAGACAAGTTGTTTCAAATAGTTGTTTCCAATCATCAGAAGGCTCGGCGATGAATTACGCAGATGCGCCCAGTATGCGCACTCCTGCATATTTCGTATTGCGTGGGACGCCGAGGGTTGGTATAATTGACGTATCGAAAGGAAAATTGTGTCATGAAGAAACTACTTGCATTCGCCGCCATCGCCATAGTCGCGCTGTCTTTCGCCGGCTGCCACCATGGCCATCATCACCACGGTTATCACCATGGAGTGCCTCCACCGGTGGTGCCGCATCATGGTCCGCACGTGCATCCAGGGCCGGCATATGTGCATCCCGTACATCATTGATCAAATCGTCGGTTGTAAAAGCCGATAGCAACACTCTGCAAACATAAGGAAATCAGTCATGAAAAAGACAGCTCGATTCGCTTGAGATCGACGGCGTGCCGTCGCACAACGGAATCTTCGGCGGCGCGGAGTCGTCCGGCAACAAGCAGTATGCGGCGCACTTTGCGGGTAAGGGCGTGGTGCGCGTGGGCCAAATCGGCACGTTGATGATCATGAAATAGAAAAGGACTAACGCATGAACAGACGGCAATTTCTGAGAGACATCTGCGCCGCATCGGTTGCGATGGGCGCGCCTGCGCGGGTATGGGGGGCGGCCGCCAAGGCCGGCTCGCCTGACCTGCGCATCGGCGTTTTGAGCGACATACATCTTTCCTACGACGCGAATGGCTTTTTGAAGAAGCCCACGTCTCGGACGCAGGCGAACTTCATCAAGGCGCTCGAATACTTCCGCGACCGTCATGTGGATGCCGTCCTGGTGGCCGGAGACCTTGCCAACTCCGGTCTGCTGCCGGAACTCGAGCTCGTGGCGGATGCCTGGAAGAAGGTGTTTCCCGGGAACAAGCTGCCGGACGGTTCGCCGGTGGTGAACCTGATGCACTACGGCGACCATGACGTGGAGAAGCGCTTCTTCGTCGAGAAACGGTTTGCCAACACATACGTCAAGCGTGACGGCAAGATGCCGCCGTCGCTCGCGTTCGACGGCAACAACAAGAAGTGCTGGGAGGAGCTCTTCGGGGAGGAATGGTCGCAGGTGGCGGTGAAGACCGTGAAGGGCTACACGTTCATCCTGGCCAATTTCGACCAGGCCCACCCCGGCACGGCAGTCGGCCTCGACAAGTGCATGGCGAAACACGGCGCCGATCCGTCGAAGCCAGTGTTCTACAGCCAGCACCGCTGGATGAAAGGAACATACTGCTCGGACGACGGCATGTGGGGCAATGACAGCGGCAAGCAGAAGCCGATCCTCGACAACTACCCCAACTGCGTCGCGTTCACCGGCCACACGCACTACATGATCACTGACGATCGCACGGTATGGCAGGGCGAGTTCACCAACATCAACACCGGAGCGCTGCTCAACCAGGCGGGTGGGCGGCGCCGCGAGAACGGCACGCGCCTTTCGTGGGTCAAGACGGACATGGAGGCGGAACTGCAGATGCGGGGTCTTGACATCGGCCAGTGCCACGCCGGAATGGTGTTCAATCTCTACGGGACGGATGTCGTCCTGGAGCGTCGCGACATGGTGCGCAGCGAGGCGCTGGGTGCAGACCTCTGCTTCTCCATTGCGTCCGCGGACGTGAAGAAGGGCGGTTTCAGCGACGCGACTCGTCGGGCGAAGGGCGTTGCACCGCAATTCGACGAGGGCGCGAAAGCCGTCGTCGCGGAGCGCCGCGGCAAGACGAACAAGGGACGCGAGTGCGACCAGTTCGTGGTGTCCTTCCCAACGGTGAGGTCGAAGGCGGGGCGTCCGCGCGCCTACGAATACAGGGTCTGCGCGCTTGCCGCCGACGGCGCGAAGCTTTTCGAGGCGAAGGTTCATTCGCCGTTCATCAACTGTGCGGAGACGCACGAGCCGGCGACATCGACATGCATCTTGGAGAAGACTGCTGCGCTTGCCGCCGAAGGAGTACGATTCACCGTGGAACCGCTCGATTGCTGGGGCAATGCGGGCCGGAGCATAAGGAGTTGAACGTGAAGAGAATTGCAATTGTCGCAGCTGCCGTTTCGGCAATGGCCGCATTCTCGGCGCCCGCGCCGGGATCGGACGCCGCGCGCGTGCTGGAGAAGCTCAAGGCCGTTGCGGAGTCGCAGAGCTACTACTGGGCGTGGACGCATACGCTGGTCAACCCGTGGCCTTGGCATGGCGACGCGAAGCATGCTGTGGCGAAAGACGGCAGATACGCGCCAAAGCCGCTGGCGGACGTGAAGCTCGAGCTGGGCTACGAGAAGTACGCCGACGGCAGGCGGGCAATGATCAACTATTCCGACCTTGCCGCCGTGGCGGGCACCTGGCATTCGCCGAAGTACTATGCGGCCAACCGCGCTTCGCTCACGGCCGCGATCAGGAAGCAGTGGCGTGAGTTCGGCGGCATCGTGGTGTTCAGCTGGCACATGGACCAGCCGTACTGCACGAACGGCTTCAAGGCCGCGTCCTATCGGTTCAAGTCGTCGGGCGAAGATCGCAACGTGATCAAGCAGATTCTCGACGGCACAGGCGGGCCTTGCGGCACAGGGTGCATCGACAGGGGGTCTTACCGCCAGCCGTTCGCCAATCCGCGCGCCTGGTACATGGCCGCGCTCAAGGACATCGCCGATTTCTACAACGGACTCGTGGACGAAGAGACGGGGAAGAAGATACCCGTGATCATGCGCTACGGGCACGAGATGGACGGCGGCTGGTTCTGGTGGGGGCGCGGCTGGTGCACGGCAGACGAATTTCGCCGGTTCAGCCGCATGACGGCCGACTACCTCCGCAAGGCTTGCGGCGAAGACCAGATCATCTTCGCCTACACGCCCGACAAGACGTGGAAGGAATTCGGCAAGGAGGGCGACTCCGACAACACGTTCCTCGCGTACTATCCCGGCGACAAGTATGTGGATCTCATCGGGCTCGACGACTATACTATCGGGCATGGCGGCGACAAGAAGGCCGAATTGGCGCTTGCCGAGACCGTGCGCAAGCTGCGGCTCATGAGCGCGTTCGCGAAGGAGCGCGGGCTGGTGGCAGCGCTCACGGAGACGGGCGGCGAGAAGAAGCGCGACGATTTCTGGGTGTACTTGCACCGCATCATGACGGCGGAGGGCGTCCATTGCGCGTTCGCGGACACGTGGGGCGGCAAGTACGGGACGGTTCCCGACACGCCCGCGTCCGAGCAGGACGAGCTGGCGTTTTCGCGCCGTCCGGAAGTTCTCATGGAGGGGTCGAACGCCGGTTTTAGGTAGGCCATGAACGTGAACATCCTCATGAACGCATGGGACTGGGCCGCGATCGCGGCCTTCTTCGCCGTGCTCATTGGAATTGCGGCGGCCTGTTCACGCCGCGCGGGGAGGAACGCCGGGGATTTCTTTCTGTCGGGGCGCTCAATGCCGTGGTGGCTGATCGGATTTTCCATGTGCGCCGCCTCCACGTCCACGAACTCCGCGAACATGTTCACGGAGTTCATCCGCAACTCGTCGCTGGGCGAGAACTGGAAGTGGTGGGCATTCCTGCTGACCGGCATGCTCACCGTGTTCGTCTATTCGAAGCTGTGGGTGCGTTCCGGCGCGAAGAGCGACATCGAGTTCTACGAGCTTAGATATTCAGGGAAGGCGGCGGCGTTCCTGCGGGGTTTCAGGGCGGTTTATCTCGGAATAGTCTTCAACGTCATCACCACGGGGCTGGTGATGCTCGCGGCGATCAAGATCGGGCAGACCCTTTTCGGCGTGGACCAGTGGACGGTGATCGCCATCACGGCGGTCGCGTCGATAATCTACTCTGCGGTGGGCGGGTTCCGCGGGGCGATCTACACGGACTTCTTCCTGTTCGTCATCATCATGGTCGGCGCCGTGGCGGGCATGTACTATGCGGTGAACCATCCGGCTGTCGGCGGCTTCTCCGCGATGATGGCGAATCCGGTCGTGCAGCGGCACCTTTCGTTCTTCCCCGACCCCGGCAACGCCGATTTGTTCGTCGCCGTGTTCGTGATACCGATCGCGATCCAGTGGTGGAACGTGTGGTATCCCGGCTCGGAGCCGGGCGGCGGCGGCTACATCGTGCAGCGGATGCTGTCCGCAAAGAGCGAGAACCACTGCGTGGGAGGCTCGATCCTCTATCAGGTGGTGAACTACGCGATACGCCCGTGGCCGTGGTATCTCACGGCGTTCGCCTCGTTGATCGTGTTCCCCGACCTCGCCTCCCTCCAGAAGGCGTTTCCGAACGTGAATCCGGCTCTCGTGAAGGGCGATCTCGCGTATCCCGCCATGCTCACGTTCGTGCCGAACGGATGGCTTGGCGTGGTGGCGGCGTCGATGATGGGCGCGCTCTTCTCGACAGTCGCAGCACATCTTTCGATGGGGTCGAACTATGTCGCGAACGACTTCTGGAAGCGCTTCGTGCGCCCGGAGGCGGGCGAGCGGGAGCTGATCGTGGTCGGGCGCGTCACGGTGATCGTGCTGATGGCGCTGACGGCGCTGATATCGCCATATCTCGTCTCGGCCGGGGCGGTGTTCAACCTGATACTGCAGATCGGCGCCGGCACGGGGCTCATCTATCTTCTTCGCTGGTTCTGGATGCGCATCAACGCATGGAGCGAGATCACGGCGATGGCCGTGTCGTTCGTGGTGGCGGTGTTTTTGCAGCTCGTCTATCCGCATTTCGGCCTGCCGCCGCTGCTCGCGTGGCATCGGCTTCTCATCGTGATGGGCATCACGACGGCGGCATGGGTGGGCGTGACGCTTCTCACGCCGCCGACGGAGGCGGCGAAGCGCGCGGCGTTCGAGAACAAGATAAGAGCCAACGGCCACGACATCGCATGGGGCCTTCTCGCCATGACCATTTCGTGCGTCGCCATCTACTCGATGATGTTCGCCGCAGGCTTCTGGATCTATGGCCGCACCGCAATGGCCGCCGTGATGACATCCGTCGCGGTCGTTTCGGGAGGCGCCCTGTTCCCGGTCTTGAAAAATCTCAACTCCAGCAATTCCCAAGTTGCACATTCTGCATAATCTACCATCTACCCTCTACCATCTACCAACTACCATCTACCAACTATCAACTATCAACTACCAACTACCAACTACTTACCATGGCATACGAAAAAGAACTGACGGCGGCCGAGGTGAAGGCCAAGGCGAAGGAATGCGGCGCGGACATCGTCGGCATCGCACCCATGGAACGATGGGAGGGCGTCGACAAGCAGCACGATCCGCGCTACATCTTTCCGGGCGCGAAGTCCATGATCGTCTTCGGCTTCCGTATTCCGCGCGGGAGCCTGCGCGGCGTGGAGGAGGGCACGCACTACCTCAACTACGCGACGATGGGCTATGCGGCGCTGAACTCGATCTACGGCCCGATGGTGCTGTGGGAAATGAACAGGTACATGGAGGATCACGGCTACGAGGCAGTGCCGATGGCGAACGTGGGCGGCGGCGAGGCGGTGAACCCGCTTACCGGCAACTTCCGCAACGGTTGGAGCCGCCCTGTGAAGCCGGGACTTCCCGCGCCCGACGTCTCCGTGGACTTCCGCGTGGCGGCGTTCCTTGCGGGGCTTGGCGAGTTCGGCTACTCGCGCGCGTTCCTCACGCCGGAGTTCGGTCCGCGCCAGCGCTTCGCAATCATGTTGACCGACGCCGAGCTCGATCCTGATCCGATATACACGGGCAAGATTTGCGACCGCTGCATGGAGTGCGTGAAGAACTGCCACGGCAAGTGCATCTCTCCGTCCGAGACGGTGAAGGCGGTGATCGGTGGCGTCGAGGTCGAGTGGGCGAAGCGCGACGAGATGGCCTGCTCGAAGGCGTTCCGCGAGGGCGGCCTCAACCGCGAGCTGTCGCCGTTCGACGGCAACTATCCGCGCAAGTACGGCTACGGGCTCGCCCACGAGGGCAGCTGCGGGTGCATCCGCGCGTGCATGGTTCATCTCGAGGAGCGGTGCAAGCTCGCGCACAAGTTCCGCGAACCGTTCCGCAAGCCGGGCTGGAAGCAGTGGGAAATCGACCATTCCAGGCCTTACGAGCTGCCGAAGGAGATTCTCGAGACGTATGCAGGCAACATCGAGTCGCACGACGCCTACACGAACTACAACATCAAGTCCAACTACGGCACGAAGGCGGCGGCCGGGCTCGTTCAGGACAATGCTTCCAGCGGAGGCGTCGCGTGAACAGCGCGGAGATAAAATCGCTGGCGAAACGGGTGGGTGCCGACTGCGTGGGCATCGCGCCGATGAGCCGCTGGGAAGGCGCGCCCATGCAGAACGATCCGAGGTACATCTTTCCGGGGGCGAAGTCCATGGTGGTGTTGGGCTTCCGCATACCGCGCGGGCTCCTGCGCGGCATCGAGGAGGGGACGCGCTTCATCGACTATCCGGGCATGGGCTATGCCTCGCTCAACCAGGTGCACGGGCCGATGGTCCTGTGGAAGCTGAACGCCTACCTCGAAGAGCGCGGCTACGAGGTGTTTCCGCTTCAGAACGCGAACGGCGGCGACGCCGTGAACCCCGTGACGGGAAAGTTCCGCGCGGGGCTCAGCCGCCATGTGGCGGAAGGGCGTCCGGCGCCGGACGTTCTGGTGCATTTCCGCGTCGCGGCCTACCTGGCGGGACTCGGGGAGTTCGGCTGGTCGAAGATGTTCCTCACGCCGGAGTTCGGTCCGCGCGTCAGGTTCGCCATGCTATTCACGGACGCCGAGTTCGACGAGTACGATCCCATCTACGAAGGGCACATCTGCGACCGCTGCAAGCTCTGCGTGCGGAACTGCGCCGGACACGCCATTTCGATGAACGAGTCGGTGAAGGTGACGCTCGCCGGACACGAGGCGGAGTGGGGCAAGCTGGACGAGCTCGCGTGCGAAGAGGGCATCCACGGCGGCGCGAACCGCGAGTTGTCGCCGTTCGAGGGCGACTATCCGCGCCAGTACGGCTACGGGCGCGCCGTCGAGGGCGGCTGCGGCTGCATCCGCGCCTGCATGGTGCATCTGGAGCAGCGCAACAAGCTCACCAAGACATTCCGCAACCCCTTCCGCCAACCGGGCTGGAAACAGTGGAAGATCGACCATTCCAAGCCCTATGAAATCCCGCCCGACATCGCCGAGGAGTACATCGGCCGCATCGAGGACAAGGAGGGAATGCTCGCGACGGACGAAGATCCCTTCAGCCCGCTCAACGACTGACGAGGATCGGGCGATGGTACTTGCGGCAGGATACCAGCACTTTGCGGACGGCGCGCCGTTCGCGGAGATCGTTTTGCGCCATCCTGCCGTGAAGGAGGTCTATTTCCCGTGGGTTGACGAGCCATCGGGGCGTCCGAAGCTCGGCTACGAGGAGGAGGACGACCCCGCCGAACTTGAGGCGGCGCTGCAGCGCGACCTGACGCGCCTCAAGCAATCCGGCGTGAGGCTCGATCTTCTCCTCAACGCCAACTGCTATGGTGCCGAGGCGATGAGCAAGGCGCTTGAAACGCGCATCGGCGGCATCGTCGAAAAGCTCGCATCCTGGGGATGCAGACCAGAGGTCTGCACCACGGCATCGCCGTTCGTGGCGCGGACGCTGAAGGCCGTCGCTCCGGACATCGAGGTGCGCGCATCTGTGAACATGCGCCTCACGACCTTGCAGGCCTTCAGGTACCTCGCTCCGCTTTTCGATTCGTACTATCTCGGACGCGACGTGCAGCGAAATCTCGAGACGGTGCGCCGCTTCTCCGACTGGTGCCGCGCGAACGGCAAGAGGCTCTGCATCCTCGCGAACTCGGGATGCCTCAGGAATTGCCCGTGGCAGACGTTCCACGACAACCTCATCGCCCATTCCGACGCGGCAATGAGGGTGGCGAACGTGCGGGGGTGGAGTCCGCACTTGTGCTGGACGCTCTACAAGGACAGAAGGAACTTCGCGGAGATACTCAAATCGACATGGATACGTCCCGAGGATCTGTACCGCTACGAGGGACTTGTCGATGTGGTGAAACTCGCGACGCGCCAGCACGCGAATCCGGGCATGGTCATTTCGGCATACGAACGGCGTTCGTTCGAGGGGAACCTTCTCGATCTTTTCGAGCCGGGCTTTTCGCCTGTGTTCTTTCCGCGCTTCATCGACAACGCGGCGTTCCCGAAGGATTGGTTCGCGCACACGTCCGCGTGTTCGCGCGAATGTACGGAGTGTGGCTATTGCGACCAGGTGTTCGGTAGCGTGTGCGGCGTTGCGGGTGTCGAAAATTGATGATTTAAGAAAATCTAACAGTTAAAAAGGTAAACATACATGAAATGCATAATCCCAGCGGCATTCGCCGCACTGGTCTTTGCGGCAACGGCGGCGTCCGAGCCGGTTTCCTCCATGGGGTCTGACCCCACGGGGGCACTGAACGAGCTTTTGCCGCGGCCCAAGGAAATACTGTCGCCTTCAGGCGCGCTCCCTTCCTGTGAGGGCATGCCGTCCGGAGGATATGCGATAGCCATCCGCAAGGGCAATGTGGACGTCGTATCCGTCGATGCGGCCGGCCGCCGCAATGCCGAGGCGACACTCGCGCAGCTGCGGCTTCTCTCCGGCGGAGCGTTGCCGGACTGTTCGATACGCGACTGGCCTACCTTCCCCTGGCGCGGCTTCATGCACGACTGCGGGCGGAACTTCCTAGACGTTCAAACCGTCAAGTCGCTCATCGACCTGATGGCGCAGTACAAGCTGAACCTTTTCCACTGGCATATCACGGACTATTACGGGTGGCGGCTCGAGTCTAAGAAATACCCGATGCTCCAGGCGCATTGGGCCTTCGGGCGACAGCATGGGAAATACTATACGCAGAAGGAGTTCCGCGAGGTGATCGACTACGCCAAGGAACGCGGCGTGACGATCATGCCCGAGCTGGACGTGCCGGGCCATTCCCTTGCGCTGCGTCGCGGCCTCAACTTCACGTACATGAGCGAGGCGAAGGTGAAGAAGATCGTGACCGACCTCATCGACGAGCTTTGCTCTCTCGCTTCGGCGGAGGAGATGCCTTTCGTGCATCTCGGCACGGATGAAGCCCGCACGCCATACGAGATGGTGCCGGATTCCTACTGCCCGGCGTGGGCCGAAGCCGTTTGGCGCAACGGACGCATGCCCGTGGGATGGTGCCCGGGAAAGCCGATGGCCACCGCTGACGGACGCAAGGCCGTCAAGATGGTATGGCACGAGGAAGAGGCGGTGGCCTCCGACGAGAAGGCTTTCGACACCGCCTACTGGTATTTCGGAAGATACGCGCCGTTTTCCTTTACGCTCAATGCGCTGTTCGCCAAGCCGTGCAGATGGGATATCCCCGATGCGAACAAGCTTGGCGTCGTCATTGCCTCATGGCATGATGATCGCGCCGCCGACGACAACGGGCGCGACGTGATATGGAACAACAACTTTGCCGCCGCGACGGTGATGTTCAGCGACGTGCAGTGGAACGGGAGAAAGGAAGACAGGCCCGACCTTCATTTCAGGATGCCGAGACCCGGCACGGACGACTTCGCGAAGGCGGTGGCGTTCGAGGCGGCAGTCGCCGCGCAGCGCGACAAGGTCTTGGCCGGATCGCCGTGGCCGTTCTCATGGGTTAGGCAGACCGACATGCGCTGGCGCGTCACGGACGGCAAGACGGGCGCCTTGCTGGGCGATGATGTGGCGCAGGGATGCGTTGTACTGCGCGCCTTCGCGAGGAACGAGGCGGCGAACGCGAATGCCTTCATGCCCGTCATGACCGGCGTCGCGGTCCTTGAGACGTGGATCAAGAGTCCGGTGGACCAGACCGTCGGCGCCTGGGTCGATTTCGAATGCTACGCCCGTTCGGGCGGACGCAACCGCGGCACGCCGGAAAAAGGCGAGTGGTCCATCGCGAAAGGGGCCAAATTGGAGGTGAACGGTGTCGCCGTTCCGCCGCCTGAATGGAAGAATCCTGGTCTCAAGTACATTGCCGTGCATCCGGACGAGCCGACGTCCAACAACGTCGCCGAGACGCCGTTCACGGACGAGTGCTGCTGGATCCGGCCTCCAACGCAGATCACGCTCAAGGCAGGCTGGAACCACGTCAAGCTGACGGTCCCGAAGGAGGTCAAGAGGTGGGGCTATGGATGGCAGGCGCTCTTCATGCCCATTCTCGGGACAAGCGACCATCCGCGCGAAGTGCCCGGCCTTGCGTATCGCTCCAGCCCGCCGCAAGATTGATTTTGCCGAAAGTGGTTGCCAACATGGCGGTCAAATTGCTACAATACACGCGTCATGTTTTCAATAGGCAAATCCAACAATCTCGATTCCCTGGACAAGAACATCCAGGGCCTTTATGCCCGCCATCGTGCGGCGGCGGATCGTTTCTGCTACACCTATCGTCGCGCCACGGTGTCGCCGAACAGCCTGCCGTTCGTGCTTTTCCTCGGCAACCATTCTTCCGGTAAATCAAGCTTCATCAACCATCTGTTGGGCGGCGTTTCAGTGCAGGATGTCGGCATCGCCCCCACGGACGACAGCTTTACGTTCCTCATCTACGGGGAGGAAGAGCGCGAAGTCGTTGGGCCGGCCGCGTTGAAGATGCTGCCCGCCGAGCTTGCCAAGCTGAGCGACTTCGGGCCGGAACTCGTACAGCGCATTCGCGTGAAGGTGCGCCAACGCGATGTGCTGAAGGACGTTGTTCTCGTGGACAGTCCCGGGATGATCGATGCATCGGAGCGATCGATCTCGCGCGGCTACGATTTCTTCGGCACGATCAAGTTCCTTGCCGAGATATCCGACCTTGTGCTGATGATGTTCGACCCCGACAAGCCAGGCACCACCGGCGAGGCGGTGGAGGCGATGACGGGACCTCTAACCGGCATCTTCTTCAAGCTGCGCCTTATCTTCAACAAATGCGATCGCTTCGTCAGCATGTATGACTATGCGCGCGCATACGGAGCGCTCTGCTGGAATCTGGCGCATGCGCTGTCGATCAAGGATCTTCCGAAAATATACAACTGCTATCTGCCGGGCCGTGTGCGCGACGAGGGCACAACCATCGATCTGCGCGACTTCGATGCGCAGCGCGAAGAGATATTCGGCGAGATCAAGTCCGCCAACGCGCGCCGGGCGGACAACATCCAGGTTGCCGTAAGCAAGGATCTTACCTGCCTGGAGATGCACATTCGCATGGCGTTGCGGGTTCGCCGGGCGCTTGCGCGGCGGCAGTGGATGGGCCGTGCGTTGCTCGTGGGAGGCACTGTCTTGTTCTTGGCGGCGGGCTTCCTCGTTGCGAATGTGTTCGGCATTTCGCTTCAGGAGGCGCATGGATGGCGCAACGGATTTCTGTTCGGATTGCAGTCGTTGGGAGTCCTTGCGTTGTCGGGTCTCGCGGGATTCATCTTGTCCAGCATCCATCGGTATGGTCTGAATCGTTTCCTTGAACAGCAGATCGACGCGCTTGATTCGACTTTCGCCGTTGAATACAATCGTGAGCTTTCGCTCGGCACTCGCGATGATCTGCGCCAATACTGGGAGCTGACGCGACCGGTGCTTGCGGGGCTTCTGCGCGCGCGTTGGCGCGATCTGCCGGTTTTCGCATGGGGGGCGCCGGGACGGCTTCAGCGCGACATATCTCGCCACTTTCAGACGAAAAGCAAGAAATGAGCCCATCCGGGCGCGGGGGCAAGCGTATTGCCTAGGGCAAGTTTTTTTGGTATCATATCCTCCAGACCACGAAAGGAAAAAATGAGAAAGGAAAAAAATGAGAAAGGGAAAAAATGAATAGACGCGAATTTCTTGCGGCTGGCGCGGTGGCCGGCATCGGAGCAGTTGCCAAGGCCGCTGACTGCTGCGGTGGTGCCTGCTGGCCAAAGCTCAAACCTCCCGCCCAGCCGGCGCAACTCAACCTTTGTCTACAGTGGTGGAGCATACCTGCTGCCGATGACGTCAATGCCAAGCTTGACTATCTTGAGCAGAATGGATACGCTGCCGTAGAACTGCCTTCTCGCCTCGAATGGCTTCGCGACAAGGGCCGCAAAGTGGCCGAGTCGCTCAAGAACCGCAAACTGTTCCTTACGACGGCATGCGGTCCATCCCGTTTCGACTACGCAGATCCGGCCAAGTGCGAAGCGGAGGTGGAGAAGTTCATGCCTGTTCTTGAGGTCCTCGGGGAAATCAAGAGCACAGGTCTCATAATCTGCCCGGCTCGTTCGAAGCCGGAGGTCGGGCTCAAGGAGCTTCGCGAGAGCTTTGTGGGGAACTACGGCAAGCGTCTGGCCCAAAAGGCCGCAGCCTGCGGCACGTCCATTGTCCTTGAGCCTCTCCAGCGCCGCGAGACGCCGTTCCTGCGTCAGGTTTCAGATGGTGCGAGGATGGCGCAGGAAATCGGGCCTGGCTGCACTGTGATGGGCGACTTCTGGCACATGTCCAAGGAAGAGGCAAGCTATTTCGGCGCATTTGTGACTGCAGGTTCGCTTCTTGCGCATGTCCACATCGCCTCCCTCGGCAGCCGCAAGGTTCCCGGTACGGAAGGCGAGCTCGACAATTACGTCGATGGCTTCAAGGGCCTTAAGTTCATCGGATATCGCGGAGCGGTCTCCATGGAATGCGGGTGGCCGTCAAAGGGCAAGGACGCGAAGGGCAAGCCGATCATGCCGAACAACGAGGAGAAGCATGTTCTGCTGGTGAAGATGTGCGAATTGCTTCGTCGCCAGTGGGAAGAAGCGTAAGGTGGAAAAACAATAACAACAAAAGGAAAATCGAAAATGAACAGAAGATCATTTCTCAAGACGGGCGGCATGGCGGCGGCTCTTGCCGCGACGCCCGCAATGGCGCAGGCAAACGGCGCCAGGGTTCTCCGCGCGGCAGTCGTCGGTTGCGGCGGTCGCGGCACTGGCGGCGGCGGTAAACCGGCGAACGACCAGGATTATTACAAGCAGGGGGCGCTCGGCAATCTGCTGAATGCGGCCAAGATTTGCCGCGAGCAGGGAATCAATGTTGAGGTCAAGCCTGTTGCTTTCGCCGACTACTTCCTTGAGAAGGCGAAGTTCGCCGCGAAGAAGTTCAATGTCGACGAGGCTAACGCATACGGCGGAGCCAACGGCTACAAGAAGATCATGGAGCGGAACGATGTCGACATCGTGATCCTCACGACGCCGCTGAATTTCCGTCCTCGCCACACGATGGCGGCGATCCAGGCAGGCAAGCATGTGTTCGCGGAGAAGGGCGTTGCCGTTGATGCGCCCGGCGTGCGGCTCATGATAGCAGCCTCGAAGCTCGCGACGGAGAAGAAGCTTTCGATCGTGTGCGGCACGCAGCGCCGCCATCAGAGCGGCTATCTTCTCGTCAAGAAGGCGCTTGACGAAGGGAAGCTGGGGACGATCCTTGGCGGAGAGGTGTACTGGAACAGCTCGGTGCCATGGGTGAGACCTCGTGCGGCAGGCGATACAAACGCCGATTATCTTTGCAAGAACTGGCTCAACTTCACCGAGCTTTCAGGCGATCACATCTGCGAGCAGCATGTCCATAACATCGACGTCGCAAACTGGTTCCTCGGTCGCTATCCGAAGACGGTCGTGGCGTTTGGAGGCCGCGCTCGCCGTGTCTCCGGCAACCAGTTCGACTTCTTCTCCGGCGACTTCGACTACGGCGAAGGCGTGCACATTCATTCAATGTGCCGCCAGATATCCGGATGCGCCAACAGTGTCAGCGAGCTTTTCCGTACGGACAAGGCCATTCTCACCGGCACCACGGCCCGTACGCCCGACGGCAAGAAGATCGCGCTTGACGGCAACTTCCCGAATGTCCACCCTTACGTTCAGGAGCATGTCGACCTCATCAAGTCGATTACGGGCGCCGGCCAATACTTGAACGAAGGCGAGGCGTGCGCGATGTCCACGGCCTGCGGCATCATGATCCGCATTTCCGCCTACACCGGGCAGATGGTTGCGATGAACCAGCTCGTCTCCAACGAGAAGAGCCCGTGGTACAGCTATGCCTGCACGCCCACGCCGGAGGACTTCGAGAAGGACGGCGACGTGGCGATGCCGGCGATCGGCGAGAACGAGTGGTCGCTGCCCGGCACGCCGTGGCGCAATCTGCCCAAGGACACGCCTGTGAGCGACAAGGCGACGCAGGGTGCGCCGTTTGGATACAAAGTGTAAGGAACAAAAGGAAAGATGATAAACCCGGAATGGATCAGGTCTCGTGCGGATGATGTCCGCAGGGCCGACACGATAGACCCGGCGCTGTACGCTAGGTTCAGCGTCAAGCGCGGTCTCCGCAACGGAGACGGCACAGGCGTGCTGGTGGGGCTCACCACCATCGGCAACGTCCACGGGTATGTAGTGTCCGAAGGCGAGAAGATGGCCATTCCGGGCCAGTTGTTCTACCGCGGCATAGACGTGGAGAACCTTGTGCGCGCGAGCGAGGCCGAAGGGCGCTTCGGCTACGAAGAGTGCGCATATCTTCTGCTGTTCGGCGAGCTGCCCACGAAGGAGCAGCTCGCCGAGTGGCAGCAGCTTCTGGCGGATCACCGCAAGTTGCCGGACGGCTTCAAGGAGCAGGCGATCATGCGTGCGCCGGGCAAGGACATAATGAACTCCATTGCCCGCGCCGTGCTTACCGCCTACACTTACGACGCCGCGCCGGATCTTCTCGACATCGAGACTAATCTGCGCCAGGCCGTCGAGCTGATAGCCGCGTTCCCCACGATCACCGCCTACGCATACCAGTCAAAGGCCCACTACCATCTTGGCCGTTCGCTTATGATCCACAATCCGGATCCGACCAAGAGCACGGCCGAGAATTTCCTCTATCTGATTCGCGAGGACGGCAAATATACTCCGCTCGAGGCGACGACGCTGGACCTTGCGCTCATTCTCCATGCCGAGCACGGCGGCGGAAACAACTCCAGCTTCGTGACGCACGTGGTCACGTCCGCGTTTTCCGACATGTATTCCACCGTCGCGGCCGCAACGCTTTCCCTGAAGGGTTCCCGCCACGGCGGTGCAAACCTCCGCACGATGCGCCAGATGGACGAGATGAAGAAGAACATCCGCCATTGGACGGACGAGGGCGAGGTGGCGGACTACATAACGAAGATCGTAACGCGCGAGGCGGGCGACGGGACGGGGCTTCTGTATGGTCTGGGCCATGCCGTGTACACCATATCCGATCCTCGTGCGGTGCTTCTGAAGGAGAAGGCTCGCGCATTGGCCGAGGCTAATGGACGCCTCGACGAGTTCGCCCTCTACAACGCCATCGAGACGTTGGGACCCGAGCTCATACGCAAGGTCCATCCTGGGGCGAAGGACTGCTGTGCGAACGTGGACCTCTATTCCGGTTTCGTGTACGACATGCTGAACATCCCGCAGGATCTCTATACGCCGCTGTTTGCAGTCGGCCGCGTCGTAGGCTGGTGCGCTCACCGCATGGAGGAGCTGCACAATTCCGGGCCGATAATTCGTCCCGCCTACAAGCCGATCTACAAGGCGCGCCCGTACACGCCCATTGCCGATCGCAAATGAATCCATGCCGCAGCCGTCAGGTAACGGGCTGTAGAATCCAGCGTTTGTTGAACCAAAACCACTGTTCGGGCGTCTTGCGTATCGCGGCGTCGAGCAACGTGAACACCTCGCGCGTCAGGCGGCGAGCCTCCTCCTTCTTGTCCGGGGCATTGGGATCGGGACGGAGAGTCGCCAAGTGGTCGAAGACGTGCTTGCCGTCGATGCGCCGCATTGCCGCCACAACAAGTGGCGCTCCGGTCTGCACGGCGAAAAGCGCGCCCGCGTGGGAAACGTTGGCGGTGCCGCCGAGGAAGGGAACCTGCACATCGAGCTGCGGCGCGCGAAGATCGGGAAGTATCGCGAAGGACTGTCCTCGGCGGATTCGCTGGAGGATCTCGCGCAGGGTCGATGCGGCGCCGCGTTCCAGTACGTCAATCGATCCGTATAGCCTGTTCATCCATGCGTTGACATAGGGGTTACGCTGGCGGGCGGCGATGGCGAAGAGCGGCAGACCCCATGCGGCCATGGCCCATGCGGCCATGTACCAGTTGCCTGTGTGGGGGACCATGATCACGACGCCCTTGCCCTCGTCCACGAGCTTGCGCAGCCGCCCGGCGTACTCAGGCATGTCCGCCACATGCCTGTCGATCCACGCCTTGTCGAAACGGCGCGCGCGGATCATCTCAAACGCGTTCATCAGGACGTTCGCGAGCGAAAAACGTCCGACGCGTGCGGCCTCGCCGACGGACATCTCTGGGAATGCGCCCAGTATTCTCCCGATCGTGCGCGCGCGTTTGATGCGCAGAACGTCGAACGCCAATGCCGCAACGACACGCGCCAGCATGCACATCGCCCGATACGGGAGTGCATTGACCATCGCGCACGCGAAACGCAGGGCCGCGTACTCGCACCGGTTCGCGAAATCAGATTTCTTTTTCCTCTTTGCCGCCACGCGCATATTTTACATCATGGAATCGTTTCGCGCCACACGAAAATTTCATTTTCTCTATTCACATATGCCGCCGTTTTCGATATAATATTCTAACTTTGTTTTAGGAAAAACAGGAGAAAAAAACAATGGCGAATATCAAAGGTGGCCGTTCCGCCCGTAAACGCGACCGTCAGAACGCGAAAGCGAACAAGCGCAACGTCGCGGTTAAGACGAATCTGCACACTAAGCACAAGAAGCTCTTCAAGGCGGCCGACGCCGGCAAGAAGGATGAGGCGGAGAAGGAGTTCAAGGCCTTCATCAGCGGTCTCGACAAGGCCGTGAAGAAGGGCATCATCACGAGAAACACTGCCGATCGCAAGAAATCGCGCGCGCAGATCAAGATGAACAAGATCGCGAAATAAACGCGAAGTAAGGAATACTGCAATGGCGAAGAAGACCCTCCGCGACGTAGACCTCGCGGGCAAGCGCGTTGTCATGCGCGTTGATTTCAATGTGCCGATGGCCAAGGACGGCTCCGGCAAGATCACTGACGACACCCGCATCGTCGCGGCGCTCCCCTCCATCAAGTACGTGCTTGAGCAGGGCGCGTCGCTCGTTCTGATGTCGCACCTCGGCCGCCCGAAGGGCAAGGGCTACGAGGCGGAGTTCTCCCTCAAGCCCGTGGCCGAGGAGCTCTCGCGTCAGCTCGGCAAGCCCGTCGCATTTGCGCCGGACTGCATGGCTGCCGACGAGTTTGTCGCGGCTCTTAAGCCCGGCGAAGTCTGCCTCCTCGAGAACACCCGCTTCTACAAGGCAGAGGACGGCAAGGTCAAGAAGGATGACGACAAGAAGGGCATCCACCTCACCGAGGAAGAGTATCAGGCGAAGAAGGCTGAGCTCAAGGAGAAGCGCATCGCCATGGCGAAGAAGCTCGCTTCGTACGGCGACGTCTATGCCAACGATGCGTTCGGCACGGCGCACCGCGCCCATGCATCGACGGCCGTGATTGCCGACTATCTCCAGCCTGCGGTCTCCGGTTTCCTCCTTGAGAAGGAGATCAAGTTCCTCGGCGATGCGGTCGAGAATCCCGTCCGCCCGTTCGTGGCCATCCTCGGCGGCGCAAAGGTGTCAGACAAGCTGAAGGTCATCAAGAATCTTCTCAACAAGGTCGATACGCTCATCGTGGGCGGCGGCATGGCATACACGTTCAAGAAGGCCCAGGGCATCAAGGTCGGAGCTTCGCTTTGCGAGGACGATCAGCTCGCCTACGCGAAGGAGATGCTCGACGCCGCTGCTGCGAAGGGCATCACGTTCCTTCTGCCCGTCGACAATGTCGTGGCCGACAAGTTCCCTGCCGAGAAGGATGCTTCCGACATCACCATGAAGGTGACGGAGGGCGACATCGAGGACGGCTGGATGGGGCTCGACATCGGTCCCAAGTCAGTTGCGCTTTTCTCCGATGCGATCAAGGCGGCGAAGACGGTCGTGTGGAACGGCCCCATGGGCTGCTTCGAGTTCGCGCCTCTCGCGAAGGGCACGTTCGGCGTGTGCGATGCGGTGGCTACGGTCAAGGCCAACGGCGGCCTCTCCATCATCGGCGGCGGCGATTCCGTCTCTGCGGTGAAGAAGAGCGGCAAGGCGGCCGAGATGAGCCACATCTCCACTGGCGGCGGCGCTTCGCTCGAGTATCTCGAAGGCAAGGTGCTCCCTGGCGTCGCGGCTCTCAACGACAAGTGATCAAGCCGCCGCATGGCGGTTTGCCAAATGAAAGCGCCACCGTACGGTGGCGCTTTTCTTGTCCTCGATTCGCTTTGCGAATGCCAGGGCGGAAGACGTTGGAACTAGATTGCCGCCAATGCCTCGTCAAGGGCGGCGATTATGTCGTCGATGTGCTCTAGGCCTATCGAGAGCCGAATCAGCTCCGGCGCGATGCCGCCTTTACGGAGATCTTCGTCGGAAAGCTGCGAGTGGGTGGTGGAGGCAGGGTGGATGATCAGGCTTTTCGCGTCGCCGACGTTGGCCAGGATGGAGAAGATGTCCCCGTTGGCCGCATCCGTGACTTTGCGGGCGGCATCGGAGGCCGACACGGCGGCCGGCCCTCCCTGCGGCATCTTGACGCCGAACACCACTACGCCGCCCGCTCCGTTCGGCAGATACTTCGCGGCAAGTTCGGGCTGCGAGAGATAAGGGTACTTCACCCATGCGACTTTAGGATGCTTCTGCAGCCACTTCGCCACCGCGAGGGCATTTTCGCTGTGGCGTGTGATGCGGAGCGGCAGCGACTCGACGCCCTGGAGGAATATCCACGCCGCGTCTGGCGCGAGGGTGGGGCCTTGATTGCGGATCCCAACCGTCAGGAGGCGGATCGAGAACGCGATGGGCTTCAGCGGTTCCGGAAGGTCATGTGCGAAACGGAGGCCGTGGTAGCCGTTGTCCGGTTCGTTGTAGAGCGCGAACTTCGGATCTGTCCAATCGAAGTTGCCGGCGTCCACCACTATGCCGCCGATGCCGGCGCCGTGCCCGCCGATCCACTTCGAGAGAGAGTGTATGACAAGATTGGCTCCGTGTTCTATCGCATGCAGAAGGGGCGGCGGAGTGAACGTGGCGTCTACCACGAGAGGCAGATGGTGCCTTCGCGCGATGGCCGCGTAGCCTTCGATGTCCGCCACGTCAAGGGCGGGGTTGCCGACTGCCTCGATGAAGAGAAGCCTAGTCTTCTCGTTGATCGCGGCCTCGACAGCCTCAAAGTCGTTCACGGGCGTGAAGTTTGCCTTGATGCCGATGTTGGGCAGTATGGCGTCGAACTGGCTAAACGTTCCGCCGTAGAGATTGCTGGCCGCGACGATCTCGTCGCCGGCGCGAGCGATGTTTGTGACCGTGAAGTAGATTGCCGCCGTGCCGCTTGAGAGAGTCTGCGCCGCGGCGCCGCCTTCGAGCGCGGCGATGCGCTTGGCGAGGACGTCGTTCGTCGGATTCATGAGCCGTGCGTAGATGTTTCCGAGTTCGCGCAGCGCGAAGAGGTCCGCGCCGTGCTTCGAGTCGCGGAAGTTGTAGGCGGTGGTGCGGTAGACCGGCACAGCCCGCGCGTTCGTCGCGGGGTCGCCGTGCGCATCCTGTCCGGCGTGGATCGCCAGAGTCTCGACATGGTATTTTCTCTTGCTCATGGTTGTCGTTCCTTTCTTGCGGTGTTGACGGCGAATATTATCGCACAATTCCCGCGTCAAAGGGTAATCGGAAATAATGCCGTATAGACATAGTGATAGCCTATGGGGTTATTGCCATGTTGCCCGAAGAGGCACCCAAATGCAAACGCCCTTGTGGGGGACGGTTGTTTTTGGTAAAATCTTCATGTCGCGGGGCATGGCGCTCCGTGGCGTTTCAAACGATTTCCCGAAAAGAAAAGGACTATATGGGCGGCTTCTGCGGCGTCATCTCAAAGGAGGATTGCGTTGGCGATCTCTTCTACGGAACTGACTACCATTCTCATCTCGGCACTCATCGCGGCGGCATGTGCCTGCTGGGCGCGAAAGGCTTTCAGCGTTCGATTCACAATATCCAGAACTCGCCGTTCAGGTCGAAATTCGAGCGCGACGTGGGCGCGCTTTCCGGCAATGTCGGCCTCGGGGTGATTTCCGACACGGATCCCCAGCCTCTCGTGATGCGCTGCAATCACGGCACATTCGCGCTCGTCACGGTGGGGCTCATCAACAACATCGAAGCTCTCATGGGCGAGATGTTCGAAAAGAGCCATCTCCAACTGCAGTATTCCACCACCTCCGGCATGGTGGGGCCGACGGAGGTCGTCTCCGCGATACTCGCATCTGCGCCGTCCATCGAAGAGGGCGTGCGCCTCGTGCAGGAGAAGGTGGAGGGCAGCTGCTCGTTCATGATCCTCACCGAGCAGGGCCGGCTTTTCGTCGTGCGCGACAAGTATGGCAGAACGCCCGTCGTTCTCGGCCGCAAGGAAGGTTCCATGATCGCGTTGCAGGAATCGTGCGCATTGGCCAATCTTGGCTATGACTACGTGCGCGATCTCGGCCCGGGCGAGATGGCGGAGATCACGCCGGGAGGGGACGCCACGATCATACAGCCCGGCGAGGAGATGGCGATTTGCTCCTTCTTCTGGGTATACTACGGATTCCCGGCTTCGACATACGAGGGGCGCAACGTGGAGATGGCGCGCTATCGCTGCGGCGGCTATCTCGCGCGCCGCAATCCTGTGGAGGCCGATTCGGTGGGCGGAGTTCCGGACAGCGGCACTTCCCACGCTCTCGGCTATGCCCATGAGGCGGGGCTCAAATACGCGCGCCCGTTCGTGAAGTACACCCCCACCTGGGCGCGTTCGTTCATGCCATCCGATCAGCGGCAGCGCGAGCATGTGGCCTCGATGAAGCTCATCCCCATACCCGGCCTCATCAAGGACAAGCGCCTCGTGTTCTGCGACGATTCCATCGTGCGCGGCACGCAGCTCAGCCGCCAGGCGAAGCGCCTGTATGCAGACGGCGCGAAGGAGACGCACATGCGCATCGCATGTCCTCCGCTCGTGTATCCTTGTCGCTTCATCAACTTCTCGCGTTCGAAGTCCGTCTACGACCTCATCACGCGCCGCTTCATACGCGAGCGCGAGGGCGACAGGGAGGACGCCGATCTCGAAAAATACACTGATCCCGACAGCCCCGCATACAAGGAGATGGTCGAGTACATCCGCGCGAATCTTGGTCTTACTTCGTTGGCGTTCCAGCGCCTCGACGATCTTGTGGCGGCCATCGGGCTCCCGAAAGACCGCCTTTGCACGTATTGCTTCGACGGCAAGGATCCGTCGCTCAAGAAGTGCTGCCCGCATGCCGGCTCCTGCGCGGTATGCAAGGGCAAGCAATCCTGATGCTCAACGCGAGAACACCTTCTCGATTCGCTTGATCGCCTCCAGGACGTTCTCGCGGCTGTTGAAAGCGGAGATGCGGACGTAGCCTTCCCCTGCGCGGCCGAAGCCGGCGCCTGGAGTGCATACGACGTTGGCCTCGTTCAACAGCTTGTCGAAGAATGCCCAGGAGTCGCCCTTGACGTCTATCCAGAGGTATGGCGAATCTCCGCCGCCTGTCACGGACAGGCCAAAGCGCGTGAGGGCTTCCTTTACCAGACGCGCGTTCTCAAGGTAGAAGTCGATCGTGGCCTTCGTCTGAGCCTGGCCTTCGGGAGTGTAGATCGCCGCCGCGCCGCGCTGGGTGATGTAGCTGCAGCCGTTGAACTTCGTCGTCTGGCGCCGAGTCCAGAACGGCCGCAGTTCAACGGGCTTGCCGTCGGCAGTCCAGCCGACGAGTCCTTTGGGCACCACTGTGTAGCCGCATCTCACGCCCGTGAAGCCGGCTGTCTTGGAGAAGCTGCGGAATTCGATCGCGCATGAGCGCGCGCCGGCGCATTCGTAGATCGAGTGCGGGATGCCGGGCGTGCGTATGAACGCCTCGTACGCGGCGTCGAAAAGGATAAGGGCCTTGTTTGCGTTCGCCCAATCGACCCAGGCCTGCAGCTGCGGAAGCGTGGCCACTGCTCCGGTGGGGTTGTTTGGATAGCAGAGATACACCACGTCCACCGGCTCGGAGAGATCGGAAGGCGAAGGAACATAGCCGTTCCCGGCCGTGCATTCGAGATAGACGAGATTTCCATAGCGCCCGCCGTCGTTCACGCCAGTGCGCCCGGCCATGACGTTCGTGTCGACATAGACGGGATAGACGGGATCGCCGACCGCGATCTTCACGTTTGGCCCGAATAGCTCCTGGATGTTGCCGCAGTCGCACTTGGCGCCGTCTGAGACGAATATCTCGTCGGCGGCCACGTCTATTCCGCGCGACTGGAAATCGCCCGTCGCTATGGCTTCGCGGAGAAAGTCGTATCCCTGTTCGGGACCGTATCCATGGAAAGTCTCGCGGCGCGCTTCGTCGTCAACGGCCTTGTGCATCGCATCTATGACGGCTGGAGCGAGGGGTTCTGTCACGTCGCCTATTCCGAGGCGTATGATCTTGGCGTCTGGATTGGCGTCCTGAAACGCCTTGACTCGGTGTGCAATCTCGGCGAAGAGGTAGCTCGCCTGGATCTTGAGGTAGTTTTCGTTTATGTTTATCATAGGTTTTGTTTTTCTTGCTAGACGGCAGCTTTGTCGTAGAGGTTTACTTTCTCTTGAAGATATTCGTCCTGGTCGGTGATCCAGTTCCCGAAAAGCGTGCTGAGGGAATCTGTGGACAGCGCATCGCGCACCGCAGTGGATCCGAAAAGCCTGTCGAACCATTCGGGGCGGGCGTCGACGCATAGATCTTGACGGTGGCGCTGGAGAATCGCGGCGAACATGATTACGCCGGCCGTGACGGGATAGAACGCTTCCTCGTTCTCGACGGCGAGCAGAAGCCCGTTGAGAGCTTGGCCCTTGTAGCGTCCGTTGGCCGGACAATACCGGTATGGGCGCAGGCCCACTCCGCATGCTGGCAGGACTTCCGCGAAATCGTCGATGAGAGCCGGAATGTCGAGCCATGGCGCGCCAAGCACGCGGAACGAAAGCGGGCCGCCCCGATCGCAGTCGAGCGCCGGATACGCCTCCGTGAAGACTGATAGAGGATAGAGCGCCGCGGAGTCCCAGGCCGGAATGCCGGGGGAAGGGGGAATGAAATTGTTCCAGGGCGAACGGGAGCTATGGCTCCAGTCTTTCATCTTTATGACGGTCAGGTCGAGGCCAAGCCTCTCCGTCTTGTCTATGAACTTGGCGCATTCGCCGGGCGTCATTCCATGGCAGAGCGGAATGTTGAGAGGTGCCACGAAAGACGCGAATGAAATGTCGCGAAGAGGACCGTCCAGGATGCCGCCGAGAGGAATCGGACGGTCGAGCACGGTCACGGGAAGGCGCATTTCGGCCGCCGCCTCAAGCGTCAGTTTCATGGTGGCCAGGTAAGTGTAGCATCTTACGCCAATGTCGCAGAGGTCAATCACGATGCGCTCCGCGCCGGCGAGCATTTCCGGCGTCGGACGGCGATTTTCGCCGTACAGGGCGTGTACGGGTATGTCCCAGAACGGATGGCGTTCGAACGAGGTTTTTTCGCCGGGGCCGGCGAGGCCGAACCAGCCGTGCTCGGGCGAGAGCATGGAGACGAGGCGTGTGCCGAATGCGTTCACGAGAATCCCGTCTGTTGGCGAGGCCTGATGCGAGAGAAGCGCGAACGGCTTGTCGTCGACGACAGACAGATGCTTGACTAGTGCTTCGTAGTTGACCATATTCACGACCTTTCAAGGATTACGCGCAGCGATGCCACGGCGTGGGCGGTGTTTACGAGAGAAGGGTCCTCAGGCGGATTTGCGTTCACCAGATTGTCTGAAGCCGATGCGTGCAGCCAAACGCCGGCGCATGCGGCTTCGAAGGCGTTTTTTGTCGCGGCCCAGCGCGCCGCCACGATTCCGGCAAGAAGATCTCCCATTCCGCCAAGGGCCATGAACGGGTTTCCTGCCTCGCACATGAAGATGTCTTTTCTGCCTGGCGCGGCCACGAGAGTGTGGTGGCCTTTTAGAATCGCCGTTGCGTGATATCGTTCGACAAGGGCGCGGACTGCCGCAGGGCGGTCGCGCTCAATCTCGTCCGGAGTGGCGGCGAGAAGCCTTGCAGCTTCGCCGGCGTGCGGCGTGATGATCATTTCCTGCCCCGGGGCAGGGAGAAAAGCTTTCTTCTTGCCTGCATGCTGTTTCGCCAGAATGTTCAGCGCATCGGCATCCACGACGAAGCGCCCCGTGTTTCCGGAGAGGATGCGGGACAAGAGTTTTCTCGATGCGGGCGACATTCCAAGCCCCATCCCTATCGCGATGACATCGGCCTTTGGCGGTTCGCATTCAGGCGAACACTTGAAGAACGTTGCCTCGGGAAGAAGCGCGCCTGCCGCGATGCGCGAGGCTTCGGGGACGACGAGCTGCACGAGACCAGCCCCTGCCGAACGTGCGCCGAGGCCCGCAATGACAGGCGCATTGACGAAATTCGCGCTCCCGCCAACGACCGTGACGATGCCGGCCGTTCGCTTGTGCATGCATGGCGGACGCTTTGGAAACGCCCCCGCTATCGCTTTGGGGAGTGACATGATGAATGCATTATACCATATTTCTTGAATCACGGATTACGATTTTCTTGCGAGGGGTGATTCGTCGATTTTTCCCACTTTTCCCCATTGACGTGTTCGGGGGATTATGGCATAATACTACTTCGTTCGCACCCGTGGTGAAATTGGCATACACGCTAGATTCAGGTTCTAGTGCCGCAAGGTGTGTGGGTTCAAATCCCACCGGGTGCACCAGAAAGGCCCCTTCGTCTATCGGCTAGGACACGAGGTTCTCATCCTTGTAAGAGCGGTTCGACTCCGCTAGGGGCTGCCAATCACGATGAAAGCAATTTTGAGACTATTCAAGTTCGTATTTCTGGCGGTTGTCTCTGCCATGCTCGTGTTGGCGATAGCCCTATTCGGCTTCGAGCACCGCATACCCGATTTCCTGCTTTCTTCGTTCTGCGAAAGTCTGTCTGGCCCGGATGTGCTTTTGCGGGTGGATGAGGCTCGAATACGCTTTCCTCGCCGGCTCGTGGCCAAGAACGTGCGTCTTCTCGATCGCTCCAAAGCCCGGGCAAAGCCGATAATGTCGGCATCTTCAATTGAGATGCGCTTTTCAGGAAGCGTGTTCCCCTTGTCGCTGAAGAATGTGCTTAAAACGGTGACGATATGCGATTTGTCCTATCCGCGTCTGCCGGACGGCTACTACATACCAGATTCGGTGGAGTTCCCAGGCCAGCCTGATTTCAAGGAGAAGAACGAGCCGATTCTTTTTGACTTCCCGGAGATAAATCCCTTTGACGTCGTTCTCCTGCGGCCGAATATTCTGGACTGCACTCCTTCAAGCGTGGAACTTCATGGGGTACGTGCTAGAAAGCGCAGGCTTTCAGTTCCCAAGATAGACCTGGAGTGGCCGGACACGGATCAGCAGATGTCCATAAAGGGCGAGATGTTCATAGATCTTGACGAGCAGAAGGTGCGCGGCGGCGTCCATGGACAGGCCCGCCAGGCGAACATACGTCCGCTTCTCGGCGCGTTGGAAGTCGACAAGGCATTCCCGTACATTGACGGCTGGACCGGCGTGACGGTGCCCGTGGACGCCGGATGCAGGTTCGACGTCAATCTTCGCAACAACGATCTTCACATCTTCCTTGATCTTCATCCTACTGGGGGGGCATACAACAAAGTGGCGATGAAGAACGCCCATGGAATCGTGGATGTGCGCGTATATGTGCGCGACATCTATCAGAACGCCAAGATCGTGGTAGGTCCGATAGCGGCCGCCACTGCGGACGGCAATGCCATGGACGGCACTATCGTATACGAGAACATCAACGACATCGGCTATGTGAATTTCGACGTGTCAAGCACGACGTCCCTGTCGAACGCACTTGCGGTGGCTGATGTGATGAACGACGGGACTCTCGACTGCCTACAGCCTGAAACGCCGCCACGGGTCTCGTTGCGAGGGGTTTTGGCGGTGGATCCCGCCCATGCCGCAACTAACAATCTTGTGGGCAGCATCGCCTTCGACCGCGGTACTCTTTTTTCAATACCTCTTGTCAACGCATCTACCGTTTGGTCTCTCAAGGGGACGGACGTGACGTTTTCAAACGCGCGGGCGGCGGCGCGCCATGGAGGGGTCGTCACGGGATCCGCGCGAATCTCCGTGCCGGATTTCAAACAGGAAAACGCCACGTTCGGAGTGTCTGTGGACGCGTCTCACCTCTCGCTTGAAGACCTCGCCAACGTGTTTTCCTTCGATCTTGGAGACAGGCGCGGAACAGTAGAGGGGCATGTCGAGATGACTGGTCCGCTACAGACAAACCTGACCGAGCGCATCAACGGATCGGGGCACATATCATGCCGCCATGGACATCTTGCGCAGCTCAACCTCTTCGCGGGGCTCACGGAACTCATGGCAAAGCGGGTGCCGGGAATCTCTTCCCTTGTGAACCAATCGCAGGGATCGCTTGATTTCACCATCACGAACGGAGTGTTCAGAACGGACAACCTTCTCGTGGAGGGGACTGTGTTCTCCATCCAAGGCACGGGGACGTATTCGATTCCAGCCGACAAGCTGGATTTCAAAGTGCGAGTGCAGCTTTTGCGCGACGATTCCATCCTCGGGAAACTGACGCATCCGGTAATGTGGCCGTTCTCCAAGCTTCTGATGGAGTTCAGGCTTTTCGGTTCCCTTGACAAGCCAGATTGGAACTATGTCTCCATCATCGACAGACTGCTGTAGACATGGATCCCGCGCGGACGCCGGGAGTTGCATCGCCGTGATTCGCGCGCCCAGCGCCAAGCTGCCGACGGGGATTGTCTAAGGGCGGCGATTATGATACAATATGGCGTTTCCATTTTGAAACGGGTAAATAGAATGAAAGAATACAAAGTTGGCTTGGTGGGCGTTGGCGCCGTCGGCGCGGAAATGCTCAAAGTCCTGAAGGACCGCAGCTTTCCCTGTGGAAAGGTGCAGGTTTTCGCCTCGCGCGAACGCGACGAGGTAATCAACGGCGAAACATACCATGTCTTGAAGGCAGGCGAGGATTCATTCGCCGGCATGGACATAGTTCTCTTCGCGGGCAAGACCGATGTCGCAATCCAGCTGCGCGATGCCGTCGTCAAGGCCGGCGCGAAGATGATCGACAATTCCCGCGCATTCCGCCAGGATCCCGATGTCCCGCTCGTCGTGCCGCAGGTGAACGCCGAGGATCTCGACTGGAACAAGGGCGTCATCGCGAATCCGAACTGCACCACGGCCATCATGCTGGAGGCCGTTGCGCCGCTCCACCGCGCCAAGAAGCTCAAGCGCCTTGTGGCCAGCACGTACCAGGCGGCATCCGGTGCCGGCGCTCCGGGTCTCGCCGAGCTCGAGCAGCAGATACACGAATATGCGGAAGGTCGTCCGCTCACGGTCAAGGCTTTCCAGCATCAGCTCACGTACAATCTGATTCCGCACATCGACAAGTTCGACGAGACGAACTGGTACACGCTCGAAGAGCTCAAGATGCGCAACGAGGCGCGCAAGATGCTTCACGCCCCGGAACTCATGGTTAGCTGCACATGCGTTCGCGTGCCCATAGCCCGCGCCCACTCGGAATCTCTCAACCTCGAGTTCGAGGAGGACATCACTCCAGACGAGGCTCGCGAAATCCTGAACGCGGCCGAAGGCGTGAAGGTTGTGGACGATCCGCTCAACGGCGGCTATCCGATGCCGCTGGACGCCACGGACAAGTATGATGTGCTGGCAGGGCGCATTCGCCAGGACATCAGCCGCAAGGACAAGAAGGGTCTTGACATCTTCGTCTCCGGCGACCAGCTGCTGCGCGGCGCGGCGCTGAACGCCGTCGAGATCGCAGAGCATCTCATAAAGCGCGGCCTTGTGTGATGCAGTTCATCGACCGCCATGCATACGACTGGGGGGCGGCGTTCGCCCGTCTGTTCTTCCCTCTTTTTCGCAAGCGGCGTAACATCGCGGTCGACAACATTCTCAAGGCGGGGATCACGGACGACCCCAAGGAGGCGCTTCGCATCGCCAAGGCGAGCTGGGGTCATCTCGCGGGGCACGTCTGCGAGGCGCTTTGCGTCCCGCACGTCATCACGAAGGAAAACTGGCGCGAGCATCTTGACGTTTCCGGAGGGCATCCAGATGCGGTGAAGGCTCTCTTGGACGATACGGATCGCCCGATCATCCTCGTGAGCGCGCACCATGGGGTGTGGGAGGCCGCGACGAACCTGCTTTCGTTCGCGCGGCCCATGATCGCCATCGCCCGCGTGATGAACAACCGCTTCGTGGCGGGATGGATGAAGAAGCACCATTTCCGCGGCCCCGTGACGGTCATCGACAAGAACCACGGATTCACGACAGCGGCGCTAAGGCAGTGGGCGGACGAGAATGCCGCCATGACCATCCTCATGGATCAGCATACGGCGAAGGGGCTGCCGCTTACGTTTCTGGGGCGTCCTGCGAAGACGTTCACGTCGGCGGCGCGCCTCGCGGTGAGGACGGGGCGCATCGTCGTGGTGGGCAGCTTCGTCCGCATTGCGCCGTTCCGGTACCGGCTTGTTGGCGGTGCGCCGCTGACGTTCAAGAAGGGCGACGATGTGGCCGCCTGCGCCCAGCTCCTCAACGACCGTCTCGGCGAGGCTATCCGCCAGTATCCTGAGCAGTATCTCTGGGTGCACAGACGGTGGCGGTAGTGTTTCCCCGGGCCAGCGGAAAAGTTTCAAATTGAATACAAATAGAAAAGGAACAATAAAATGAAAATAGACACATTGTGCGTTCAGGGCGGATGGCAGCCGAAGCGCGGCGAGCCGCGCCAACCTCCGATCGTGGCCTCCACCACGTTCCGCTACGAGACGTCGCAGCAGATGGCCGATCTCTTCGACCTCAAAGCGTCGGGCTACTTCTACACGCGCCTTGCGAATCCAACGAACGACGCCGTCGCCCAGAAGATCGCCCAGCTGGAAGGGGGCATCGCCGGCATCCTGACGAGCTCGGGTCAGGCGGCGTCGACGTTTTCGGTGATCAATCTGTGCAATGCAGGCGACCATTTTGTCTGCTCCGCGCACATCTACGGCGGCACGTTCACGCTTTTCGACAGTTCCCTTCGCAAGCTCGGTATAGAGGTGACGTTCGTCGATCCGGATGCGCCGGAGAAGGATATCCTAGCGGCCTTCCGCCCGAACACGAAATGCGTCTTCGGCGAGACGGTGGCGAATCCCTCGGGAACAGTTCTCGACATCCGCAAGTTTGCGCGCATCGCGCACAAGAAAGGCGTGCCGCTCATCGTGGACAATACGTTCGCGACGCCTGTCCTCTGCCGCCCCATCGAGTTCGGCGCCGACATCGTGGTGCACTCCACGACAAAGTACATGGACGGGCATGCCGCGCAGGTGGGCGGCGCAATCGTCGATTCTGGCAATTTCGATTGGGCGAAGTACCCCGAGCGTTTCGCTGGGCTAGTCGCCCCAGATCCGTCCTATCACGGGCTTTCGTACGTCAAGACCTTCGGCAAGATGGCGTACATCGTGAAGGCGACGGCGCATCTCATGCGCGACTTCGGCTCTATCCCTTCGCCGTTCAACGCGTATCTGCTCAACATTCATCTGGAATCGCTGCACTTGAGGATCCGCCGCCATGCGGAGTCCGCGCTCAAGGTCGCGAAGTGGCTCAAGAAACAGCCGCAGGTGGCGTGGGTGAACTACGCCGGACTGCCTGATTCGCCTTACCACAAGCTCGCGAAGCGCCAGTTCGACGGCGGTCTCCCGTGCGGCGTGATGACATTTGGCATAAAGGGCGGGCGTGCGAAGTCCATCAAGTTCATGGACGCGCTCAAGATGATCGAGATCGTGACGCACGTGGCGGATGCGCGCAGCTGCGTGCTGCATCCCGCGTCGCACACGCATCGTCAGCTCTCGGACGATCAGCTTCGCGCAGCTGGGATCCCGCCGGAGCTCGTGCGTTTCTCCGTTGGTCTGGAGGATCCCGACGACATCATCGCCGACCTCAAGCAGGCCTTCGCGAAGATGAAGTGACCATCACGCGACGAACATGATGATCGCGAGCGCCGCCGCAGTCCAGGCGGCGCTCACGACATCGTCGAACAGCACGCCTGACGCGGTGTGGATGTTGCGGTCGATGTAGCGGGCGCCTGGCAGCTTGATGGCGTCGAATATGCGGAAAATCACGAACCCTGCGAGAAGATGCCATAGCTCGGTCATGGCGAAGGGGCAGAACACGGGCACGCAGAGATAGCCGACGATTTCGTCCAGGACGAAGTGCCTGGGGTCGGGATCGTTCCATCTCTTCTGCGCCCACGGCGTAAGCAGGTAGTGTATCGCGGAGAAGAAGACCGCGCCGGTGAGGCACCATATGCGGATGTCTGTTTGGGGATTCCACGCGAAATGCCACGCGGTGTAATGCCACGCGAGGCCCGTCAAGGCGCCGAACGAACCCGGCACGATGGGGGAAAGACCAAGGAAAAATCCGCTGGCGAGGAACAACTTGAATGGCTCTAGAATTTTCACGGCGTAAATTATATCAAATTCGGGCTTGAATTTCCGCCATGAAAAGTGCATAATATTACGCGCTTTCCCGCAAGGGGGGCAAATGAACCTTTTTTCAGAAAGCAGAGGATAAAAATGGGTACAGGTCGTACACTACGCAAAGAGTCGCACGTTCGTCCGTGCAAGACGCCGGCTGGCAAGAACCGTCGCACGGCGGCGCAGAGGCGTCGTCTTGTCAAGTTTGGCATGCCGGAGGAGGAGGTCAAGCTGATGAGCGCCGAAAACGTGCGCGTGCTCGTGCAGCGCCCCGCAACCGTGAAGAAGATGCTGGCCAAGAAGGCCGCTGCGAAGTGATCTAGGCATGACGCTCGTATCGTGCCCGGTTGACGAACGGTACGTGAATCCCCTCTTCGAGGTATTCGACGGAGGGGATTTCGTTTTGTCCTCATGGCGTGATGTGGAGAGCCCGGAAACGGAGCTTCGCATCTATTTCCCGAATTCTGCCGATGCCTCCGCCGCCATTGCCGCGCTGTCGGCTGCAGGCGACGTGGTGGGCGTGGAGCTGGCGCCGGAGGTCTCTACGATTCCGGACGAAGACTGGAAGTTCGCCTACAGAAAGCATTTCAAGACCGATTCCATTTCACCTCGTCTTGCCGTCGTGCCGGAATGGGAGCATGAGGCGTGGAAGGCGTCGCATCCCGCCGATTCCGCCCAGAAGGCAATCATCCTCGATCCGGGCATGGCGTTCGGGACTGGCCAGCATGCCACAACGAGGGCATGCCTCGAATACGTGGATGAACTTGCAGTCGAAGATCCGAGCCGCGCGTTTCTTGACGTCGGGTGCGGAAGCGGCATACTTGCAATCGCGGCAGCTCTTGAGGGTTTCCGCGATGTCTCTGGCTTCGACATCGATCCGGACGCCGTGGAGAACGCAAACGAGAATGCCGCCAAGAATGGCCTTGATCTGCGGTTCACGCGCGGCGATCTGAGCCGCAGGTCGACGTTGCCGGGAGTGTCGGACACGGGCGACAAGACGTTTGGCGTCGTTGCGGCCAATGTGCTGGGACCAGTGTTGATAAGATTCTCGAAAGAGATATCGGCGCTTGTGGATCGCTCCCCATCGTCGCGACTCATCCTTTCAGGCATCCTTGACGAGATATACCCCGATGTCGCCGCCGCCTACGCGGCCCATGGATTCCGGGAGATATCCTCGAAGCTCGTCGGCGAATGGCGGACAGGCCTCTTTTCGCCAGAGGCGTAGAAATCGGTGTTGCCGACACGCTCTGAATCGGGTATAATACGGAAAACTTCATTCAACGGAGAAATAAAATGAACAGAAGAAACTTCATAACGTCAAGTGCGATCGCGGCCGGCGTGATGTCCGCGCCAGGTCTTTTCGCGGCCGGAACCCAGAAGCGCATACGCATGGGCTTCATAGGCGTTGGCAATCGTGGCACGCAGCTGCTGCACATTTTCATGAAGAATCCGCTCGTGGAGGTCACTGCTCTTGCGGACATCTATGAACCGTACCTCAAGCGCGATGATTCAGCCTTTGATCCAAAGTTCTTCGAATGGGGACTAAGGGGTCGCCTTCCTTCTTTCCACAAGAAGGACGGAACGCTCAAGCCGCAGGAGGCCGAGCTTGCCGAGCGCATAAAGTCGGGCAAGTGCGCCCTCTACAAGGACTATCGCGCTCTTCTGGCCGATCCGAACGTCGATGCCGTCTGCATCGCCACGCCTGACCATTGGCATGCGATCATGACGATCGACGCGATAAAGGCTGGCAAGGACGTCTATTGCGAGAAGCCTCTCACGGCCACCATAGCCGAAGGCCGCGCCATGGTCAACGCGCAGAAGAACTCGAAGCAGATAGTGGCCGTAGGCCTCAACCGCCGCGGCAACGAAGCATACCAGCAGCTCAAGAAGGCGATCGACACCGGCAAGTACGGCACGTTCCGCACAGGCCGCGCCGCGCGAGTCTCCAACATCTTCCCGAATGGCCTCGGCAAGTGCCCGCCATGCGATCCTCCGAAGGGAATGGACTGGGATGCATGGCTTGGCCCGCGCGCGTTCCGTCCGTACAAGTACACGACCGCCCCGTATTTCTTCCGCTGGCACCCTGAATTCTCGTCGCAGGTTGGCAATTGGGGAGTACACTACCTCGACGCCATGCGCTGGATGATGGACGAACGCGCGCCGTGCGCGATAACGGCGGTGGGCGGCAAGTACTATACGCCTGACTCGGATGCCGAGATCCCCGACACGATGTTCTGCGTTTTCGAGTTTGCCTCCGGCAAGGCCATGGAGTTCAACGTGTTCGAAGGCGGGCGCTCCAACCCGATCAAACAGGGCGAGCTGGAACTCGCCTCGGGCGACGCCACTATTTTCGCAAGCCAGCGCGGTTGGGATATCCTTCCATCCAAGAGCAAGGAATTCAACAACCCCGTCAAGCCGTTCGAGCCGCAGAAATACGTCTTCAAGGAAGCTCTTCTCGACGATGGTTCCGCGGAAAGCTCGACGAAGAACGTCATCACGGACTTCATTGACCGCTGCATCGACCGCAACCCCAATGTGCTGTGCACGCTTGAGGACGGCCATCGCTCCACATGCTTCGCGCACCTCGCCAACATCGCATACAAGCTCGGCAAGCGCCTTGAGTGGGATGCGGACAAGGAGGTGTTCACCAACTGCGACGAAGCGAACAGGCTTCTGCACTACGATTATCGCAAGGGCTACACGCTCGGGTGAAAACTCGTACGTTCATAGACCAGGTTGACGTCATCGTCCGCTCCGGCAAGGGCGGCGATGGCGCCGCCACGTTCCGCCGCGAGGCGCTTGTGCCTTTCGGCGGACCTGACGGCGGCGACGGCGGACGCGGCGGCGATGTCGTGTTCCGCGCGTCGATCCACGTCAATTCGCTCATCTCCATGTTCTTCGAGCCGCATCTCTTCGCCGAGAACGGCGTGCCCGGCTCCGGGCGCCAGTGCGCCGGCAGACGCGGCAAGGACCTTGTCGTGGACGTTCCGCCGGGGACGCTTGTGACGGACTGCGATACGGGCGACGTCGTGGCGGACATAACTTCCCCGGGCGAACGCGTCGTCGTGGCGCGCGGCGGAGCCGGCGGCTTCGGTAACGTTCACTTCAAGAGTTCCGTGAATCAGGCCCCGACCGAACATACTCCCGGCGGTCCGGCCGAGGAACGCCGCCTGCACCTGGAACTGAAGACGATTGCCGACGCCGGTCTCCTGGGATTCCCCAACGCCGGAAAGAGTTCGCTTCTCTCGCGCCTTTCCGCCGCCACGCCGAAGATCGCCTCCTACCCGTTCACCACGCTCAATCCCATCGTGGGAACGATCGAGTATCCCGACTACGCGCAGATACGCATGGCGGACGTTCCCGGCATAATAGAGGGCGCATCAAAGGGCGTCGGGCTTGGACTTGCCTTTCTCAAGCACCTTGAGCGCAGCCGCGTTCTTGTGTATGTGATAGACATGGCCGGCACGGACAACCGCAAGCCCTGGGATGACTATCGCGTCCTGTCGCAGGAGATTGCCGCGTACAACGACGCGCTTCCAATGCGTCCGGCCATTGTGGTCGCCAACAAGATGGACAAGGCTACGGCCCGCAAGAACCTGGCGCGCTTCGTGAAGGAGACGGGCGTCGAGCCGATAGCCCTCAGCTGCGAGCCTTCATTGAAGGATCTTCGCGAATACGCCGATCTAAAAGATTACGCAGGGCCAGTGGGCCTCGATGCGTTCACGGATGCGCTGCGCAAGATCGTGAACCCCAAGCCCCGCGCGCATGTGCACCTTGAAGCTCCGCCGCCGCCTCTTTCCGAGATGCCGGACACCACCGGCGACGAGATTCCCGCCGAGGCGTTGAAGTTCGCCACGTTCCTCAAGCTGGACGCGCCGAAGAAGAAATCCCATCCGTCGCGCGGCAACATTCATTGAGATCTATAAGATGTTTCCCACAGCCACACTGCAAAGACTGCCCAACGGGCTGAAGCTCGTACTGGTGCCGGACGACCATGTCGAAAGCGTCTCTTTCGGTCTCTTCGTCGCCAGCGGTAGCCGCCATGAGAAGTCCCGCGACGCCGGCATTTCGCACTTCATCGAGCATATGCTCTTCAAGGGCACGCGCAAGCGCGGCCCGCTCGACATATCGCGAGCAATAGAGGGGCGCGGTGGCAACTTCAACGCCTTCACGAGCGAAGAGGGCACCTGCTTCTACGCATCGATGCCGTGCGAGTGTCTCGACACCGCCATCGACATCATTGCGGACATGTATGCCAATGCGGCAATCCCCGAGGCCGAGTTCGTCCGCGAGCGCAACGTGATCCTCGAGGAGATAAAGATGTACGACGACGAGCCCGACTCCGTCGCCTCCGAGAATCTCTCCCGCGCGCTGTTCCCCAAGAACGCCTTGGGCTTGCCCATCGCCGGTTCCGCCAAGACGCTTCTGCCGATGACGGCCGAGCGCCTGAGGGCGTACATACGCCGCGCCTACGTGCCGTCGGCGACGACCGCCGTTGTTGCGGGCCGCTTCGATCCCGACAGGGCCGCCGACCTTGTCGGCGCCGCGCTTGGCGCGATGAAGGGGGGGCGTCCGCTAAGGCACGTCCCCGTGGATGGGCGCGTTCGCCCCGTGCCGGAGGTGCGCGCGGAGCGCGACATACGCCAGGTGCAGCTCGCCATGGGCTTTCGCATGTTCGGCGTGCGCGCGCCTTTCCGCAAGAAATGCGCCGCAACCGTCTTCGACGCGATGATGGGGCGTTCGATGAGCTCTCGTCTCTTCCAGAGCGTGCGCGAGAGGAGGGGACTCAGCTACGACATCCGATCTCAGCTTCAGTTCTTCGAGGATGCCGGCGGCTGGGCGATCACGGCCGGGCTGGACACCTCGCGGGTGGACGCTGCGCTCGCCGCGATAGAGCGCGAGCTTGACCGCATTCGCACGGTGAAGCCTTCCGCAGCAGAGCTGAAACGCACGAAAGAATATCTTGTGGGCAACTTCCGTCTGGGCCTCGAGTCCATGCGTGCGCGTCTTTTCTATTATGGAAACTGCGTGCAGACGTATGGTCGCATCAAAGAGCCTGGCGCGATGGTGGCGGATTTGAACGCCGTGACGGCTGAAGATGTTCGGCAGGTCGCGGAAGAGATCCTGGACCCTAAAAACCGCGCGATCAGTTGGGTCGTGCCAAAAGGAGGAAAGTGAAATGGCAAGAGTCATGCTAATCGGCGCCGGTGGAGTGGCCGGCGTGGCCGCCGCGAAGATGGCGCAGAATCCCGAAGTGTTCGGCGAACTGCTGATCGCGTCGCGCACCAAGGCGCGCTGCGACGCGATAAAGGCGGACATCGAACGCCGCTGCGCGGCGGGGGATGGAAGATGGGGAACGGGGAATGGGGAACGGACGAAGATCGCCACGGCCGCGCTTGATGCGATGGACGTTGCGGCCACAACCGCGATGATCAGGGAATACAAGCCCGATCTCGTCATGAACATCGCGTTGCCCTATCAGGATCTTGCGATCATGGACGCCTGCCTTGCGGCAGGGGTGTCATACCTCGACACCGCCAACTACGAGCCGCCGGAAGAGGCCCACTTCGAGTATTCCTGGCAGTGGGCATACCGGGAGCGTTTTGAAAAGGCCGGCCTCACCGCCATTCTCGGCTGCGGATTCGATCCCGGCGTCACGCAGGTCTTCTCCGCCTATGCGCAGAAGCATTATTTCGACACCATCGAAACGCTCGATATCCTCGACTGCAACGGCGGCGATCACGGTTATCCTTTCGCGACGAACTTCAATCCCGAGATCAACATCCGCGAGGTGTCCGCCAAGGGCAGCTATTGGGTTAGTGACGGGGAACGGGGAATGGGGAATGGGGAACAGCCGCTCGATTCCCACGGCGTGCCGGTGGAATACCGCAAGGCGTTCGACAAAGGCTGGTGGGTGGAGACGGCCCCGATGGCGATCAAGCGCGTGTACGATTTCGACGAGGTGGGCCAGAAGGACATGTATCTCCTCCACCACGAAGAGCTCGAATCTCTCGGATGCAATCTCAGGGGAATCAAGCGCATACGCTTTTTCATGACGTTCGGGCAAAGCTATCTCACGCATCTCAAGTGCCTTGAGAACGTGGGCATGACGCGCATTGACCCCGTCAGGTTCAACGGCGTGGACATCATTCCGATCCAGTTCCTCAGGGCGCTTCTTCCCGATCCCGCGACGCTTGGCCCGCGCACGAAGGGCAAGACGAACATCGGTTGCATCTTCCATGGCCTCAAGGACGGCAAGCAGGTGGACTACTACGTCTACAACATCTGCGACCATCAGGAATGCTACCGCGAGGTTGGCTCCCAGGCCATCAGCTACACGACAGGCGTACCGGCGATGATAGGCGCGAAGATGTTCCTTGACGGCAAGTGGACCGAGAAGGGCGTCCACACGTGCGAGGAGTTCAACCCCGATCCGTTCATGGAGGAGCTCAACAGGCAGGGACTTCCGTGGAAGGAGAACTTCAATCCAGTCAAGGTGGATTGATGCGCAAAGCTCCGCCGCTCACATCGGGCGGCGGATGAACGCCGCCGCTACGGAGAAGGCGGACACCACGTTGAGCGAGTTTTTCATGCCGCGCGACGGGATCTCGAGAATCGCGTCTGCGCGCGCGACCACGTCCGGGTCCAGCCCGAAGCGTTCGTTCCCGAGAAGGAGCGCGCATGGGAAGCGCGGCGCAAACGACGATATGTCGCTCGCGCCTTCGGCCGTTTCGAGCGCGTAGATCGTGCAACCTTCCTCGCGAAGAGCGTCAATCGCATCGCGAACGTCCAGTATGCGCTCCCATGGCGTCGATTCGTCTGCGCCGAGCGCGGTCTTCTTCACCTGCGGATTGTCGGGACCCGGCGTGTAGCCGGAGAGGATGAGGCGCGAGATGCCGAAGAAGTCGGCCGTGCGGAATATGCCGCCGGCGTTGAAGGCGCTGCGAATGTTGTCGGCCACCACGATGAACGGCTTTTCGGCGCGGACGGGATCGGGAGCTCTGGCGGGAGTGTCCGTATTTCGTATGCCCATTTCGGCGTCGGTGACTTTCGCGCGCTTGTCGACGCGTTCGAGGGGCACGAGGGCGGCCTGAATGGAGCGCGGCGTCGCGCCCGGTTGCAGAAGGTGCGCAAGTGACAGCAGTCGTTTCGACTCGGCTGTGCGCAGAAAGTCGAAGGCGGCGGCGCGTGCGGCGTCGTCTCCGTCCATGGCGGCGCGCACCAGCCGAAGCGCCTCTTTCCATTCTTCGTTGGACAAATCAATCATTGCAACGTAATATAACATCTCGTCCCAATCGTGTCAATTCCGGAATTTCTTGCCGAAGCGTCCCTTGGCAGAATTATTCCGCACCTACACTACACACTACACACTACGCACGGATGGACGGCGAATCGGGGACACTGGAAAAATAGGGCCGCACACTCGGCGGCAATCGGCGGCCGTTTGACGCGACGGGCGGGGATTGGGTATAATATACGGCATGGAAGAGAAGCACAAGATACCGTACGGCGTCATCAACTGGGCCAAACTCGTCCGCGAATGCCTTTTCGTGGACAACACGGCGTATATCCGTCCACTGGAAAAGGTGGATACTCCGGTGTTCCTGCGTCCTAAGCGTTTCGGCAAGTCCGTCGTCTGCTCGAGGGGCGCGCTTGTCGCGGTCGCCGCATTTCTTTTCGCCTGTGTGGCGCATGGGGACATTCGCTCGATACGCGTCTCGGAGAAGGATTGCCGTTACCTTGAATATTCGGACGGCAAGGCATACATCCCCATCGGCATCAACTGGTGCTGGCCGTCATTTGAATGGGATTCGCAGGATCCAGAACGGACTCTCGCGACGTTTGAGCGGCAACTGCGGAAGTTCGCCTCCTTTGGCGGCAATTTCATCCGCATCTGGGTAAGCTGCGACTTCTTCGAGCCGGAAGTCAGCGAGGGCGTTTACGACGAGGATCGGGCCAAGCGCCTCGACAGAATTCTCGCCGTATGCCGCAGCCTCGACATTCGCGCCAAGCTCTGCTTGATGCATGCGCGGCGTCTTGTGGGGAAAACGCCCGACCATGGCGTCGCCGGCAAGCACTACGAGCGGCGCTTCTACGACAAGCGAAACGGCGGTTCGTTCGGGAACATGCGCGAGTACATCGCATCGCCGGCAGGGCAGGACCTTTACCGCAGGCGGCTGGAGTTCTATGCGAAGCGATACGCGCAGGAACCTGCCGTTCTGGCAATCGAGCTCTGGAACGAGATGGATTGCGTATGCGGCATCGAGCTTTCGATGGAGTGGTCTGCGAAGATGCTCAAGGAGACGCAGCGCCTATTCCCCGGCAAGCTGGCGCTACAGAGCTTCGGAAGCTTCTGCGGCAAGGGACAGATCAAGCCATATTCCGACTTCTGGCGGCTCGAGGGAAATGCAATTGCGCAGATTCACCGCTACAATCTGCCGACCTTTGGAATGTCTGGAGTGTATGGCCCGCAGGATGTATCCGTGGCGTCGGCCGTCGAGTTCGTGCGTGACGAGGTGCGGCCGAACAAGCCGATCCTTCTTGCGGAAACCGGCGTGGCAAAGGCCAAGTGGGAGGGCATTTCCCCGCTTCACGGGTTGGACAAGGAAGGCGTGATCCTTCATGACTCCCTGTTCGCGCCGTTTTTCGCCGGCGCGTGCGGTCCCGGGCACATCTGGTATTGGGACACATACGTCGAGCGCAATGACGTCTGGTATCATTTTGGACGCTTCACGGCGGCCGTTCGCGGATTCGACCCGATCGCGGAGTCTCCGCGCACGCTGCGCAACGACACGGAGGCGCTTCGCGTGTGGACGCTTGCCGGACGAAAGACGCTGCTCGCCTATTGCCGAGACAAGACATCCGACATCTACTCGGAGTTCCGCGACGGAATCCCAGCGAGGGAATTGTCGGGAATGACGGTCGTGTTGCCGACGGGATCCGCGACAAAAGCGTCCGTCTACGAGCCTTTTGCGGATCGATGGACAGATGTTCCCGTCGAAGCTGGAAAGGTCACTTTGCCTCGCTTCAAACGCGCGGCCGTCGTGAAAGTGGCTGTTGACGACGATCCGCCTCACCCGCAACCTTCTCGCGAACGGAGGCTTCGAACAGGGATTGAAGGGATGGCTCCGGCAACCCTTACGGAAATGTGACGGGCGACGGTGCCTTGGAGATCACGCATGGCTTCGTGGACGAGACAGCAGGTGCTATCTACATCAAGGGTAACGGCTCGCTGCTCATCTTCAGGTGATTGCCGTTCGCGTTCTCAACTGCCTCGTTTATGTTCGGCACGGTTTGTCAGAATGTGCTATAATTGGAGGCATGAAAACGGCAATCATGAAAAAAACGACTATGACGGTGTTTCTTGCTGCGGCAGTGTCTGCTGCGGCCATGGCGGCTGACCAGGACGTAAAATGCGTCTGCGTGTACTATCCGCACTGGCATCGTTATCCGAAGGGCGACGAGTGGTTCGGCGCCGAGAACTGGAAACAGGGTGAATGGACGTTCGTCCAGGATGCTAAGCGGCGCGTGCCCGGCCAGAAGACGCCGCTTCGTCCGCTCTACGGGTTCATCGACGGCAAGAACCCGGACGATGTTGCCAAGGAGATCGACCTTGCCTCGAACGCGGGCATTGACGTGTTCCTGTTCGACTGGTACTGGTATGGCGGCGAAATGACGATGCAGGAGTCGCTCGAGCAGGGCTTCCTGAAGGCCCCCAACCGCATGAAGATGAAGTTCTGCCTCATGTGGTGCTACCATGATCGGGTGGACTCCTTCCGCGACGACCCCCGTGCGCCGAAGCGGATGCTGATGAAGCTGCCGCGCACGGCCGAGGATTTCCTCGCCAACATCCGCTATTCGAAGAAGTTCTTCCATGAGCCGAACCACTGGATGCGCGACGGAAAGCCGTTCTTCTCGATCTACAGCGCACCGCGCTTCGTCAAGGACATGGGCGGTCCCGAGAAGACGCGCGCGCTGCTAGATGAAGCGCGCAAGATCGCCGTCGCCGACGGTCTGGAGGGAATCTACTTCCAGGGCATGAATCCGTGCAGCGCGAAAGACGCCAAGATGCTCTCCGATGCCGGCTTCGACTGCATCGGCAGCTACAACCTGGCGACCTGCCCGGCGGCAGTGGCCTGCGAGAAATCCGGCACGTTCACGTTTGACTACTCCGAGATGTACCCATGGCACCTGCAATGCTGGAAGACATACTCCGAAGGTGCGACCGTCCCGTACATTCCCGTCGTCACCGCCGGGCGCGACGTGACGATGCGCTGCCGCAACGAAGAGCCATTCCCGTGGAAGACGGTTCGCTATCCATACGGCTACATCTGTCTCGGGAACACGCCCGACAAGTTCCAGAAGCTTCTGGAGGCGGCGAAGCGGCAGGCCGAGAACGATCCGAAGAAGCCCGGTGCGGTCCTCATCTACGGATGGAACGAATACACCGAGGGCGGCTACATCGCGCCGAACAACTTTGACGCCGATGGTGCACTCCGCGCCGTGGCCTCCGTGTTTGGACGCAATCCCGCGAACGAGTACACCTACGTGAACCCGTCCACGAAGCAGATGTTCACCATCCCGGCCGCCACGTACGAAAACGTGCCGTACGGGCCGCATCCAAAGCAGAAGATCGACGTGTTTCTGCCGTCCGGCAGACAGGGTCCCTACCCCGTTGTCATGTACATCCACGGCGGCGGCTGGTCGGGCGGTGCATTTGAAGACCACATTCTCGGGTCTTCCATCCGCATGCTCCTAGGCAGGGGAATCGCAGTCATCGGCACCGGCTACCGCTATATCCGCGATGCGAGTGCCGACGGGGTCAAACCTCCGGTCATGGGGTGTCTCGATGACAGCGAGAACGCGCTTAGGTTCGTGAAGGCGCACGCCGCGGAATGGAACCTCGACACGTCGCGCATCGGGCTTGCCGGCGGCAGCGCCGGCGCCTGCACTTCGCTCTATCTTGCGCTCAAGGACGACAATGTGCATGGAATCCGCGCCGCCGCGCCCATCATCGCTCAGACTTCGATGGATCCGAAGGAAATGCGCGAGTGGATTCCCGACATCAAGTACGGGGCGCACGCATTCGGCTACGCCAATTTCGAAGACTGGCTTGCGCATCGCACGGAATGCCTGTCCGACATCGAGCGAATCTCGCCTGCCGCGCTTCTCAGAAAGGTTTCGCCGGGGCGCGCGCCGCGATTCCGATTCCAGTACGGAGCGCCGCTCAAGCCCGGAACGCTTGCGAAGGATCCCACACATTCGCCCGTGTTCGGCGAACGGTTCCGGGAAATCGCCGTCGCTCGCGGTGTTTCATGCGATGTCGGCTATGGTTCGCGGAACTGCTTCGGCGACGCGCTCACATGGCTTGCCGACGCACTTGTCGGCGAAGCTGCACAGCTTCATTGAAAAGCATGGATGATTCACGTGTAGAAGAACTGGCGCGGCGCGTTCCGGCAGAGGAACGCCCCGTGCCGGAGTCGCAGCTGTCGGGGCTGGGCGATTTCCTCGGCATATACGGCGGCGAGCACATCGCGGCGACGGAGTTCGTGATCGGCGCATTGCTCGTAACCTGGGGCGTGAGGGCACGCGAGCTGCTCGCTGGACTTGCCGTAGGAAACCTGCTTGCGACGTTGATGTACGTTCTTTGCACTGCTCCGATAGCGGTGGACACGCGCCTTTCGCTTTTCGCCTACCTGCGCAAGGCCACGGGGCCGTGGTTCCAGCGGGTGTACAACGTCGCCTGGGGTGTTACATCGATATTCTACGCGGCTGCGATGACGGCCATCGCGTCGACCTCGCTGAAGGAGGTGTTCTCGCTGCCTGTGCAGCTTGAATGGTATCCAACGAGCGCGGGTTCGGTCATCCTCACGCTCGCGCTTGCCGCCGTGACCGTATTCGTCGCCGCCTACGGCTTCAAGGGCGTCGCGAAGTTCTCGTCCATCTGCGCACCGTGGATGATCACCATGTTCTTCTGCGGCGCGGCTGTCTCGCTGCCTGTTCTCTGCAACATGACCGGCTTTGGCGAAGTCGCGGGCGTCGGAGACTTTCTGCGGCTTCTCGACAGCAATGTGTTCAACGGAAAAGTGCCGGATGGTCAGCCGCACTTGACGTGGGTCCACGTGGCGGCGTTCGCGTGGATGTGCAATCTGGCATACCATGCGGGGCTGACAGACATGACGATTTTCCGCTACGCGAAGAAGAAATCGTACGGCTGGGTCGGAATATACGGGATGTTCGTGGGCCATTTCTTCGCCTGGACGTGCGCCGGCGTGATGGGCGCGACGGCGGCGCTTCTTGCGGGGAAGGGGCTTTCGCAGCTCGACTCCGGCGCGGTGGCCGGGAGCATCCTTGGCTGGACGGGTCTTCTCGCAGTCGTCGCGGCGGGCTGGACCACTGCGACGCCGAACATCTATCGCGCGGCATGTTCGTTCGCGACGTTCGCGCCGAAGTGGACGCTGAGGAAGTTGTCGTTCGCCGTTGGCGGAGCGATAGCGGCGCTTGCGTGCTTTCCGGCCGTGATGCGCATCGACAAGCTTGTGAACGCCGTCGTGCTGGTGTTGCCGTCGGTTGGCGCGATATGCCTTGCGGAGCATTGGCTCTTTCCGCGCATCGGGCTCGTGCGGTACTGGAACCTGTATCGCGGCGGCAGGGTGAACCCGGCGGCGCTGTGCGCGTGGCTGGTGTCGTCCGCGTTCGCGGTGGCGGGCATGGTCTTCGGCTGGATGCATCCGTTCTTCCTTTTTCTGCCTACGTTCCTCATCGCCGCCGTCGCATATGTGGCATTTGCCTGGGCGTGGGGCGCGGGGCGGCAAGTGCCGGATGAGACGCGCCGTGACGTGGATGCCGTCGAGGCGAAGATAGCGGAGTTGGGGGAGGGTTGCGGTTCATCAAGTTGCGTGGTGATTGCGAAGCCTGGTAGGGCGGTCGCCCCGCGACTGCCGCAGCGGGCAGAGGCCCGTCCGCCCTACTGGCGCCGTGCCTGCGCGGCGGTTTCCGCGTTATTTCTGGCGGCGCTTGCCGTCTGCGCGGCATGTTACCCCCGGAGTTATAAAAATGCGGCGGTTGCGTTTACCGCCGGATATTTCGCGTTTGCGGCTGCTGCAGCCATCAAGAGGAACGAAAAATGATACGTAAAGGATTCAAAATGCACCTCCATCCTGGCATGGAGGAGGAATACAAGCGGCGGCACGACGCGCTGTGGCCGGAGATGAAGGAGATGATCCGCGAACACGGCGGACGCAACTACTCGATATTCCTAGACCGCGACACGGGCGTTCTCTACGGCTACATCGAGATAGAGGACGAGGCGAAGTGGGCGGCGAGCGCCGACACGGCCATCTGCCGAAAGTGGTGGGACTACATGGCGCCCCTCATGGACGTAAATCCAGACAACTCGCCCGTGGCTACCGATCTTGCGCCTGTGTTTCACTTGGACTAGCCAACCTCCGGAGCAATGAGGAAGGCGTCGATGAATGTTCACTGATTACAGAGGACTAAAATGAACAACCATACGTCAAGAAAATCGAGCTGGTTCGTCGCATTCTGCATTGCGGCGGCAGCGATGTCTGTTTGCGCGTTCGAGTGTTCGGATGCAGTCAAGGCGAAGGCGCGCGATTTCATAGACAACGAGAAGCAGTTCCATCTCGGTTTCCTGCCCACGGAGCAGTCGAACCCGATCACGGCCACGCTTGAAGAGGACTTCAAGCGTTCCACGCTGGCAGGCGTGCAATGCCTTCAGCGCGGCGACCGGCAGATTCCCATCACGATGCGGCACGTCTTCGCATCGCCGGAGTTCAAGAGTCTGGTCGACTCAATGGTGGAAACACTCACTGCCCCCGTTCCCAGTTCCCCGTCCTCCGTTCCCCATCCCCCGCGCATCATATTCTCCGGCTGCGGCGCGACGGGACGGCTTTCCATTCTTCTGGAATCCATGTGGCGCGACTTCTTCCACCGCCGCGCGGCGGAGCTGACGCCGGCGGAACGCGCTCTTGCCGACCGTTCGGCCTCCATCATGACGGGCGGCGATTTCGCGCTCATCCGGTCCGTGGAGTTCTTCGAGGACTTCGCCGAGGGCGGGCGCCGTCAGGCCGCCGCGCTTGGCGTAGGCGAAGGCGATACCTTCGTCGCCATCACCGAGGGCGGTGAGACGTCATCCGTGCTCGGCACGCTCAAGTACGCCGCCGAACATGGAGCGAAATGTTTCCTCGTGTTCAACAATCCGGCCGATCTTCTGCGCGGACATCTCGACCGCTGCCGCGAGGCGATCGACAATCCGAAAGTGACGGTTCTCGACATCTACTGCGGCTCCATGTCGCTCGCCGGCTCCACGCGTATGCAGGCGACCAGTTCCGAACAGCTTTTGGGCTCGTGCGCGCTCGAGGCGGCGCTTTGCCGGATCATGCCGCGCTTCGCTAAGGAGACGGCGAAGGACTACACGGTGGCGTTCGAGAGGCTGCTCGCGGGGCTGGAGTCTCCGGGAGGCCGCGCGGGGCTCGTGAAGGCGATCGAGTTCGAGAAGGGCATCTATGAGAGGCATGGGCGCATCACCTATCTCGCCGACAAGTGCATGCTCGACCTCTTCACCGACAATACGGAACGCTCGCCCACGTTCATGCTGCCGCCGCTTCGCTCCAGCCGCGACAAGCATCTCGCGCAGAGCTGGGCGTTCGTGAAGAACCCGCTTCATCCGACCGTCGAATGCTGGAACGAGATGATGCGCCGCCATCCGCGCTGCCTGGAGTTCACATCCGAGGATGCGCGTTCTCTCGGCATGCCGCAGCGTTTCATCGACTCGCCGCCGCTCATCAAGTATTCAGATCTTGTCACCTACATGATCGGCAATGAGCCGGCGCCCGAGCGCATCGAGGGCTATTCGCGCGCGGCGGCGGTGATACTGCGCGTGCCGGGCGAGACTCCTGAATTCATCGCCGCCGCGAAAAGGCTTGCCGCCGCCTGGCCCGAGAAGTCCGAGTTCGCTTTTGCGTTCCCGATCGCCGATTCCCCGCTTGAGATATGGAAGCACCTCGCCGTGAAGCTGGCCTTCAACTGCCTTTCCACGGGCACGATGGCGGCTATGGGGCGCGTGGCCGGGAACTGGATGAGTTGGGTGTCGATCTCGAACAAGAAGCTCATCGACCGCGGCATACGTTTGCTTGTCGAGCTTGGCGGCGTGTCCTACGAGGAGGCCGCACAGCGGATCTTCGCCGCCGAGGAGTGGGTGCAGTCCCAGGACTGGACGGGCAAGGAGGAGCCCTGCGCCGTACAGGTTGCGCTGGAACGTCTCCGCAAAGAAGGCGTTGCGCGAGGGCAAGGCCATTCAGAGCGCCGGCCCGTTGTGGTGCTGCCCGACAATCCAACCGCCGTCGAACGGTCCGCCGCCGCGCAAATCGGCGGCGTGTTTCCGCTTCTCTGCACGCCGTATTCCGAGGACGGCTCACTCGACTGCGAGACGCTTGCGAGGGAGGCCCGGTTCGTCGCCGACTGCGGGGCAAACGGCGTAATCTTGATGGACTGCGCCGAACTCTTCGGACGCGACGACTTCCGCATGTGGGCGCAACGTTCCTTCGACTGGATTTTCGGCATGAATCCGTGGAACGCAAGCTATGTCGAGGGCGTTGGGCAGAATCAGTGGCAGCGGCCCGTGTTCGGACAGTTCTTCCCCTCCACCCCGCAGATCCCCGGAGGCGTCCTGCATGTGCCCAACGGCGAGTACGACATGCCGGCCGTGGTCGCGGCACTTTTGGCCTCTGCTCGGCTTGGTGGAATTTGAGACGAAAGTCTCCTTTGGGGCGTCCTGTCAATAATTGATTGGTTGCCAAGCAAATTCTGACATCTTTCTCTCTCGGGAATTTTGATTTTCGGGGCATGTTGGCATTGGCACGTGTTTTGCACATTGTGTCTTTGTTAAAAAATTCAGAGGTAAGAGAAAGAGGCTAGAAGATGCATACAGGATCGAACTCGTATGAGGTTCAGGATTTGCTCCTCTTTGACGATGAGGAGAGTCAAGGCAGCGTTGCCCGTCGGATGCCGATGGCACATTCCAGCGAAAACGCATTCGAAGAGTTCAAGCTCAAGATGGTGATGCGGATATACGGCATTTCGCGAGACATCGCGAAGAAGTACATCGCGCGCCGCAAGGGAGAAGTGGAGGCGTTGTACAGAAAACGCACGGACGAATTGGTCAATGCCGAGCGCGAGTCCTACATGCTTGATCTATGACGCGGAGGGATTGTGCCATGGCAAAGTTCAAACAAGTTCAGCAGACGTTTCTTTTCAGGAAAATGGTGGGGTTCTGGAAGAATGTGGTCAGAAACTATCGGGATGATTGCAGCGACGACGATTTCTTCGACGTCGTGCGCGATGGCGTGGATCACGACAAAGGCGTGGAGTTGATTGAGGCTGCCTATACCGGAAGCGAGATCGAGAGCATGGAGAAAGCGCGCTACCGTTTTCGTCGGCTAGACCTTTCCGATTCGCTCGACGATGTATTCCAGTCGCTTTGGAACAACGAGCGAATGCGCTGGAAATGTCGCGTTGTCCTCGAGACATTGGGCGACTACATGCTCTCCAATCTTGCCGGCGACGATGTCGATATGCTGGAGGGGCGGTTCAAGGAACTCAAGGATGTGCTCAAGCTGAGCGATCTTGAGTCCGACATACTTCTCATGGCCTATGTGTGCAGCCAGACGTGTTTCTCCTGGCCATGCCGTGTGGATGACCGCGACAAGCCCCTCTTCTACGCCATGGCGCTGGATACGTCATATGGCGAGGTTACGGCGGCGATGTCAGCAAAGAGCAAGCTCTTCAAGTACAATCTGCTTGACGGCGACTTCGACTTCAACCGCCGCACGCTCGGCGGCTACATGGACGGCAGCGTAGGCGATGCGATAGACAGGCGGTTCTACAGAAAGTGCGAAGTGTCGGACGCTCTGCCCTGGGACTACTACGGCGATCTTGCAGCGCATGACGGCTCTCTTGTCGTGCGGATGCTCTCTAATCGCTCCAATCGTTGCAATATTCTCCTGTATGGTGCGCCGGGAACGGGGAAAACCTCGTTTGCGCGCAGTGTCGTCAAGAAATCCGGCCGTGCCGCCTTTGAGGTGATGCAGGGGGACGACAATGGGAAGAACATGCGTTCCGAGGCACGCATGATAGGAATACAAGTATGCAATGAACAGGAAGATCCGGCCGAGTCCATCATTATAATCGACGAGGCCGACGAGCTGCTGCGCGGCGGGCCGTCATCGCTCGGCATGTTCAATTTCGACTTCATTGGCGGCAAGTCCACGGAGAAGGGCGTCACGAACTCGATCCTCGACGACATGAAGATCCCCGCGATCTGGATATCAAACGCACCGATAGAGGCCATGGACGAGTCGGTCCGCCGCCGTTTCGACTATTCCATCTGCTTTGAGCGCCTGAACAACGCACAGCGCCTTGCCATCTGGCGGAATCTCGTGGAGAAGCACAATCTTGGCGGCCTCATCAGCGCATCGATGATCGAAGACTATGCAAGCAAATACGAGACGAGCGCGGGCGGCATATCCACGGTTCTCGAGAATGTCGCGCGCATGAATCCCGCGGCGGGAGAAGTCGCGGAACTCGTCGCCGCCTTGATGAAGCCGCACTGCATGTTGATGGGCGTGAAGGAGAGGGGACGTTTTCTGCCAGCCAAGGACTATTCTCTCGATGGTCTCAACATCAAGGGCAAGGGCAAAGTCTCTCCGGGGCGGATGGTGAAGGCGGTGCGCAACTATCTTGATGCCGACTTCAGCGCGGCCGGCGAGGACAGGCCGCGCATGAACATACTGCTCTTCGGTCCGCCCGGCACCGGCAAAAGCGAGTTCGTGAAATACCTGGGAAGGGAACTTGACCGCAAGGTGCTTGTGATGCGCGGCAGCGATCTGCTCTCAAAATGGGTGGGCGAATCGGAGCAGAACATCGCCAAGGCCTTCCGGCAGGCGGAAGCGGAGCACGCCATGCTCTTTTTCGACGAGGTGGACGGACTTCTGCAGGATCGTTCGAATGCGCACGCAGGATGGGAGGTGACGCAGGTGAACGAGCTGCTCCAGCAGATGGAGGACTTCAACGGCGTGATGATCGCCGCCACGAACTTCTCGTGCAACCTCGATCCAGCCACCATGCGCCGCTTCACGTTCAAGCTGGAGTTCGGCTATCTCGACGACGCCGGCAAGCGCACATTCTTCGAGCGTATGTTCAAGACGACGCTTTCCAGGGACGAGGCGGATGATCTTTGCGCTCTGCGCAACCTCACTCCAGGAGATTTCCGCACGGTGAGGCAGGAGCTGTACTACCTGGGCGACGCAGCGGGGAACGGCGAGCGCATCGCCGCCCTGAAGGAGGAGTGTTCCTTGAAGAAGGACCGCGGCGAGGCCGGGCGCATAGGCTTCTAGCCTTTTCGGTGTTCTTATGTGTAGAAACATTTTCCGATTTTCCCCATTGACGGCGCGCCGAAGGAATGGTAAACTATTCCGCGTGAACACGAAATTCCAGCGTTGCCGTTTCTGGTGGCCGGGCGGGTGCAGATCCGCCAGGCGTGTTCGCGCGTAGTCGAGAAGCGTCGAGAAAGCACCGGAAAAATGCGGATCGTCTGCGGGACGGTCCGCGTTTTTCGCAATCAGGCCATTTGACAAAATCAAACAACAAAAGAGAAAACAATGCTGAAGCAACTGACAGAAGAAGAATTCGCGCGGCGCACCGCGCACGGCGCGCGCACTCCCGTGTTCCGCGAATTCCTCGCAGACCGCGAGACGCCGGTCTCGGTCCTCACTCGCGCGGCCGACGACGCGGCCGTGTTCCTCCTCGAAAGCGTCTCTGGCGGCGAAACGCGAGGCCGCTACTCCTATCTCGGCATCGATCCAGTGGACTCCGTCTTCGCCGACGGCTCCGAGAATCCGCTCACGGCCCTGCGTCGCCACTTCGCGGGGGTGAAGTTCGAGCCAGCCCCCGAACTCCCGTCTTTGCAGGGCGGCGCAATCGGCTATCTTTCGTATGACGCCGTGAAGACGTTCATCCCGCGGGTGGGTCTGAGGCCGGAGAAGGGAACGCCGGCGGCGGCGTTCCTCGTGACCGACACGATCCTGGTCTTCGACAATGTACGCCAGACGGTCGTTGTTTCGTGCATAGCCGGCGTCAATGAAGGCGAGACGGCGCACGACGCCTATGAAGCCGCCATGCGCAGGATCGAGTCCGTGTACAATCGGCTCATGAGCGCGGAATCAATTGCGCGCTATGTCGCAAGCCGCAGCGAGAAGCGTCCGGGCGTTGGCGCTTTCGAGCCGGAGATGACGGAAGAGGAATTCACGGACATCGTCGTGCGCTGCAAGGAGGCGATAGCGGCCGGCGAGGTGATACAGATCGTCCCTTCGCAGAAGTTCACGGCGGAGACTGACGTCCCAGCCATTTCGCTGTATCGCGCGCTGAGGATGGTGAATCCTTCGCCGTACAACTTCTTTCTTAAGATAGGAGCCAAGACGCTCATCGGATCGTCGCCGGAGGAACTGGTGAAGCTCGAAGGAAGGGTCGCATCCACCGCGCCGATCGCTGGGACACGTCCGCGCGGCGGCGACGCAGAGACGGACAAGGCTCTTGAAGAGGAGCTGAAGGCCGACCCTAAGGAGCGCGCCGAACACGTGATGCTTGTCGATCTCGGCCGCAATGACATCGGCCGCGTGGCGCGGACCGGCACTGTCAAGGTGTCCTCCTACGCCCAGGTCGAGCGCTATTCCCACGTCATGCATCTCGTCTCGCGCGTCACCGGCGAACTAGAGGCTGGGCGCGACGGTTTTGATCTTCTTGAGGCCACATTCCCCGCAGGAACGCTCACAGGCGCGCCGAAGGTGCGGGCGATGGAGCTTATCGCGGAGTACGAGAAGTCGCCGCGCGGCGTCTACGGCGGAGCGGCGGGATATTTCAGTTACACCGGCGACATGAACTTCGCGATCGTGATCCGCACGATGGTCCTTGAGGGAGGAAAACTCATGATGCGGGCCGGTGCCGGCATAGTGGCCGACTCCGATCCGATCAAGGAATACCGCGAGACGGTGAACAAGTCGAAAGCCGTCTTCGAAGCGGCTCGCTTCGCGGCGACTCTTTAGGCTGGGGCCTTAGGACTTCGGACTTCGGAGATTTTGATTCTTAACTCTTAACTCTTAACTCACAACTTCAAAATGCCATGTACTTGCTAATCGACAACTACGACTCCTTCACATACAACCTGGTGCAGGAAATGCGTTCGCTGGGCGCTTCGATCGACGTTGTGGCGAACGACAAGATAGACGTCGAGGGAATCGCCGCCAGGCGTCCCGAAGCGCTGGTCTTCTCGCCCGGGCCGGGCAACCCCGACTCTGCGGGCGTGACGCTCGCGGCCATCAAGGCGTTCGCGGGAAAACTGCCGATGCTCGGAATATGCCTAGGCCATCAGTCCATCGCGCAGGCGTTCGGCGCGAAGATCGTTCGCGCCAAGAAGCTCATGCACGGCAAGACGAGCCGCATACGCCACGACGGGAAGGGGATATTCGCCGGACTTCCCCAGAACTTCGAGGCCATGCGCTACCATTCGTTGGCCGTCGAGCGCTCTTCGCTGCCAGACTGCCTGGAGGTGAGCGCGGAATCCGAGGACGGCGAGATAATGGGCCTCAGGCACAAGACACTCCCGATTGAATCCGTGCAGTACCATCCGGAGAGTATCGGTACGCCCGAGGGAATCGGGCAGCTGCGCAACTTTCTCGGTCTCGGCAATCCGTCCTCATCCGTTGAAGAGGCGCAGGCATACCGCAATTTCACGGCGATAATGGAAGGGCGGATGCCGGAGAAGGAACTTGCGGACATGCTCTCCGAGAACCGCGGGCGCAACGCGACGGCGGCAGAGCTTGCCGGCGCGGCGCGCGCCATGCGCGAGGTTGGCGTCAAGGTCGATCTTGGCGGCATCGACGCCGTCGACATCGTCGGGACCGGCGGCGACGGGCTGGGCACATTCAACGTATCGACGACGGCGGCGTTCGTGGCGGCCGGCGCCGGGGTGTTCATCGCGAAGCACGGCAATGTGGCGGCCACGTCGCTTTGCGGTTCGGCGGATGTTCTTGCCGCGCTGGGGTATGACCTTAATATGCCACCGAAGCGCGTTGCCGAATGCATCCGCGAGGTGGGGGTGGGCTTTCTCTTCGCGAAGAACCTTCATCCTGCAATGAAGTTCGCGGCGCCTGTCAGGAAGGCGCTTGGGTTCCGCACGATATTCAATCTGCTTGGCCCGCTCACAAATCCCGCCGGGGTGCGGCGGCATGTGATAGGCGTCTACGACCCTCGTATCGCGCCGGTGATGGCCGAGACGTTGAAGCGGCTTGGCAGCGAGAGGGCGTACGTCGTGTCGGGCATTGACGGCCTTGACGAGATCGGGCCGTCGGGGCTCACGTTCGTGTCGTCTCTCTGCGACGGCGCGGTGCGCACTTCGCTCTTGGACGCGGCGGCGCTCTACGGCGAATCGTATCCGCTTGCCGAGATCGGCGGTGGGGATGCCGAAGAGAACGCGAAGCTGCTTCTTGACGTCCTGAGCGGCGAGGATCGCGGCGCGCGTCGCGCGGCGGCGGTCGAGAACGCCGCCGCCGCGATACTCGCGGGCGGCAAGGCGTCCACGGTTCTCGAGGCCATTGACATGGCGCGCGTCTCGATCGATTCCGGCCGCGCGCTCGCCAAACTGAAAGCGATGGTGGCGTTCAAATGAGCGACATACTTGAAGAACTTTCGGCCGCGCGCAGGATGGACGCGGAGGAGGATGCCAAGACGCTGTCCATTGCCGACATCGTGCACGGACTCGAACGCGTCCCGGCCGCGCGCGATTTCGCGGCGGCGTTTGACGGAGATGGCGTGCATGTGATAGCCGAACTGAAGAAGGCGTCGCCCTCCGAGGGGATGATACGCGAGGACTTCCGCCCCGTTGAGCTGGCGCGCGATTTGGCGTCCGCCGGCGCGGCGGCGCTTTCGGTGCTCTGCGAGCCTCACCGCTTTCTCGGCGATGTTCGCTACCTGAAGGCCGTTCGACCCGAAGTTGACATACCGATTCTCTTCAAGGACTTCGTGACCACGCCGTATCAGGTGGCGGCGGCGCGTCTCGCCGGCGCGGACGCAGTGCTGCTGATAGCGGCCGTTCTCGACGACGATGCCTTGCGCAATCTTCTCGCCTTGACCCGTGCGCTCGGCTTCGCCGCGCTCGTGGAGACGCACACGGCCGAGGAGATATCTCGCGCAGTGTCGGCCGGCGCGCGCATCATAGGCGTGAACTGCCGCGATCTGCGAACGTTTAAGACGGATCCCGCGATCACGGCGCGCCTCATCGGCGGCATCCCGTCCTCTTGCACAAGGATCGCCGAAAGCGGCATACGCACCGCCGCCGACATCGCGACGCTGCGGGCCGCCGGCGCCGACGGCTTTCTCATAGGCACCACCCTCATGCGCGCCGCCGACCCGGCGGCCAAGCTCGGGGAGCTGACCGACCAGCAGGACCTTTAGGACAAAGGACAGAAGACCAAAGACAGACAAACAACTTCCAACCCTCAACCATCAACACCATGAAAAAGCAAACACACTACGGAATCTACGGTGGACAATACGTCGCCGAAACATTGATGACGCCGATCCTCGAACTGGAGAAGGCGTATGACGAAGCCAAGGACGACGAATCGTTCCAAGCCCAGTTCACGGCGCTGCTCAAGGACTATGTGGGGCGCGAAAGCCCGCTCACCGAGGCCAAGCGTCTGTCGGACCACCTTGGCGGCGCGAGGATTCTTCTCAAGCGCGAAGACCTCAACCACACAGGCGCCCACAAGGTCAACAACACCATCGGCCAGGCGCTCCTTGCCCGGCGCATGGGCAAGAAACGTCTCATCGCCGAGACCGGCGCCGGAATGCACGGTGTGGCAACGGCGACCGTGGCGGCGCTTTTCGGCATGGAGTGCGAGATATTCATGGGCGCGATAGACGTGGAGCGCCAGGCGCCGAACGTCGCGCGCATGAAGATGCTTGGCGCGAAGGTGCGGGCCGTCTCCGAGGGCAGCGCGACTCTCAAGGATGCCATGAACGAGGCGTTGCGCGACTGGACGGCGAATTGCGACGACACCTTCTACGTGATAGGAACCGTCGCGGGGCCTTATCCGTATCCGGCCATGGTGCGTGACTTCCAGAGCGTGATCGGCAAAGAGGCGCGCAGGCAATGCCTTGACAAGTACGGCCGCCTCCCCGACCAGGCGATAGCGTGCGTTGGCGGCGGATCGAACGCCATGGGGCTTTTCGCTGGATTCATCGACGATCCTGACGTAAAGCTCATAGGCGTCGAGGCTGGCGGCAAAGGAATCGCCACCGGCGAACACGCCGCATCCATCAACGGCGGCGTTGTGGGCGTGCTGCACGGATCGAAGACGTATCTTCTCCAGACGCCGGACGGTCAGATACTGGACACGTATTCCATATCCGCAGGCCTTGATTATCCGGGAGTGGGCCCGGAGCATGCGTATCTTGCCGACACGGGACGTGCTCAATACACGACGATCACCGACGAAGAGGCTGTGGCGGCGTTCGATTCTCTGTGCCGCTACGAGGGCATAATTCCTGCCCTTGAATCGAGCCATGCGATAGCCGAGGCGATAAAGCGTGCGCCGACGCT